>Ga0160429_1000235_pt1 | contig 65519 bp, 61 predicted proteins | sample SolpanmetagenomR_FD_108199 | JGI IMG/M metagenome (GOLD analysis project Ga0160429, IMG submission 108199) | Solar panel surface microbial communities from Lawrence Berkeley National Laboratory, California, USA - R | ecosystem: Engineered > Built environment > Solar panel > Unclassified ... | reverse complement strand
TTCTTCTTCTTCTTCTTCTTCTTCTTCTTCTTCTTCTTCTTCTTCTTCTTCTTCTTCTTCTTCTTCTTCTTCTTCTTCTTCTTCTTCTTCCTCTTCTTCTTCTTCTTCTTCTTCTTCTTCGTTTGCACTCTCTGTATTCATATCCAAAGTAGATGACCGATCATCTCAGACCTTGTAAGAACACGCATCAATAGGTGACAAGACAGGAGCAGGAGCAGCGTCGTTAGAGTAAAGTGTTGTCCACAACCTAGCATTATTACCTAGCTAATAGGACTAACATCACAAAGACTCCAACCCTATCACAAGGTTACCCTTCATGCTCATTGAATAGCTTCGCTGCTAATTCTCCTGCCTCATCCATCGTATTCCACTCAAACATCTTATTGCACTCGAACTGCTTAAATATCTTTGTGGCTGTTTGGCGATTGTCTTGTATAAGGTGAGCTAGGCCGACCTCGAAATTTCGAATTGGAGGCCGTTTGCTGTTACTTGCCCCAAATGCATGAGTACAGGGGTCCCACAACCTTGGGCGTCAACTCTACGTGACGGAACATACACAGATGCCACCCATTGCGCTTCCAATCTTCGCACACCACACCCAATCCCTCTACTTTACCATATCGTTGTGCCCCCTTGATCGTTCTTATCAAAGGCTTTAGCGCTGTACTCGAACATTCAAGCAGCGGCGGGGGTGGGTGTTCGGGCGGGCATATCGCACAGAGAACAAGGCCTTGCAGCGCGTAGTAGACACACCGCCCGCCACTGAATGGAAGTGAGACGACACCCCTATCGAAGGCTGATCACGATCTAAGCAGCTTCATTTCATAGATGAGCTATACCTTTTCTATTACCTACGCTTCAGCCATTAAGCCTCGAATCTTACAGTATGTCGGATTACTTTAAATCTGGAGTAGGGAGAAGACACCAGGGTATCAGATATTGAAGCCTGCGAGTAGTTTGGGAATACTGTACTTTTGAGGACCCAGTGGTGTGTCTACTACGCGGTCGAGTTGGCGGATTATGTAAGCCGGCGATACGTGTGGTATGCTCTTACGACTTTTTTGCCTTGGGCGTGAAAACGCCCAACACTGATCTTTTGGCATTTCTCGCGGTGTCCTGCAGTTCTAGGGACAGGCTACCCGTGTCCAGCGTCTATACACAACACCGCCTATTCCACACCCGCCCTCAACCATCTTCGCTCTTGAAAAGAGGCCAACAAAGCCTTCTCCCGCAACCATCTCCCTAATATACAAATCCATAACCTCATAACGCTCATAATCTCGTTCCATGCCAAATCCCTACACGGTTGGATTGACAGGTTAAGCCGGCGATGCGGGTGATATATTCTTACGACTTTTCGCCCCTGGGCTTCACGCCACACACTGATCTTTTGGCATTTCTGCCCGTCTCTAATGCGTAGCGGCGGCCCATCTTTCCGGTGTATGGTGGCAGCTTCCTCTTGCGTATGATTTATCTTTCAACTCAAGAAAAGGGCATCTGCATATGCCCGTCCATACCCCAATCCTCACCCATCTCAAAGCCCGTTCCCATCGGCGCATCAAGCATAAACGCCAACGGATCAAACAGATTATAATCGTGATCGATAAAACTATCATTCAATCCCGCGCTCGGCACTGATAATGCATCTGCCGACGAATCCATAAGCATCGGCGACGTGTGTTGCATATGCTGGTGTTGCGGTGTGCCTAGATTGCTGGGGTGGAATGCATTGGCATTGGAATTGGCATTTGCATTGTTGTTACCACCGCTCACACTACCAGACATGCTAACGTTGCCGCTGTTATTGGCGCTGGTATGCTCTGAAGATCCACTGACGTCCGGCTGCGTCGGATTATTGACGACAGCCGAGTCGAGCACCGCTGTAGTGCCATCACCTTTGAACTGAAACTCTTCTCGCCACCGCCACACAGAGTCATACACGAGGCTCATGCTCATTCGACTCTTGACCCTCAGTTGCAAACTAGCATCGACCGGCCCCGTGCGCGGCCGCATCCCTGCACCATAGCTATGCCACAGTTGCGCAAGGACTTCGGCTAGACGGGCAGGTAAGTCGTTGTTGGTGATGCTGGTCGACCGGATCCCACGAATGCTATTGCTGAAGAGAGCTTTACTCGTGGAAATGTCAATATGTCGTGCAAAGAAGCTGTTGAGCAATTTCATGAGCGCAAAACCGCCGGCCAGAATCATCATGACAATGTGGCGTGAAGCATAGCGCAGGACTTGACCTCCTTCGGCGGTTTCGACGTCGAATGCGGCGCGGAGGAAAGTCACTGTGGCGTTGTATAAATCGAGCAGGTCGGTGATGTAGTTGGGCGAGGTTGGATTGTCGAAGAAGGCAGAGAGGCGGAGGTGTAGGCCTGCAGCTCGAAGGTAGACGACTTCGATGGAGCTGCCGTGTAGTGCCAAATGTCCTTCTAATTCCTTGTAATCTTCGTTGAGCAAGCTGATCCAGGTCGCGCGTTCTTGGTCGCTGGCGACACCTAGAGGGTCGGCGCTGTTGTTGTAGAATTTGCGAGAGACTTTATCGACGAAGCGTTCTATCTGGAGGAGATAGTATATTTCGTCTAGTGGGCTTCTGCTAATGCTGGTTGGTTGTGAGAGGGTCGTCAAGGTCCAGTCGTATATTGTTTCTGATGGCTGTCCATACGCTGTTGCTATATGTTGTGAGACTATATTGCATACTGCCCACGTCTTCAGTCTGTCTTGAATGTCCTCTTCTCTGAGCTCAATCTTGTTTCTGGAAAAGTCTTGCACGTGTGAAGGTCGATGCAGTCCCGCTTGCAAACTAACTTGTCGCATCACGCCACTGAGTATGAACGTCTGGTCGGATGAGGTACTTAGTGTTGGCAAAGGCCATGTGCATAAAAGGGCGAGTGCTTTGACTACGTGGTAGTTCTGTGGCACGCACCCAATAGTAGACCATATTAGCTTCTCATAATCACCCTTCAGTCCTTGGAACAACATCATATCGTCTTCGTGTCGACGACTGGCGACCAATATGACAGTCCAGAACAATAGAGGACAGAGGTCGTAATAATGATCTGGTGGCTTTTCACGATCCAAGACCGGCAGGAATGGATGATAAAACCGAAAGAATTCTGTGAATAGCTTGCTAATTTGCGCATGATCCAGTACAGTCGTACCTAACACCCTAGTGCCTTCTGCAAGCTCGGTCTTGATCTCAACATCACCACCGCGTCGCAGGTCTAGTAGAGAGTTGGCTATACTTTCGCGATCTTTGTGAGGTGCCAGACCCGGTATATTAGCTGACGCTGCTACCATCGACGCGATCCGAGGCGCATAGACACCGTTTACGGATGTTGCAATACCTCCTGTGCTACCTATGGCTTCAGCAAGTCTGCGCCGTAAATCTGATATCTCGCGCTCCATTTCTGCGTTTCTTGTTCTTTTGCCAATGCGCTTGAAGTTTGCATCGATTCGGCATTCCAGTTTGAGTCGCTTACATCGCGAACATACGCGGAATGGCTCTGCATTGACATCACATCTAAGCTGTTTGTAATAGTCAGCCAATCTTATCCTCTTTCGATAGCCATTATTTCGATGCTACACAAGCTTCATTGTTTGTGCGCACTTGGTCGCGTACCTTTTGCTGTCTACATTCGTTACATGCTCTTTTCGGGACATGTCTGGTTCTTTCGTGGCCTTGTTCTTCTCCCTGCTCTTCCTGGTCTGACGGTGGTGGAGATGGGCGCTTTCTTTTTTGACCAATTGATGCAGGCGTGCCTATGGATGCTCCAGGACTTCCATCGGCGGCGTATGTTGGGCTACCGCGCATTGATACGTCTGCGTTATTGTTGTAGTTTTCCATGATATCTGCTGATCGTGTTGAAGAGTGTGTGAGTCCGTTGCTAGGAAACTGGGGTTTGGAGTCCAGGTTGGATGTTCATGCTTGGAGGACGATAAGGTGGGCGGCTGGAAGAGACATGCGGTGTTTATGGTCGACTTATTGCTGAAGTATTAGAGCGACTGGATCTAAGAATTGCGCATTGCATCTGTCCAAGTTTATTATTAGCTTGGCCAAAATGCTCGAGGTTGTAGAACGAGAGAAGTGACTCAACTCGGCAAAGGACAATTCCTACCTGAATTTGTGCCAACCCTGCGCAAAATACCCAAAAGTACGAAAAATACATAGAACGAGTAGATTTATTACTGATTAGACTCTAGACAGTATAGGGAAGAACTCAGAGGTGTGCAGCTTGCAGCACGAGATTGACGCACGAGAGTGGTGGAAATAACTGATAGTCAGGACGACAAAGAACATAGTTTTTGTCCTTCGAATGTGAATTCATTTGGTATCATAACACGACAATGGCGATTTTTATGCCTTGCGCCGCGCGGCTACTGTTTCCTGTTGTCTTCTCTTTGACAGCATTCTCAGATAATGGCCGCTGAGAATCGTCTGAACCCAAGAATCCTTCCATGCTTCGCGAAAAACCCTTCCATCATTCATCCTCTAGCGCCTCTTAGACTGGCTCTCCTTGAGCACCTTCTTGACAATCTTCTGCTCCTCAATCAAGAAAGCACGGGTGACGCGGTCACGGACGCAGTTGCCACATCTCGAACCACCGTATGCGCGCTGGACAGTCTTCTGGGGGCGAGAGAGACTTGCGTACTCGCGAGGCCTCTTGGCGGGGATCTGTTGAACGTAGCATGTCAGCGTCTTGCTGTTTCAATCAATCGATCCTGTCTCATTCTATTTGCGTTTCTCCATCCTGTTCTCCCAGCTCAATCCAGAATACGTCCCATCAACATCGGCAGATTCTGTTCTTTGCGCAATATCCCTCCTTCGTTCTTGACCCAATCTTTCACACCATAATATTCTTCCCGAGTAATGAATCATCGTTGAGGGATGTCACTTACACCACTGAGCTTCAAGCCGCAGTCACCGCATTTAGGAACAGTTCCTTGCTTCTTGATGTGAAGGTATCGGAGAGCGCCACCGGGGGTCTTGATAACGCGGACCTTGTTGGACTTTGTTGGGTAGCTGATATATTGTTAGTGGTCGTTGTGGGTGTTGCTGAAAATCGAATCATCTTACGCGGAGCGCCTGCGGTAGGTGAGTCTGTTCTGCGGAAAGGGTCAGCATTTCAGCACAAGTAGATACAGAACGCAATATTCATACGGAAGGCATTGTAACTGTATGGGTTAGTTCGTCGTTGGGCGAGAGTGAAGCGACAGGAACGTCAGAATGAATTTTGGACGTCCAACTTGTCAAACTCTGGGTCGTGTGCGGATCCACATTAAACCCTGAGAATTGAGGTTGATTGGTCTGATCAAGAGCAACTTTCTCTCGTCCTTGCATGCATCTTTGAGTCAAAGCAAGCTATCGCCCTGCATCACTATACCCTTTGCTCGTGGTAGATGCGCTGATATATCAATCCCAGGCTGCACCTGCAGCGCGCCAGTCTAAAGTGTGATCGTCTCGCGCAGGCTCGCGTCATCTCTTCACCATGTCTGGAGCTCCGCCACCTCCTCCAGGTTGGGCACCACCTCCACCACCGCCTGGATATAACAGCTCAGCTTCTGGTGCGCCACCACCGCCGCCACCAGGCTACAGACCTCAGCATGATCCGCAAGCAGCGAAGTTAGCGCAGAAGAAGAAGGAATGGCTAAGAGGGCAGAAGCAGAGATTCGGGGAGAAAAGGAAGGGAGGCTTCGTCGAGTCGCAAAAGGCAGACATGCCACCAGAGCATTTGAGAAAGATTGTCAAGGACATTGGAGATGTGTCACAGAAGAAGTTCAGCAGCGACAAGCGAAGCTATCTTGGTGCTCTGAAGTTCATGCCTCACGCCGTCTTCAAGCTTCTTGAGAATATGCCTATGCCATGGGAGGCTTCAAGAGAAGTCAAGGTTCTTTACCACGTCAATGGATGTCTCACACTGGTCAACGAAACACCGCGCGTCATCGAGCCAGTATTCCACGCGCAATGGGCGTCCATGTGGGTGTGCATGAGGCGAGAAAAGAGTGATCGTAGACATTTCAAGAGAATGAGATTTCCTCCGTTCGATGACGAAGAACCGCCTTTGTCGTGGTCTGAGAATATCGAAGACGTTGAGCCATTGGAGCCTATTCAGATGGAACTGGACGAATCTGAAGATGGACCAGTGTTTGAATGGTTCTACGAGCATCGACCACTGCTCGAGACACCTCATGTGAATGGACCGAGCTACAAAACATGGAACCTCGATCTACGACAAATGGCAACACTGCATCGTCTCAGTCATCAGCTGCTGTCAGATGTAGTAGACAAAAACTACTTCCACATGTTCGACCTCAATGGTTTCATCACTGCCAAAGCTCTTAATGTTGCTATGCCAGGTGGACCACGGTTCGAGCCTCTATACAAGGATATTGACCCGAATGATGAAGACTTTGGAGAGTTCAACGCTATCGACCGCATAATCTTCCGCACACCACTTCGTACAGAATACAGAGTGTCCTTCCCCTTCTTGTACAACTCACTTCCACGTAGTGTCAAGCTCTCCTGGTATTCGCACCCACAAGTCGTCTACGTCCGTACTGACGACCCGAACCTTCCAGCCTTCTACTTCGACCCAATTATTAATCCTATCTCTTCCCGCGCTGTTGCACCAAAGAATCTGACTGTCAGCCACGAAGACGAGATATTTGGATATGGTAATGACGAAGACGACGAATTCGAAATGCCCAAGGGCGCCTCGCCATTCTTGGATGAAGAAGAGCTATATACAGAAGACACGTCTTCAGCGATTGCGCTCTGGTGGGCACCATTCCCTTTCGACCGCAGATCTGGCCGTATGGTAAGAGCTCAGGATGTGCCTCTTGTGAAGCAATGGTATCTTGAGCACGTTCCTCAGGGACAGCCTGTTAAGGTCCGAGTATCATACCAGAAGTTGTTGAAGTCCTATGTCTTGAACGAGCTGCACAAGAAGAAGCCAAAGCCACACAACAAGCAGAACCTCATGCGCTCACTGAAAACGACAAAGTTCTTCCAGCAGACTACCATTGACTGGGTCGAAGCTGGTCTACAAGTGTGCAGGCAAGGTTTCAATATGCTTAATCTCCTAATTCATCGCAAGAATCTTACCTACCTTCATCTGGACTACAACTTCAACTTGAAGCCCATCAAGACACTCACCACCAAAGAGAGGAAGAAGTCGCGTTTTGGAAACGCTTTCCATCTGATGCGTGAGATTCTCCGTCTTACCAAGCTCATTGTCGACGCTCAGGTGCAGTATCGTCTAGGCAACATTGACGCCTTCCAGCTTGCAGATGGTATTCTGTACGCTTTCAACCACGTCGGACAGCTGACTGGTATGTATCGTTACAAGTACAAGTTGATGCATCAGATACGATCTTGCAAGGACCTGAAACATCTCATTTACTACAGATTCAATTCCGGACCTGTCGGAAAAGGTCCTGGATGTGGTTTCTGGGCTCCTGCCTGGAGAGTGTGGTTGTTCTTCATGCGTGGTATTATTCCTCTACTTGAAAGATGGCTAGGCAATCTTTTGTCTCGTCAGTTCGAAGGTCGCCACAGCAAGGGTGTTGCAAAGACTGTGACGAAGCAGCGCGTGGAGTCACACTTCGATCTCGAGCTTCGTGCCTCGGTCATGTCTGATTTGATGGATATGATGCCAGAAGGTATCAAGCAGAACAAGGTCAACACAATTCTCCAACATCTTTCGGAAGCCTGGCGTTGCTGGAAGAGTAACATTCCCTGGAAGGTTCCTGGTCTTCCTGCACCAATCGAGAACGTCATCCTTCGTTATGTCAAGTCGAAGGCCGATTGGTGGGTGTCTGTTGCACACTACAACAGAGAGAGAATTCGAAGAGGTGCTACTGTGGACAAGACCGTGGCCAAGAAGAATCTTGGTCGTCTGACGCGGTTGTGGCTAAAGGCGGAGCAGGAGAGACAGCACAACTACATGAAAGATGGCCCATACGTCTCATCTGAGGAAGCTGTTGCCATTTACACCACGACCGTTCACTGGCTCGAGTCTCGAAAATTCCAACCGATTCCTTTCCCCAGTGTATCTTACAAGCACGACACCAAGATTCTCATTCTGGCATTGGAGCGTCTCCGTGAAGCATACTCCGTCAAAGGACGTCTCAACCAGAGTCAAAGAGAAGAGCTAGCCCTCATCGAACAGGCATATGACTCTCCTGGCACAACCTTGGCACGTATCAAGCGATTCTTGCTCACACAACGTGCGTTCAAAGAAGTCGGCATTGACATGAATGACAATTACAGCAGTATCAACCCAGTATACGATGTCGAGCCGATCGAGAAGATTACAGACGCCTATCTCGATCAATACTTGTGGTACCAATCCGACCAGCGACATCTGTTCCCACCATGGATCAAGCCATCTGATTCTGAGGTTCCTCCTCTGCTCGTATACAAGTGGGCACAGGGTATCAATAATCTGGAAAAAGTTTGGCAGACTGAAGATGGAGAATGCAATGTCATGATTGAGACTCAATTGTCAAAGGTCTACGAAAAGATTGACTTGACCTTGCTCAACAGATTACTTCGCCTTATCATGGACCACAACCTGGCTGATTACATCACATCAAAGAACAATGTTCAGCTCAACTACAAGGATATGAACCACGTCAACAGCTACGGTATGATTAGAGGATTGCAATTCTCGGCGTTTGTCTTCCAGTACTATGGACTGGTAATTGATCTGCTCCTCCTTGGTCTGCAGCGCGCTAGTGAGATGGCTGGTCCACCTCAGAGTCCCAATGACTTCTTGCAATTCCGCGATCGTGCTACAGAGACGAAGCACCCCATCAGACTCTACACTCGCTATATCGATAGGATATGGGTCTTCTTGCGCTTTACTCCTGACGAGTCTCGCGACCTTATTCAGCGCTTCCTCACAGAGCAGCCAGATCCAAATTTCGAAAACGTCATTGGCTACAGGAACAAAAAGTGCTGGCCTCGTGACTCAAGAATGCGTTTGATGCGCCACGACGTCAATCTCGGTCGTGCTGTTTTCTGGGATCTCAAGAACAGATTGCCACGTTCGGTCACCACTATTGATTGGGACGATACTTTCGCCAGTGTATACAGTAGGGACAACCCCAACTTGCTCTTCTCTATGTGTGGATTTGAAGTCCGCATTCTGCCCAAGATCAGGAACACCAACGAGGAGTTCCCTGTTAAGGATAGTGTTTGGTCTCTGGTGGATAACGCCACCAAAGAACGTACTGCGCACGCTTTCTTGCAGGTAACAGAGGAGGATATCCAGAAGTTCAACAATCGCATCCGACAGATCTTGATGTCTTCTGGTTCGACAACTTTCACCAAGATCGCCAACAAGTGGAACACTGCTCTTATTGCTTTGTTCACCTACTACCGTGAAGCCGCTGTCTCCACCATCAACCTGCTCGACACGATTGTCAAGTGTGAGACCAAGATACAAACAAGAGTAAAAATTGGCCTCAATTCAAAAATGCCTTCCAGATTCCCACCCGCTGTCTTCTACACACCGAAGGAGCTCGGAGGTCTGGGTATGATTTCGGGTTCCCACATCCTCATTCCAACAAGTGATAAGCGGTGGTCCAAGCAGACGGATACTGGCGTTACTCATTATCGTTCCGGCATGTCCCACGACGAGGAGACTCTGATTCCCAACATTTTCCGCTACATCATCCCGTGGGAGGCTGAGTTCGTTGACTCCCAGCGTGTCTGGACAGAGTATTCCCAGAAGCGCATGGAGGCCAATCAACAGAACCGCCGCTTAACACTTGAGGACCTTGAAGACAGCTGGGATCGTGGTTTGCCACGTATCAACACCCTCTTCCAGAAGGATCGCAGTACTCTTAGCTTTGACAAGGGTTTCCGTACACGCACAGAGTTCAAGACATATCAACAGATCAAGTCCAATCCGTTCTGGTGGACTTCACAACGCCATGATGGTAAACTTTGGAATTTGAATGCCTATAGAACCGATGTCATCCAAGCTTTAGGAGGTGTGGAAACCATCCTTGAACATACACTCTTCAAGGCCACGGCATTCCCCTCATGGGAAGGTCTCTTCTGGGAGAAGGCATCTGGATTCGAGGAGTCCATGAAATTCAAAAAGCTTACCAATGCCCAGCGTTCTGGTCTAAACCAGATTCCGAACAGGCGTTTTACCTTGTGGTGGTCACCCACTATCAACAGAGCCAACGTATATGTGGGTTTCCAGGTTCAACTCGATTTGACTGGTATTTTCTTGCACGGCAAGATCCCCACCCTGAAAATCTCCCTGATCCAGATCTTCCGCGCCCATTTATGGCAAAAAATACATGAGTCTGTAAGTTAACGTATATTTTTGTCTTGTATCGATGAGTGTTTACTGATGTTCTATAGGTTGTCATGGATCTTTGCCAAGTTTTCGACCAAGAACTCGAAGCACTCGGCATCGAGACGGTACAGAAAGAGACCATCCATCCTAGGAAATCTTACAAGATGAACAGTTCGTGTGCCGATATTCTGTTGTTCGCGAGTCACAAGTGGAATGTCTCACGGCCGTCGCTCCTCTTTGACACCAAGGACACCATGGAAGCAACCACAACAAACAAATTCTGGGTCGATGTTCAGCTTCGTTATGGTGATTACGATTCTCACGACATTGAGCGTTATGTTCGGGCCAAATACCTTGATTACACCACCGACAGCATGAGTATCTATCCTTCGGCAACGGGTTTGATGATTGGTATCGATCTGGCTTACAATCTCTACTCTGCTTATGGACAATACTTTCCTGGTCTCAAGCAACTCGTGCAGATGGCAATGGCCAAGGTCATGAAGGCCAACCCTGCTCTGTATGTTCTTCGTGAACGTATTCGAAAGGGTCTGCAGCTTTACGCTTCCGAGAGTAACCAGGAGTTCCTCAATTCTCAGAACTATTCGGAACTCTTTAGCAACCAGATCCAACTCTTCATCGACGACACTAATGTCTACCGTGTCACCATCCACAAGACATTCGAAGGTAACTTGACCACGAAACCCATCAACGGTGCTATCTTCATCTTCAACCCTAGAACTGGTCAACTGTTCTTAAAGATCATCCATACCAGTGTCTGGGCCGGTCAGAAACGTCTTGGTCAATTAGCCAAGTGGAAGACCGCAGAAGAAGTGGCCGCGCTGATCAGATCACTTCCTGTTGAAGAACAGCCAAAGCAGCTGATTGTAACCAGGAAGGGTCTTCTTGATCCTTTGGAGGTCCACTTGCTCGACTTCCCAAACATCTCTATTCGTGCTTCGGAATTACAATTACCTTTCCAGGCAGCGATGAAGGTAGAGAAACTGGCAGACATGATTCTGCGTGCTACCGAACCTCAGATGGTGCTGTTCAACCTCTATGACGACTGGCTCAAGACCATTTCATCATACACAGCTTTCTCTCGTCTGATCCTTATTCTTAGGGCTCTCCACGTCAATGTTGACAAAACAAAGCTACTCCTGAGACCTGATAAGACCGTCATCACGCAAGAGCATCACATCTGGCCATCGTTAGCAGATGAAGCTTGGATCAATGTCGAAGTGCAATTGCGTGATCTCATTCTCAACGATTACGGCAAAAAGAACAACGTCAACACCTCCAGCTTGACACAGAGCGAAGTTAGAGACATTATTCTGGGTATGGAGATTAGTGCACCGTCGATGCAACGTCAACAAGCAGCCGAGATTGAGAAGCAGCAGCTCGAGCAGCAACAGCTTACTGCAGTGACCACGAAGACACAAAACGTGCACGGTGAGGATATCATCGTTACAACCACGTCTCAATACGAACAGCAGACTTTTGCTTCGAAGACAGAATGGCGTACTAGAGCCATTGCAACTTCCAACCTTCGTACTCGCGCCAACAACATCTACATCAACTCCGACGACATTCGCGACGATCGATTCACCTATGTCATGCCCAAGAACGTCCTCAAGCGCTTCATCACCATCGCTGATCTACGTGTTCAAGTTGCAGGTTATCTGTACGGCTCGTCACCACCAGATAACCCACAGGTGAAGGAGATCCGCACCATCGTCATGATCCCTCAAGTCGGAAACACCCGTAACGTGCAGCTGCCCCAACAGCTACCACAGCACGAATACCTTGCTGGCATGGAGCCCCTCGGAGTCATCCACACAGTCTCTGGCAACGAGCCAAGCTACATGCCTGCCGTCGACGTCTCTCAACACGCCCAGCTCATGGCAGCAAACGCCAGCTGGGACAAGAAAACCGTCACCATGACTGTCTCCTTCACCCCCGGTTCCGTATCTCTGTCTGCATGGGCTCTTACACCGCAAGGCTACAAATGGGGTGCGGAGAATAAAGATCGCAACAACGACCAGCCTCAAGGCTTCCAGACCACCGGCTTTGCTGATAAGTGTCAGCTGTTGTTGAGTGACCGTATTAGAGGATACTTCTTGGTACCGGAGGATAATAGATGGAACTACAGTTTCATGGGAAGCAGCTTTAGTGATAAGAGACCCGTCTATGTCAAGATTGACACTCCGTTGAGATTCTATGATGATCAACATAGACCTCTGCACTTTCAGAACTTTGCGGAACTGGAAGATCCTGGTGTTGATGTCGTGGTTGGTGGGGGAGAGAGGTTGTAGGATCCTGAAGCGCATTGCAAATGAGATGGGAGGTGGGATTTTTCTAATCTGGAGCAGGAAAGAAGGGGAGGCAATTGGGCTCCTATCTATATAATGTTGACTTGATGAGCATAAATTAAAGCAAAAGGCATTGGCGTTTTCTTGTGTGGCGAGCACAATTTTCGCATTTCTACGTAAACTTCTAATGTTATAAGTTGCGTCATCTTGTTGTTCTGGTGATGGCCTTGCAGTATGGATGGCTGAGATGTTTGAACATGGATATTCGCGCTTGAATACCTTACTGTTCTGGGTGTTGACTTGATTGTGAGAATTTGCTTCTTACGTGGACAGGAAGCTCTTTCTAAGTGTTTCTTAGTTGTATGCTGGTGTATCTCAGCGTGATCCGCGCCCGATTTGCAACCTGTTTCTTGCCATCTTCGGCATAACTCGTCATTATGCCAGCTCCACTTTACAGACACTTCCTTCCATTCACTTACTACGTGTCCATATGCGGTCACTCCTGGTATGATTTTCACCTTCGCGATCGCAGAAGCAGAGCCCAATATGCCACTCCCCTCCCAAAACAGGATTGGCAAAATCAATAGCAGAACCTAGAAGTGCTCACGAAATGAAATGCATACATCGAAGAGAAAGTCCTGATAAACTCGTGCAAAGATCGACATTATGCAGTACCGAGCATGTTCTTACGCTGCGTGTCTGTACGCATTGATGCCGAAATGCTTGTGCGAACCTACGAAGCCTGTTTCGAAAAGAATGGCACTGTTATAGCCTGCCTTTGATAGGGCAGAAAGCGTCAGTTTTGGTAGCTACTCGCTAATCGCTCACTGATCTCAAGTCGGCAGGAGAGAATGTCTATGCACATGTAACGAATGCATTTGGACATTACATGTTGAGCATCTTTCTAATATGCATCGGTATTGTGCTTATCACTACAAAGGATGGCCGCTATATCTGTGCCGTCGTCTTCCAGTGTTTTGTCGTATATAGATACAGGGTTGTTTTCTCTAGTTCTCACCAGCATCCTCAATGGTAGGTGGGTGACTGCTGTACTTGACACGACCAGAACTACTACCGACAGCTTCAATGGACTTGACAACCTTGACAGAGTCGGCGTCTGCAACCTCGCCAAAGACGACGTGCTTGCCGTCGAGCCAAGCGGTCTGAACGGTGGTCACGAAGAATTGAGAGCCGTTCCTGTAATAGAAAGAACTGTTAATATCCCAGCTCAAACTAGTAGATGTGCAGGACTAGCCCGAGACTCACGTGTTAGGTCCAGCGTTTGCCATACTCAACAAGAAGGGCTTGTCGTGCCTCAACTTGAAGTTCTCATCATTGAACTTCTCGCCGTAGATGCTCTTTCCGCCAGTGCCTACAAGCAAGTCAGCTATATCAATCGTAGCCTAGATGTATGTACCGTCGACATACCATTACCACGAGTGAAGTCACCACCCTGCAACATAAACTGAGGAATGACACGGTGGAACTTGCTGCCCTTGAATCCGAAACCCTTCTCGTGCGTGCACAGAGCGCGGAAGTTCTCAGCAGTCTTGGGGACGACATCGTCGAAGAGGTTGAAGTTGATGCGGCCGTTCTGTTGCTTGACGGCGCCGACATTGGTCACGTTACCCTTGGCGTCAACGGTGAGCTCGGGACCTTCCCAGCTGAGGAGGTGGTGTTAGTGATTGTAGAAAGGGATAGCGCGAGGTACAAGAGGCAAACCTGAGGTCGAAGTAGACTGCAAGCAACTGTTAGTGAAGAGCTCGATAGAAAAAGTATGGCTATACAGACCTTTCTTGACCATGTTGGCGCTGCTTGAGTGGAAGCCCTGAAGACGAACTGTCTTGAGAGCTGCAGGCCGTGCAGCAGCACGCTGTGCGATTGAGAAGGACTTTGTGAAGGCGGACATTTTGGGGAGAAGCTACAAAATCGTCATTCGAATTAGCTTAGTGGAACGTGGCGTTGACACTTTACTAGTACAACTACAAATCTCGCCAAAGTGAAATATATGAAGAGTATCATCGAAAAGGCCCCAGGTCAAGCACAGTCCTTTTTTTTGGAGGGCGTGCCTCTCTACTCCAGCCTGCGTTCGTGAAGCGCTCGACATTGAAATCACATACCATGACGAAGCGGATATCTATCACGTTAAACTCACCTAGAAGGATTATGCTTATTACAAAAGTGGCAATTATTTTTCGAACGTGAAGTCCAAAAAGTTGACCCAAAATGTCAATGACGGTGGCGTGAACGGTTATTCTTCGGGCCTCCTTTCCTTGCGCCAACTCCAGCAAAAACTCACACAAGAGACGACAGATTGTACGTGATCAGAAGAAGCCAACTGATTCATCCATATCGGGTGAGACTCCTGTGAAGTGTCTGAAAACAAATAGCCAGTGACGCCTTCAGATTGTGTTGTTGTTCGACATTTTCAACCCGAAAAGATCCAGACTCATCCTCCATTATCAATCCCTCAATCGGCCTTACAAAAGACCACCCAAATCGCCCAGTGATTGGTTTACAGTCATCATCCAAGTCTCACCGCAGTTACACTCACTGCCACCACCATGTCGACCCTCTACGCCCTCTCCGACATTCACCTTTCCTACGCCCCAAACCGTGCCGCCTGGACCCTTCTCCGTCCACACCCGAACGACGGCCTCATCCTCGCCGGCGACATGGGCGAAACAATCTCCCACATGCGTCTCGCCTTCGAAGCCGCAACCTCCAGCTTCGCTCGCGTCTGGTGGGTCCCAGGAAACCACGAGCTGTACAGCATGCCACCTAGCAGCACGACCGAGCCAGCGGATGCGCTACGTGGAGAGGCCAAGTATGATGCTTGCGTTGACATAGCAAGGGAGTATGGCGTGCTGACGCCCGAAGACGACTTTGTAGTGTGGCAAGGTGACGATGGGAAGGAGACGTTAGTATGTCCTATCTTCACACTGTACGACTATTCGTTTCGTCCGACGCACGTGACGAGAGACGGTGCACTGGCTTGGGCCATGGAGGAGGGGATTGAGGCTACCGACGAACATTTGCTGCATCCAGATCCTTATGCAACACGAGATGAGTGGTGCCAAGCGCTGTGTTTGCGCTTCGAGGCGAAATTGACAGCAGCACGGCAAGCACATCCGCAGATCCCTTTTGTCATAGTCAATCACTGGCCGCTGAAAGAAGCACTGGTGCATTTGATGATGGTGCCACGTTTTCGAATCTGGTGCGGGACAAAGCTGACGGAGGATTGGCCGCAAAGATTTGGTGCGAGTGTGGTCGTCACTGGACATCTGCATGTAAGGAGGACAGATTGGATTGATGGGGTGCGGTATGAAGAGGTTAGCCTCGGGTATCCACGGCAGTGGAAGGACTGTAGAGAGTCAGGGAAAGATGTGAATGACATGATGAGGGAGATTCTGCCAGGGCCGCAGAAGCCAGAGAGTGGAAATGCTGCTACGATGTGGAGAAGGTATGGGTGATTGAGCTGTACCGTATAGGACCCTGATGGCAGAACGTTACAGTGTTCGACAACCTAGCTATGGCTTTCATCTGCACAGACTGGATCTCTGAGGATTATGTGAGAGGGCTTTTCGACAAGTGGCAAAGTCTTCCGGTCGACCTAATGCACGTTCTTTGATCATCACGGGATACCTGAGAATGCTAATCTCATGAGGTTCTTTTCTCGCCTTGCACCACGGATGTTCCACTCCATAGGTGGAGATGGAAGTCATGGTTGAGATTCAGGTAGAGCAGCAGCATGGAAAGAAGATTCTCAATCAACAAAGAGTTTGAACGTGCGGTCGTTGCGAAAGTGATGACCTTCTTCTATGTTGCGGCGCAACAGATCTGGACCCTAATGTAGCCGCGCAAGTCGACCTTTTGGTGCTAATAATGTGTCAATGGAAGTTTTCAACATCGACACATTACACGCTTTGTGGTGGTCGACGAAGGACAAGGAGGCATATCAAAAGGCAAACTTGGCCTGGGATGCCACACTCTGCGCTCTATACCCGGCCCTACGGCCCTGGAATCGAGACGATGAATCCCAAAATGACAACAATCATCTACAAACAAAATCCAGAACCCACATACGCCAGTCTCGTCTCTGAATCACTACCATCGTCATCCTCCCTACTCAGCAATATTAATACCATTCAAACTTGGAACATCACTAATCTGTCTCTACAACATTAAGACACCGCGGGAAGCTGCCACCGCGAAAAGGTGCAAAGATGTTACGCGCAGCAAATGTTTGACTATGGGTGGGTAAGGGAGGTGGTGGCCGGCGGTGGTGAGGGGTGGGTGGGCGGACGGGCGGGCGGGACGCAATCTCGTGGACGTCGAGGAAGCAAAACGCGAAAGATTGATCTTTTTAGTCGACTATACCTACGTGTAATGAATTCCGCCATGGTTCTTGCCCCAAACAGATATTGTACATATATGTCTTCATATACTCATGTCCAACATGACAAAAGTATACGCAAGTGGCAAATCCCTCCACACCACTAGATGCTCCACCTACCATCCTGTTACACCAAATCCCTTCCTTTCCAGATGAATAGTGCCCAATCTAAGCAGACTTCGTAGCACTCTCACTCGCAGTCTTAGTCTTAGTCTTGGTCTTTGTTGCAGCTCTTTTCGTCTTTGTGCTTGCTGTGCTTGCAGTTTTTGTGCTTGAAGTCAAAGTTTTTGTGCTCGTAGTAGCCTTGCTAATTGTGCTGCTTATTTTTGTGCTTGTGCTCGAGCTTTTCGTCGTCGTTGCCGTGGTCGTCTTCGTCACTGTAGCTTTTGAACTACTGGTCGTCTTTGTACTGATAGCGCTACTAGTGGCAGACGTGCTTGTCGTCGACGTCACTGCACTAGTAGAAGACACAGGAACAGGGGCAAGGTCCCCATTCACACAATACGCAGTCGAAGCCCACAAATTCGTGCACCCGGCATCAATATACGTGTTCCACGCTCTAAACTGATCAAGCGTGATGCCATACTCTTGATCAATCGAATAACACGAATCCCCACTCATAGGCACAACCCAAGTACAACAATTGCTCGTCGTGCCAGCCACAGTCGGGCTCGGCGCCGCAACATATCCACTACTAGCACAAGTCGGACCCGAGGGCGTAGGAGTAGGAGTAGGCGTAGTGGAAGCGACAAACGAGCATGACGAGCTGATGGCGGCGGAATCCCCGTACCCGTTCCAGCCTTGAAGGTAGTTTGCTATGTCACTAACATAGCTTGGATTTGCGCCCAAGCCGTCGCTTAAATCGCTGGCGTTGACGCTGCCGCTGTTGTATTCCCTGGCGACGGCGTACACGTTGCCGTTGCTGAGTGCGGCCGTGTTGGCGGCGTCGTTGAAGAGTTGGACGAGCCCTGGACCGTAGGCTGTGCCTTGAGTGCCATCTTGCACCATTGCGTTGATGCTTTTTACGGGAGTCGAGGCGGAGAAGGAAGACCCGTTGTAGCTCTGCATAAGCCCGCAGTTGGGGATACCACCGAAGCTGGTAGTGCAAGGCACGCTAAGGTTACCAGAGGACTCGAGCAGGATCGTGGCGAGAATGTATCGCGCGTCTACCTTTGCGGCCTTTGAGGTTGCCACGATGGCGTTGTAGATGTCCTGGATTTGTGCAGGCGTGTCTGGTTCTTGAGAGAAGGTGTACTTGACCGAGTTGTTCCACATTGTGCCAAAATTGACCCAGGTTGATAAGGAAGGGTAGTTGGAGGCTGGACCGTTGAAGCAGGTGTAGCTTGAGGGATCGGTGCGGCCTGAGGTGCCAGAGGTGAGGGTGGAGGAGTACCATGCGAGACCATTAGAGGATGTGACGACGCTGCCGGCACCATCGCGAGGATTGAGTGGTGAAGAGGGTGCTGCGAGGGCGACAGGGAGGAGGGTGAGGGCGGCCAAAGATGATGAGGTGAACATTGTTGTTGCGAAGGTATACTATAAAATGCTGCGTGCGAATGCGATGTACTGGCTTGCGAAAAGAGAGACTAGAGGTGATCAAAAAACGAAAGACCTGGTTGTAGCGATGTGACAAAAAGAATGACTGAAGAAACACACGAAGCTCGAGAGAGCAAAAAGCAAAAAGAACAAACACAGCAGCACACACAGCACAGGATATATCTTTCTTATTTCTTTTCCCCAACAACGCCACCACCACACGAGGCAAAACAAACACAGCCTTCGTCCATGGTTAGGTGCGCGGGATCAGGCACGACCCGCACACACGTTAAAGCGCACTAGAACTAAAACGCGACGTTCGAAGCAAAAAGCTACGAAGTACGTTTCAGCTTTGGCCCAAAGAGGAAGGACATTTTGACAACCTTTTTTCAGCTTTAGCAACGGAGTAGAAGGAAGAGGCAAAATTGTGTGCCTGCTTATCCCGTTCGGCTCGATAGTCGTAAACAGTAAGGACGGGCAAGTCACACCATTAGATACGACAACGCACCATGAAGAAACGTTTTTGCCATCACGAATACGGTGGCAAATAGAGTTAAAATCTGTCAATGCAGGTACAACGGAACCTTCGCGTCTAGAATCTAGTCATGAAATTGGTATTACATACATATAATTAAATAGTCCAAGATACCTTCATCACTTCGTAACATCATACTCATCACATCACATCAGTACTGTACCTCCATCATTATACAAGACCATCACACATGCTCACTTTCAAAGACCACATCGCAAGCCCTTCTTCCATCGTCTCGTCCTACTTCTGCTTCCTCTCCTACTCACCTTTTTACCACCACCCATACTCTGCCTCATCCTACCTAATACTGTCACACTACGCACAGTACGCAAGGTATGACCATGCACGAAGATACGCGACGTCTTCTTCTTCTCCCTCAGCTTGCGTGATGGCCAGCGAACCATGGGTAGACGACGATTGGTAGGTTGTCTGTCGATGCCAAGACTGTTGCCGATGAGGAAGCGGAGACTACCACCTCGCCGCCAGGAGATTGGTGGTTTTTGTTCTTGCATGTTGTGCTCTGGCTGGGCTGTATTATATTCTAATAGTCGCGTAACAGCAGGTTGACGCTCATAATCGCGCTCATCTTCCTCCACTCCGTCCCAAAATTCACGAGGCTGCCAGAAGGGATGTAACTTCCGATCCTCCTCGGTCATGGCTGCGTCGTCATCGAATTGGGTTCTTGAAAGCCGTGCACCTGAATCAAATAGCTTCTTTCGTCTACTAGTGCTGCGACGAACACTTCCCTGGTTGGAGAATGTCCGCGATAGGAAAGGTTGGATGGTGCTGTTGGAGTATGCCCTAGCTCGCTTGAATAAAGACGACTGACCAGTTCTCTGAGGGCTAGTAGTCGCTTGTGCACCCGTTGTGTTATATTCATCTGAGGCCTCTATTGGTACTAACATACCAGAGGCACGCTCGTCACCTGGCGTGGGTGGGATGAGTTGAAACGAGGGTGGTGTCGTTCTACGGTTCCGTTCATGTTCGCTATCATGTAATGATGCGTGATACTCCCCAGCCTCATAATCGAAGTCGTTCGCCGGCAGGTCAATCGCAATGGTAGGACGTTCTGGTGAGTTCAGCTGTTCCAGGTCGAGCAAATTCCGTTGATTAGACTGACCGTGCTGTTCGACGAGGAGGAGCGAGGTGTTATGATGCGGATATAGTGAGATCGCCGTCGCTTCGTCTAAATTCGGCGTATAGTTTCCTTCCGAGTTGAACGAGACTGGCGACGAACGAGAACGGAAGTGGTACGACTTTGGAGAAGCAATTGAGCTCTTGATAGAAGCATTATCACTGGGTCTACGCAGACTTCCTTGAAATATGCTGGACTGGTGTGAACCTATTCTCTGATGTGAAACTTTTCTTGAGTAGGACAATCCTAGAGGACTGAGATTATCCGAGATGCCCAGTCCTACCATATCAGAAGCTGTGGAAGGCTTCATTTCATCGTAAGATGTGCCCGATGTCGCCGAAAGCTGCCTGGTATGTTTGGGTGAGTAGACGTCTAGGATCAATTCTGGCGACAGTACAGATGGCACAGGTGTCCGCGTCGTACGTTTCGGCGTGTCTGCAACTTCTTGCTCGGCCTGATGTGCTTTGGGCAGATCGGTTGGCAAATCTGCTATACTAGGCTCTGTCGATGCGACTTCTGTGGCGGGTGCAGGATCTACGGGTAATTTATGCTCTGCTTGGTCATCGGACCTGCCCAAGGGACTTGGAGAAGTAGACTGCGCCGAATTAGCAATAGAACGAACAAGACTCGTCATCATATACTGGTGCATACCCGAAGCTTCCTCGCATGTCTCAAGGTCCTTGACCCAGCACTCCCAGAATGATCTGACTCTAGACTTGGCACTGCTTGCAGCTGCGTTGACAATCTTTCCTCCTTGGGCGTCTTCGATGCTAGTACTGAAGCATCGGAGTAAGATGTCCTGTTCGAGTGCTCACTGTTCGAAGCAGTATCTCGAAGGTCTAGATCTTTTGCAGCATGACGCAGCTTGCGCTTTCGATGTGGCGGCGTGGTGTCTACAACCAAAGCTTCGATCACATGAGGAGTATGTGGCGTAGAAGGACGTATAGGCTCAGCTTGTTCACGCGAATGCAATGACTCTGTAACCTGTGTCGACACTGAGCTAGTACCAAAGATGCCTTTTGATCGAAGCGCGTTGTGGCTCTTGTTTTTGGCAATCTTGCTGGACCACCGTCCGAGCAGTGGCACCTCATGCTCTGGCTCTGTAAGGTCTTGGTGGCTGTGATCATATGCGCCCTCATCTCCTTGGCCTTGCGATGCAGTTTGCAGCTGATCGAGAGTCCGAGCACCAACACCTTCGACTGATGATTCATGCATGTCTTTCGGCCTTGCTGTTTCTCGCATATGGTGTTCTTGTAGTGTCTCCACCGATGCATCTCTTGTGTTGTCCGCTGTCCCAAATCGAGCCATTACTGTTGGCTGGTGGTATGAGCCAGGCGTGGAGGTTAGAGCCGTTTCTCTAGCTGTCCTGAATGATGCAGTATACGAAGAGGAAATGTTGTCGTCAATCGCTTGCGCACGGAACTGCTCTGCACTGCTGCCAGGGGTCGCATCGGGAGGGAGTAGTTGTAGAATGTCGAGACGTGTCTTTGATTTCTTATTGTACAATGATCGCTTTGGCTGTATAGTGGTTAGATCTCCAGTTGACTCCCACATCTCCTGATCTATATGTGAGGGTGACCGAATAGTGGACGATATCTCCTGATCAACCTCGCGATACCAGCTATGTTCTGCATCCTTCTCCTTCTCTATTAAGCTCTGCATCCATATATCTCCAGGTAAGGTGCCAAAGCTGGAAGATCCGCCGAAACTGTATCGATTGAGGTGTCTTTCGCCGTAATATCCATCATCCAGAGTGTTACGGAACAGCTCAAAGGCTCGAGCATAGTCGCGACCAGGCATGGTATCCGGTAGTGTGACAGCTGTCGTTGATAGTGGTTTGATGCGCCTTGAAGTGACCACTACTCTTACAGAAGTGCCTCGAGCTGTTTGGTCGTTGCGACAGCTATAAAGCCGACGAAGATTCGTAGTTGATCCCAGGCATAGGAGGTGCAAGCTCGGATGTTAAAGCTTAAAGGTCTGGTATGGTTGTGGGAGTATTGGATGAAACAATCATGAAGAGCTGGTCATCCGATAGGCTATGCGACGCTTGTAAGATGCTGCGGCCAGCGCAGAAAGGCGTGTACAGAGTTACTTGATGTTACTGTATGACTTTGAAGACTTCGAAGTGCACCCGGCACGAAGCAGCTAGGGTAAACGATGGCAAGGATACAGACTAGGAATTGTTGGATAAGGGATTTGTTTCAGATTCGGGACTGGTTAACGGTGTTGGTGTCGTCGTGATGGATAGCCGATGTGGCAGAACGAAGAACGAAGAACGAAGATGAGCTGCATTGCAGTAGTCCATCAGTCACATTCGTCATCTCCCAAAAAGCGGGAAGCTTGTAAGAAGAGGGACATGAGTCAGTCGGCAGTCAAAATCTCGATCCTTTGCCTCAGTCGTTCTTAATAAATCTGCACAGATCAAAGAGAGAGGACATGATTGTGATTAATGTGCTAATTGCTTTTGTCATCATGTCTTGATACCGTGTACAGTCAGACTGAAACGATGATGGAGCAAACCGTTTTGCGGACGTAGACTCGAGTCCACAAGTCCTGCCGGTGGAGTATAGCTGGCGTATAGGGCTTGTAAACACTTTTTGACAAGATCCGAGCACAACATGTGAGACCAGCATCACGGCGCAGCAAGCAACATCGTCCTAAGTTTCCTAGTTTCTCTTAGGGATCATCACACACCGCATGTTGGTATCCCAATCTCGCATGGCTTTGCCGCCCTGTACCTGATGATAAGACCAAAGTCTATTTCTCTCTTGGTTTGCTAAGGACTTCGCGACCGCTTTCGGATTTGACTTCTGCCCAAGCTTTCTTTCAAGTGGATATATTGCAGTCGAGGAAGACGGCTGGCTCCGCTCGTTAAGATTTATTGATTTATGGTGAGCTTCTTTCACACTGGCGGGCCTCTTTTCGTGATTTCATGTTCCTGTCTGCATGGTTGGTACTGCAATACTGAAATTGCCTTGACTGTTGGCGGTGGCTTTGAGTCGCCAAGTTCAAGCTATATCAAGCCTTATCCCGCTCCCAAAAGTCACTTGACCTTCTGAAACTCTACTCTATCTACGTAATCCTAGCTAGACAGGTTTGCACTCTGAGCCCTTATCCCGCAACGTAGTAGTTCGTTGCGATACTGATTTCATGTTAGTCAGGAACGCCCATCTCGGATCAATTGCTCGGCCCTTATGTATACCGTCTCGGAAGACAGGCCACGCCGCAATCTCTGTCCAGCAGTATCTGCCTTAGCTCGATGAGATCATACTATTACAGCGGCAGTCGAAGGAAGACGATAGCTGATTCTATATTTATAAGAGCTCAATGTTGCTGAGGGCGATCATGATCGACAACAAACTCGATTCTCGAATGTGGGACGATCCGAACAGAGACGTCAGAAACCATGCGACGACGACGACTGTTATGTCGATGATGCTGCTCCCATGTCTGTTCTTCTCTGCTTTCTGCTAAGACAAGGTCACGAGACTTGAAGTCGATACCGTTTCGTCGCTTAATCGGCAACTGTCCTCACACCCCATAATTCGGTAAGCAGGAGGGCAAAGCTAGCAGCAGCCAGGCGCAGACGGGATGAAGAAAAAAGCGAAAGCAAAAAGCAAACGGGTACACACAGTAAGGACGAAAAGGCGGAGGAGCTTGATCCACTTCTCCTCACCACTCAATCGTGGTTACATTGCGCTAGTCTGGCCGTGTGGCTGCCGAAACTCGAAGGTAATTGGTCGCCGATACTGTTCACGCTAAGCCCCAGAGCTGCCTCCCACACTACAAAACCCTATTACCCAGTTGGAGCCAGTCCCACCGATTGAGGTCGAGTCTGCTTACATCAAAAACCGCTCGCTCCGGAAAGACAACGTCAGTGGCTCTAGTCCTCGCGCGCAGCCCGTCTGACAGCTTCAGCGTGATTGGTTTCTTTGCTTTACGCCATGAGCCAAGGTTGAAGCAGGAAGTGAAACGACGCCTCTATCTGGTGTCCATCCCCCGCATCATATTCGCTTGCACGAGATTCCCGCTCAAAACTCAGCTGTTAAAGCCTCCACATCTTTTCGTCTGGTGTCTGTGCTTGTTTTTCTACTCCAATTGATTGCGTGGAGAGGAGCTGGCCTATGTCACACAGCTTTCAACGTAACGCATAATTCCCCTCTTAAACCTGTCGCTTCCTCTTTTGCTCCTGCCTTGTCAAAATCAACTCGACACAATCCATCTTTCGTCAGTGCCTCGGCCCTCTGTCACGTCACACACCTCTCACACAAGCGTGTTGAGCTTCTTGCGCGCAAAATAACCAGCAGATCTCATTGACGCCTCTAGTGTCACAACAGAGCCTCAATCAAGCTGCGTCAGAAAGAGATCAAGCGAAAAAGATACTTTATCATCGTACCTCCCCCCCCCACACTCTACATATTCCCCGCGTCCCCAGGTCACTCAAGTTGTATCTCGACTTCAAGCTTGTCGCCTTGCCGCCGCTGTATCCTCGAACCTACGACCTCAACTTACACACTCATTTCCGACAAGCTGGCTTTGATAATGAGCGATCACAAGGGAAACCTATATCACCACCATCCATACAGTGCTGAATATGCGTAAGTTGCTTTCCAACTTTCTTTCCCACATTCCTGGCTTTCTTCAGCACTGCACATTTTGAACAACTTACCACCTTAGCAATCACATGTGTCATTATGCTCGTTTGGTTCGCTCTTCTCGAGCATTCTTCATTCTCGACTTTACTTTGCGAGCTGTGATTGAGAATACTAACAACAGCTCAGACCAACTCATTATACTCATCGACCAAATGGACACGCAAGTTCAATGTCACCTCACATGCTCCCTCCCGAATACGCGCCATCACACCAATACACTCTGCCAAACCTAGCATCACACCATGCAGATTCATATGGCTACATTGGAGGTCCACCCATGTCCGGTCCACCTCACGGCATGTCACAGCTGCCGCCTCCACCTCTCCTTACCAACCACAACCGCAAACGCCGCTATTCCGATGATGAATCTTCCTTCAGCGCCGGTGCGAGCACATTACCTTCTGGTCTATCGGTGGCATCAACCAACTCGTATTCAGACGCCGAGACTGTCCACAGTTTCATGGCAAACCACATGACAGATCCAAGCCCACTCTCTAGTTCCATGCCCCCTCCATTGTCAGCTTCGATGGGTGTACCACTAGCACCTTCCATCTCAGCTCCATCACCTTCGAATCCTCCAACAATCGTCAAAAAGAGTAGAGTCAACACGCCTTGGACACCTGCGGAGGAGCATAGGTTGAAGTTGATGCGCGATAATGGCGATAGCTGGGCTATCATTGCAAAGGTATGTCAAAGATTATAACAATGTAGCTGATATGAGCTCGGATTCGACCTAGCTATTCTGAGCCTGTGTTCTCTTGGTCATAGGTCTTCGAAACTAACCAAATTATACAGTCATTCCCAAACAGAACCGAAGGTAGTGTCAAGAAGCACTGGTACAAGGCAAGAATGACAATCAATCACATCACTTTTCAAGAACTAACCAGATATAGGACATGCATTACGCCGAATTCGCCGAAGACGAGGTTAGTTTGTTTATTATACTTATCATACACACCTCCTTCCCATTCCTACTCGAGGTAGCGCTGCAGTACATCCACGTAGCTGCCTCGCTGACATGTTCTGGTTCGCTCACACAGAGTCAGGCTCTTCTTTCCGCGATCCGTGAATACGAAGCCAATAGATGGAAGGTCATCGGTGCTAAAGTCGGCAAGCCCGCAAAGGTATGTCAAAACGTACTATCTCCTAGCTGCATTTGCTGACATTGTGTGTTTCAGGCTTGTGAGCAATATGCCAAAGACCATTTCACCAAAGAACAACTCGCACCAAAGGGATGATGCTATCCAGCGGCACTGATGGCACAATCATCACGCCGCCTTACAATACACACCATACAAAACACACGACACCACATAGTAATGTTTGACCCACGACTTTCCTCGCTTTCTTCACACCATCTTCTTTCAATCTCAACATAGCACATACGGAGTGATACCCCAGCGGAAAAGGTTTTGCATAGGTTGGGTTATGGCGGGAAGGGGGAATTCGAGAGTGAAGTTTTGACGAACAGCAAAAGCTCACTGGTCTGTCTATACGTCAACGCTACGCTGACAAGCTGTGGCTCACGCCATTGGAAAACGATTCTGCTTCATTGTAACATATTCCCGCAGATCTTCACGAAAAATTTGTCAAATCAAGGAGAAAAGGTTCGTGCGGACAGGCATACAGGGTATATGAAGCACGCATCGCAGAAGAAGAGGAGCATCGGAGAAGGAAAGAGCCGGCGTACAACAGCAACTGTCCAAAGATAGCAATTTGAAACAACGCTTTCACTCTGTGTATCTCTTTGTGGAGTCCGAACCTTTCGTCGTAATCACAACAAAAAGCTTTTCGCGTAACGTGGAAAATTAGTTCGACGGCTTCAGCTCCGTAGCACAGATACCCGTGATGCCAAGACGTTGAATGGATCGTGTGACCTGATAAAGAACGTAATCTTCAATCACGGTCCGCTGTTGCTCCACCACGCATCGAACTCGTCTGATATAAACATACAGGGTGCTGCTCATCCTGCTGGACAGGTTGAGACTGCTACTTGGAGCAAGAGCGTCGCAGGACATCACTTAAGGCCACTATGCGCAAGATGGCAGTCCTCGAAGGTCGTGTTTACACAGCTATACAGCCATTGCGATCGATTTCACGACCACTACATCCAGTAGCATTGTGTTGGACTAGCACCAGCTCACCCACGCACCAGATCGTGAGACACATCTCTGCATCCAACAAGCCTGCCAAACCCAATACCACTCTTGATGGAACTACGCAAATACCACATCCTACGGCATCCACCTTTGCTTCAGTTCAAGATCACAAAACAGTATCATCATCCTCTGCGCCTGCCTCGGGTGTCGTCGAACAGGTCACAAGCCCACACGCAGCCCCGCTCGCTCTTCTTCCTTTGACCAGCATCCTCCGAACATATCTCATCACAACAGTCTCCTCATCGCCGGCTCTACTAAGTCTGACGTCTTCCCTCCTCCATCGCATGCTGAAATCAAAGTCTATACTGTTCAACGTCGACCGTAATCCTCTCCTACGATGGCTACTCAAGAAGACATTCTACGCACAATTCTGCGCCGGCGAGGACAAACCAGAAGTCCAAAAATTCATCAAAGGGCTCGAAGGAGTAGGCTATAACGGAGTATGTTTAGAGTACGCCATGGAAGTGCTAGAAGGCGAGGACCACGGCAAAGAAATAAGCGAAGCAGAGGGTATAAAGAGATGGACGGATGGAGTGGTGGAGACGATTGAGATGTCGAAGCCGGGCTCGTTCATGGCATTCAAGTACTCAGGCATGGGTCCTGCTGCTTTCACACTACTCAAGAACAACGCTGCGCCTTCAGAGGCAATGGACAAGGCGTTGACGCAAGTCTGCGATGCTGCGGCTGCAAACAACATCAGATTGCTTCCGGCTGCTGAACCGCAGAATGCGCAAAAAGCGGTGGATGATTGGAGTCTCCGTCTGGCGAGGCGCTACAATACCAATGGCTCGGCGCTCATCTACAACACATACCAATGCTACTTGAAGCACATCCCAGCAGAAATAGCCTCTCACATCGTCATCGCAGAAAAGGAAGGCTTTGTGCTAGGAGCTAAGCTAGTAAGAGGCGCATACATGGAGACGGAAGCAAGAAGCGTAGTCCACGACACCAAGGAAGACACAGACAAGTGCTATGACGGCTGTGCCGAAGCACTTATGAAGCGCGAGTACAACGACGTTCTGAAACCAGCCGGAGGAAGAAAAACAGAGACGAAGAAGATGCCAAAAGTCGACGTCTTTCTCGCAACGCACAACCTCGAATCTGTTGAGCGTGCCATGCTCATCAAAGAACAACTCCAGCGCACTTCATCATCCGACACCATAGCAGAGCTAGGCGAAGTGAGCTATTCCCAGCTTTTGGGCATGGCTGATGAAGTGAGTTGTGCATTGCTTGCGGCGCAGAAAAAGCCGGAGAATGTGGAGAGTGGTGAGCCGAAAGTGTACAAGTATTGTACTTGGGGCACATTGAGTCAGTGCTTGAATTATCTGTTGAGGAGGGCGGCGGAGAATAGAGATGCTATGGGTAGGACGAAGGAAACAGCTCGTGCCATGCGTGGCGAGATTCTTAGGAGAATGAGATTAGGTTGAGTTGGTGCGTAGATGTGCGTAGATGTGCGAAGCGCATGTTTACGATGCATGTCTTGCCTTGCTTCGCAAACAAGGCCAGTGTCAGATGTGCGAGAGAAGAGACAAAGGTGCTCTGTCCAACAAAGGCTCGAGCTGAAAAGCGGATCAAACTAGTGTGTCAGGAGGAGGAACGGGATCAAGGGCTTGATAGACGATGTTAAAAGCAGGCAGGAGGAGGAATGACCTCTAGTCCAAGAACATCGTTACAGTACGAAGATATCGCTGCAATGGCGTCGTGCTTCAGCACATGCACGAGGTAGGTAGTCGACAAAAGCCTGTCCAGGTGGTTCCAAGTTGGACCATGATGAAACATTCTGAAACACTTCAAAACAGTGCAACTCCACAACTTTAACACGCAGCCTTTGCACCGAGAACCAAGAACGTGTAGAGGTAAGCCTAACGCTTGTGTCGCACGTATAAGCGGGCGTGGTAGTTGACAAAGGCCTGTGTTAAACTTGGACCACGATCTGAAACACTCTGAAACGCTGCAACTTCTAATGTTAATAAGCAGTTTTCGCAATGAGACATGTAAAGGTTGGCCTAATGCTTGTACCATCTGCATGTCAACACACGCATGCACGCTTATGCAGGTGCCCGTGCGGCCCATGCTCATTTGCCTTTCGTGCCGTCTTTTGGACGCAACTTCGGAAGAGCCAGGTTCATGTTTCAGAAAAGACATCATAGTAAGATATCCCATCAATGTTAGCGCGAGACGTTTCATGTCATTGGGCATGAAAGTGCTTATTTCTGTTTTTCTGTGAACACAGTATATAGACAAGAGTCTTTGTTTGCTTGTCGCTCAGAGGGAGATCAAGACATTTGGAAGGTACGATCTGAAACATACTGAGTGGTTTGCGACAACAGAGCTGTTTTTCCCACAGCAACAGGCCTTATTGGCCACTGCACGGGGAAGGTTAAAAGGCGCGCTTCTGCATTGTGCTTCCTCCTGCTTTCTTCCTTCCTTCCGCATCACCGCTTTTCCTTACAAACTTCTTCTTCGCAGGCACGCAAGCAAACACGATAAAATATGCGCTGTGGTTGCACAATAAAGTAACTGACTCTGGTGCTCGTCATCATCAGAAGGCGTGGGTACTTTCACTTTCATCATTGTTGAGGTGTTCGTTCACACTGGTTTGTGGTCAAATAGCCGCCGCCTTTCTCTAATTCACCGTCTTCTTTAAACCTTTCGTCTTTTTCTTCAACCACCTGACAATCTTCACGCTGCCTCAGACTCTTTCTCTTCGCATATACCACCAGCAAAATGGACTCAGAACGCCACTACGCCAACATGCAACAGAATGTTGAGCGCGGCCTCTACTTCCTTCGCCTAGCCACCGAACAAGCTCGCATTCTGTCTCCGGCAGTCGCCACACGCCTCGAACACCACTACATCCCAGAACTCCTCCAGCAATTTGATCAAGCTGTTACCACAGAGCTCATTGACGCCGAAAGTGCTACGGCACTAGTCACACTAGCAAGAGAAGGCGACGAGGCCATGGCTGGTTTGAGGCACATCTCAACCCAGGCGCCTCTGGGATTTGGAGGTGGTGTGGCAAGAGAGAGGTTCGACCAAGAGGCAGTGGCACCAGTCACAAACCCTTATGGGGCCATTGGAGGAGAGAGAAAGAGGACGATCTCTCAACACAAAGCGCCTAAGAGGAAGAACAAGTTGCTGGCGGATCTGGTCGCCACTTCGGAACGGTAAGCTTCACACCCTATTTTCCTACTCATCGCTTCACTTACTGGATTCAGATTGCTAACAACATCGAATAGGGATGACGAGCGCTTTGTGGCCGCTAAACAAGAGGAGGAAGTTGTGCGTGGAGTGCCGGCCGAACAAGCACCGACACCAATCGCCTATAAACAAGTCAAAGTCCCAAGGAGTGCTGGTCTGGGATCTGGAGAGAGCGCTGAGGTAGTGAGAAGTGGAGGGAGCCTGGAGGAGGAGGTCACACCTCCTCCAGCCGAATCCACTTCCTCTCAGCGCCCACAGATCTCGACGGCATCTTCTTGGGCAAAGGTCGCAAATCTAGCACCTTCAAAGCGCGCCAATAGAGCGACAGCACCACTCACAGCCTTTTCAGGCCATCTTCTTTCTAGCAATGCAATCCCCTCTCTCCCACTCCACCCTCTGAGATCCGCCAGCAACAGCGGCGTCAACACCACCGATAATACCACTGGCAGACCACGCGCTGCTTCCGAGCCCTTACTGGAGCAGTATAGGGCACTCTATCTTGGAAACTTGCCAGCTGGGACGACACTCGCCACGATCTCGGCGCTCATCACTACTGGCGGACCCCTCTTGTCTCTGCTACTTTTGGACAACGCATCAGAAGCACTTGAAGGGCTAAGCTGCTGCGTGATCTTCAAGTCAGCGGCAGACTGTCGCACATTCATGCAGGTAAACTCCTCCTCAACTAGCGACATTGCTTGGCCACCAGCAGAAGGGGTCCCTCAAGCCGCCAAATTGTTCGACAGCATCGCTACAAGTGGCGAAATCTTCATCATGCCCGCTGGTGTTTACTCTGATCCTGATACCAAAATCATGGACTACCTCCCATTTCCTCGCCGTCGCGTTAAGTTCACCAAGAGGGGGCTTTTCCTGGACCTCTCGATTAGCACTTTCAAGCGCGACATCCTTTCTCTCATTGGCGGCACAGAGCAGCATCTGGAGCTCTGGCATTTCTACAACGCAGGAGAGTGCACCATTGTCTTCGCCTCCGTCCGCGTGGCAATCGCCGTCCAAGAGGCGTTTGAGCTCTGGAGCAAGGGCATCCCCGAAGCAATCCTCAAGGGCAAGTCGAATGCCATCGCCATGGGCATATCCCACGAGGAGCTGCAGCTCAGAGGCAGATACGCCGATGTCATGGCAACCTTCGCCCATGATTTCAACGAGAGAACCGACCATGTTCTCTTCAGCACCTTTGAGTGGGTGGAGGACGAAGGCTTCACGGGTGTTGGGAGGTGTGGTGCCCAGATGGGGGGCAAGGTGTTTAGAGAACCAGGCCAGAGAGGGTACAAGAGTAATGGGCAGGCGAGTAAGGGGATGTGGCAGGGGCCGCCGGCGGCGAAGGCTTGAGTCTGGGTCGATGGATGGTTGGGTGGGTTGAGAGGTGGAGTCGGACTCGTTGTGTTGAATCCGACTCATGATTGTTCTTGGTATTGTTTCTCTGTTTGGATATCAAGGGAGGGTTTTCTTTGCCTATACTTTCGGACCAGGATTGGAGTATGTCACAGCGCTTGCTGTGCACTGTACGAGGGGTATATAGATCTTGCGGACATGGAGCCATGATGACAATGAGCGTTGAGAACCTTATGACAATCACACTTAAATACCATCATTCCTCCTCTCCTTTCGTTGTTTGGACTTGCTTCCCTCCCTTCCTTGCTTCCAGGGCGCTTTTGGTTGAGTGGACGAGATTGGGATGTTGTGTTTGAGAGTACGAGAGTAAGTAAGATGCCAGGCAAGAGGGGTACTTGATTTACTTTCGACATGCAAGTTCTTGATGACAGAGTTGAGTAGGTCCTGGTAGAATGGAAACGAAGTGTACCTAGTTTGCATATCTATTTGTTTTCGCGCTGCTATCATTAATTCGTAGAGTCATGCTCCGTTATCATGCTCCTTGGTCCATGCTGCTTTCGTCATGTTCCTTGTCGAGGAATGGAAAATATACCACTTCTTCATCTTAACCATCTTAAGCTCGTCGCTTCTTAGTATTTTTGTGCTCCACCCACTACCCATCATCTACTAAAGCTTTCCTTCTCCTAGCTCCGTGTCTCTTCTGCTCATTCCACAGAGAGCCCACACATCTCCACCGCGCATGTAACCAGTTCACCAGAAAGTCCATTGATCTCCACCTCGCTTGTCGACAATCCACTAGAAGGTCCATTGATCACAGCCCAATGCACAAGATCTCTCGTGGCGACCGCATCCTCAATGCTATCATGTTCTTTGAGTTGAATATCGCGACCTAGCTTGACTCGTGCTAGTGTTTGTAATGACCGAGGACCAGAGCCCTTCTTCTTCTTCTTCTTCTGCTTTCGGTATGCTTCAGGGGATGCTTGTTCTTTTGCCGGTGTGTTAATCGTGTCAACAAGTTCTGCCACATGCTCCTCAGCTGGCTCCTCATGATCAGCTCCGACTTCTTGTGATGGTGCACCACTGGCTATGACGGGCACTGGTTCCAGCAAGAATGTATCAATAATTCGGTGATGAATCCACCTCAATGTGGTAAAGTCATTTTGACCAGAATGAAGACAAACAATTGTTTGTGGTCCAACAAACTGCCATACAGCCTCTCGAGCAGCTTCTCTTCCCATCAAACATGTCCTGTTTCTGCGTGCTTCATGCATGTCTTTGGTGATGATTCCGGTGAAACGAGTATTGTAGTGCTGCATTGGTATGTCTGGCCATACTAGACTGTCAAGAAGCACAATTCCAGTGATGTGATCGACGACGGTAACACGAATGAGCTCGCTCTCGCCGGAGACGGCCATGCCCATCTCGCAGTCGATGGCAACGGCGTAGCAATGTCCAGTGAGCACACTCTGGTTGTATGTGCGCTCTGGAGTAGGATGAAATGTCCAATTACGCTTGATCTCGCCAGGTGCGAAGACCATAGGGAGGTGTTCATCGGAGCCAGAGCAAGGGGGAGCTCCTGGGTTACTGTTGCAGCAGGACCAAATTCGAGGAAACTATGAAGGTTAGCATGCGGCCACGCGAAGACTGGTTGTGAAGTTTACTCACACCACGCAAAATGTAACCAGGGTGAAACTTGCAGATTGCAGGTTTTGGCTGAAGCTCAGCTTTCGATTTCTTCCCAATGGCGCTGTCTGACTTCGAGATTGGTGTTGTGCATGATTCCTTGTCTGTCCCGGGCAAGTCAAGGATGGAAAGTCGATCAGCCGAGTCAGGTATGCTGTCGCCAGTCCGCTGAGGCTTCTTCATAACGTTGCTGTGCTTGCCAGCCTGACCCCTGCTAGCAAGAGACCTCAAACACCTCTTACACCGCTGACCCTTGCGCACAAGCTCTTCTTTGGAAAGAGACTTGAAGACATATCCATGAGGCTCAAGTTCTGTCGGATCATGTAGCAGTTGCTCCATTCTCTCCATGTATTCAGGAGTGAGGGATATGGAAACAGGAACGTAGTCGCTTGAAGCAGCATTCCATCGCGTGATGTTCTGGTGATGAGGTCGATTGTAAGACTCTGATGGGAGTACCAGAAGAACCCCTTGCCGTTGACGCTGGGACTTAGGGTTTGTGCTGTCGCTTGTACTAACTACGCTTCCAGTTGTTCTGTGACCAGATTTGACATTCAAATTTTGGGCAGACGATTTGACTTTGGTTGTAAACTCTGTCACATAATCAGGATACTCTTCGCGTGGTTTCTGTACACGTTGCAGGGCTGCTGTGTGTTGGCGACTGGTGGGTCTATGCTGCTGATTCTGGTTGTTCGGTGATCTTTGCTTGTAGGTTGCGCTCGAGGAAGAAGGCAATGGAGTCAACGCGGGCCAAGCAGTGTGTAATCTATTGTCGTGATCATTGCCAGCAAGATCCATTTCGTAGCTTGTGAAAGCCAATGGCAATGAGTCGATGCGCTGATGTTGACTTTCAGATGTCAATGCGGCGCTTGCAAAGTTGCAATGTAGTGCAGAGCAGAATGATGATTGTTAGCCAGGTGATGGGTATTTCGTGCAATTACTGTAACTCTGATGAGTAATGTCTCGCAAAGAGATACTCTCATGAGGATGTCAACGTAATTTGGAAGTCAATTGAGGTGAAGTGAAGGAGATCCAGTCTGTGTAACGTGGGGAAGTGGCAAATGTCTTGGCGTTTGGTGTTTGACATTGCAAACCAGAAGGAAGCCACGACCAAATGGAGTCAGTAACTGAAGCATTTGGCCATACTGTTCGAATCGGCTCTTGATCTTGAAGAATCGAAAATTACGGTAGTACTCGTTAATCATTGCCGTATTCTCGAAGCAGGTCCCAAAGAGCTCGCATAACCATGAGTCCACCACTTTGTGTCTCAACTGTACGGCCTCTCCCTCGGCCGTTAATATCTTTGCTATCAAGGTCTCGTAAAGTCGTTGTTTGCTCCTTATTACTCAGCACAGAGCTGAACCATGTCTGCTGTAGTTGTAGTGGCAGATACTTGCTTTCCTGGAACGTAACAGCTTGGATTGTGTCCTCCACCTCCTCTACCGAGAATTCAGAATGGCGAGACTTGCCACTTCGATCACCAAGACCTGTTAGATCTTTCTGCAATTCCTTTTCAACGAGGTGATCTGTCGAGTCACCCCACCACATCCCGAAGAGGCCATCCTCGTTCTTTGTCTTGAGTGCAGCTTCGGCATTCCTCGCAACCCACTTTGCATAGCTCGAGCAACTACGGCGGTGCAATGTTGCAGTTTCGGGATCTGCAACATAGCTAATACCAGGTATCGTAGCCTCAGCCTGCTCAATTGGTAAGGCGGCACACAAAGCAGTAAGATGGTGGAAGAAGATACCCTTGAACGTCTGGTCATCTTGTGAACAGGTTCCGGAAGGATCACAAGCTTCATTAAGTATGCCTGCAGATCCAAGATCAGCACATCCAGCGCATTGCTGGATGTGACCGACCACATTTTGCGTCACAAGCGACCAGCCAGTTGCGGTGATGACATTTCCTACCAGTTCATGAGCATGCTCAAGGTACGTTCTGTTGCCTGTGCTTTCCCATAGTCCTCGCAGCCCGCTCAGCAGCACACCTTGATTGTACGTATAAACCATCTCATTCCGAACATTGCAAGTAGTTTGGCCTTTTCGCCAATCGCGGATATGGTAACCATCAACATACAGACCAAGCTCATTCGTCAGATTCACTGACCTCAACCAATCATAGCCAGTAATAGCAGCCTTCAGATAACGCTGATCGTGTGGATGAGCTGGAGGTATGACCTTGGCTTCTTCTCTGCTACTTTCATGCTGATAAGGTGAAGCATTGTTGTCTCCAGGATGGTAAAGGTACATGTTGACGGATGCAGTAATAAATAGCGTGTTAGTAATGGTATTTTTGTAGGGTTCAAGCCTTGAGTTCCAAGTCAATCCACCACCGCAAAGCTTCTCATCCCAGCCAGACTCAGCGAGATTGTAGAAGATATGCGCACGATGAGCAAAAGCTGGTGAAAACTGCTCTCCCCACCATGACAGAGGCAGTTTAGATTTTTCCAACGCAGCATAGCTGGACTTGAGCTTCACATATTTAAGCGCTTCGAGCCAGCCTAACACAACCCACAAAATATCGTCGTATGCTTCATTGCGGAGGTCGAAGGTGTTCTCGCCAAAGTAGTAACTCACGACTTGAGAGAAGTACTTGTTCATGCTTGCCTCCAGAACGTTGACACTCGGCCTACTATCCAATCTTGCAACACTTTCCTGTGCTGAATGTTGAGCATGTAACATGCTAGTCATGCAAGAAGAAAGATACGTCCCCATCACAGCTCCAGTCCAATCTATTGTAGTGGACCATTGCCCCAGCCAGACCTCGAAGAAATGATCTTGCATTGTAGCTAACGCACCGAGCATTTCCTGGAATGGGCTGAACCCGACATGGAACATCTCAGAAGTGGCAACATCTTGAACGAAGTCCTCCGCTGCATGGTTTATCAGGGGGATCAACTCAGCCGGGGGATCCGGAGGAAGTGCTACACCAAGAACGACATGCAAGCTCAACAGCACCCAAAGGAGGTGTTTTGTGATACGGAAAAATGCACCCAAGATCATCCTTGTGATGTATGACAATCATCAGAGCTATCACGATGCCACAAGAGGAAGTTGAGGAACATCTTGACCTTGCGGCGCAGCAACGCCGAGCCCGAAGCCTTGACCACCCGCTTCTGGGTCTGTCACTTGAACGCACAGCTTGTAATTGGAAAAGTGGAGGAATGCTGATGTGACTGGATATACTGTTAGTATCAATCAACAACTACAAAGGTAACATAATGACCGCTGTGGTGTATGACACAGCTCAAATAGGTAAAACCCTGAGCTAGCTAATATGTCACGTGATCGAACAACGGTTAAAAGGAGAAATCATTGAGTGACATCTGTATTACGTGGTGTTACCTTGAGCGTGGGTTATGGTGCGTGTGTCAACATAGGCCTGCGGTTGATAACAAGCAACACGCGATTACAGCTTAGACTTTGTGGAGGCGTGAGGGTGTTTCGACCGTCATTTGAAGCAACTCAGCAACATTAACTGTTTACTGAAAACAGTCCTTCCTTATGGCATTTCCGGACGTGAGATTAGAGCTACTCGAAGATGACGAGCTGGTCGAGTTCATCGGCAATCACTTCAAACCAGAGCTGGAACATCTCAAACACGCTACTCCTTCCGCAGAGTCACGCAACGGCGGCACGAGCGACCAACACAGTCCTTCTTACAAACTCTTTGGGGCAGTATATGCCGAAATTGACCGTACTATCCTCAGTGTACTATGTCTAAAATGGATCCTTACCAACAACTACGACGTCTTTACTGCATCGCAGTCCGAAGGTGTAAGACTGAGCCGAAACAGCTTCAGCTCTCTTGCCAAGCAGTTCATCGACCTTCTTGAGAGTTCACGTGATGTAGTAGTCCTGATTGTGGCTATTGTTGTTGCGGATATTGGCAAGGATACGAATCTTGCCACGAAAATTGAGAAGCACATTGGCCATGAAGTCACCGGTAACCATGATCAGCTCGTATATCAAGCTGCCAAAGCTGGCCTGATCCCATGTCTCCATGAGCTTGATAGCGGGGAGAGACATTGTGTACTGCTCGGTCTCGAGTTTGCTGCGAATCTGAACATCCCTCAACTAGTCCAGGCAGAAAACCTTCCAGGTAGCCTATCAGGTATTCGATCATCGCCATGTATTGAGGAGCCACGCTCGCTACATATCAAATTTCTGGAGGTGATCTTGGACGTCGCAGGAGCTGCCGCGACCAAAAGCACTCGAGGAAGCGTCACTATGACTGAAGACACTTACCACGCCTATACTTGCGCGATCAAAGCACTGACTGAGCTCATCAGTACAGACGGTTGGACAGAACTACAATGCTACAATACCGTGCTTGATGCTAGAGCGCTGCTTCTGAAACGTGCGGGATTTCAGAGAAGCTTAAGTACTACGAATTCTTCGGACAGAGCATTATTGCGCTTGATGTGCATGGGCCGTGTCACAGATAGAGAAACTGCAGAGTGTTTCGAGGATGCGTTCAATGACCTTGACAAAATGACCGAGCAGACGTTGAGCGCACGTTTGAATGCCAATGGTCTATCGGATGCTGATCGCGCAGTGCTACCATACTATGCACCAGCTCTGTTCGCTCGTATACTGAGTTACAAAACACCTCGCGGAGCTGATTGGACACGAAAAGCGCTATTGTATTTGATGGGATTCCTGAATCGTGCATGCATTGCATCTGATAATGCAACTGAGCTGTGCAAGGACTACATCATCACGAGGGACCTGTCTTTCATTCTTGGTACCCTGACAAGCGATCAATTCAAGGAAAACCCTGCCGTTCTGGATAATGCGAGCTTACCACGGGAACAAGAGGACTAAGACTGATATGCAACTTGTGGAGAAAATATTTCAAGTTACAAGTTGATTTCAGCACAAAAGCTATGATTACGGAGAGCTTAGGAATTCTGCGCAAGAGGCTGATATACAACAGGCAACGGGTTCTGCTGCACACCTTGCCATCTGGTCAGAGCCTCCATTCTTCCACGAGCGTCCCACCCTGCCTCCGCAACTAACACATCTGGATTTCGTTGAACCTGGTCAAGAGCCTCCAGGAGCCAGCTGTCCCAGGCATCAGTTTGGGGAGATGCCCTAGTATCCTTGATCCACCGTATCTGCTTCGTATGACGAATAGCTGCCCACAAACACAGCGTAAAGGACGGTTTCGGCTCATTCTCATAATCCTGGCCCTCGTGATCTTTAGTGATGATCTCATATTGCTCTTGCCACAACCATAAACTGTCTTCCGGTAGTATTGACACAATCCAGTATGCAGCATTTAGCAAGACGAATGAGCCCCCCACAATAAGTTGCATATACCAGCCCGAGTTACCCAGAAGAATGACGCCAATCTGTGAACAGTCAGATCAGAGAACGAAAACTAAATTATTCAGAATTTGCTGTACCATGAGGAAAGCAGTAGCAAGTCCTGTCATCGGCCGAGACCACATCTCAGAAACATAGTACTTGGCCTCATCCACTCCAATGAACAGCTGCCGTGCGACGTTGTCGTCACACTTCACGATAACGAACGCACCGTTGCGTGTGCGTATACAAACATCTCCCGGTGGAACGTGTGGACTGGCATTTTGTAGTCTTTGTACTAGATGAGGGCTCCAGCATCGCGCACCGCAGCCTAAGCTTGATTGTAGTGCAAGGAGGAAGATTGCCACAGCCGCAACACCATCTTGAAAGCATATCCACGCAATGATGAACAGCGCGATAGTGCCTAGGCATGAGAGTATAGCGAGCAGGTTGAGTGGTGAGTATGGCCTGCTTCGCATGACTACAAGAGATTGGGCTGCTGGATGCGCTGGAAGGCTTGCGCCACCGTTGATACTGCCAGCACGAAGACGCATCTCGATGTCCGTGTTCGATTTATTCTGACGGCTTGCGATTTGGCTTTGTTCGATTCTCACCACCTTGAAATAGTGTTTCGGCAGATTCTCGACTGGAAGGGTGACGTTCGCGAAATAATTGAGCTCATCAACTTGTGTGCCCCCATACACACTCTTTACTATGACGCCAGGTACCCCAGGAAGCCGCCTGGGCCGCTCAGCTCGTAGGAGACCTTGTGGTGCAGGAATGAGACGTGGTAGTAAACTCAATTTTGAGCTGGTAATCAGCTGAGCTTGATCGATGATGATGTCTTCACCAATAACAGCCAGTAAGCCTACCACGTCGAAGTGCCATCCTCCAGAGCTGTCACGACCAGTCACAAACCACGGCATGACGAGGGAAGACTCGCTATAGTGATGCTGACTTCGTATATCAATCTAACCAGATCCTGGGGCTTATTGAGCAAGCACAATCTATCTGGTAGCATCATCGAAAGGAGAACATGATAGCCATCGTATCTCTGCTAGACGGCCGGCGTCACAATCTAACCTGACGTGCCGCAGGACCCTGCAGACCACTAAGCTGTTTTAGCGTCGCCTATCAACAGCTCCAAGGTCGGTCTGCCACCAGATACAGTTGGAAGTACATTCCAACAGATCGCATTTGTTTATCATTGCCACACGTTTTCCGTGCTGCTGCCATATGCTGCGAAATGTGTTCTGTTTCAGATGATTCGTGAGTTCGGAAAAACCGCTGCTGTTCAACACAAGTTGCGCAGCAAACGCAAGACATCATTGCGCAATCGACGATCCGAAGACATGCTAACCTATTCTGGACAAGTTCGAAGGAGGAACAAGCACGTGGCGGAAGCGGGGCTTATCTAGACATCTCACCATACTTTCGTCGATATCAACATGAACAGCAATGGCAGAAGCTGCTTCGAGTGCCGATCAAGCAGGTAGCAGCACCGAGCGTAAAGCTCCTTCGGAAGATGAGGCTTTGGATCTCACGAATGCTATACACGGACTTCATATTGGCAGGAAAAAGCTAAAAATCAAGCGTCAGAAAGTACCGAAACCACCTCCACCTTTGCCAGAAACAATCAGACCGTATAAGATCTGTGACACATGGTTTCATCCTTCGAAAGGCCTACAGTATGAGGTGCTTCTGACGGAAGATGATGTAAAACCAAGATGGGTACCATGTGAAGTACTTCGAGATTGCGAAGCCATGACATTAGCATTCCATTTAGAAAATCCTCATCGTCCAAAACCAGCAAGACGTGTCAAGTTTGATGATAGTGTAAGGCCCGCGAAAATAGAGAATTCGAGGCATACGGAGACTGGTGAGATTGAATACTACATCCGACAAACGCAGGAGGGCGAAGTGTATGGTGTAGTGACCTCGGAAGACAAATGGAAATGGGTCAATCCCGAGTTCTTATCCACCTGGCCAGATTTGCTTGCAGACTATCATCGTCGCTATCCGTTACGAATATATCGTAGGTTGTGCGATGCTTGTGTTGATGCTGATGCCGGTGCCACATTCGAGTTGAGCTTGCATTGTCGTCCGGGCAATGAAGACAGCGCGGGCTTCTTTGACGGCACAATGAGTGACGTACTCCTCACTCACCAGAAATACCACGTAATTCGCAAAGAGATGGAAGTCTTGGCGAAGAACGCAAATTGTATAACATGCGGTCTACTTTTGCGCTGTTTCACGCACTTTGAGCCTGACTGGAAATGGGCAGCTCTCACGATACGCGATGAAAGTGTTCTAAATGCTGGGATCTTCACAGATGAGGACGTCCCAAAGCGGATTATTGAGCTTTACACGCTTCCTGGTATGTTGATAGTCATGTACATCGAGTCTATTGCGACTACGCTGAGCTAAACTGACGCATAGGACAATTCAGTCCTTGGTCAACCATTCGATCACGTATTAGAACCGAGGCAGCTGTCAAGCCATTTTGGACTCGGGAGGACCAAGTCTCATACGCCAAGAAAGCACAAGTCACGAGAGGCTCCCCTGTTGTGGCCGAAGGTATAGCAGGCACGGTCTCTCCTACCATAGACGAAGCTGCATATGTCAAGATCGAAAAATGGTACAACAATTGTCTCGCCAATCATCCTCACTGTATAGTCACTGGAGCAACTGGCATGACCCCAGCGCGACTTATCAATATAGAAAAAGCCGGCAAGGTCTTTTTGTGGAATGTGCAAGGAGTAATGCCATCCTATACTGCACTGAGTCACTGCTGGGGCGGTAGCGAGGAGAGCATGACATTCTCAACGAACCTAAAGCAACACGAAGAAGACATCCCATGGCAATCTTTGCGCAAGACATTTCAGAATGCCATTGTGTTGACTCGACGTCTGGGTATCCACTATATCTGGATTGACTCCCTGTGTATTATTCAGGACTCCATGAATAATTCAGATTGGCAGATCGAGTCCGCAAAAATGGGCGCTATCTATCACAACGCAAGTCTTGTCATTTTGGCATCTTGGGGTATCAATGGCGAGAGCGGACTGTTCAACAAGCGTCAAAGCACGTTCGAAGTGCACGGGGAGTTCAATAAACAAGCATATTGTGTTTATACGCGACCGGTCTTAGATCATAGTTTCTGGGGTCTCGGATCTACAGACTCCATAAACAAGAAGAATCCACTAATCTCGAGAGCTTGGTGTTTTCAAGAACGTTTCCTTGCTGTACGATCCATACAGTTCATGCGGGATGAACTTGTCTGGGAGTGCTCGGAAGGAAGCAGCTGCGAATGTGGCGTGCTACGAAGCTACAAGAGTATGTTCACCACCCTTCAGCGACCATTCAGATCATATGACAATGGCCAAACCTCGGATTATAACGTTGTCTTGAGGGAGACTTGGCTCGAAGTCGTGCAGCAATACAGCTGGAAGAAGCTGACGAAACCTTCGGACATCTTACCTGCTTTATCTGGACTGGCAGCCCAGGTCGCGGTATACCTTGGTGATCATTACAGAGCTGGTTTGTGGGAGACAGATATTCGGTCAGGTCGCGGACTTGTATGGTACAGCAGGGCTGCAAGGAACACAAGACCACATCCACGCAGAGGCCCTTCCTGGAGCTGGTGCTCTGTGGACGGTCCTGTCACCTTTATACCGGAGAACACCGGGGAGAGCAGAACTAGAGTCGATGTTCTGGACATCCAAACAGAAGCCACACTGCTGAATAGGTTTGGCCAGATAACGAGGAGTTTCTTGCGGCTGCGAGGACCAACATTGCCTGCTGTCGTTGTGAAAACCAATCCGGGATTCCCTGACGACTTCCCTGACAGATTTCATGACGATAGCGGCAGTGCTAGTGTCTTCCTAGAGCTAAAGGATAGAGCCTCCTCGAGTCGTCGTGCTATACTGGACGACAGCAATGACGCTTCATGTTTGACCAGAGGACAAGAGCTCGCACTCCTCTTGGTAGTCGAAGATACATACTACACGGGCATTCCACAGAGAAGAGTTCTCGTCCTTATCAGATGCAAGGAAGGCGAAGACAATGTGTATCGCAGAGTTGGTGTAATGAGAGGTTCTGGTGAAGATGACTTTGGCTGGGACGATGCAGCTACAGCAGAGCTCATTATAGTCTGAAGTGCGTAAGTCTAGGTATTCACACGCTGCTGAACGCAAAAAGTAGTATGATTCCCGCGATTTGATACTACCAAGTACGACATCGATCGGACTTTCATGCGGCATTCAGCACTTTCGTGTTGAATAACATGTAATCCGACAGTCTCTCAACAGGTGTTAAACCAATGCTCTATATTCATATAGATGCTCGACTTGGAAGTATTTCTAACCACTAAGAGCATTCATAGGTTTCGCAACCTCCTTCTTCTGCTTATAGCCCCAGATATCCGGCACTGGCGGCCCCCATACGGCCATATTTCCAGCCTTGCTGCTAGGCGTCACCTCTGTGTCTTCATTGTGGGGTTGTGGAGGGGAATAAGGGGGTGCCAAAATTGTGGGGCTGCGGATGGAGGAGCCGTCAGGCGAGTTTCCATCAGGCAGGATGAACACTTGGCACCTCTTCTACCTCATTGAGAACAGACGAGGGCAGCAAGACGGTCTTCACATTTCCTGAAGACAACAAAATGCTTCCAATTCGAAATGACCTTCACACTGTGGACAAGACCTCATTCGACTACATCTACGAGGAGAATGCCACAATCCAGCTCGCCAATGGTCGTGGCATTGTTCGCTGCAATGTCTACCGACCAAAGACAGAAACCGAACATTACCCAGTACTCGTAACTTATGGACCTTATGGAAAAGATGTTCACTACTCTGTGTTTCATGCGTCTTCGTTCGCTGATGTTCCCGACGAACATCATTCTCCACATTCCGCATGGTATGTTCGTTCAAACGCTTAAAGAAGTCAAGTAATCAACGAAATGAGTCGAGAGTATCCTACTAACCTCAAGGAAATAGGGAAACACCAGATCCCGGCTTTTGGACTCGTAACGGTTATGCCATTGTGAGAGCAGATGAGGTTGGTCTAGGACAATCACCCGGCGTGCTAAACACAATGTCTCGTGACACCAGTCTGGCATTTGTCGATGTCATTGAGTGGGCTGCCGCTCAGTCCTGGTCATCTGGGAAAGTTGGCTTGTTGGGCATTAGCTATTATGCTGGTAGTCAATGGCGTGTAGCTGCAAGGCGTCCGAAAGGTTTGGAGTGCATTGTGCCTTGGGAGGGAATGAGTGATTATTATAGAGATCGCTGTCGGCATGGCGGTATACTCTCGAACACCTTCATCGACTTTTGGTGGAATCGACAGGTGTGTGTTGAAACTGTCAATCGAATATACTTATCCTGACATGCATGCAGGTTCTCAAGAATCAGTATGGACGACCTGGTAGAGCAGCGCAAGGATGGGGTGAAACCATCGAAGGCTCACTTCCGGTAGAAGAGCTCCAGAGTAAGCTTCATGATCAAAACGTTGAGAACTTAGCACATCGTTTCTTGGACGAGGATTACTACGCTTCCAGAGACTACAATATGGCTGATATTGAGGTACCACTTTTGTCTGTGGCAAATTGGGGAGGTCAGTCGGTCTCCGCTTCGACACAATTTTCTTTTCGCTAAAACATTCCAGGTATCTTGCTTCATCTTCGCGGCAATGTTGAAGGATTCATGAACGCTAGCTCAAAGCTGAAGTATCTGCGCTTTATCACTGGAAGGCACGATCTTCCGTTCTATACTCCTGATTACGTCCAGCTACAAAAGAGCTTTCTCGACGCTTTCTTGAAGGGGCATGATCCTGAGGGGTGGACTCAGGGTAAACCTGCTAGGGTGGGATATCGCGTTCGCACTGGTGATGTTGGCTACAACAACACCGAAAAAGAGGACGTATACCCAACAAAGTATTACCCTTCCTGGCCTGTTCCAGAAACACAATACGTCAAATACTTCCTCACTGCTTCAAATGGCCTAACACAGTCTCCGAGCCAGTCTGAACAGGATATGAAACTCTCCTATGATGCACTAGGCAATCTGAAAGACCCGAAATCGGTTCGATTCACCTCCAATCCCTTCACAGAAGAGATCGAATTCACTGGCCACGTTGTTGCACATCTCAACGTCTCCGTTACAGCTTCTGGTGGCGCAACACCCAGGGACATTGATCTATTTGTGACACTTCGTCACCTTGACTCGACTGGCAAGGAGATCTACTACACTGGCACTGTTGGTGATCCAGTACCTGTCTCCAAAGGTTGGCTTCGCTGCAGTCTGCGCGCAGTCAAATCATCACACCCACAACACACCTCGTGGCGTCCATATCGGGAATATCGATCAAGCGATCACTCTCCGCTTGAGCAAGGCAAAGTGTACGAAGTCGATGTCGAGATCTGGCCTACTAATGTTGTACTACAAGCTGGCGACAAACTAGTGTTCGAGGTCGCTTCGGGCGATACGCAGGGTGCTGGGCTATTTGAGCACAATTCGAAAGAGGATCGGAATGAAGCCACCTTCAAGGGCACGAACCATATTCACTTTGGGAAAGATGCGCAGAATTGGGTATCAATGCCTGTCATTCCTAAATAATACTGTACATATATGCAAGCTACTTCTGTAACGAGGCATAACAGGTACGTAACTCCATAGACGAACAATCTCATTCATCATTACCACTTCCGGGGATCTCTCCCTCGCTCCTCCCCAGATACTCCTTCAGTGCTTGATCCCCAAGCACGATAGGCTCAGAGTCCTGCAATACATACGCCAACCTCGCCCAGGCATCAGCACTCGGATTCCTCCACGCATGGTTCGTTCCTCGCTGAATGCAGCAGTCTCCGCGCCGCAAGATCTGCTTCTCGCCCGAATCCAAGATCAGCTCAATCGATCCTTCCACCACGATACCAAAATCGAGACTTCGTGTGCGGTGCATCATAGACTCGAACCCAGGCGAAAAGTCAACTAACCGTAGCACTGTGCCTTTGGGGTTGACGATTCCTAGCTTTCCTGCAGATACACGTTCGTCGTGCGTTGTAATGTCTGCGTCGTTGTTCATCTGGACAGGGAACTGAGGAGTTGAAAATGAAACGTTAAACGCCATGTCTTTGTTGTCGATTGGCTGCCATTTTGCTGGTCGATCCTCCTGTATCTTCGTCGTGCCTGCTGAGTCGTGACCTGTAATGTAGGCAGTGATGCCCGGCAGGTTTGTAGCTAGCTGAGACTCGCTGGGTGGTCGAGATGGCAGCGACATAATGCCGAGTATGCTGACAAATACTGGACAGCAAGAAATGAGTGTTGATTCTCACTGGAAAAATTTGATATTCTTTAACCATTCAACAGCCGCAGCGAGAAGAGGCTTGATATCGCCGCCCATCAGTCTCTGCCACTGCAGGCGACACCTGGGGAAGTACCCCATGCCATCCCATGCCTTCCGTCCCCAAGTCTGAATGAGTTTTAGAGTTTAAGTAAGTGCTCGGTCCCGTGACCTATTATCATTTTCTTCGGCATTTTTTCGAATGAAGGTCTGAATGTAACCTCATCCGTCTGTGTCTGTAGCTGGACTGATGGCGAGGCAGACAAGCTACTTCCATCTCATCGTCACCGAGCTTGCTGTTTCAGTGACGCACTTCAGCCAGCGGGCATATGACGAGCGGACCTGAAATGCGTTGAAGGCCTAGACAACGAATCTCGTATTCGATGACCAGTCCCTTTTTCCACACCCCATACGTACCCCACGTCCCCGAATGCTTGGTGTGGAAGCCGGGGGAGTATGCGTTCGTTCAGCGGTTATGCGGTATTGAATGTTCAGAAGGGGACGCTTATATAAGAAGCAACCTCAGCAAAAATGTCACATCGTTGGTCCAACCCATCCTTCTCTCAACGACCATATACTAAGGACTTTTATGGCTATTTTCTTCCTTCTTCAGTTGATTACAGCTGCTGTTGTGGTTGGTGTCGTATATGCTGTAATATTCGTGGGCAGAAGAGGCCGTAACTTTCCAAGAGGCAAGACTTGCAGCTATGATCTTCTTTCAATCTCTCTTTCGTGCTCATCACCTCAGGTCCACCAACTCTCCCTATCATTGGAAATCTACCTTCAATAAGCTTGAACCGCTTGAGCCTTCCTCAACTATGCTAATACCTGCAATAGGGCCACAGAATGGTCGAAGCAGTATGAAGGCATGTTTTGCGCTCAAGCTGGGACCAGCGACAGCAATCGTCATCACAGACCGCCACATTGCAAAGCAACTGCTCGATAAGCGAAGCATCATTAGCAGTGATCGTCCAGTGAACATGGTGAGCCAGCAACCCATCACTGAAGGAGACCATCTGTTGTGGATGCAGCCTACAGCAGAGTGGAAGCAGATGCGCAAGCTCATTCACCAAGACGTCACGGAGCCAATGTGCAATAAGCAGCACGAACGGTTGCAGCATGCTGAGTCTGTACAAATGCTCAAGGATATGATGGATTCACCAGATCAATGGAAGAGGCATCTGTCAGGATTCAGCAACAGTGTCATTCTGAGTATCGGTATGTCGTCGTCACTTCTCTCTCCCATACGTCTCACAGAGTACTAACATATCTTCAGTCTACGGCATCCGTTCGCCTTCAACAAACTCTCCTTACGTCAAGAAAATCGAAGATTTGCTTGAGATTTGGGCACGTATCAACGCTTTCGGTGCAACACCTCCAGTTGACATCTTTCCGTTCTTAAGATATGTGTCGCAGAGTGTGTTTGGCAACTGGATTGACCGAGCCGCAAAGGTTCACAACGAAATGCACATGCTCTACGACAGTCTGCGTGAGGCTGTCATAGAGAGGAGAAAGGTCAAAGGAACTTCTACCAATTCCATCCTCGACCGTCTTCTAAATCATCAAGAAAAAGAAGGTTTGACTCAACATCAGCTAACACTTCTGGCCGGTGTCACAACCAAGGGCGGCTCTGATACTTCTGCTTCTGTTTTAACGTCCTTTATCCAAGCTATGGTGACATGGCCAGAAGTACAGAAGAAAGCACAAGCCGAGATCGACTCTGTAATTGGAGAAGACAGGGTTCCTGACTTTCCGCATTACGAGAAATTGCCTTATATCGCTGCGGTAATAAAGGAAAGTCATAGATGGCGCCCAGTTGCACCTCTATCTGTGCCACATGCTACTTTTCAAGGTACGATAGTTTGTCGACTACTCTCCTTGAAATGTAAAAAGCTAATTCATAACCAGACGAATGGGTCGAGGGCTGCTTTAACCCGAAAGGCTCCATCATCTTCCTGAACGTATGGGGTCTCCATCATGACGAAAAGCACTTTCCAAATCACGACGTCTTTAATCCAGACAACTTTAAAGGTCAAACTGCCTTGGCTACCGAATACGCCAATGCCGCCAATCCAGAAGCACGAGATCATTATGGTTATGGTTTGTTGACACAAAAGCGTCCCAATCTCCCACAATACATCTCTGACATCTTATGCAGGCAACGGTCGTCGCTTGTGCCCAGGCATCCATCTCGCAGATCGAAATCTCTTCAATGCTATCGCCAAGATACTTTGGGCTTTTGATTTGAAAATGGCTATAGATGAGAAGACCGGCAAGCCAATTGTGCCAGACACAAGTATTGTGACAGGGTACAGAGAAGGATTAACTGCTTGTGCCGACAAGTTCCTCATCAAGATGACTGTAAGAAGTGAAGCGAGACGGAAGGCGATTGAGGCAGCTCTCTAAATGGAAGCGCAGGAAGGAGTATTCAAGGAATACGAAGGCATGAATCTTTGGTCGAAATGAGGATACGAAAGTATACTAAGAAGCATTTCTGCCTTCCATGCATGGAGAGCTGCTGCTGGCTTGCTATCGTCGAGCTACGGCCAAGTCTCTGAAATAGCCAGATATCTGTGGTGATGCCAATGATCCATCAATTCAGTACAGTGCGAAGGGCATGAGGAGAGAGAGGAAGATGGGGTATGTGTGAGTCGTTGTTCGTTTTTCGTTGCTATGTCATATGTGTATGACCTTCACCTAGCTCACTTTGAACATCAACTATAGATACCATCATGCATACCATCATGCACAACGTCAAGCAGTCGCAGCAACAAACCGCTCCTCGCCCTCTTTCATCCACGCGTCAAGAGCCTGCTTCTTCCTCACCTTGAACCCACACTTGAACTTCTTCGGCTCCATCGTCAAGCTCGTAGGCAGCGCGTTCGCTGCCAAACAATCCATCACAGGCCTATCCGCCTTATCCTTTGGCCTAGCATCCGTCAACAAATAGTCAGGGTATATCAGATAATTAAGTCGTGTCTTACATTGTCATCTCGAAAGCACAAATCAAGCGTACAAAGGCAGTATACAGCTCTCGGTTCGCCAAGTGGCTTCCTGCGCACATCCTGCTACCAGCACCATACGCGTAGTGTGCTGTGCCTGATACGCCTTCGTTGACGTTGAGGTAGCGATCTGGGTTGAAGCTGTACGGGTCTTTGAAGTACGTTTCGTCGTAGTCGGCGGCATAAGCATTCATGTAGAAAGTCGTGTCTGTTGGGAAGACTGTAGGGGTTGAAGAGCCGGGTGGTGTCCAAGTGATCGGTTTAATCGACTTGCGAGGGAGGCAGATGGGAATGACGGTCCAGTAGCGAAGGATTTCCTTTACTAATGCGGTGATGTATGGAACTGCAGAGATGGATGTCAGGTCCGTCATTCAGGGGAATACTGATTGTTCGCTTACTTTTCTCCTCGACGAGACACTTATCCCAAGCATCATTGTCTGGGTAAACACTCATTATTTCATCGTAAGCTCTCTTCTGAATATCGGGTAGGTCTGCTAATGAAGCGATACCCATGATCAAGTTGCCAGGTACTGTATCAAGGCCGGCACTGACCATGGTTAAGCAGATTGATTTGATCTCAGCTGAAAAAACGTCAGTTGGCGAATAAGCAGAAACCTTTTAGCATGCTCGACATACCTTCGTTTAGCTTCGCTTCCGGATCCTTCAGAATGTTGCCAGTGATGCAGGGCTTATCCGTGCCATTGGCAATGTTCGCCTTCAGGGTTGAGAGTAGCTGTGTCAAATATTTATCCCTTCTACCACGATATTCTTGCGGGCCAGTACTGCTGGATGGCCAGAGTCGCAGCAGTGGTATATAATCCTGCCAGTTGTTGCTTGTTGATCTGAAATTACTGATCTCACGCTCAACATGCGTGATCTCCTTGAGCAATTCATTGTCAATGCCGCCATCAATACGAAAACCGTAGTTGAGCGTGAGAGATGTGTTCAGAGCGTATCTCTGGAAGTAGCCGTTCGGATCAATGTCGACTTCTCCGTACTTGCTGTCGACTAGCATCTCCTTGATACTAACGTATGATTCGAGGTCGATGATGGGCATATAAGATTGTGTCGCTGGTCGATTGAGGGCGGTGCCAGCGGCCTTGCGACGTTGTTTGCATGACTCATCCCATGGTGAGGTACCAATGGTGAAGCCCTGACTGCTTGACACGACCGTGTGGAAGGTATGCAGTGTTGGTCGCGATATGAGGCTGTGGGATGGGGTGCGTTAGTGTGAAGCTGGAAGATGAGGGAGAGTTTAAGGACTAACGCTGATTGATTGGTAATCCAGAAATGCTTGACAGTCTCGAAGGAATTCACATACACAATACGCTGAGGATTTGTGAGTATGCGCTTGGCCTTTACTGTGCACACCTTCCCTGCTGCTCACCTTGTTTCCCAAGCGTACTTGAAAAACTGGCCCATATTTCTCCACCCATCCCTGAGCTACGCGAGCATGCTCGACACCCAGTTGAATCAAGTTGCCAAAGAGAGGCACACCAGGAATTTCGGGAATTCCTTTGATCTTAGGTGTTTCGGTGCGATTTGCATATTTGTATATCAAGAAGATAACAGACAAGACGGCAAAGCTCAATACGGTGGAAGGCATCTTGAAAGAGATGAGATGAAGTGCTTGATAGTGCTCAAGCAAAACTATGTATCGATCCCAAGGAACGGTTCGTCCTGCTGTTTATATGCTTTTTATGCGTCAGGTGGCTCGTGTCTTTTAGCCCGATCTTGTGCCCACTCCTCTCGTAAGACAAAGGATAAGAAAGGAAGGTGGAAGCATGGGGAGGGGCGGATATTGCAGGACGTAAGTTGGAAGAAAGAGGGGGGACTTTCCGGAAGAATGACCCCGCTCATGCCCCTGGATTTCACGCCCGCCGGATAGTACAACGTCCTCGGCCGAGCGGCTCGAGCATGCCATCGCGGAAGCACCTGACCTTCGTACTACCACCTGAGTTCTCTTGCACGGCGGCTTGTCTCCCTCGTTCGTGGTGCGCGTTGTAATTATATCAGATAAGTCCTTGTTGCGCTCCTACAACTAAGTGCTGCCAAGTAAGCAATAAGACTAGCAATCACAATGCCAATAACAAAGTTCTCCACACCTGAAAAGTACCGCTATCAGAATGGTTTCGGGAGCTACCACGAGTGAGTTTTGCCTCTGCAGAATGTATAGATACAGAAAGGTTCGCGAGACTGACTTTCAGTCAGGACTGAAGCAGTAGACGGGGCCTTGCCTATCGGGCAAAACTCACCACAAAAGCCTCCACTGGGACTGTATGCAGAAAAGCTCTCTGGCACGGCCTTCACAGCACCGCGCCACGAGAACCAGCAATCATGGCTTTATCGCATCCTACCTTCACCTGCTCACACCAACTTCGAACCTCGCGAGCACGAAACATATAACACTAACCCGACAGGAAAGACGTTTCACCATCTTCCAAACCAGCTTCGATGGGATCCTTTTGACCTCGACGAGACAGTCGACTGGGTGCACTCACTCAAGCTTATCGCAGGTGCAGGCGACCCAACCATGAAGTCAGGCCTTGGCTACTTCATCTTCGCTGCTGGGAAGAGCATGTCTGAGAACGAGGCTTTCTACTCCGCGGATGGCGATTTCTTAATCGTCCTGCAGCACGGCGTTCTTGATATTCAGACTGAATTGGGCAGAATCTTGGTGAGACCAAACGAGATCTGCGTCATCCCGCGTGGTATCAGATATCGTGTGATGCTGCCAGAGGGTGCTGTTCGAGGATACATCTTGGAGCTGTATGAAGGGCATTTCCAGCTTCCTGAACTAGGTGACTATAGCTCCCTCCATCCAAAACCTCGGAAACTGGTGCTGACCAGATATCACAGGACCGATTGGCAGTAATTGCTTGGCGAATATTCGAGATTTCCAGACGCCTACCGCATTTTTTGAGGAAGACACTGAAACGGAGTGGACATTGTTGTCAAAGTTCAATGGCCGCCTTTTCGCAGCAAAGCAGATGCACACTCCTTTCGATGTTGTGGCTTGGTCAGTATATTTGCACACTCGAATGATAAACAGTTACCGAACGTTCTCTGACATGAATACGTTCTAGGCATGGACTGTACTATCCGTACAAGTACGATCTAGCACGCTTCAACACAATTGGTTCAGTCTCATTCGATCACCCGGATCCAAGCATCTTCACGGTTCTCACTGCTCCTTCGCATCGTCCTGGTACAGCTATTGCTGACTTTGTCATATTTCCTCCAAGGTGAGCAGCATTCACGAACTAATGTGTGGTCAAGACTAACATCTTGGTAGGTGGCTAGTTGCAGAAGATACTTTCCGACCGCCATGGTGAGTTGATCAAATCATCCAGAACGAGAAGTGGAGAAGACTAATTCCATGCTCCTAGGTATCACCGCAATACAATGAGCGAGTTTATGGGTATGCTTGACATTACACGTTCCTCATATTAAATTGGGTCAAACGCTGATGTTTTTCAAGGATTAATCTCTGGCGATTACGACGCCAAGGCAGGCAAAGGTTTCTCACCTGCTGGAGCCTCTCTTCACAGTCCGATGAGTGCACACGGACCTGATGGCAAGTACCTCACCTTTCAAATCCACAATCTCGCTGACATTGAGTAGCTGTCACGCACGAAAAGGCCAGCAATGCCGACTTGCAACCTCAAAAGATTGGGACGGGTAGCATGGCCTTCATGTTTGAATCCTGCCTCATGGTAGGCGTGACGGAATGGGGATTGAAGACTTGTCAGAAGGTGCAGAAGGAATACAACGCAGAAGTAAGCTCATCTGCTAGGTTCTGTAAACATACCTGATATCTAACAACATGCAGAGTTGGTTGCCACTCAAGCCGCATTTTAAACGACCTGGAAAGAAGATTGGAAATGGGGTGAAGAATGTCGAAGGCATTGATGGCGACAAGAGCCAGTTGCCACATTATACGTAAAGGAGATCTGGAGAAGTGAATTGTCCGACAACTAAGCGTCGCTATGTACTCAAGTTATGGTCATATATTCCATATCAATGAATTGTAGCTCTTTATGAAGAGCGGGCACTGCCGGTAGATTCTCTCGGGTTGAATGCGTGCTACCTGAACCATCCAAGTGGATAAATGTACGACACCTCTGATAGTTATGCTCGTATATTCCATAAGCCATAAGCATGACATGTACTGTTGCACTGCGTTACATTCGATCTATATCTGCATCCAAGAATACAGATCTCCACCCGCCATCAGAGGTGCCAGAGTTGTTTCCGATGAAAGGTCTAACCAGCCGTCCCCGATATCATCTCCAAATTGTCCATTAAAGTTGCTCCAATCAAACTGACCATTAAGGAAGACCGACGGTCCATTATCTACACCTGGTTGACCATTGGGAAAGACTGATGGTCCAGTATCTGAAGCTTGACCAGGTTCCACTGGCACAGGACTATGTCTCTGGGTATTGGGTAGACTCGGGACGAACCGCTTAGATGATTGCTCAGCACTTCTGCGTAGGCGCTCGACATGCGACTCTAGGACGGTAGCAAAGCTGCCAGATAGGTGTACGTCATCTAAGACACTCTGGCGGAGAGCAATGACGGTGGCATCGAGTATACTTAGTGCGCGACGTAGCTGACTTTGTCGAACTCCCATGGCCAATGCCTTAAGCAAGAACATTGAGCCAGCCGTGATTCGCAATAGTACACGTACTGGTGCGTAGCGAAGTGCATTTTTCTCCTCCAGCTCGAGTACCTTTTTCAGGAGATCACAACCCCCAGAGATGACTTCCTCGTGATAGCGTTTGTCTTCGCTGTTGGCAGATGCAGCAAAGTCTGGTATTGACATGATGATGTTGTCAGTCGCAAAGCGCTCGCAGATAGCTTGCATACCTACTGAATTGCAAAGCACCCGGACATAGTGGTACTCGATACATAACATATCGTACGATGCAGTATCATCAACTAGGCGAATGTTAGTATCGCTGACGTTTGTTGTATTGTATTGCTCAAGAAACACCTTACCTTTAGCTTCAATGTGTTGCCGATGCCATGTAACCAGTAGTGATCTAAAGTGCTCAAGTAGATTGATATATCGGCCATCTTCGAGTATCTGTTGTGTGTAAGTTTTGGATGGCAACACCATGTCGCAGAGTGACCGCAGGAGCTTCATTAGCTCGATCCAAGCCTCGACTGATCTAATCGAGTGATTCGAGTGCATGTGGTCTGCTTCTGCTGAGCGCAGAGAGTGCGAGATGTTGACAGGAAGCATTGACCCACATCCTAATCGAGATGAGAGCTGATTGGTAAAGATGAATAACAACTGTCTAATCCGCATCTTGCGTTTCGGCCAGAGTGGATCCCTCCTTACGACATCCTCCTCGTCGCAATCACTAAAGACTTTGAGTTCATGAGAAAGTGATAAAGCATTTCCTAACAGTAACCACGACATTCGTCCCGACCTTCGAGCTGCTTCAGAAGGATGAAGAAGCCAATCAGCAGGCTGCGTTGCGGTACCATCTGCACCAGTAGCAGTATTGTCTAACAGACCTAGATCCCAGCCATCATCCTCGGGTGGAAAGTAGAGCTCACGGGCATGCCATTCAGACATCAATAGCAGCGCTTCGATAGAGCCCAGTGTCCTGACCTTGAGTAATGGCCCAAATTCTTGTCCGTACGTCAGTCTCGAAATGAGACGTTGACAAAGCTTCCACGTCTTTTCGTGCACGAAACGGCCTCTGGACAGACCGCCAGGAATGGGGAGAGTGTGAAAACGTGACGAAATCATAAGGATGGTGGCGCATAGCAACGGTTCCTCGACCAGAAGCTTGTGGTGATTTGCATGGTCTGCATAGTACGTTGTTACTATCGGTGTGAGAGGTGCTAAGTTTTTGAAGAATCTGTAGATTAGTTAGCAACACACGCAGACTTCATCTAGACATGACAACTCACAGGTCCATGTACAAAAGGGCATTTTCTGCCGTACACCATCCTGTCCGTACGAACTTGCTAGACTGCCAGATCTTCAAGACAGCAGAAATGGCCGATTGTTGTGTACTATGTGGGGAGTCCCTAGTATATATAAGGGTGCTGTGATGAGATGTGCTTGTAGGAGATGTTTGCGAGGCCTGGCCATTATCCTTTGCTCGAGCATGAGATACACCTTGAAGTAGAAGGTCTAGTGCTTCCGTCCCATTTGAGACTACCGCTCTGATCATTGAAGTTTCTGTTGCATCCTCGTGTGAAATGTTCACCGAATTCACAGTCTCATGCATCGCTGTGGGAGGAGTTTGTATCGGTTGCTCACTTGGCGCGTCATGATTGGCATTCGTGTAACCCGATTCCTGGTCAGCTTGATTTACTTTCTGTCTCTTTGCCCGCCACTGTCTGTCAGCCTCGAAGATACAGTCGCGCTGCTCTCGATGACATTTGTAACATGGCGGCTGACCGCTCTCCCCAAGATCACATTTTGCTTTTCGTTGTCGACATGCTACACATGCCTTGTATGCGCGTCTATGTTTCTCAGTAGTGGCGGAAGAAGATGTCTGCATTGTCGGAGATGTGCAAAATAGTAATCTACTTAGCGAGGGACGGAAGTTGGTAGGAATGAACGGGGTGGCGAATGTAGCCGAGGTTTTCCGTTCACCAGGGCAGCAATAACAACAATAGGTAACGACAGAACATGCTGGCAGGAAGGAAGATAATCATAAGTAGTTGTATATGACTAAATACGTGATGGCAAAATGATGCCTCGACACTCGCCGAAGCCAACTCGTCCACCACTCTTGCCGCAAACACCCGTGAAGATCACCTCATCGCCATCCTCAAGAAATGCACGCGATATCTTCTCTTCCAGCTCAAAAGGCTCTTTGCCATTCTTTGACATTTCCATCATGCTCCCACAGCTTTGGCGCGTGGTCCCAGAAATTGTACCACTTCCAAGCAGATCGCCTGTGTTCATTGGACACCCAGTAATAGTGTGATGAGCGAGCATCTGAGGAAAAGAGTATGTCAAATTAGACGCGTTTGTTCTTGATAAGACGTGACGTTTGCCTTGTATTGCTAGCTCGACCTTGAGGTCAATGTCAAGCCCAGTCTTCTCCTTCCCCTCGCGCAGATAAGGCAGTAGCGGCTGAGGACGTTCCAGCTCTAAAAGTGGTGCCCGGAATGGCTCCAAAGCATCAGCCAATACCACCCATGCGCTGATCGTCGTGGCAAAGTTCTTGCTGTTGAAAGGTCCCAGTGGTACATACTCGAACGCCTGAATATCTCGCGCCGACCAATCGTTCATCAAGACGTATCCGAAGATATGCTTGTCTGCTTCTGCCACGGCTATTGGCTCTCCTTGTTCGTTCGGCGTGCACACAAAAGCTGCCAGTTCCAGCTCAAAGTCGAGTTTCTTGCATGCAGAAAAGCTTGGAAGCTTCTTCTCCATGTCAAGTATTATTTGACCACAAGGCCGACGTACTGGCTGGCCAGAGACTTGGATCGAGGAAGCTCTACCATGATATGCAACTGGTAGGTGTCTATAGTTTGGCTGGAGGGCATTGTCTGCACCTCGCAGAAGCACGCCAACATTGAAAGCATGATTGAGCCCAGCGTAAAAGTCTGTGTAGTCACCGATCCTCATCGGAAGATGGTTCTTAACCTCCGTAATAGGTACAATAGCTTTTGCCCGGAGTTTGTCATTGTCCTTCAGCAGATGACCCAGCGATGTGTCGAGGTCCAAAAGCTGACGGATGTAATGTCGAAAGGCCGCATACACAGGTCGTCCCAATGATGCAAAAGTGTTGAGGTCCTGGCTATCCAGCCAACCGAGTTGATCTTGAAATGAAGCATTGGAAAAAGCGTCACCATCTCGAAGTGCCTTTAGGTCAAGCACATAATCGCCAACCGCCACGGCAGGCCGTTTTGCACCATTAGCTTGTGTAGAGATGATGCCAAACGGAATGTTGTTCAAAGAAAATGGGCTGTCGGCATCAATCTCCAACCAGCTTGTCGTGGACATGCTCACGAGTAAATACAACCGAAGCACTCTGTGCAAGAGAAGAGACGTAGCACGAGGTCAAACTGATTTGAGTGCTAGCAACAAGTTGTGCGATGCAGGACTGCTCACGGATATAGTCTTTCAGTAATCACCAGGCCGGATCTTTCAACATGAGAACCAAAGTTCGTGATCCGCAGAGACGGTCAACTGCTGCCTTCTCCTCGGCATCTCGAAAAAGAAGACGTTGGCCCCTGAATATGGCGGCTTCAAGTTGCCGTAGTCATCCGCCAGAATCCGACCACCTGATCCACAATCTCTTTATCCCGGGCTGGACAACAACGTATACTTGGGCTAAGGTATGTATGTACAATTTCAAAGGTCATTCCCCCACGAATCTTAAAACCCCGCATCTGGAGAAGCGGAGAGCATGAGGACTAGGATAAATACTGCTTCTTATCGTAATGGGTCAACTTCTGCGAAGGCTTGCTCATAGAGTAAGATCACATTGTAGCTACACTACATACCAGCCGTGCTCCCGTTACCACCATGCCTTTTGTGACAGAGAAAGACCTGCTGCAAAGCTATGACTTTATCATTTGCGGGTAAGACATGCAAGATCTCTCAATCTAAAGCTCAACACCAGCATAGTTAGCTGACCCATGACTGCCTACGTGAAGGGGTGGGACTTCCGGTCCAGTCGTTGCTGCACGACTAGCCGAAGACCAACATGTTTCTGTCTTGCTCATCGAAGCTGGAAAGGACAGCAAAGACATGGAGAATGTGCAGATGACTGGCGGATGGAGCAAGAACTTTGATACTGAAGCAGACTGGAACTTGATCACGGAGCCCAATCCAAGTGCTCACAACCGTCAGGTCAAAGCCAGCAGAGCCAAGGTTAGTGGCTTCTGCCAGTGATGAATTGCTGCAGAGCCTAATATCGCCCTAGTTCTTGGGAGGCTGTTCAGGCTGTAATGGGACGCTCTGTGTTCGCGGCACTCCTCATGACTTTGACGACTGGGATGTCGAAGGATGGTCCGGAGAAGAGATGTGGCGCTGTATGTCAAAGGTATGTCAGGAGTGGTGAGTTGTATCCTCTCGAGATACAGTTGCTGAAAGTACACTTCTTTAGGCCGAAACCTTTCATAGCAAAGACTGGTTCCAGCCCGACGCTTCAGCGCACGGAACCTCTGGATCTGTGCACACTGAGCCTATGGATCTTGCTCCAATATCTAACCTCATGCTTGACTCCATGCAAGATAAAGGTCTACCGCTGCATCACGACATGTTCTCCTCCGGCAAGGTCGCTCATGGTTGTGGGCACTCAGTTCGAACAGTATACAAGGGTATTCGTACTACTGGCGCAGACTTCTTGCACAGTCATCCTTCGAATCTGCACATTCTCACTGAAACCCTTGTGGACAAGGTGATCATAGAAGGCGAAGGCGAGCAACAACACGCTTCCGGCGCTGTAGCCATCGCTCAATCTGGCGAACCCCTTCATATTAGAAGTACGAAAGACATCATCATCAGCTGTGGCACATACTGTACGCCTACAGTTTTGATGAGGTCAGGTATCGGAGATCGTCAGGAGCTAGCTGCCGCTGGCATTGAAGTCAAAGTACCACTTTCAGGTGTAGGAAAGAACTTGATGGACCACCTGGTAAGCGCCGCAAATACTTTCAACAATGACATGCTGACGAAGTGGTTCCAGATCGTCTTCATATTCTACGAAGCCAAGGAAGCTGGTTTGACAACGGACCACTTGCTTTACCATGGTGACAGCTTAGCAGAGTCATATAGACAATGGAAAGAAGAGCGTCGTGGTGCCCTAGCCAGCTTTCCCTTCGGCGCATTCGCATATGCTCGTCTCGATGAGCGACTGAAGGATGCCGAGGACTGGAATTCTGCAACTCGCCTTGATGGCAGAGATCCCATGGGCTTAACACGAAACCAACCAAATGTGAGTAGCTCTGAGCCTTGTATAGTAGATTGCAGTTACTCATCACCTTCTCTTCTGCAGATCGAGTTCTTCACCACAGAATGCTACGGTGGCCCAAAGCAATTCGTTGACTTTCCGATCGAGTATAAGCACTGTTTCAGCATCATCGCCGAGCTGTTCGCCCCGCGCAGTAGAGGCACTGTCACTCTCAAGTCGGCAGATCCTCATGCCACCCCAGTCATCAATCACAACTACCTCTCAGATCCACTTGATGTGACTGTTCTCTCCGAAGCATGCGCATTCGGTAACGAGATTGTGACATCGGGTCGTGGCACCAAGGACATCCTGAAAGGATCTTGGCCTGAGAATCTGACGCATCACACCCACACTCATAGGGACCAATGGCGGTCGTACGTGCGCGACAATGCGACGACTTGTTACCATCCAGGAGGCACTGCGAAGATGGGCAAGCATGATGATCCGCTAGCAGTAGTAGATGCACGCCTGAGGGTGTTCGGCGTGAAGGGGCTAAGAGTGGCAGACTGCAGTGTCATGCCCAAGTTGAACCAAGGACACACACAGATGCCTGCTTATGGTATCGGTGAGAAAGCTGCAGAACTGATTGCGGAGGATCATGGTTTGGGCCGCATGGTCAGGGCGAATATTGTAGGCTTGACGACTGAGGATATCGAGGCGAAGGTTGAGGTTTCACTTAGTAGCACAGCCTGAAGCTATCGAAAGGTGTTCTTGTTGGCATCAACGCTGTTCTAAACGCGCTTACGAGGGATCCCTTCCAGTGCTGATTGATGATCAAAACCAAGTGGAACCAATTTTTGGTAGTGGAAAATTTCCAGGCCTTCGCTCTATATTACCAGAATTCGTGCATGACCCGTCATTCTCATGTTTATATCTCAACGCCAGAAGATCATATCTCATTCCTGTTCCTCATCCTTAAGCTTACTGATAGGATCACGGCCGTGCTCAAGCTCATGTATTGGCCCATGCTGAGGCTGATGCAGAAGCCCACGTTCATGCGCAGGTCTATGTTCAGGCCACTGCTCATGGCCATGATCCCGCTCCCATTGCGCAGCCCTCGCATCCGCGCTCGACCAGGATGTGTGATTTATGAATGAGTGAGTGGCTGAGGTAGCCAGGTAATTGACAATATTCCAATAAGTCCCAGCAATTCAATTTCTAAGTCCGTCGTGTCCAGTATCTCCATCGTGTTATTGTGCTGCTATCTCGTTGCATCAGATCTGCGTCTTACAAGTAGATCTTTCCACAAAACGGTAGAAGTATTACATATGCTCATGTACTTAGTCATTAAGCACTTGATGTCCAGTGTCCAAGGAGTCCTTCTTCGGAAATTCCCAGCACAGGATCCTTAAGAGGTATTGGCACAGACCACACCCCCCCGAATTCCTCAATCGATTTCTCGCCACCCCTTAGAGAGTCCCAAGAGCTGGAATCTGGATAGGCACCAATCATGGTAAATCCATCAACCCTAACCCTAACCCTAAGTCCCGCAGCAATATGATGTCCATCCCCAGGAGTTAGTAAAGTAAACTCTGCGTTAGGTTGGGCGTTGAACGTCTTGTGTGCACATCCTGCTGGAAGGATAAATACATCGCCGGCCTTTGCTTCAATCTCGATTCCTCCATGCTCTCTGGCTGTGCCATATGTGTTGTCGTTCATGTCGGTGGAAGTATCTGCAACGCCAAAACGAATGGTGGCTGTCCCTGATAGCACGGCCATACATTCGTGGACAGTAGAATGGTAGTGAGACCTTTGGGTTTCTCCGTAACGATAAATCCATTGTACCTTCCAGCCATTCTGTAGGAACAAATCGTAGTAGCTGGTGGCTTTTGGGTCGAGATCTAGTCCTCTGTAATGTAAAAGAGGATGTGGCGAATTCGGCATCAACGCCGTCTGTGGCAGCTGGTATCTGGTAATCTGCATTCTGCTGTATCCTGAGATGAAATTGCGAGCAGAAGAGACTGGTTGTAATGGAGGATCTTCAGAGAGGTCTTGTCCTGCAACACAAACGAATATCACTGTGAGTTTGGGCAATCTCAGCCACCATGAAGCAAAAGATCTAGTGCAAGACTGCCAAGATTGCGGAAAAGATCAGCACTTTGGTTTGGGCTGAAGGGGAACTTCCGCACGACCAGTCTTGTGATCTCCTACCTCGGGTAACGACGGACATACGAAATGAAAGCGAGGCTCTTCTGCTCGGACGCGCACTGTGCGACCTTCGTCACTTAGCCCTTCCACCCACTGGAGAACAATGCCAGTTTGAGAGTCTGAGAGTGGTGAATGCAGTGCGAACTGCAGAGATGTAGTTGAACTACGGAGAGATTCCGACTGACTGAAGCTTGCTCAACTGATTTCCGGGTTAGGGTTGCACAAGCTCGTGTCCGCCGGGTAGCCTGTTTCGAACTTTTAAAAATTTGAAATGCGAAAACACATCTAAGAATTGTCACTTATGTTGCTACGGTACTATGATGCTCCTCAGCCTGTTTCCGACAGTGCTTGACACCAAGCTGAACCTTGCATTCCTGACGTGGTCAACATATGAGCAGCTTCCTACTCCAACACCTTTCCTCCAGAAAGCTCGACCGCCAGATCGTATTCAGGCTGGAATTGCATGAACGCACAGCCAGGTGTTGAGGTACACTTGCACGTATACTCAGCTTCTTCATCTCCCACGAACTTCTTTGTGAGACCATTCGCAGCAGCTTATTCAGCCAGGATCTGGGCTTCGCATGCCCTTTCTAGAGCAATGAAGTACGCTGCAGCTTCATCGACCGTTCCACCACACGTCAACAATCTATGAAAGATGTCAGCACTGATGGAAGAGTACCATTCGCCCGAATAGGCTTATCCATGGTTCTGGAGTATCATGTTCAGTTTATTCATGCCTAAAGCGCAGAGGGAGACGATCACGGGGGCGAGCTTGAGCGCTATGCAGGCCAAGATTGTCGCTGCTTAAGGCGAGATTATGGGATGGTGATGAAGTGTAGAGCGGAATCCGCAATGGATGGAGTTATACAGCTGGATATAGGTCGGATTGGGTTGGGTTCGGCTAAGTCTTTGGTGGTCTAGTTCAGCTGTAGCTATCGCCCTCCAGAGAGCATGAAAGGCAATGAATAAAGTGGAAGAAACACTGGCAAATCTGCACCTGCACACGCTGAACGAAACAGATATCAATATTTTGTGGATAAGGGAACTTCTTACAGCATAATTTTCAGTGACTTGTCCCCATGTTAGATGATTTGAGTGCTATGGCACGTACAGCTAGCTCATGCGCTACTTCTGGCATCCCTAACGTACATGGGATGCTTCAGTCACCTTCTCCCTTGTACTTACCTCTCGAAGCACGTTGCATAAGCACTTCAACGTGTGGTGGCACGGTAATATGCATAGATTAGCGGGACATCAAATCTGGAGACTGAAAGTTCTATGTGATCTCTTCGAAACGCCATGTGATCGAACGAGTACTAATACTCTTGTTATATGTTGAAAGAAGATGTTTCAAAATTAAGATATATCATTAAAAGACATGATTATTTTAGGCCGTCGAGTTTCATTATCTAACCTTGCATCTCAATACCACCTGTACCGTGTATACACTCGCCGGTGAAGTAAGATCCAAGGGGCGAGGCCAACTGAATGTAGGCCGTGGCAATCTCAATGGGCATACCAGTTCTGTTCAAAGGAGCCATACCGACGCCGACGTTCTTCATGCCCTCAGCCGGTACGTTTGCGGTGGCGGGTTGAAGAGGAGTCCAGCTGTGATTGTGTTAGTTTGTTGCAACAGTAACAGTAAGAGAGTAAAGGAGGACTTACATGATTCCTGGGGCAACTGCGTTGACCCTGATGCCCCTGGGTGCTTGTTGCTGGGCGAGTGCGCGGGTGAAGGTGACGATTGCGCCCTTGGTGGCGCTGTAATCGATCTTGGAAGGATCGCCCAAGTATGCGAGAACAGAGGCCGAGTTGACAATGTTGTCGCCACGCTTCATGTGTTGGAGAGCGTACTTGCTCAGGGCCATCATCTGTGAAGAAATATGATTAGCATGCTTCACGTAGGAAGTCGGTTGGATCTTCAGACACATACCTGAATGATGTTGGTCTGGAAAGTCTTGGTGACGGTGGCAATATCAATCTCTCTGTGATCCTCGCACGACTCCTGCATGGAAGCGTTGTTGACGAGAACGTTGAGCTTGCCAAACACTTTCATGTGCTCGTCGATGGCGGCCTTGCAATTGGACTCCTCCTTGAGATCGTACTGCATGCCATGACCTTTGCGGCCGGCCTTCTCAATCTGCTTGATGGTCCACTGAGCGTCCTCCTCTTCTTCGGGCAGGTATAGGATCGAGACGTCTGCACCTTCTCTTGCCATTAGGATGGCGACGGAACGACCGATACCGCTGTCACCTCCTGTGATCAGGACGGCCTTATTTTGTAGAAGACCTCTGCCCTCGTACTCCTTGAGGTAGGGCTTGCCGTTGTCATCCCAGTACTCGAGTTGGGTCCAGTTGGCCTGCTCCTTCATATCCTTGTCAAGACCTGGACCTCCCTGCTGGTCTTGGGCAGAGATTTGCCATGTATAGGCGGTGACGGGGTCTTGCTGTCCAGACATGTTGCTTGCTTGGTTTGAATTGAGAAAAAAGTATGAAATGTGTGTATAAGAAAGAAGTCAGAAAAAGAAAGGTTGAACGGGAAATGCATCAACAGACCGTGACATCACTGCCAATGTTGATGGAGGGGAAGGCTCAAAGTGCCGCGGGGCAAAACTCCGGCCTTGTGTTCGCAACGTCCTCGAATCACTCGTGCTTATGCCATCGTGAAGTGGGCTGGAAACGTGAAGACAAGAAGGCAAACCGAACACAAAGAGTGATGAATGAGCATCACTTTCTTTTGTGAGGCGCTGGACATGGACGATACTCCCAGGGTGCTTGGACGGGCCGGAAAATGTGCGCACGACCTTAGGCTATCTTCTTCTCGGTCAACAGTGTTTACTTCATTGCATTGATGTTATGGGAACATGTCATATCGCAAGACGTCCTTGATATACCCGAAGATGTCCTCAAGTGCTCTTTTCTGTGAGAAGTCTCAAGTCCCTGGTAGAAGCATGCATGCAGAACAGCAAGGATAAGAATGGAAGCGTCGGGCAGTGACCAGAATATGCATTGTAGCAAGGTCCTACACACTGCTCTCGTACTCTCCAAGATACGTCAAGGCTTCATTGGGCGCTTCACTGCCTCCACAACTTGATCCGGCATGCTCAAGAATGGCGAATGGCTCGCTTCCAAGACGCCTGCGTTCTGAAAAGTGATGTTGTATTGGTCCTCGACTGCCCTGACCATCGATTTTTATGCTGTCAACGGTATGGCTTGATCTTGCGCGCAGTACAAGTATGCGACTGAGTAAGCGGGATAAGCAGTCTGTGTCAAGGGCGTCAAGAGAGTCTCAGTTGGAGTCTTGGTAAGCTCAGAAATCCAGTGCTGCTGGTCGGCTAGTGGTAGGTCGTGATAGAAATGGTGGGCTGGATCAGGCATCATGCACATTCCATCGTCCTGAATTAGGATTAGCTTTGTTACAGCGCCTGTCAAGAAGCAGTTATCACTTCGAGAAGCATAGATGGCGGCGTGCCTCCTATTGGTGTGACAAGGTTTACACCAATAGGTACGGCGTATGCAGTCATATAGATGATTATCAGTACACCGCCCGGTTCTCCTCGCTCTGTACGGTAAGGCTTAGCGAATTCAGGATTAGCAGCTTCATTGATTACCATGCCGCCGTAAGAATGAGCAATAACGATAACATCATTGCCGTCTTCTTTGACAAGGCGTGTCAACTCTTCACGAATGCGCTGAGCGTCTTCTTTAAGACCCACGATAGGCTGGTTTCCGACGCTAGAGGACCTAGAACAAGATGTTTAGAAGCCTGCTTAATGAAATAGGTCGTGTTAATAGGCGAAGTAGATAGGAGTGTGCTAGGATCTATGTATAATAAGGATGATAGGGTTAGACGATATACTATAAGAGGGATTAGGTAATAGGTTACTTAAAAGACCTAGCCACAACATGAGAAGAGAAATATTTTAAATAGTATAGAGGATAGTACTTATGTCCTTCTATTATTTTAGAGAGGCGCCGTAGAAGCTTACTACATAAGTTAAGCTACGGTAATAGCTTATATATAATATAAAATAGTGTAGCCTATCTATATATACTTATATATATAACTAGTTGCTTAAATATACTAATATGTATAACTAAGACTAGCTATATAGTTACTATACTAGGACTTTAGTTTAAGAGTATAGGGAAGTCTTAGTAATATTAGCACATTACTACCTGCACCTTCTTATAGTATATTATAATAATTATAGCGCGTTTTATAGTTATTTTAGTAGCTAGTCTTGTTCTCTAGTTTAGTATTTAGTATACTATCTATCCGCATTAACTACCGCTTGTATCAAGTAGTATATTATATTTATTATAGTTTACAAACAAACGTTATTATTATTATTAATCACGTAAGACTTAGTAGCAGAATTACAACCGCACTACACACCTTTTCTTACTATAGATCTTAGGGTTAGGGTTAGGGTTAGGGTTAGGGTTAGGGTTAGGGTTAGGGTTAGGGTTAGGGTTAGGGTTAGGGTTAGGGTTAGGGTT
>Ga0160429_1000234_pt1 | contig 65660 bp, 53 predicted proteins | sample SolpanmetagenomR_FD_108199 | JGI IMG/M metagenome (GOLD analysis project Ga0160429, IMG submission 108199) | Solar panel surface microbial communities from Lawrence Berkeley National Laboratory, California, USA - R | ecosystem: Engineered > Built environment > Solar panel > Unclassified ... | reverse complement strand
CAGTTTTCGTGTCTCATGGATCTCGTCGCGGACTTTGGGGAGGAGAATGTTCGTCAAAAAAGGTTGTGCGATATCCGGTCTAGAAGAGATGAAAAGACGTGTAGCCAGGAAATGAACGTGAGCTGTCCAATTCTCAGGATCGGTTAGGGAGATGAGTAGGGGGATTTGTGAAGCTGGTAGAGAAGGGAGGATTTTGAATGGCTTCGGCAGGGGACCGCTGCGGTGTCGAGAAAGCAGTTTGCCGATTGTGGTGTAGACTTCGATTACTTTAGGTGGGAGTTCTGCAGGCTCGGGTTCGTCGTTGTCGAAAGGTGGTGCGTCTCCCATGACTTGGTTCTCGCCGGAGCCTTCATGGGCGGCTATTTTGGCAAGAATCAGGTCTGCGAGGTTGGTACCTGGACCTTGTGCTGCTGCAGCTGAAGTGGAAGGGTCTATGGGGTCGAAAGAGAGGTTATTTGGATCGAGTGACGGATCGGTTGCAGAAGGGAAGAAACGGTTGAAAGTGTCTTGATCTTCTGGGTCGATTTCGACTTCTTCGACCTCTACATCATCCTCATCGCCCCATTCTTCATCATCGTTGTCGTAGATTTGTTTTCCTTCAACTTCATCCTCTTCCCCTGCTATGAATGCTCCATGTTCTAGTCGCGAACCAAAATCGAAGGCTCGATTCGGTTGTGCTGCTTTTTCTTCGGCTTCGTCTTCATCTGCTAGATCTTGACCAATCTTCAGGATTCTTCGTGAGGCTTTTGTGTCTATCACATTGTCGTCTTCTGGCTGAACTACTTTGCGCTTTCGACCTGCTCGTTGTTTCGGTGGCTGACTTGGAACATATTCTTCGGCGAGGGGATTGTGGCGCTGTTGCTTTGCAGTATCGCGGGCGGAGGGCGCTTTGGGCATTGTTCAAGTGTTTTGGTGGTGTGTATTATTGGTAGAAGTTGTGAAGACGAAGTCCTCAGTAATTTTCGAAGATGGGCTGCCAAGGCGGCTGAAAACTCCGTCGTTGACGTACAAGGGCAAGAGGAAGCGTCACTCGCTCCTTCCAAAGTCACTGCAACTCTTCTGGAATAAACACATCCAACTTGACAAGGACAAAGAAAAGAGTTCGTAGCTACGTTGTAAGTACCATATGCTTGTCTGAACATCCTTATAAATCATGGCTCCCTCCTCCTTTGCTCACAGCCTCAGAAGGTCATATCCAGCTAACAACCACGACCATAGCAGTAATTCCGAAAACAATCACGACAATTCACAACAAAGCCCTTGGCAACCTCACGTCCAGGTCGGGCGAGACGTAAACGCTCTGGCACTTCCACAATTTGTCGAGGCGCCCTTTGACACTCGTCCACCTCTCTACCCTCCTTCACCACGGTCTCAAAATCAAAATCAGCGTCAACAGCACGCATCTTCAAGCTATTACGGTAGTTCCTCACCCTTGCGAGACTTCGTGCCTCCTCAGGAACTTTCTCTTCAGCCTTATTCTCGACTGGGAGTGCTAGCTCGTAGCCTCTCCGTTGCTCAAGCGACATCACGAATTGGAGCAGAAACACTGGCTGGAGAACTAGCAGCGGAAGCAGGGCGGGTGTCACGCACACAGGCAGCACCACTAGAAGAATACGATTTCTCAGACCTTGTCGAGTTCGATCTTGGCACATTGGGTCTAGACAGTGAAGAAGGGGACGTCGGAGTGATAGCAGACCCATATCGCAACTCGACTACAGCAAGGTCCTTCGACCTCACTTCTCATCCATCAACAATGAATCCTCCACCACGACGGGCCTCTCCATCATCCTCACAGCTGCCATCACAACATCGCACTCGTCGGCGATCTTCTACAGCCACTCTGCCGTCACGTAGCAATCAGACTACTATCCCATCCCAATCCTCCTCAAAGCGACGCCGTACCTCCATCACACCAACAGGTGCTCACAACCGCACTAGCCAGCCCACTCCAACCTTTTCAACTGCAAAATCAATCGAACAAATCGACCTATCACTAGACTCCGACCCCGACGACATTGCTCTGTCCTCTACCCTCGGCAAGCAACGCTTTGATGCAATCGCCTCCCAATCGGCGTCTTCTGCCATCAAACCTACCACCTCACCTAACTCTCGCGGTCATACAAAACTGAATACCCTGCAATGCACAGTCTGTCTAGACACACCAAAGGACTTGACTGCGACAAGTTGCGGACATACATTCTGTCATTCTTGTTTGATGGATTGGTTGGTTGCCGCTGAGCGGGATGGAGGTGGACAAGGGAGGAGGAGTAATTGTCCAGCGTGCAGGAAGCCTATTAGCAGGGTGAAGAAGGGGGATATCATACCACTGGAGATCAAGGTAACGAGGAGGGCGAGGAGGAAATGAGTAACAAGGACGACATGCAAGGGCTCAGAAACCTGATGAAGACTTACTTGAATGGATGTCGTTGGCGGATTTCAAGACGAAGGGAGGCTGGAGGAGGTGTGAAGGCAATACGATTACGGTTCAACAAATTTCAGTGATCAGACAACCTCAACATCTTCTCCCTTCCCTCTAGAGTGTGATGTTGTCATTGAATGTGAATGTTCTCATATTTGTTCTTGCAGTCCATTCCTCTGACTTGCAAGTATCGATGTGACAGATTTTATTTACTTTGTGCTGTGGGAAGGCACTGTCATATCTAAGTGCTGTTGTCGAATGAGTTTGCTTATGTGGCTTTATTAACATGAACACAAAAGAAAGGGGGGTGGTGAAAGGTGGGTATTACAGATGAAGTTGACATACAACGAGCATGCCCATCTGCTCTCTTCAAGTGGCCATACCCATCCAGTATACATAGAGCATGCATGTCCATAGGTATCTTTCCACTACAATCGTCTACTCGATTTTGTTTTGGTGCAAGTCGAGGTTAATATTTTTATTGTAATATTGTAATATAGTACACTTGCTTATTCTTCATCATCACATCTATGCTAGAGGCAAGTCCAGCCAGCCAGCCATCCATCATCTCTTGTGAAGGCTCAATTCAGACTCAAATCCTCTTGTTAACCTGCTCATCAATGCTCTTATCAGCTGATTGAGGCACGCCAGCCTTGGACGCTTCACTGTTGATCTCTGCAAAGTATCTCGTTAGCTTCCAAGTCGTCTTCCAATATTCGTAGCAGGAAAAGAAAGGGCATACCCTTATCAACACCCTGCTCAATCTTGCCACTTCCCGGAATATTCGGGTCTTCAGCGGAAGTGCCAGAGGTCGTGTGGGCGTTGTCGCTGTCCTGGGTGGTGAAGGCGCCGGCTTCGGTCTTTGCGGGCTTCTTGTAGGCGTCGCCTGTGACAATTGATTTGACTTTGTCCATTTTTGTTGATGTTGTGTGTTTGGTTTGTGGTGTGAGTGTGGGTGGGATGTTGGTAGAAGAGAAGAGAGAGATATGGAGGATTGTAGGTAAGTAACTTGGACACGGCATGAGGAGGGGTTGTCTGTTGTCGTTCGTACGTCATTGGTGGATGCCCCACTTCCTGGTTAGGTTCGCTTGGAGGGACTCCCTTGAGGTCTTTCACGAGTTGAGCGATGCTCTGGTCTTACTCAAGTGCTTTTGTCCTTGTTTAGGTCTATGGCGACTTCGATCGACAGTAAAAGATTGTATGGTTGAAAGCACAGCGTCTCGACAGCATTTGGCTGGCCAATAGCTACCTGGTATCCTCATTTCTTCTCTTCTTCTTTGACATCCATCCTTACTACCTAAAAATCTGCCCCAGCTTGCCGCATGCCACAAAGTCTTCTACCTGCATGATGTTGCAGTGAGCTGATGTCATCCCGGACTGAGGACCTAAAAGAGATTGGGTCCAATCATATGAGCACGTCCGATGAAGACTGTCTTGTTGACTCCATCCACAATGCCTTCAGGGATTTTTGTCCTCCAAATTCCTCCCTGTATCAACCCCATCAGCTCCATCGTGTCCGGCAGTATCTTGACATTGTGTTGCGAAAGTGATCTTTCAATCTCGCAAGATGCATTGAATGCGCCAGATGAGCCTTTGGTGATACGCCCCTCATCTTGACACTTCAGTGCGGTGTTCTGATGCATCCAAGCCAAGATTGCTAGATCGGCCGCCACTTCGTTCTCCTGAGAGACGAGATCGCAAGCAATTGATGCATACTAAACTGCTTCTGAAATCAGGTGGTCGCGCTTGCGCAAATGCTTCCTGGTAACTTGTTGGTAAAAGCGATATGAATTCCAGCAAGACTGATGCTCAAGGCAAATGTGAAGAACTGTTTTATTCGAGCAACACGATCAGTTCCCAGACCCTCTTAACTATAAGAATCCATGAGATGAATCCTATACTGGTTCGTTGTTTGTTGTAGAGCAAGAAACAGTTTAGTACTGAGAAATGCTGCTATAGCAACTTCGAAAAGTTCTGCATCCCACTCTTCGAGGCCTTTATGATACTCTAGCGCCAGCGCCGTCACAAAATCGTCATGATTCGACCACCTTGGCTTTCTGATCTCCATTTGTGCTTGTTGAAGCACGTCGCTGAACATGACGACGTCTGGTACTATGATATTGATATTAGTAAATTCCCACCATGTTTGTCGCAACACATCAAGTAGCTGTAACGATTTGTTAGACAGCGCAGCTTGAGCAGGGTCTGGTTATAAGAGTTTGACTGTGATGGATAGTTGTCTTATTTGACGAAATGGGGTTGTAATAAATCTACTACAGCTGCCAAGATTGTAAACAATTGTACGAAGTTCTTTCTCGCTCACGAGCATGAGTAATCCGCAATCACTGTTTGCTTGAGTTGCAGATATTGCCACGTCAATGTGCATACTGTAATGTCTAAAGTGGGAAATTGCGTCGTGAGCATCATGCTTGGCTGGATTGTACCAACGCACAGCTGGGATAGCAGAAGCAGTGACCAAAGCCGTTAGTCGCTGGGACATTTCTTCGAACCTCATCATACGCCTTGAGAACTTCACAAGCGTGAATGAGTACTTCTTGAGCAATGTCGCGTAAGATTCAGCGTAGACTTGGCGATTCAGACGGAAGAGCGAGGCGAAACCTGTTGTCTTTGCGTCGATAGCGTTCTCATAGACCTGTGGGAAGAAATTTTAGAGAGAGCATAGGTGAATGGAAAGCGTCCTTTCGGAGGGGAGATCATGGAAAGACTTATGATCGCACTCGATATGCCCGCTTACCTGTTCACGTAGCTCAAAGGGTAAGTCCATGAACCGAAACACATCCACGCGTTCGGAAACCTGCGGTTCGCTCTTCTTCGACTTCTTTTGACGCTTGGCCGCCATATTAGAAGGGCTGAGCAGTCTCGAATTCTCGATTCTAAGATGAAGTTGAAGCTGTTATTTGTGAAGAAAGAAGAAATTGAAAGAAAGGGCAAGACGTTCTTGTGTCATCTGCAGGTTCCCGACACAGGAACCAAGATCTGAAACAACACAAAGTGGGGCCAAAGATGGCTCTTTCCAACTCTAGTTCATTCGCAATCCTACCGTAGTTTCTCCCCTTTTACAACAATATCAGAGGCGATCCGCTGCTTGCTCAAAGGTGCTGCAGGCCACATAGCGCACGAGGCCAACAAACTCACTTCTGTGAACGAATCGTGTGCCACCATTACAAGTTCCGAGTAGAGGCAGGCAGTAGACCACGCATGAAAGCTCTGCATGATGATCGAGCTTACAGGCAGCGACAAAATCTAGCTTGGCAGTTGTGACTGATACTGATTCGGATTTCTCGCTCTTGCTTACAGCAAAGTATCCACGTTATTGCTCCGGCGCAGTCACTCTCATCTCACCTCACCACTTCCAGACATTTCAAAATTGTTGCTGAGACAACAATTCGACCTGGAGTACCATCATCGTGCTTATCAGAGGTAGGGGATGGGCTTCATCCTGAGTGCGATGGTGTCGGACGATGCGATTGACCTGTATGAGATTTTGCAGTCATAGATCTCAAGTCGTACATGATAATGGACAATGCAAGATTGGCCAAACAGCAATGCTGGTGGTAGAGAAACCTCGTACTAAAAGCAATCCAAGTAACGATAGGGATGAGTCGAGTAGCACCATTTATGCTCCTCAAAGGTAGCCTTTGCTTGACATCGGAGAGCACGTCAAGTCTCCGCGTCTATTGGGCATCATTTTTCAGAGATACCTCAACATATTTCCTGTTACGCAGTCGGGAAGCCCAAGTCTGCAGTGTGAAAGCAGAAACCCCATGTTTCAACGGTGCCTCGGCCCTTGCCGCATGCTTCCAGATGTCGACAGCAATGGCATTGTTCTGTTCCTCTTCTTCCTCCAGCATACGAGAAGACTGTAGAGGAAGTATTGAATACTCTTACCTCACACAATGGCCTCCTTAGGTACATATCTGTCACCACTTCTAATCACCAGATCTAACTCTCATCTTTAGCAACAGCAGCAGCAGCCACCGCAGCTCTCACCTACCTCGACGGCCGATACCACCTCTCCAAAGACATCTCTGGCATTTACAAGACCTGGCGCACGTCTCAACTCTCCCCAGCTGCAGTCAAAGCAAATCGCATCTCTCTTTTCAACTACTTTTTAGACAATGTCAATCGACTACCAGCCACTGAAGAATGCATCTGGTCTCGTGATGGTGGTATATGGACATGGCAGCAAACGCTTCATGCTGCGTCTTGTTACGCAACATTCATGCGAGAAGAGCTCGGTATACAAGGAGAAGAGCTGATTGGCTTCTACTACACGAATGGTGTTCCATACGTGCATAGCTTATTAGCAGCATGGGGTATAGGCACTGCACCCGCGCAGATCAATTACAACCTTGGAGGCGCTGGCTTGTTACATTGCATAAAGACGGCCGGAACGAGAATACTGATGGTTGATGAGGATGCAGAATGTAGAGCCAGAATAGAGGAGGTCAGAGGGAAACTGGAAGAGATGGGTGTCAGGATTGTGATTATGGACGGCGCGATGAGGGATAGGATCATGGCGATGCCACCAACACGGCTGGAAGATCCATCACTAAGGCAGCATGTCAAGGGAACCTCGACACTGATGCTTATATATACCAGGTTTGTTATTGCTGTCTTTCTTGCTGAGCTCGTTCTCATTGCTAACTGAACAGTGGCACAACTGGTTTCCCCAAAGCAACCCCATTCACACACGACCGCCTTCGAAACTCGATGGGAAGCTTTATCGAAGGTATGGGCATGCGCAAGGGTCCAGGTGGTACACGCTTCTACATTCCCATGCCACTTTATCACGGCACAGCCTCTCATGTCGCCATAATGTGCTTATGTGCTGGTGCTTCTACTCTTTGCATTGCCAAAAAGTTCTCGACACGACACTTCTGGAACGACATTCGTGAGTCGAGATCCAATGCGTTTGTATATGTTGGTGAAACAGTAAGATATCTACTCGCTGCACCGCCTAGTCCAAAAGACAAGGACAATGAAGTCGAGTTGGCCTTTGGTAACGGCATGAGGCCAGAGGTATGGACGAGATTCCAGGAGAGATTTGGGGTGGATATGGTGACAGAGTTCTTCGGCTCCAGCGAGGGTGTGCTGCAAATGTACAATTTTGCTGTGAGAGGTACGTCTGATTTTTACGCTCCTAAAGATATTCTTGGGTGGGGCATCAGGAACACATCGGCTGACAAGATTGCTTCAGGTCCCTTCCTCCGCAATGCCGTCGCTCATCACGGTCTCATCGTCCGTGGTATTTATCACAACATTCTCGTCCCTATTCAGGTCGATCACGAGACTGGGTCCATCTATCGCGATCCAAAGACTGGTTTCGCGAAAAGAGTCTCCTATGATGAAGGTATGCTCGAAAGCTTCTTGTCACAAAAACGAACGAAGAACAGTGCTGACGACGACTTTTCAAGGTGGTGAAATCATCGTGAAAGTAGACGACCCCGCCATCTTCGCCGGTTACTGGAAGAACCAAGAAGCAACAGACAAGCGTTTCGCTCGAGATGTTTTCAAAAAGGGCGATCTTTATTACAAGTCTGGAGGTATGTCGCTTCTACTCCTTCCATCACTCCCGCGGATACAGTCATTAACACCCACCATCAACAGACGCACTCCGCCGCGACGCCGACGGCCGCTGGTTCTTCCTCGACCGCCTCGGCGACACCTTCCGCTGGAAATCTGAAAACGTCTCGACAGCCGAAGTATCCACAGTCATCGGCAACCACCCCTCCATCCTCGAAGCAAACGTCTACGGCGTGTCCGTGCCCAACCACGAAGGCCGTGCAGGTTGTGCTGCCCTCACGGTAAACTCAAACGCAACAGACCTGGACTACCAAGGTTTGTTGGCACACATGAGGAAACAGCTACCGAAATACGCCGTCCCTGTTTTCTTGAGAGTGGTCGAGGGTGAGATGGCTAGGACGGATAACATGAAGCAGAGTAAGGTTGTGTTTAGGGATGAGGGCGTGGATTTGGAGAAGATCATGAAGGGCAAGAGTCCCGGGGATCGGTTGATGTGGTTGAGGCCTGGTGCTGAGAATTATGAGGATTTTGGGAAGGAGCAGTGGGAGGCTTTGAAGGGTGAGAAGGCGAGGTTGTAGAGTGTTCTTGTTTTGGACGAGGATACGAAGATAGGTTATGGACTATTTTTATTAGACATGGTAGGCCGATTTTCCATGAGTTTGTTCACAGACATGATCTATCTCTATGTTCTATACTCTGATCCAACAGGTGCAAATAATCTTCGATGTCACAGAACAATCGTACGAAAGTAGGGCAGGAAAAAGCAGAAGAAGACAGAAGGTGCTCATCGCAGCAAGTTTATGCGCCTAATCACCAACGACGTCCTACCTACCAACTATTACGATTATACCAGGTTGAGCAAGATTCAGATTCTGTAAATAGGTACATGAATATAGTCGTGTGTTGATTAAGATGGAACGAGGACGCTCACGAGCAGAAGAAGTTCAGTTAATCGTGTCTTTATTTCCTAAATCTACGTTCCGGATGCGCCTTCTAGTCTGGTATCCTACTTTTGGTCCTGGTAATTTCAATGCGAAGAGATACTTCCAGTGGACAACAACTACATCCCGTAGCACAGGTTTCGACAAGGCCCAGTAGTCAGTGGTGTAGCGGACAGGGGCAAATCCAATACTCAAGCATCGACCTGAGCAAATCGCTTGTTCTCGACAGCGTCCGGCTCGACGTGCGGTTGATCAAGCACATTTTCCTTGTTCGGATTCAAGCCCGTCTTGTGCACACCATTGCCGTTCGAGTGATGTCCATTCGCCTTGCCATTCACCTTCCCATTTTCGTTTTCTTTTCCAGCAGCCTGCGTCTCCCTAACAACCTCATCAATAACCCTAGCCACAATGCCCACATTCCTCGCATTCAACCCACTAATGCTCGCCCTCCCACTCTTCAACATATACACATGCTTCTCCTTCAACTTGCCCACTTGCTCCACACTCAACCCCGTGTAGCTAAACATGCCACTCTGCTGCACAATATGCTCCCAGTTCCCAGGCGTCCCCAACCTGCTCAACTCATCATAAAGCGCCTTCCTCATCCCCTTAATCCGCTCCGCCATGGTCGTCAGATCATCCTGCCACGACTTCACCAGCTCCGGATCGCGCAAAATCAAATCGACAATCCTCGCCCCATAAATCGGCGGCATGCTGATTTCACCGCGCTGCAAGTCCGCAAGGAGGCCGTACGCGCGATCGCATGCGTCTGGAGTCGCGGCAAGCAGGTGGAAGGCGCCCACGCGCTGGCCGTAGAGGCCAAAGTTCTTGGAAAACGACTGCGCGACGCAGAGCTCCATGGTGCCGCGCGAGACGAAGTGGCGCACGGCCCAGGCGTCTGTGTCGGGGGAGCCGGAGGCGAAACCTTGGTAGGCGCTGTCGAAGAAGGGGAAGAGGTGTTTTCGCTCGCAGAGGTCGGCGATGGCGCGCCATTGGGCTTGGGTTGGGTCGAGACCGGTGGGGTTGTGGGCGCAGGCGTGGAGGAGGATGATGTCGCCTGCGCTGGCTTCGGTCTCTAGTGTTTTTAGCATGCCGTCGCAGTCGAAGAGGTTGCTGGAGGCGTCGAAGTAGGGGTAGAACTTTTGCGTGGTGTCTGGGGCGGCGAGGGAGAGGATTAGATGGTGGTTTGACCAGGTTGGATTCGAAACCCAGATGGTTTTGGGCTTGAGGACGGAATGCAGGAATTTGGCGCCGATGTGACAGGCGCCTGTTCCGGAGATTGTTTGGATGCTTGCGCAGCGATTGATGAATGACTCGGGTGGGTTGGAGAAGAGGAGGTCGCGGGCGGAGGAGATGAAGGATGGCAGGCCAGCTATGGGAGGGTATTCGTGGTCGATTCGAGGGTCGGAGGAGAGTATTTTCTCGGCTTTGCGGACAGTGGGCAGAACCCAGGGCTTGCCTGCATCGTCACGGTAGACGCCTGCTGTTAAATTCACCTTTTCCTCGGCGGGATCGGCTTGGTACTCGCCCATGAGAGCGAAGATGGCATCACCCTCTGTGATGGGGATCTCATCGAAGAGGGAGGACTTGGGTTGTTGTACCATTTTTGTGTTCACGTATGTATCGGGCTTGCAAACAACAGACTTCACACTCTGCTAAACAGAGAAAATCAGGGTATTCACTGGAATATAACGAGGAATCAGTCAGGGAATATCAGTCTTGTGACTACAATAGAGTACCTTTCTTTCTCAAACTTGTCAAGAAATTTGGCATCACCGAGTTCTGTTTTCGCTCGCCAGAAAAAGTGGGTCCTCGAGCTTCGGAGGCAGCGATGCTCGACACGAGTGAAATGGCTTATATTATATATTTGTGCTTGATTGCAGGCCAGCATAGGAGCGGAAATCGACGGTATCTGGCGGATCGGAACAGACAGGATGGAGGGTCGAGGGTGTTACAGTACATGTACATGTAGCTCAAAGGTGATGGGGACACTAGGACAAGCGTCAAGACCTCAATGTTGTTCGCGCGGGTAATGAGGCGTGGTGAGAGGGGTACGATGTTAGTTGTTCTCAGTTCTTGTCGTCCATGAGCTAAGCTCACACAGGCTGTTGTAACATTGTTACACCAAGCCTGTGACCAAAGTAGAACGGTACAGACTGTATACCCTGTCAGACCTTGGCAGAATCTTGGCAAAAAGCACATTCGGTATTTTGATAGTCGACATGTTCCAAATACTATTGCTTCAATAGTCCGCTCATATTCGACCGTGTGACAGGTGTGACAGCTTTGATTTGCGCCAGGAAAGAAAGATTGTTCTCCTCCGACTTTTCTGAAGATCTTGCTGTATCAGAAAGAGAAACAACATCAAGCTGGCACAAAACCACCACAAAACCCTGAATCACCAACAATATCATCACGATGCCACTACGGCTCTCGCTCCTAAAGCCTGCCTTAGTCGCCTTCACCCCCTTAGCCCACTATGCAGTCCGTCTACCATGTCGGGCACAGCAGCTGCAACAATCCCGCAACGCTTCCATCCTCTCCTCCCTCTCCGATAATACCAGTGCCTACAACAAGCGAATAAGACGAGGTCGTGGTCCCGCATCAGGCAAGGGAAAGACGTCAGGACGAGGTCACAAAGGACAGAAACAGCACGGCAAAACGCCATTCAAGCAGAATCTAAACAGACATTTTGGTGGTGGTCAAACACCCGAAGAAATCGTACACGGAAAGCATGGATTTGACAACCAGTATGTTTCGCTCAGCCATACTCCGTGCAAAGCTATCATATGTAGTACCAAACAACTTCTAACACAAGTCTTTACACAGCTTCTCCATCGAGCTCACCCCTCTCAACCTCGACACGCTCTCAACCTTCCTCAACAACGGCCGCCTTCCTCCTTCCACTCCCTCGAATCCCCTCACAATGCGCGAACTCCTCCAGTCCCGCTGCCTCCACGGGATCAAAGACGGCATCAAACTACTCGCGCGCAACCGTTCCTCCACCCCAATAACCCAACCCATCCACATCACCGTCTCCCGTGCCTCCGCTTCGGCCATCGCTGCCATTGAAGCCGCAGGTGGTAGTGTCACAACACGATACTATACCAAAGCAGCCATCAACCGCATCCTCAACGGCGAAACGCATCCAACACTCTCTCTCCTCTCACTCGGCGGCATCGATGGCGCACCAAGTAGCTTACAAAACCCACACACAGTTGGACAGCAAGAAATGGCGCAGGCGCCCGTGGACGTACGAGCGGCATTGCTGGCAGAGATGAGACAGTACAAATACCGATTACCGGATCCGACAGGCAGGAAGGATCTGGAATACTATCGTGATCCGGCGCATCGAGGGTATTTGAGCTGGCAGGTTAAGGAGGGACAGGGACCGAGTTTGTTCTTTAAGACGCCGGGAGAGATTGCGGTGGGTATTGCTGGTGGGGGGAGGAGGAGGGAGAATAAGAGTAAGGCTATGGGTAAGGGAGATAATGCTTTGTGGTGAGGTGTTGTGGATTGTTAGGAGAGTTGTAGATGGAATATTTTCAAGAGCAATATTTTCCAGAGAGACGCAGTTGAGTAGCACTCAGGGGCAGGAAGTCATTGGGCCACGTTCGATTGATTTGACAGAACTGGGGAGATGTAGCATTAAGCATGTATATACAACCCACGAAGCAGCCACGAAGAAGCATATGCAAGCTCTTGTAAACCAGGCTTAAAGCAACAAGATCGAAGTACACGCTCAGGAGGATTGTGGAGTGTATTTTTAATCTCTGCCAGCAGTTTATCCTAGATCTTGTCAATGCCTCACCTGCTCGTTCCGTCTGCTTCTACACCAGCCTTCCTCTTGAGACCAATCTATGCCCCCAAACCCTCTGCGTCACGGAAGAAGTCGTCAATTCATGCCAAGCCCCTTCTGACATGTTCACATACACCATGTCCGCCTCCGCCATGTCATTGATTCTCAGACACACCATTCTATCACTATCAGCCTCCCTCAGTCTCTTCGCATACTTTCAAATCTCCTTCAAAAACGCATTTAGAACAGACTATGACATTTGAGTAACCACAGGTCAAGTTTACATTGAGTTTTAAGGAATATCTTTTGCGATAGCCAGGTTGAGGCACTCTCTACGATCAGAACTTCGCTCGTTGAGACTGTCGTTTGTGATGTAATGGTATACTGGATATGTTACAAAAATGATATCAGGTAGCCCTTGCTATGCATGAGATGATCAGCTTCCGCCCTCCCTGACTTCTTACCTTTTCTAGCATGGCAGTGAAGCTCAAGTTCATGCTTGTACTGGTCTTGTGCAGTATCGACAGACGAGGCAGGACTGACCAACCAGTTTGCATTCTTATAGCCGGATAAATCGATGTCAGCACTTGTATAGTCTAGCCACAATACGTTGGCGACATCCGTGCGCAGCAGCAGCTGAAGGCTGCACGTCGAGGGAAAAGGTCGGTGTTAGTTCTGTTTAATGAAGTTAATGCACCTTGACGAAGTACATTTTATTTGGTACATTATTTTGTTGTTGATCGACAGGATGGTTTCAAAGTCGTAATCATGAATTGTTTCTTAGTGACAGATCGCAGGACTATGAAGGGCCAGGGTGAATGGTCATTTCTGCTGAGAACGCGCGTAGTGTTTTTCGTGGCCTCGGATCAGGACGAGCACGATATCATCGTGATTGTGATGGTCATTGTTTGAGGGGCATGATGGGTCGCTGTGTACGCGCCCGAGACATCAGTCGATGCGCTAGGAAATCACGTTTGGTGGTGAAAGCAAGATAGGCTGTGACACAGCGTATAGCCGGCTGTAGCAGGTTGGGCTGAGGTAAGGTAGTTAGCGGAGTCGATCGTTAACCTGGATTTAATATCGAGGAAAGAGGGGCTGCAAAGTGTCAAGATGTCAGAAAGAGGAAAGTGCAAGCTGCCGGTTTTTGAAGAGACAACGTCAGGCTCCACAAGAGCGAAGAGCGAAGTCCTAATCATGCTTCAGCCACGAGTCCTGACCATAAGACACCAGTCCAAATGATGTGATATGACTTTGTGCGTGGTGAGATGCTCCTCAGTAACCACAAGCAACTTAGTCAGGCAGCCCAAACCATAGAAACGACTCACGATTATCGACTGTCATCTCCGAGTGAGGTCATGCATGAGTAGGACGCCAAATGCACTGGCGTGGCCCGTGAAGCAGCGAAATCTGTACTTTGTACCAAGCACAACGTATGTGGATGACTGATGCCAAGCGCTTAGAAAACGAGCTGATAGCCAGAGCGGCAAGGTAAAGAATAATGGACCTTTTTGATGCATGTTTGACTTCGGTGAGATACTTTCTGCTTTCTTCATGGCCCAGCTTTGAACCGTGTTTGCCGAAGCCGGACGTGATACCGCGACGAAGAGAAAACCACTTAGACTTCTGTTTACGTCTTAGCGTATAACAGTAGTGCATCCGTTTGCCCAAGCCCAATCCGCGGCACTTCTTACCTTCTCTTTCTATATACTTGAGGCATTTGCAGGGTTGTAGCAAGTGGTGAATATCATCAACAAATAAATGTGTTGATACATGACACAAGCCATGATCCTTTGGTGTGATATGGCGGTATTCCGATGACAGTACACAGGACTGGCGGTATTTCTGCTGATCGATCTCTAATTAGAGTGTCACGAGTTGTCGTAAATGTACAATCCAAAGGCGCTATGCCGAGCGAGCGAATTCGTAGGATTGGGAAGCCTAGATGTTTGAACTTCGCGATCACGATATCAGCTTTGTCTCGGCTGAAAAGCAAGAGTGCCAGTCTAGCATAACAAGGCTTGTCACGTCTTGAAAGTGTGGAATCAATTTCGCCAAATAATGATTATGTCGCTCGTGCTCCGCCTTTGCTCCAGAATCTGCTCATGTCGAAAAACATTGAGCAATGCACAAAGGTCGATTTGATCTGAGACACTTCTTGCGCAATCAAAGTCCTTCATATGAGGGTGCGCTGGACGTGGATTATTAGACGTGCTGGGGAAACGTGGGCGTACTACTCAGAGGAAAGAGCACTTTCGACAGCTAGCAAACGGTTCAGCTCCTTCATCGAGGGCGTGCCGCTACAATAATGGTATTCTGTTCGTCATCGGGAAACAGGCGGAGGGGTAGAACCATAGGCTATACTGCCTAGAACTAAAATTCGTGTTGATAAGTGATGGACAAGTAACCATTCGCGTCATGCGGTGCGTAGTGTAATCTCCACCAGGTTATACATGTCCTAGATGCTTTAATGAGCACCCTAGACAGTTGAGGACGAATACAACATCGAAAAGTGTAATCTTCTTTGCATAGCTGCTATGTACCAATCACTGCCGGGCACTAGGATTTTATGCCGAAGTCTGTACGAGCAACAAATTATGTGGCAAAGAAGGATTAACAATAATTGTTGGTTCATACGCTTACGACGCTCGGTGTCAGATTACTGCTTGATACCTCTTTTGGCGTAGTTGTGGATTCTCCTATCTATCGATGGTCAGCCGGAAGTAAAATGATAGTAAAAAGATAGATGCCGTTTTGTCTTGCTAGCCCTGGTGCTGATCAGCAACACGAATAATGACAAGTATCTCCGATATCGAAATCGTCCTTTCGTACCAAGGCTTGCCTTGCATTTGGTCGTACCGACCCGACGTAGTTAGCGCATTATGGAACAACCTTTGCCAGAGAAAAGACTGTGTGACACAGAGTGACAAAAGTCATACATGACAAACCATCGTCTGCTGAGAGAGGGGTGTTTGTGTTACGACACCTGTACAGATAAGCCCACTTAGCCTGGTTTCAGCAAATATGCTTGCTATACTTTCCTCACCACATCATGCCCAGACCCGTAGACGCCTCTCTTTCTTTGTCTCGCTTCCAGCATTCGTGGTTGGCGTTGAAATATGTCGTTCTTCATGTATATGCGCCGCCGCCGCATCCCTTGCCCAGGCTTGCGTGTCCCACTTATAATGTGCTTTCCAGTATTCGTCAATGATTGTCTCTAGTCAGACTTTCCGCCTCGTCAATGATTGTCTCTAGTCAGACTTTCCGCCTCGCTTTGCTCGCCCGTTGCTGGTCAGTCAGCAAGCGGCAAAGCGTGTGTGCTAAGGCAGTACCCAAGGAATGGACGTTTCCACGCCCGCAACCCGAGGTCAGGCATGGTTCTCCAACAACCTCCTGTCACGGATTATCTGGCTTAACTTCCTCCACCCATTCTTGTGGGCGCCTTGCCGTTATTGGACCTGGTCGATGGCTCCTCGATGCGCTCAGATATGCCCGTATGCAATCATGCACCATCGTCGCCAGCTGTCGTGCTGCCAGCCGTGTTTCGAACGGAAGGGTGACATAACGCTTCGACTCTGACCGGATGTTTACAACGTCGCATCGTGGATTCCTGTCAAACTTTCAAAATGTAGAGCTATCCCAGCTCTCCACAGGGTCATCATGTAGGACTCACTATCGCCTTTCATTACCCTCTCGTCATCCTTGCGTGTCTTGTGGTGCAAACCAGAGAAAGAATCTGCTAGCTTCAAACTGTTGATATGCAAGCTTGTCCATCCTCATTCTCACTCAGCTTCACACAAGACTCACATCTTGCTCACATGCAGCTCATCATATACCAAGCCTAACCTGACGTAACTCAAGCATCAAAGTCTTCCAAACTCTTACAGACACACAACTCACAGTACCGCTGTCACTATTCTGCCTAGTAGCACAAACAAGGATAAGAGCAAGAAGGAACAAAAAGTGAAGGAAGGTTGTGGGCACTTTCCACGAATCATCAGCAGTGCGTCACCAGGCTTCACTTTGGATTTCGACACTCGCCTGAGTTACCTCGCTCCGATACGTCACTTACCATCCTTGACACTGTCAGATCTGGCAACAAGCTTGGTGCTTGTGCTAGCCGCTCCTCATGCTCGACGTACAATATCCTCGGTCATCCTTTCCGCAATCACTGTTTAGTACTGGATCTCCGCCTTCAGAGTTTCCATCACCCTCGCAATACTGGTCCGAGCAAAGTAACAAGAGAAGGAACATCAGTCAAGATACATACACCTCAAGGGAGACAGGATCTTACAAGCCATCATCAGTGCCGTCTAGCAAGAAGATCACCAAAGGCTTAGTCGAACCTGCCGCTGCTGCAGTTTCCGCCGCCGATAATATGAATGGCGGTGGTTATGCTGCAAATCAAGCTCAACACCAAGGATACGCATCAAACACTTCTGAGGTCGAAGCTCGGACTTATTATCCCACTCCTGCCACTCTGCCTCAGTCAACACCAAGCCCTCACTCAACTACAGGTATCCAACTCAATGAGACAAGATCTGTGATGAAGCCCGAGGAACCCGAGTTCCTGCCAGCTGAAGACCTAAGAGCGAACAATGGTAGCAACATAGCTTCCTACTTACAATTGCCAAAATCTATCTGTAATACAGGCGGTAGTTTGGCACAATTTGCTGCTGAGGTAAATCAACCTTGACTTGACTCGAAACGATCGAAGCAAGCTGACCGTAACTATAGACTACCTGCATCTTCTGGTTTGAAAGCACTTCAACATTACAGACTATTGAACAGTATAGGGATGGTGGCCCTCTGCTCCTTGAGCAGATGATTCCGGAGGCATATCCTCAGACTGGATTTCTGAAATGGGTCACGACTATCCTGAGTACCACTCAGGTTACACAAAACGTCATCTTGATGGCTCTATCCTTCATCCACAGGCTCAAGAAACTCAATCCTACTGTAAGAGGAAAGCTGGGATCAGAGTACAGACTCTTGACTGTAGCTTTGATGCTAGGGAACAAATGTAAGATACCTTCCAACCACAAAGACTACCATCAAATGCTGATTGTCGTTTTTCTTCCCAGTTCTTGATGACAATACCTATACAAACAAGACCTGGGCCGAAGTTTCTGGCATTTCAGTACACGAAATTCATGTGATGGAAATGGAGTTCCTGAGCCATCTGAAATACAATCTCTACATGTCAAAGGAGGAGTGGTTGCAATGGCATAAAACTTTGGCCACGTGCTACAGTTTCCTGGATCGCACTTCCAAAGCACGCAATGAGACAGCTTTGGCTGCTGCGAATAGTCGGAGGGCTTCAACAATGCCTTACCACCTTCCTTCTCCTCCAACTTCGTTAACGGCTTCACCTGCATACACTGATGCTATATCTCCACAAGGCGGACCATACATCAATCGCCCGGTTTTTAACTCTTCTCTTGCACATGTATCATCAGTTCAGACTTCGAGTGGTTCTGGCTATTCAAGAGAGAGGAAGCGGAGTTACGAGGACGACCAAGAACCGCCAGCCAAGAGACAGTCCACCTATGGCATATACCCTTCAGCCATAGTGAGTGGCCAATACGGTCAACCTGGCGCAACATTACCCAGCTTGCCAACGCTGCCTATGCCAAATATGTCAATGCAAGCGTCACAGCAACAACTATATCCTTCGCCATATCATTATGTGCCGAGTCAAAATGTGGGTTCTAGCAGGAGTGGTTTGTCCATATCGACCCAGGCACCTTCAGCCAATTGGCCACAATTAGCAGCATCGAACTCTGCCACCCCCAATGTACAACAGCAGCAATACCAGCATCAGCAGCAACAGCAACAGCAACAACAACAACAACAACATCACCAGCAACAGCAACAGCCAATCCTCCATCAATTGCAGACTGGATCTACCCTGGAACCTCTTTCTAGGCACCACACACCACTGTCAGCACGTCCAGGCCAATTGTCGGCCTATCCTTCTCAGGTCGCTCATTCGATGACTCCCAACCAGCTCTCGCCTTCCTACTTCCTTCATCGAAGAAGCTCCCCATATCGTCCAGTTCGCAACATGCATACCTTGCTTAACCCGCCTCCATCTGCATCAATGCACAGAGGCCAGCAAAATATCCCGCAAGAACAAATGAGATGGCAACCTCTTGGCAAAAACGTCGAAGAGCGTACTGGAAGGATTCCGTACTACCCAAGAGATGCATGGGCGCAACATAATCAGCCTTTCTACCCTCAGCCACCATCCCTTGCGGAGTTCAACTTCACCCCAAACTAAAACGACCATCACGTCTATGATGCCATGAACTCACGAATTTCGCTTTTCCTTTTTCCTTTTCCTCTTCTATTTGCATGGCGCGGCGTCAGGGATTGTTCACGATGTCACTGGAAGAGCTCCGACATCATGCACATCACTGCATAACAACAAAGCATTACACGAGGGTGTATGAAATATGCATGTACACGACATCACTGCGAGGAGAATGTTCGTGGAAAGGCATCAGGTCAGAGGATAGCCTTCTGAGCTCTAGATAAGAGTCTTGAATGACTATATATACAATGGAAACAACAATTGCTCCTATACTATACATTCAGACTGCATTCCGCTCCCTCAGATATATTGTCTTAATTGCAGCTCCATATGTGCTATCTTTCACAACCAAGGCTTTTGCTCGGGCCAATGCCAAGCCAACGTTCTACTTCAAGCCCCTGCCACCAATATCCTGTCCGCGAGCGATGCTCTGCTTCCTACCCAATTTGGCTTCTGCTAAGCCGGGATCGTGTCGTCGCTGCAAGCAGCTTCACCCACAGAAAATATCCCACCTATGATCTAACCAAATCTCTGATTACAATCACCTCAGCAAAGTCATCTCAAGTGTAAAAACAGCACTATGAAAGTCCAGCCCAGCCACGATGGTAAAGGCAATCCAGTCTCCTTTGCCACCCTCATGGCACTCGAGAAGATCAATGGTAGTACTTATCGATCATTGACTGCGGCGTTCGAGCCTGGTGGCGGCACACATCGGCCGTGGAATAGTGGTGGACCTGCGCCGCGTGCTTATGGAGGACATGTGTATGCTCAAGCAGTGTATGCGGCTGCGCAGACGGTGGCGCAGGGCTTTGTTGTACATGTATGTATGTTGTGTCCTGTTCTCCAAACATCATGATATGAAGAAGAAAAAGTATTGCTGAACGTGATATATGCAACCTCATATGCCTGCTAACAATATTGTCCGTCGCAAAGAGTGCTACAGGGTACTTTGTTCAGCTCGGGCGCTGCGACCTGCCTTTTGTCTACTCCATCCAGACCGTACGAGACGGTAAGGGTTTCTGTGTCCGTATTGTCAATGTCACGCAAGAGGAGGGAAAGGGAATCTGTTTCTCGTGTAATTGCTCGTTCAAGCTGCCTGATCGGAGCCCGATAGATTGGCAAGAGCGTGTTGACTTGAAGGAAAAGTATAAGGATGTGCTTGGACATATCGAGACGCCAGCGGACCTGCCTAGTTGTCCGCCTTTAGATACGCCTTGGTAAGCTCACTCCTATACTCCCAGCCGAGATGTTAACGTAGCACAGTCCGGCTAACACACCCTCAGGGCTCGAGATAGCGAAGAATTCAATCGTGGCGCCTCACCTTGGCCTGGTCTCCGTTGCAAAAAGGTCGACATGACTGCCTACAACAAGCATCGCCCAGCTTTAGACCGACGGAGCCTTATCTACTACTCCGCTATTGGTGCTATGCCATTGATACACGACCAGTCCAACTTGCATGCTTGTGCGCATTTGTACGCTTCCGACATAAACAGCCTGTTCTTGGTTGCCGCACATACCGGCTTAGAGCATAATCACAACCAAATGGCCAGTTTAAGCCAGACGGTGGTGTTTCATTCGCAAGCATCGGGCTTTGTTGTGGGTAGCGAGAGAGGCGGTGGGAAGTGGTATGTGCAGGAGGTGTCGACGGATAGGATGGGAGATGGCAGGGGAATACACAGGTCGAGAATTTGGAGTGAGGAAGGGGTGCATGTGGCGAGTTCGATGCAGGATGGGCTTATTAGATTGAGATTTGAAGACGAGGAGGAGATTGGGAGGGCGAGGGAGGGTCTGAAGGGCGTTCCTGTGTGGCATTCGAAACTGTAAGATGTGATACCTAGACACCATGCACTTTGACGCACGATACATGATTTCCTCTACATCACCTAAAGTGATGGCTTGGCTCTTAACAATACAGACGGGCCTGCAGCACGAAGCGGTATAGTATGTCCAGACAAAGGCAAACCTCCGCTGACGAACCTTTATCTCCTAACTGCCACCCAACTCGAAGTAACAATATGCACCAAAGATGACAAACCCACCCCTTGAAACCATTCTCAAGTTTCCAAAACGCCTCTGGCATTCAGTTCATGCAATGTTCGATTAATCTCCTCCAAATCCACAAACCTCACCCTCTCTCCTCTTAGGCCTTTTGGATCCCCGTTACTAGCCATTGTCTCGAACCATTCCATCTTCGCTTTTTGCTCCTCATCCGGTCTATTCGCTCTGTATGCCTTTTTCATCTCCTCCCACCCCTTCCACCCACCAATATCCTCCGTACAATCATGTCTAATTCCGTCAACACACTTCCACCCATCCTTCGCATCCCCTCTTCCTACAATCTCAATCCGATGGACCCAAGAGTCGCTGAAGTCGTACTCATACTCCCACACTGCGTCCCTATATTCTCTTGCTTCAAATTGCTTCGCCAGTCGCACTTTGTGACACTCGAACTCCGGCGTCATTGGATGCTGGCGGTCTCGTGAATATATCTGGTCCCCGCCCCAGCGTCCGAGTGCTTTGATTTGCCCCGCTGGCTGCACGAACCGTACGAAATTCTGCTTGGGGCCGTACAGCTCATCGTTGGACATGCTCAGGTCTGATCTTACACCCGACGGCCTATCGCGCATCATCATGCGCTTCATGAACACCTCCATATCGTCGCCGAGGACATCGGGTTGAGCATTCGGATCGACGGCTTTGAAATCGTAGGTGTGTCTGAAAGCCCAGTTGAAGGCTGCTTGGATTGCGTAGTGGAGTTCTCGAACGTGGCGTTGCCGGGACAGACGAGCGTGCGGCTGATTTGGGGATCGCTGATGTGGTTGGGTTCGAGAGTGATGCGGAGGTGGAAGGAGGGAGGTTTGCAGGCGGGTTTGTGGGATGGCCAGTCTGCTGTTTGGCAGGATGTGGTGCAGTAGCCGACGGTTTTGCAGCGGCTGCAGAGGCGGAGGAGGGTTGTGTTGAGGCGGGGGTGGAGCAGTGGGAGCAGTGAGTTGGTGCCGGCAGGCTTGTGGCAGGTGCTGGTAGATGGGATGTGGTGTGGAAGATGTGGTGTAGGTGGTGTGAAATGTTTCGAAAGCAAGGATTTCACAAGTGGATCTTTGCTTCATACTTCTGTCCAGGTAGGCAGGCCATGCGAGTCGATGAGCATATCCCCAGCGTATGCGTGGTGTAGTCGAGCAGAAGTCTTGCGGGTATCATAAACAGAGTTTTTACATCTACTTTCTTGTATATTTTGCTTTCACCAATTTATATTCTATCTCGTTTTATCATATCTTTATCTTGTGCTTAAGTATCTTGTGGTTATTCCAGTAGTCTTAGGCTGATGAAGTGTGCTGAAAGTATTTAGAGGATGAGTAGAAGGTTTATTGACATGATATCATTTCCTATACTTTTCATGCCCTAAGATAGCTCGACATGTCGAATGAAAGCAGTAGATAGCACCAGTATCATTGTAAGAGTGAATTGATATATGTGAAACATACCATAACGTGATGAAAAAATTGCTCACAACGCCGCGCTATGCAACATTACCAGAGTAAGGCCAAGGTCCCCTCTCAGCTCCAATACCGCTTATGCGATCCCTGCTTATTGGCAACACCAGGTGGCATATACGCCGCTCCGTCCTTGCCATAACCACTCTGCTTTCCACTTTGCTGCAAAGGTCCCCAAGGCGCACCACCTTTCCTCGACTCACTTTTCTCACCACCAAACATACTCAACCTCTGCACCCTCCTCAGCCTCTTCAGCCCAAACCAACACACACCCACCCCAAACACAGTACACCAAGCGCTAACGCCCCAGAAACCAAAATCGGTCTCTTCAATGAAATTCTTCAAGTTCATGCCGTACAATGCCGCGACGAATGTGCCTGCGCCCAGGCCGAGCGTGCCGATACTGAACTTCAAGTCCAAGAGCATGAGCGAGTTTCGATTGGCGTCAAGAATGGCACGGATCACCTCTTCGGTATTTCGAATATTGCCGACGAGATTGCCTGAGACCTGGACGATTTCGTCACACACTTTGTGGTAGGATTCGAGCAGCATTTCGACTTCAGTGTGTTCGTCTTCGGTGCGAATCTTGCCGGCTGCTTTCTCCGAAAGATACATGGCGGCTAGATCGTCGTCTGCTTCGAGGATATCGTCGATGGCGTCGCGGACTAGTGTTGCTTTGCGCTCAAAAGACGACAGCTTTTTGCTGTAAATGAGTAAATGGCGTAGTTTGTCGCGGTCGATGTCTTCTTCCAGATCACGCAATACGCGCATGACTGGATCCCGCACGGTCTCGAATTCGCTTTCGAGACCATTGGTGACTGATATCAGCACGGCTTCGAGAGCACGGAATTCGTAGGGCAGGGTGTGTGAGGCGTTGAAGGCGGGTGATGCGGCGGAAGAGGAGCGCAGTTTACCTTCAAGATCGTACATGAAGAGGGATTGAGTGTAGGAGTCTGTGGTGCCGTAAGCGTCGAAGACTAGAACGCGGTCGTGTTTGATGAGGACGCGGAGGTGTAGGAGGTTCATGAGTAGTGCAGAAGGGCGGACGAGGATGGAGGGCAGGAGGGAGGAATCGATCTTGCGCAGATCGCGAGGAAGTAGACCGTACTATAAGATTGTGTTAGGCTGTTGCCATGGAGGATTGCATATGTCGGAGGTCTACCTTGGCGATAAGCTCAGTCTTCCTGAACTCGCCATTGACCAGAACGACATTGCCGTTTTCATCAAACTCGGTGCAGCGTAGTTTCAGCTCATTTGCTGGTCGTAATGGTCGTCCTAGACCATCATCTAGAAATCCAGAACGATCAGGGAGGTCATTTGGCTCAAGCGGAGCCCTCTGTCTCTTATGTCTTGACCAGAACTTTGCTAGCCTGCCTCCTCTGTCTTTGTTTGTTTCTCTCTCAGGTGTATTCGTAGTTGATTGCGCCCGCACATACACAGGAGTGGTATGTTGTGGATTATACTGATGTCGAGCTGCAGGTTGCGCGGTGGAGCTTTTCTTGTTCGGCCACCACGGCTGGAGGATGGCTCCGAGTGAGGACTCTAAAGGAACCGTGGCTGCTGTGGCCAGTCGCCGGGCCTGAGGTGCTAGCGAGCCCGGCGCAAGTGATCGTTCATGGCGTCGTATGCGGAGGCAATCTTTGGTTACGATATTTTGGGTGAAGAAGGATGCGCTATTATTTTGAGCCCGTAGAAAGCGTATGACAGTGGAAGACGGAGCGAGTGCTTGTCGGACTGGCGTTGTGTTCATCTCCTGCCGCTATATCCCAAGGTGTTGTTGTTGTTCGAGAAATATTGGCCAGAAATGTTTTCGCGGTATGACGCTGATCAGTCAAGCAATCACAGTATGCCCGTTACGGTTAGCTTATTTCAGATTTTAGCAGATGTTTCAAGTTATGTAAGACATAGGGCATAGGTCATAGAAGCTGATAGAGTACTACTTCCCAAGAGCTATCTGTGCGCCGAATCGATCGTTCGGGAAGAGAGTACTCAATATCATGCCCACGAACACTATGAGACGTGCATCAAGTCTTGAATCCTCCTGCACATCAGGGATATGTGTAGAGGTCTTATTCAACCCATTACAAGCTGCTCTGAAGCAGACGGAACAAGCCATAAGACTGTAGGTCTGACCTACATCTCTGGCTCTCCAAGATGTCATGATGAGCTGATACCCAGCAGTACTCATGCCCAATTCTCGAAGGACTTCTCGGATTGTCATTCCACTTTATCCCCATCCTGGAACCACCAAGAGGCTCTTAGTGACAGCACTCAGCTGACTGACGATAATGAGCCAATTGGCTTACTGAGTTCAATAGATTTGTGATTTCTTAGGAATGACAAAGTAAACTCTTAGGGCATGGAGTAATCACATGAACGATCGCCACACCAAGCTTTTACGGCCGTGGAGCCGCGCCAACGGGACGGTTAATCACTCCGTCTCATAAGTTTCATGTATTGTTTCATCGCTGATTCATCTTGCATCATTACATTACACATCTCGCATGACAGCAGACGCTCATTACGAATAATCAGATCTTAGAGCCCTCATTAGCCCTCATACGATAACTTCCTCTTCAAGAACATCAGACGACCATCCCAACAATTTCCACATCGTCACCACAACAAATCGCCACAAAATATCCCACACTCTCATACAACCAAGATGAACGACGGGTCCGTTCGTAACATTGTCATTATTGGCGCAGCATGGGCAGGTCAAGGCGCTGCTCACTACTTTATTCGTCACGTCCTCCCATCCCTGAAATCTACCTCGAAATCGCTCTACCAAGTCGTCCTCATCGACCCATCCTCTCACTTCTACTACAAGACGGCAGCTCCTCGCGGTCTCGTCGACGCAAAGTCTATGCCCACTGCCTCGCTATTCTCTCCCATTACTGAAGGCTTCAAGCAATACGGCGTCAACACAGTGACCTTTCACCAGGGAACCGTCACCTCTATCAACAAGGCCGACAACATTGTCAACTTCAAGCTAGAAGGAGGCTCAACAGGCGAAGTCCGCTATTACGCTCTGATCATCGCTTCCGGAACTCGCACTCCTACACCTCTGACTTCGCTCCACGGTCAACATACTACTTCTATCAAGGCATTGGAAAGCATGAACGAGCGCCTGCGCACTGCTAAAGAGATTGTCATAACAGGAGGTGGCCCGGTTGGTGTCGAAACAGCTGGGGAAATAGGCGAAAAGCTTAATGGCGCAAACTCCTCTCTCACTTCACGCAAAGCAAAGATTACTCTGATCGCTGGAGGCAAGTCTATTGTTCCTGCTCTCCGCCCCTCGCTTGGTCTCAAAGCGGAAAAGCTGCTCAACAAGGTCGGCGTTGAAGTCATCTACAACACCAAAGTTGCGTCTGTTGAGCTTGGCGGTGCCGACACAAGCACCGAGAAGGGCTTCGACACCACTGATGATAACTACGGGCCTACTGGCGGCGCAACACAGGCGTCTGGTGGCGTCAAGACGAGTCGCAACCAGAGCAGCGACAAAACGATTGTACATCTTGCAGACGGCAAGACATTGACCGCAGACGTCTACATTCCCGCTACAGGCGTCGTACCGAATACCTCCTTCCTTCCTGCTGAGTGGCTCGACAACGCTGGCTACGTCAAGGCAAATCCAACCACTCTCCGCGTTGACGTTGCTGGCCCTCGTGTTTATGTTATTGGAGACGCAGGCAATTACTCTCGTGGTGGTATCTTAATGCTCCAAGCCGCACTACCAGTCGCAATGACGAATATCTGGAATGATCTTGTGCATGCCAACAAGGAAGGTGGTGCTAAGGTAGGTGCCAAAGACAGGACATTCAAGGATGGAACAGGAGAGACTCATATTGTGCCAATTGGAAAGAGTGCTGGTGTGGGTGCTGTGTATGGATGGAAGTTGCCAGGAATGATGGTGAAGATGATCAAGGGCAAGGATTACTGGATAGGACAGAAGTCGAAGGTAATCATGGGGACGCAATGGAGTAAGCCTTGAGATCAGGTGTTGAGAAGAGAAAGAGCAGGAGAAGATTGGTAGGAAGGAAGGAGTAATAGGACCACCACGTTTGGAGAGTTCTGGTTCTTGGTATCACTGCATATGCATGTCTAGCGTTTCGACCTGTTTCACATGGAATAATAGTAACTAATTAATCATTTTCTTTATCGACTTTTTGCCATCGTAAAAGACTTAAGCTAAAAAAAACGCGTCCCAAAACGGAATAGATTGAAACGCGTGCACAGCGTGTCGTTCTGGACAACCCTACCGCAGGAATTCGTCATGATCATACTCAACCTTCTTCTTTGTCCTCGGTCAGACCTTTGTACAAGCTTGACATGACGGATACTGATGACAGCAGCTCAATGCCGCCCAGTGATAACATCTTTAGCAGTCAAGAGTACCCTTCCTCTCCAGCCTTGCCGTCATCACCACCGCCACCATCATCACGAAGCAATAGGCCGAAAAGACCACCCACTGTCACGCCTCGACGCTTCAATCGCTTCTTCAATCCTTCGTCTTCTCGAAATCATGACTCCAGCCCTATCGGTTCTGCTAGAGCACTCAAAGCTCTTACTGGTAGTGCTGTGAACAGCCGGATTCAAGATGGACCTATTGAGTTTGAAGACTTCCCAGACCCGAGACCGAATAAGAGGCGGAAATGCTTTGGGCTGGAGCAAAACGAGTTGCCATCGTCCCAAGTAGACTATGACAGCGACGCCCTTCTCGCACCTTCATCGCCAGTCCGTTCGTCACCCAGTAAAAAACCTGTTTCAAGATCATCATATATTGAAGGCATACGGGACATTTGCCAGTGGAAGCCGAGTCCATACAGACGAGCAAGGCAACCGCAGGTGGTGGCAGACTACAGATATGCAACAGCAGCGTTCTGTAGTCAGCCAGAAGACATACATTCATACGCGACCACAGCACCACATGCACTACCTTTCTGCATTGCGAGCTGTAATACCAATTCACTGATCGCTCTGGGCGACGAAGAAGGCCACATTCGCATCATCGAGTCTGCAAAAGGAGGAAAGCCGGATTTTAGCACTTCTTTGCTATCCTTCAAACCACACAATAATGCAGTAATGGGTCTCGCATTCTCATCAGATGACAAGTGGTTAGCAACAGCTTCTGGAGACCAGACCGCGAAGATTATAGACATGTATACGCAAAACACAGTTTTCGTGCTGGCAGAGCACACATCGTCCATAAAGCAAGTTGTTTTCCAGCCTGGTGAGGATAACATACTCGCAGCTTGCAGTCGTGATGGAGTCGTTTCCATTTGGGACGTGCGATGCGCTCAACGGAGACCAACCTTCACTATGCCCACACTTTCTGATGATATGGATGCATTGGCAGTACGAGTACCCAAGACGAATCTCATCCCCCATGCCCATCGTCCAGATCTCGACATGTCTCGGACCAACACTGCGCCATCGCCTTCAATCACATCTCTGAGCTTCCTGTCTGCTGCTCGACCAAATCTCCTCCTTACCTCCTCCGACGCCAGCGCTCGTCTCCGTCTCTGGGACATTCGCGGACGTTACACAACCACAGGGAGTCGACCATATCCTATCCCATTGGCTACTACAACCGCGCCACCTAGTCACGAATACACCATCCGCCAAACTCCAGACGGTCCCTCAATAGTCCCATCGTCACGACCCAAGGGCATCAGCAGCATCGCCGTGAATACAGATGCTTCGCGACTCTATGCTGTATGCAAGGACAACACCGTCTACGCCTACAGCACCAACCACCTCATCCTAGGCCAAGCACCTGAACTCGACGAGCACTGCAAGAAGACGTGGCGACAGGGCAAGGAAAGAGACGGAATGGGTCCATTGTACGGCTTGAGGCACCAAGGATTGGGCGTCCGGAGTTTCTATGTCAGATGTGCGATGAGAGCCGCCACTGCTGAAAAGGAAGAAGTGCTTGCTGTTGGCAGCAGTTTAGGCTCTCCCGTCTTGTTTTCCACCGATGAAAAGAGATATACGGCCGATGCCAGTCGCGAAGGACGGACGCCTGGAGAAGGAGCAAGCGCTGAGGATATGCTGCCAATTTATACGACAGGAACAGCGTTGGTGAGGGGACATGAATCTGAAGTAACGGGTGTTGCGTGGACGAAGGAGGGCGAGCTGGTTAGTGTGGGTGATGATTATACTGCGAGAGTGTGGAGGGAGGATGAAACCAAGGCAAGAGAGTTGAGGAGTGGTGGTGAAGGAGAGGGTAAGAGATGGAGTTGTGGATGGGCGGATGTCGATGGTGAGTGGGATGAGGAGGATGCATGAATTGTACTGGATCAGACTATAATGATGTTGTAGTAAGTAGATAGACTAATAGAATAACGAAACATGAAAGCATGGTCCATTTTCTGAATCTCCATCTCATTTTATGTTTCCGTCCAGCAACAAAAGTGTCCGCATTTGCCACCCGACCACCAAAGTGTCCGTCCGCGTGAAGCTAGTATGTATCCGTACTTAAACATATAGATCTCTTGATCCCCTTACAATTCATCCTCTGCTCTCCTTGACATATTGTCAACGCGTCTCTCCAGATACTCTTGTGAGTTTCATCATCCGCAGCACTACTCACGTTGTCATCGATAACAGCATCATCTCCCTGTAAACTACCAAACACCTCATTTGAGCAAGAACCAGTAGGAAGGATGACAGACGCACAAGCTTTCACGCAGGCGAATCGTGCGTACTTCGAGTAAGTCTGCTTGGTTTTCCTTGGTGATGTGTTGGAACACGTTCTGCCCAGACGAGTTTGTGCGTGAGGAATATGCTTCAAGGAGGAGAAAGTTAATTATGTACGCTGTGCTGTTCATCATATTTTGTTCTCTTGTGGAATGTCGCCTTGGATGGAGAATTGATGCTGGTGGTAGATGGTGGAGGAAATGTCAAACAAGATGTGCTGGCTTTGTGCTGTCCTGCCATTGCTTCGTCTGCTTTTCTATTTCTTCTCGCTCTGTTTACTTCGGCTTCTTCCGTCATCATTGAGCCGGCCTTGATAGAGATTGGAAAGACCGCCCTCATCACATCATCTACCATAGGTCTCATCCTCAAACTCAAGCCCTCAAATCCACCACCAAACTGACACAGACACACACTCCCATAGTAAACTAGCGTCGACATATGACAGCAAACCATGGCAAGCACAGATGAGTGCACAGATCTCCACTTTCTTGCAACATAATGTTGGGATGCTTGGACTCTCGTCGGATAAGGATGGGAATGGTCAAAGGCAAGAAGAGAAGACGCTGTTGGATTATGCGTGTGGGACTGGCTTGGTTACAAAGGCCCTCCAGCCATACATAAACCGCGCAATCGGCATCGACATCTCCCCGTCAATGGTATCGCGCTATAATGAGCTGTTCACAACCACTCCATCCCACCCTTTCATAGCAAAAGCAAAAGTGGCAGATTACCTAGCCGAACAGCCACGCACCAAGGACACCGAAGCCACCCAGGACACAGAAAATAAGGAAGGCGATGCCGAGTTCGATCTCGCAGTCGTCGGCCTCGGCTTCCATCACTTTCACGATCCGGCGCATGCATTGGGTGTGCTGAAGGCGAGGCTGAAGAGGGGCGGAGTTCTGGCGATTGTGGACTTTTTGCCTTTTCCGGCGGGTGGTCATTCGCATGGGCACGGTCACGAGCATGGTCACGAGCACAAGCAGAAAGAAAGTGGAAAAAGTGATGGAGCGTTTCCTGAAGAAGCACTTCCAACGATCAAGACATCTGGGTTCAGTGAGGAGGATATGGCGAGGTTGTTTGAGGGAGCTGGATTGGCTGATGTGCGGTTTGAGGTCATGGATGGTGAAGTGGAGATGTTTGTTGGGAACGACGAGAGGAGAGTTGTAAGGAGGGTGTTCGTTGCGACAGCTGTAAGGAAAGATTGAGATGGCTTTGGTGTGGTGTGATGTGGTGTGGCGGGCGTGAAGTAGTACTAATTGGACTGCAGCGATTTATCTGCATGATCTGTCTGCTCCCATCCCAAGATCTCGCATTGGTGAAACAAAAAGACATCATTTCATTCCATGCTTTAACCCACACTTTTCGATTGCTTTACACCACGAAATGTCTTGTATTTTTGACTCCAAACATATTGTGAGCTCTTCTTAGCTCTGTTTCTTCAAAGATACCTATTGTGAGCTGTTTTCTTCGTAGTCATGATGATTGGCAGGAGCGCCTCTTTCGCAACTTCCTCATCTGAAACCCAAACGTGCGTGTACAAGCGCAAAATGTCATCATCAGCTTCTACAACATTGATCACGCAACATCATCGTCTATTGTTACCTTTACGTCGCCGTACCGTGCACCCTAAGCTTGGGATCTATCATCTCTTGCTCTCTCTACCTCAAACGGCGACTACAATAACCTAAGCTCTCCATCCTCATATTACTACAAAGACATCACACACAGGTCGTCGCGCATCACAGTCATCGGCTTTCTTTCCTGCAGAAACCATCACTCTATCGAGAGCACCTTCGTGCAGATCCCTCTCGCTCCCGCTGCGCATCTCATCTCAGCACATCTCGTCACGTTCGCGTCGCTAGTCTCATCCACAGTCGACAAACAAGAACGATCTTGATCTCACAACTCACAATGTCATTCCGCTCATCAAGAAAAGCAATCCGTTTCCTCCAAAGCCTTGAAGACGCTCGCCAGCAGCACCGTGCTGCTGCCGAAGAACAAAATCGTGCCGAAAGCAAAATTCGCGTTGCTGAGAGCGACCTTCGCGCCGCTGAGGCTTATAACCAGAGTCATGCTGAAAGCGCTGTCCGTGCCGCTGCGGCTTACAACAGGCTTGGCATAACAGACATTGATAGTTATCAGTATCAGTGGAAGAAAGCTCGCAAGTACGAGATACAGCAGAAGCTTCTTAAAGCTCGGAGTCGTCTTGAAGAGTACGAGCCTTACAAAGAAACACTTTTCGGGAGTTACCATGCGACTTACCAGGAGACTAAGAAGAAAATTCACAAGCTTGATGAGGAGTTAAGTCGGATCGAACAACTAGGTCGTGCTGATGCTGGAGGGTCAACATATGCTGAGGACAGTCGGCATGCTGCGAATCACAATGCTGACAGAAACCACCCCTTCGGAGGCGGTGGCATTTACCAAGATCAAAAGGAGGAAGACCACGAGCAGGAGAAGCACATTGCTCGTGAAGCTGAAGAGATCGAAGCGCTCAATGTCGTCCAACCGCACAAGCATGATGAACCATCCACACGATGCCATAGTCCTGTCACACAACTGAACCACAAAAACATTCGTAACGGCGAACGTGACGATGAGACATACGTTGTGTCTGGTCGCGAGGTCGATGTTTCCCATCGGCAAATGTTCCAGAAGCACCTCAGGTTTCGAGATCGCCTCAAGCTCGAGAATATCTTGGACGCACTACCACGAGATGGCCGGTATTTCGCATCTAATTTACCTACATCAGGACTTGGCACCCATAATGACGAGGCTTTCCGCGCCGCAAATACGAATGCTGTCCAAGAGTATCTCAGAGAACATAATCATTCTTGGAAGGCCCGGTGCCAATTGCGAAGAAGCGGTGGCAACTTAGGCGGTATGATGGACTCCAACGGTGCTGTCGTCAGAAGCCCAATTGTTGCGCGTTTTCCAGGGTTGTGTGGCAATGGTGATTGGTTGTACCACGACGAGAACACTGTTCCGAGGTTGCCATACTGGCATCCATTCAAAGCCATAACGCTGCGAGGAAAGAACCTGCGGATAGTCATTGACCATTCTTATGAGGTCGCGCGGTCCTTCGCGCCTGGTGAGACTATCCGCGGCCGTGTGGTGTTCAGCACTACCGATAACTGTATCTTGACCAATGCAAGCATCAGTTTATGGGGACAGACCATGGCCCGTTTTAGTATCCGATCGTATGGCCAATATCCTCACAACCACACATATTTCGAGCATATTGACCTTATCAGGACTCGTTACTGCAGATTGATCTCACAACCTACGACTGTCGAGGCTGGACAGTTGTATGAATGGCCTTTCCAGTTTGTGCTGCCGCAGACGACAGAATACTTGCGCACCAACAGCAATCATGGTGGGAATGCTGTATGGTACGGTACCGAGCCACATCGTCTACCTCCGAGCATGCCAGGCATGCATGAACGGGATGGAATCCATAACCGACATATATTCAATGGTGTCTTGTATGGACTGGATGCGGAAGTTGACATCAAGAAGTCTCATAGGAAGCACCTCCGCCAGAGCATGCCTATCGTCGTTTCCTCGTGGCTCGACGAGAACTCCACATCACCCGTGTTGACGACTCGATACCCGCTGGGCCAATGGCAGCGATGGAATGGACCATCTCACCAGCGACTGTTCACGCACTTTGGGACTTCTTCGGGCTCCGTACCGCCTGTTGTCGACTTTGGAGCATTCACCGACGTTCGTCTCCCTTGCAACATGACTGAGCCAATGTCAATGGCGTTGTCTGTGCGTCACAACCAAAGCTTGATCACTGCCGACGACTCACCGCCACGTCTTATCCTGGTGGAAGTCCACTTGAAACTACAAGAGCACTGGCGCGAGCGTGTGCTAGTACATACAATGCTCAGCGATAGGAGGATTCTTGGGACATTCCATAACGACACCTATTCGCATGTATTACCTGCTGATGGCACGCCACTGATGCTTATCAATAACATGAGCTTTCGCTCTTTCACCACTCAGTGTAAGTCGAGCAAGGATCATGCAATATAGGATATGCTGACAAAGACGTGATAGCCGATATTGCAATATTGCCAACATTTAAGTCTTACCTTCGAAGCCACGTCTTTGGCTTGGTGGTCGAAGCCAAGATCAGGCATCAGTTGAGTGGACATATTTTCAACGTCGCGACAGAAGTCGAATGGGATATCACGGCCACGGCAGGCTCTGGACTCGCCTCTGGCACTGCTCCCAAGCCGATGACGACTGTGACAGATGATGCCAGTCCTCCTTCCAATCCAAGTGCAGAAGTAGTCCAATTAACCTCGAGTTCTGGCTATGGTTCTGCTGGAACCACAGCAGCCACTCCCACTTCTCGAGCTGCTGCCGCTTCTGGAGCTACCGCCACGTCGTCTACAGTCTCCAAACAAGCGTTCTCGAATAGCGGTCCTATTGCTTCTGCGAGTACTACTAGCATATCCTCAATAAGTGGAAGTTCAGACTCTGGTAGTAGTGCAGAAGGTGCAAGTAACGGAATGACTCCACCGCCTCCTCTTCCCACCGCGAAATTGAGCAAGGGCTCTGGTGATGCCAATGCTTCAAGCCATGCCTTGAGCGCTGCTTCGAGCACTGCTTCGATCAATTCGGGCGTCATTGGCGGAGGTCGTAGCAGGTCAACTTCTGTTACTGCAGCTGATTCGTCTTCGAGAATCGCATCAATGGCTCGCTCAAACTCAGGCTCTAGAGACAATTCTGCTTCGAGAAGCATAGCTGCAGCAGGCAGTCAAACGAAACCAGGTTCAGCCGCTGCTACTTCTACTGGTGCTGTTGAGAAGTCTTTGGGAAGCACTCTGAGACGTTCGAAAAGATCATCATCTCCTGTTACTGCGGCGAGGACTATTGAGCGCATCTTCAAGCATAAGATTGACGATGGTGTCTCGGACCACAAGACTGCTGGTAAGGCATCGAAGGAGTCGGTGGTGCCGAGCAAGCCTGCAGGCCAGACCACGGAGGTTGCCACGGAGGTTGTTTCGACCTAGACATCGTCGTCTGAGTTAGACTGATAGGGTGATTTGCAACAATGAAGATTGCCTTTTCCCTCGATTTTTCCTTCTGACTCAAGTGCGTGGCAGCTGGAAGTGTGCTACAATGCCTCAACATTGGAAAACGTGGTTGTATTTTCAGTGGTCCCTAGTCGGCGCTGCTCGGTCCACGTGATAAGAAGACGGCTCGTAGCGCGATCGACGTTGACAAATATAGGTCGTATGCATGGCGCGATCATTGTTAAGGCTGGCTGGCATGGCGGGATTTTAGCATATTCTGCGGCTTTATCTGCCTGTCCAGTAGATGACAATATAGCTGTACAAGGGCAAATAAGATGAAGCGAGATTGGCTGGATGAGAGAGCCTAAGTAGCTTGTCCTAGTCTTGGTGATGTTGCCAGTAATTTTGGTGCTGTTGAGCTGCACGACATCTACGCTAGCTGTACCGCTTCATGGCCGATTCGCCATAGCACGAGGACGGGCGTTCGAGCTTGCAGCGCTTGTTGACGGGTTCCCTGAAACGAGAGTTGTTTAGGCCGAGCTGATTAGAAATTGGTGTCATGAGTGGGGATCGCGGGGTCTGCTTGGTTGGCGGTAAGCCTTTTGACAATCTCTTTCCTCTCGCTATATTTTGCTTCATAAAATTCTTTCCTGCAGTTAGCTGGACAATGCCGATTCAGCTTGTAGGAGCCATCGACTTAAGTAGATCAGCTGAGATAGTCGACGATCTGTGTGACAGTAAGTATTTGAAATATTTGAGGGTGCAGCGATGAGCCCCACATTCATGCAGCATGCTGTGGACTCGCATCTTCGCCCGTCGAACACCGAGCACGCCCTTCACCCGACATATATCGGCAACGTGGAGTGCTGAAACAACGCTATCTCAGAGGCTGAGACGAGGATAACGTTTATCGATCGATAAAAGCTAGCAGGCCGTGCGTATCAGAATCGACCTGGGCGGTGTTTCTCCGGCGGCGACTCTGGACTCGACTAGAGTTGTGACAAGGATGTTGGAATCAGGAACCCTAGTACGGCAGGCGCTAGTTGAGCAAGGTTATTCGCCAGTATGTGTCGAAGCTATCTGCAGGCTTCATGCAGGCGTGCCTGCCACGAGATATATAATCGGATCCTTCCATCGCTCCATCTTTCTTTTTCTCCTCTCGCCTTTCTTGACAGTCGACACACCTAGTGCTTCACTACTCCTCAAATTCCTGTATATATTCTTCACTTGACAACTCGACGCCCTTCTTACTATCGAGGACTCCCTTTGCCACTTTTTAGAACCAGTCACACTTCACGCCACTAGAGACTCGCACAATGGCCGCTATGGAAATCCTCTCACCTACTGCTGTTCCAGAAAAGGAGCCTGAAGCAGCACCTGGCCTCCCCGATGTCGCCGCTGGTTTGTTACACTCTCTCGAGCGAAAGCCATTGCCAGCACTAACATTCCAATGAACTACAGACCCAAATGCTGTTCTCAAGGACCAGGTCGACTCCTGGAGATATGGCAGAGCACCTGATTACACCAAGACTCGCCAATACTGGCAAGAGTGAGTGCTTTTCCTATTTCGACTATCTGAAAGTTCGCCCATGGCTTCTTCATTGTGATACCACGAAAAATTCATTCCAAATCATTGCCAATGGTGTTACACAGGATTCGTGTAACATTGTAGTGACTCGAGATGTACCTTTTATGGTGACACCCGACGGCTTTTGCCACATGCTCACAAGGGTGCGATCTCAACTGCTGCCATTTTGTCGTGGAGATCGCGCACACCTCCAGCACAGCAACGTGGAGCTTACACGTCAGAATCTTGCAATCTGAAACAACAAAACGTTGCTTTGATCTTGGCGTCTGCCGCTCTAATGTCACGTGATTAAGAATCAAGGACTTGAGAGATCATATCAAAAAACCTTCTGCTAATATGCCTTCGTTGTAGAACTAAGTCAAGGAGCCATGCCGACGGCTCATTGGAGCAGATCGTCGAGAACTTGGTCAAGAACTGGGAGGTCGAGGCTTCTTTCAAGACCGACTTCAAGGACTGGCGCACTGTTGACCAAAGCAAATATACATTCGCTATGAATGGTGGACCAGAGCAAAGTGGTGAACACATGCTGAAAGTTGGAACCTACAATGCTATCATCGCATCGAACTCGTTGTATGCCCCAGCAAAGAACGACTTCTCCTCCTCGCACAAGACCTTTAAACGAGTAAGTTGATCACTTCAACCTCTGCCTTTGAAATGTTTAACAGACGTGCTAGATGATGCCGCACTTTGCCTGGGAAGTTCTGGAAGTCTACAGCGGACCGCCAGTCGTCAGTTTCAGATGGCGTAAGTTCGAGCATTTAGACAGGATTAGACAAGGTGCTGACTGAAAAATTTAGGCCACTGGGGTGTCATGAAGAACGACTACGTTGGCTTCAACGAGGCAGGCGAGAAGGTCACAGCCAAGTCACACGGCGGCACCATCGACATTCAGGGCGTGACTGTTGCCACAGTGAACGACAAGCTCCAGGTCGAGAAGCTTCACACTTGGTTCGACAGCATGGAGATGTTCCGTCAGATCGCCCCTCAAGGAATCATCAACAAGGAGAATGTCGGTCAAGAAAGCACAGCGTCAGAAAAGGCCACTACTGGTGTGGAAGATGCAAAGGCAGCTGGTGTGGACGCAGTGAAAGAGGCATCAAACCCTGGTACCGCAGGTGGTATTCCTAACAGCACGCCAGCAGATGAGCGTGCCAACTCTTCAATACCCGATCAATCAACACCTGCCACTATGCGATCAACACAAGACGCTATGATTGAAGGATCAAAACCTTCCATCTATACATCCTCTGTTTCTGGCTACGAAGAGCCCATGAAGCCAGCTATGACAGGTTCTGAGGACCCGTCCGCCGAACCTGATCAATGGGAGGAAGCTCTGGAAGCCCCTGCTTCAGAGATTCACCCCTTCTCGCATGATGTTGAGGACAAGATCAAGCCTGGTCCTGGCGAGGCTGTCGTCGCCAACCCGCACAGCGCGGAGACGCTGGCAGCATACGCGGAGATGAGCAAGGTGACGCCGATGGAGTGCCCGTTCATGAACAAGGAATAGGATTGGGGTCGGTTAGGACGATACTTGATGAAACAAATGACGTATAGGAGGAAAACATTGCATTGATAGTCATATGAACCGCTGCGCAGGTCTGGCGTTTGGCTTTGGGGACTTGGAGGCTACCTGGTCTTTTGTCATTATGGCTGGAATTTTCACGTGTTGTAGAGTAAGGACGTCCTAAGGATATCATTCTTTTTCATCACTTCAGCTGTCTTCTCATCCGTATTGCCTCCTCAGTACTTTACGAACAGGTAGACGGCTGATGCCTAGCTGTCTGAAAGCCACTGCGGAATTAAGCGTGTTTCAAGATGACGGCTTAGTCACTGAGAGTGATCGATTGCGGCTCTTGGTGGAAGCACTCGAATACATCTCCGATCGCAAAGAACATTACAAATGAGACTATATACATCTTGCAAGAAGACCTAGAGTTATCCCACATCATCACTGCTTTGCAAGCACTTGAGAAAAGGCTGTGTCGCGACGTCAAAGAATTTGCAACCGCCCAGAACAGGTTTGTCAAAGTTGAGTCACTTCCTGACCCCAAATCTGACACGTGACAGCCACTTCTCGCCGCCTCTCGCCTCTCGCCACTCATCGGAGTCATCCTTGATCATCATACCTAGTCAACCTCGCCGCCTTCTCCATCACCCTCCTCTTCTACCTATCATCTACACAATGACTCCCTTCAGGTTTCGCCATTAGATCTAATACTTTCAACTCTACACGCGCAGGCTCACTTCATTGCTGTTGCTTTGCCATAGACCGACACTTCCGACATCGCCCCGACCACCCAACAATATCACTTCCCATTACCCGTACACCAAATCGATTGATTAAAGCTTGACAAGCTCGACAAGATCGTGATAGACGCAAACAAAGAACCAACAAGCGCTTTTGTCTCGTGAATTGTTCTTGTGAAAGGAGCAACACGCGCCCGACTACTTTACTCTCCACTCCACAAATCACCGCATCCACAACAACAGAAACAACAACAATACCTCAAGGATACCTCATACCCTTTGAAGGAGTACGGTTTCTCTCAGTACAGAACTTGCGATCAAGAAAATAGATTTAAAAAACACCAGTCAAAGAAAGAGCTCTCGTATCATAGTCGACTAAGTTATATACCGAAAGACCTATACAAGCACACATCCAGGACCATCATGTACACCACACCAGCTGCAACCATGGGCTTCGGATCTATTATCTTCTTCTCTCAAATCTGCTACATCAACATGACACTCGTTTCAGCTGGAAAGACTGAGAAAGCATCCTGGTGAACTTCCGTGCACCACAGAATCTTTCGTTCAGGACCTGCTGAAAACTTGACGTTATAATCTTCACACGGGCTGTTTTATCTGGCGTCTGGCGAACAACCCAAGTTTCTTGAGTTCTTCGCTAGCAAATCTCTGTTTTATTTGCGTTTTCTGGTCGTTCCACATCTTTTATGCGCGACTAGAAGAATTATCATAGTTTCGTGTTGTCCAGTCTCTACCGAAGATGTCTGTCTTTACCGAGATTGAGAACACATGGAGCACAACATACCAAAACAAGCTCGACAGGGGAGTGGCGCAGCGATCGCGCCGCTCCTCTGTGTCGAGCGTAAGCTCATCGGGTCTTTCTGAAACATCAGAGCTGTCTGACTTATCAGAGCTATCCGAAGCATCAGAGCTATCTGTAGCATCAGAACTATCTGAAGCTACCACTAATACAACAATATCAATCACATCACTCAACAACTTTGGCGCCGACAATGAAGGAGACTCCTATTTGGTCAAAGATGAAAAATCTCTTTGGCGACCGCTCAACACTGAAGATGCTGTTTTCCAAGCTGAAGAGCTGTCTCTCTCGACTAGTCCATGTTTGTCATCAGCAAGCATGGAACTTCTAGCTGCTCAATATCCTTCAGACTCAAACAGGGAGTCACTCTGCCAAGCCCATCTCAGACAGGGTCTGAGTCATCATCAGTCCGCCACAGAATACGTTGCGATACCGGAGTTAGATTTTACTCATACTCAGGATGTGTCTTCTCTGTCTCAGAGCTGTATCAATGACACAAAGCCTGCCCTTCCCGCAAACCCTCGTCGCACATCTGCATCAAAGACTTGGTCCAGGCCTACGCTTGTCCGTCAAGTTGCGAGAAGGCAGGACTTTGTAATGCACCTTGTTGGTAAGTTCAACCATCATTATTCTCTTCCTGACAGTTTTGTTCATACTCTTTCCCCCCTATCAGAATCTGCCACTCAGTTGGTATCCCACATTTGGCCAGAGGCGAAGTCATCATCGACGGTCTGTGAGCAACAACAACAGCAGCAACAGATCATCTCACTGCGCTACTTTATTCGCGAGACTCTCAGGAGATCTCATTCGACGCATTCGACATTGCAGCTCACTCTCTACTATATCCATCTCCTCAAGATGAAAGGCAACATCCCGTCTTGTGGAACCTGGTCTGCACGACCAGTCGACCCAAGCTATCGTTCCATGCAATGTGGCCGACGAATGTTTCTTTCCGCATTGATATTAGCTTCGAAGTATTTGCAAGACAGAAACTACTCTGCGAAAGCATGGAGCAAGATTACCAGTCTCCCAGTAAAAGAGATCAACGCCAACGAAAGGACGTTCTTAAAGGCTGTCGACTACGACCTTCACCTTGACGTGGAGAAATATAACGAATGGTGCGCTAATGTCTCCGAATGCGTTGACGCTGTATCTGCTGGCAAGACCTGCCCCTGGAGCATGGTCTTGGAAGCCTGTAAGGGTATCTCAAACAGCATGATGTCAACTGCGAGCTCCATTATGTCAGCACTCCAAGGTGCCCCTGCAGTGGGTGCCTTTACAATGACATCCGAAATGCCTACTCTCTGCAATCTACCCAGGACTATGGCGACAATTCGAGCTTCAAGCGCTCGAGTGGCGACTGGATCTAGCAAGACTGCAATTTATCAAGGCTTAGGCATATTCAGCAACGCCTGCAATGCTAACAAACATAATAAGATTATGACCCCACCGAGCTCCTTCACCAGCTCGGACGAATTACCTCTTGTCTACTCTGGACAGTCCTCCGTTCATGCACCTTCTCCGCCTGCCTTCCTCCAGGCTACACACCTCCCAACACCACCCTCTAGCGTCCCCAGCATTCTCAGTTCTGCCCAAGATGAACCCCTCGACCTGCCCATTTGTGCTCAAGCTCAAGATGAGACGAAGCACCAAGATGAAAGCATTGAGAGCATGCTTGCCACCCGTCTAGTCGCCCTGAGCCAACAAGCTGGTATTTCGCCTCCATGGAGCGTGACATCATCCCAAGACGAGCTACCGCCCATGCAATACCGCGCCGCCGAAGAATGCAATGTCAAGCTCCCAGCAATCGCCGACTTGCTTTGCGGTGGTCTTAAGAATGGCCTTCAGCAAGGAATCAAGAAAGGCCTCAAGTATGGATTTGAGCACTGTCTTCAACCTGTCCAGCCACTTATCCTCGTCAACTCTCCTCTCCTTAATGACGGCGACTGGAGTCGTCGTCGTATGTGTGGTGTCAAACGATCCTGCTGCGATCGTGACGCCTATGACGACTGTGCTGCTGAGGCTTGCAAGAAGATCAGGACTTGGTAGGGGTTTGCTGAAAAATACTTTGCTTGGCCAGTTGGAGTGGTGACGTTGTGACGCAGGGCACATACGGCCATGGAGTGTTGAGAACAATGCATCCCGTTTGCTCTGCCCTATTTAAGCCACAAATTGTGGATGGATTCCTGCTACGTATCATGTTTTCTGCGATTAAGGAAAAGTAACTTAGAGCATGAAATTTTACTTCTGTACTTCGTTTCACCCACACTCCGCCACCCACTTATCATTGTACATAGCCGACCTCCCTATGTAGCAGCCTTTGCATTTTCAACAGTAAAGAAGTGGAAGTATCTGCCATTCACATGTATTTTTCTCCTGTTTCCCGTTCATGATGTTAATCTGTCAACCTTGTCGGTGCCACTCTTGCGAAAACTATCTACGATAACAGACGCGGCTCTCCGCTTTCGTTTCTTTTTCTTCCTTTCTTCTGTTTCATATCTCGTACTGTCGCTACAAAATGCCTCAACCCGAGCATTTCAATACATCCTTCAGCAAACCTATTCTCGGACCTTGAGAAGCTGCAACTGAACGTACTGTACAACGACATCAAGATAATCATATTCCTGGACAAGTCAAGGACTGAATAATTAGTCCTGCTTGAGTACATTGCTGGTGTAGCATATGCTGGTCAGTCTGCCCTTATCCATTGACTCATAAACTAGAGAAGCTGTACTGATTTTCCTTAGGAGATGAGGAGATCTTCTGGCTCAGGCAAGACTACTTTACTATTCTGCTTAAATTTCCTTGGCTGAGTTACGATTCATTGCTTCGTATGTCGTCGTTTTGAGCAGCAAGATGCTTTGATTGGCTTGCTGACTGCTTGGGGTTCATTGGAATTGCTGCACACCCTTGCTAGACCTGGGTGAGTCTCTGCTGGGACGATGTGTTCATTCGTGAGTGCTGACGTGCCGTCCTCAAGATCACCAAAGCATGACTGAAAAAGGTATAATCCTTCACGAATGCGTTTGGGCTGACTTCGTGCAAATACTCTCGATGCGTAAAGGTATCTCCAGTGGACAAAAGGGTGTTTCCAGTGGACAAAAGCGATGGCAGTGTCGCCAGCCATGTACCAAAAATCTTCTTATCCCTGGATGGGTCAACTCGGTAGTCGAGATTTTATGGATCCGTTAACCGTCTTGCAAGAGAGTTGACAATTAGTATCGATCCAGCCGCTGGCAATGTCCAGGTGAACGAACTGCCGTCATGTCACAGCCCGAGATGCAAGCGAGACGGCATATACCCCTACAACGACTAAGCATACATCTCCCCTTAGAATCTGCCAGCGTTTTCGTTCCTCTACTAAAGCGCATTGCCATCAACACTTACATACAGCTTCCACGACGCAATGTACACAAGTCTAGCAATCATCTCGGGGAAGCTATTGGCATATAGCATTCATCGTGGTGGATGTGTTGCTGGACGTACTTGTTGGAAACAGAAACCGCTTTAGTATGGTGCAGGGTTTACGCTCATGCTTTTCAAAAAACTGTGCTATCTCATGTGTTTAAACCATGCTAATTGAGATCTCGAAAAGAACAGTCGGTACATTCCTCCTCTCCTCTCCGTCCTCTCCCTGATAACCTACAGGACTTCCTCCCCCGGCTTCTAGCCAACAGCCTCCACCTTCCTCGAATTAGCTGCCTCGATCTCCTTGCCGCAGGATCCCTCATCGCAACTCCCAAATGCCGTCGTTGCTCTCGCCGTCATGGCACTTACATGGTAGTTCGTGGCTTCCTGATTCGACTTCCCCTGCTCTGCTGTATTCTGTTGGCGACATGAATTTAACTATGATTCTCACTGGACTTAGCCAAGCATATCTTTCGGAGCACGATAACAGAATGAGTTCAGGTAGAGGCCGAAGGGCTATCCGTGTAGTCACTTTGACGTTAGGTGGGCTGATTACGGCACTCCTTTCGCCCCATCCAGACGAGTCTGAAGGAGGAAGAAGGACGAAAGATTGCAAAACCAAAGCTTGGACATATCACCTACCTTACTACCTTTGCTGCTCGCATCCGCTCGCACCCACTGATGCTGCCTGAGACGAATGTTCTGTGCCTGCTTTACACGGGAGGGAATCTCTGCTACTACAACGAGAATAAGAAGTGAAAGGTTCGGTGTTGTGATTGATGAGGGATTGCGCACTACACCTGCTGATTTATTTTACGTGGAGAGATTTATGGTGAGACGTGATGAAACCATATATATACTCGCGAGGTTATTACTTTTGATATCATCAAGTCGTGAACCTCATTCAATATGTCGCACTCAGTCGCTGGACCAAGTACTCCCCAGAATTGACAGCCGTATACTTTGGCGACTCGCCCTCAGGCACAGTATTGGGTATCGTAGCGATGGTCTTCTGGAAATCTGGATTGCAGAAGTAAGCGATTGAGTAGCGTGCCGGATGCTTCGCTGCGGTCGGTGGAGTAGGCGGTTCCTGGATGCTGTGTTAATATGTGCTGGCAAGTCAACGAGAAAAGCGACGAGGTGAAAGGCTTACGACGACGCGATGAATTGTACTCTTCACCATATCATTCGACCATCTGTTACCAATCGATCGTCAGTTCTGACCCTTATGTTGTTCAGCCAACAGTATGATGCTGTCGTCGCGAGACCTCACCTAGCCAACAAATCACCCGCGTTTACCACAATCGCCCCTTGAATAGGCGTAACATCCCTCCATCCCCCCTTCCCATCTTGCACCTGCAACCCACCTCTCTCATCCTGAAACAACAGCGTCACACTCCCATAATCACTATGCGCGCCCGCTCTCACCTGCCCCTTCTTCTTCTGGAATACCTCCCGCTCCTGCTCGGGATAGTGCAGCAGTCTTAGCGTATTATCGCCCACCGCCGTATACTCATCGAAATAGCTCTCTTCCAGCTCGAGCGCGAGCGCCAACATGCGCAAGATCGTCTTATGCAGCTCCTTGCATTCTGCATGGAACGCTAGCATATGTGATCTAAACTGCTCCGCTTCCGCCCACGACGAGGACGAAGGCCACATGTTATGTCTTCCTTCCCCCTCGTCGTCGCGCCCGATTTCAATGCTCTCCTTTAGGTCCTGCCCTTCTTCTTCGCGCGTGGCGGCAACGGCGTCGTGGTCGCCTTGGCTTACTTTTTCTAAACCCATGCCTGAGTAGCCCCGGTTGGCTTCGGGAGAGTACCATGCTAGGCTGTCCTTTAAGTCTTGTGATTGTGCGAAGAATTGCGCGGAGTAGGTGAAGGTTGTGGCGATGGTGGATGAAGGGATTGGGTGAGATGTTAGATAGAGGAAGCCGGAGGTGCGGAAGGCATGGAGGAGGCTGCGGGCGGCGGATAGGCGAGATGATGGGGCTGAGGATGGGGATGTGAATGGTGAGATATCGACTAGCGGTATTGCGAGATCGTCAGAGGTTGTACGCGAGGGCATGATTGTTGTAGATTGCAGGATATTGGGTAAGCGGACGGAGTGCTGGAGGAGCTGAGATGCTCTGAAGAATCTTGTATATCACAAAGAAGATATAGCAGGGCATAAAAGAGGTCTTATCAGCTCTTATCAGCTCGGCAAAGGTGAGCCAATGGGCTTTGTTTCACATTTTGTGGGGCATGTTTCATATCTTGTGGGGCATGTTCTTGTTATCTTTCTTGAGGCACATCACTCATCACAAGTCACATCTAGTCCTGAACTGTGTTGCACTTGGGTGTTGTTCTGCCGCAAGAAGAAAAAAGCAAGGTGACCTCTCATTCCCTCCACATCATTCACCTACGACCATGACCATCAACAAAGTGGTCGACGTGCACACGCATATGTACCCACCAAGCTACATTTCCCTTCTCAAAAGCCGCAAAACAGTTCCTCGCATCCACTCAGACACCTCCTCTGGCGACCGCCTGATCATACTAAGCGCAGACGATGACGAGTCCCTTGACCAAAACGCCAGAGGCCGGCCAATAGGTCCCGAGTATTCTTCTCTATCTCACAAGCTAGCCTTTATGGACAATCACAGCATTGATATCTCCGTAATCTCCCTAGCAAATCCCTGGCTGGACTTTCTGCCAGACAGTGAAGCGGCAGAAACCGCAAAGAGGATCAACGACGACATGAACGAGCAATGTTCGCTGCATCCAGGTAGACTCTTTGCCTTCGGAACACTGCCGCTGTCCGGCTCTATCGATGAGGTTGTCGCTGAAATACGCCGACTCAAGACACTAAAGTACATGCGAGGAGTTATTATGGGGACGTCCGGGCTAGGCCACGGCCTCGACGACCTCGCGCTCGAGCCCGTTTGGGCCGCGCTTCAGGAGCAAGCACAGATGGTGTTTATTCATCCTCATTACGGACTTCCCAATGATGTATACGGGCCACGAGCAGGCGAGTATGGACATGTGTTACCACTTGCATTGGGCTTTCCCATGGAAACAACAATAGCCGTGGCGAGGATGCTAGTGTCGGGAGTATGGGACAGACACCAAGAGCTCAACGTACTACTGGCACATAGTGGAGGCACGCTACCTTTCCTAGCGGGCAGGATCGAGAGCTGTATATTGCATGACGGCAGGTTGAAGAAAGATGGGAAACTGGCAGGACGGAGGACGGTGTGGGATGTGCTGAAGAGAAACGTCTTTCTTGATGCGGTTGTGTATGGCGAGGCCGGGCTGAAAGCTGCTATCGAGGTGTCAGGGGCAGATAGATTGATGTTCGGGTAAGTTGTCATCACGAAACGAGTCCTCGAGTATGTTACCTTGTTGATCGTAAGCTAATTCGTACGCAAAGCACCGACCACCCCTTCTTTCCTCCACTCGACGAGGGCGACACAGAATGGCTGAGTGTCAAGCTCAACTCTGCTGCGGTGTCGAAAGTTTTCGATAAAGATAGTGACACGGCCGCTGCAGTGATGGGTACTAACGCCATTTCGATCCTCAATCTCAAGGTGTAAATATTTAATCGCTTGTTCTGTATCGAAATCACTACGAATCAAAGTCACCTATCGACGTCCTCTTTAGCTCACCCTCCTGGAACATCTCAATCTTCCTCGCAAATCAGTTCTTCCATGTCCCAATGAGCGCAACTGGACCTGGCCAGACAGAAACTTGGCTTCTAGTGCCGTAGATGCAGCAAGCTCATGTGCTAGACGTCTGCGTCGTCAGTTTCAAGTTAACATAAGAACACAACGGCAGGCAGGCAATTACTGTCCAGAGCCTATATAGATAACCCATGAGAAGGCAGTATCCACAATGTTCGTACGAATCCCGACGAGCAATGGAGCAATACCTGTATGCTTAAAAACGACAGTGCACTTCAGCGTGTTTAGCAGCAATGTAGTTACAAAGCTGAAAACCATACTAGTCACAATATGCCTTTAGTGAGCAGCAGGGAATAGGTGGCAGGACGGAAAAGCCCGGAGAAGTGTCGATGCATGGTTGGGTTGGCACGGGCTGTGAGAGATCTGAGGAAGTCATCAGACGATAGAAAGTGTCCTTCAATGTTGACATCCTTAAGCATTATCGGTATCGGTCTCCATTCGAAGGCACAATCAACCACACCATAGCCGTATACCACGACGATCCTCCACGCATGTAGTGACGTCCCTTCACATTCTGTCTCCATGCCCTTGTTTTAGCGATTCCGAGAACTGGTCTCCGTGAGGATTATCATATGTCCAGACGGCAATCTTTCAATTATCTTTGTTTGACCAAACACGTTCCACATGCGGATGGTAACGATGCTGTAGCTGCCAGCCTACATCACGATACTGCAAGTTCAAAACAGCAGTTCGATGTCGAGTTGCTGATGCTTGATCTCGAGCTTTTCGACAAGTAGCAGATGACGTGGTGGAGTTCTTCGGGCAGAGTCAAAACAGGAGACTGAGTAAAGAGAGATGTTGATGTTGATCCATTGTAGATAGAGACATGATTGGGGATATGACGAGCTATTTCAGCTTATCAAAAGGCTCATGTTCGCTGCCCCTCCCTTATCAAAAGCTGAAGGACAGGGACACTACACTAATTGAGGTCCTTAGACATGGAAGCCCAAGATAAGCTGCGAAATTCGGTTGACGCTGGACGTGGCGGGTGGAACGTGGTATGGAGAGCCCAAAATCAATGGCATAGAACAGAGATCAAGGGCGTGAGGAAGGGTATCCGTCGGTCAAAAATCAAGGTAAAAAGAGAATGAGCATGATTAAATTGAGTAAGGCAATAGCCTCATTTATGTTAGGAAGCAATCAGATGATAGAGACGAACAAGAAAGTCAGCATATTCAAGGTAAGGAAGGAAAATCAGTATAGAATCAGTTCAACTGTATTCCACCAAACTAATTAAATCCAAATCCTAAACTTTTGCGACTGCTGCGCATAAAGCACTATCAAAAATTCCAAATTCCATTCTATATCATTCCAATTCATTATTCCGCCAATTATTAGCTTCATATCACTATCCACAATATGCCGCCGAAAGACCAGTTCCAGCTACATCAATTAAGCGAGTTCACCCAATATCCACCACTCATCAGTTTGTCCAATCAAGGAATCTGAGTGTAAGAGGGAGCAGCGTCCAAGTACTCTCCGTTGACGAGGACGTTTGGAGTAGTGCTGGTACCGGGAACAGTGACACCAGCACTCTTTCCAGGTGCAGTCCAGTCCATAGTGCAGTCCGAGCTAGTGAAGAAAGGAGCAATGGCACCGTTGGCGAAAGCCTGGACAACGCTCATCTCGCCGGTAATAGCAGTAGAGAACTGGCCAGGAACAATGTCGAGCATGTTGGTCTGGAGGTAGCACATGACCTCAGTAGGTGTGAGGGATCCGAAGTCAGAGCCAACGGGAACAAAGTTGTTAAGACCTTGGTTGCTGCCGACTTCAGTTGGGCCGAGGGCGTAGAGAGAGAGGATGTCAGTAGCGACGTTGGGCAGCGTGTATGGAGTGCTGCGGCGGAACCAGAAGGGAGGGAAGGTCTCGTTGAGGAAGAAGGGAGCAATGTTGGCAAAGTTGGCGTTGGTCTCGTCAGTGCCGTTGGGAAGAGCACGGTAGATGAAGACACGCTCAGCTAGGGAGACGGCCAAATGCTTTGGGCCTGCATCAAATTCGGGGTTGGTAGTGCGAGACTCGGTGTAAGTGAGGGCGCGCTCAGCAGCAAATGTGTCAAGACCGAATTGTCCACCGTTCTCGTCAGCGATATCAGCAAGTCTGTCGAAGCGAGTCTTGTTGAAGTTGGCGTTGTTGCCGAAGTAGGTGTCGCTGCGGGAGATAGATTGATCAATTTCGAAGGGGCCGTGGTGGGAGATTCCAAGAGCAGGGCCTAGTGTGTTGGGCACTCTGCTGTCAGCGCCACCAATGGAGTATTTGCCAGTTGCGAGGTCACCACCAGCAAGGAGACCAAGAGCAGAAAGGAAAGTGCAGACGTCGTAGCCGAAACCAAGAGTAGTTTGGCAAGCGTTGGAGGCCTCGGCGAAGGTAGTGATACCATCGCGGCTAATGTATCCGTGGTTGGCCATGGTGTTCAATGTAGGGCACAATCCACGGACATCAGAGGTCTGAGGCCACTGGAAGGGGTGAGCATCGTCAGGGATGATGACAGCACCAGTAGGTTGAGGAGTAGGGACTGTGACACCATTAGCACTCAGTTGCGATCACTTCTGAACATGAAAACTCACTATCAAGGCCAGCTAAGGTCCCACTGAAAGGTTGTAGGACTCCGTTGAGAAGACCACCACCGAGAGGAAGAAGACCGCCAATGAGCGAGCGCTTGTAGACGTGCTCTTGTCTGGCGTGCTCGCGCTTGGTGAGCTCAGCTTCAGCTATCATCTTCGCAACTGCGCCCTCCTTCTCAGAACGGGCAGCGAGGAACTTGGCGGAGTCGGCCTCAGACAGCTTGCCTTCTTCGTAGAGCTTGCCGAAAGGGCATGGAGAGGCATTGAGTAGGGTGGCAGAGGCCAGGAGAAGTGCGGAAATCTTCATGGCGACCATGTTGTCGGTTGTGTTTGGGTGAGAGGTAAGAAGGTAGAGGAAGAAGTTGTAAGTGTGAGGAAGATGAGAAGATGGGTGAAAGAAGATGTTATTGTTGATGAGGAGGAGTGTTGTTGGTGTTGATGATGAGTAGAAAAAGAGATCGAGAGATGAGAGATCAAGCTGCCTTTATAGACATCCTGAAGCACCTCTAAGGTGTGTAGATGCTCCTGAGTGTTGTCTGCGAGTCTCAACCACGGAGAAGATCACGAAGGTGATCGACATTGAGGCTTCGTCTGGTAATTGCGCGAGCGTGAATGGCGTGAGCGAAGCCTACCGGTGGTGTAGTTGGAAGTAACAGGGTGTTGAGTTGCCAAAAGCGGAGCAAGCATAAATTAGTCTTGGAATGCTCTTGCATAAGGTTTTAAAGATTAATGCTGATCCTCTGAGCCTGCAATCCTCTCTTGTAACGGGGATCCAAATACTGCGAAGGGGTCTTCCGTGTGTCCTATCACGGAGTTGGTGTTCTGTGGATCGGCTAACGTTATAATCCCTGTTGAAATGTCTATATGCGGTGGAATACCGCTGTCTCTTACTGCTCGGAGCAGTGAGTTATCCCCTGCGTTTGACTTCGGACTCCCCCTTCAAGTCGTGTTGTGACGACTAATACTATCATTGTGGTAGGACAGTGGACGCCATCTCGGCTAGTGACTCTAGCGTCGAGCCCTCAGCACAATGATCATTGATGCAAGGTGATACGCGACCATTCGTCGTTGGTGGCTTGAGTAAGCCCATGCCAAGCTTTATTCCTTAATGTCGATCAGATAAGGTATTCGGCATCAAAGTAGGGGCGCTGGGGCAGCCGCAAGTGCATAACTCGGTACAAGGGGTAGCGAGGGTCGTGACTGGAAGTAGTCCGCGGCCTTGGTTTGATCTGCTGTCGGGCAGAGCAATAGAGCGTCTCAGAACTGTTCGCACGCGTGCTGTCGTTGATCAGCTCGGTGCTCTGCGCAGATCTGAAGGTCTAGTTAAGCTGAGAACGTGGTATCTCCAATATAACAAGAACAATTGAGAGGCTTATGTTTTTCTCATTCAGCTGTTGCTCAGATGTCCTGCCGTCTTGCGAAGTATTGACACGTCACAGCGCCAGGTCAGGCACACCTACGCTCCGTATGCATATCCCCATCAAAGCCTCTCGGATCGCGAAATAAGCAATTAAGCATAGCAGAAACGGACAAGCCACAACCAGTGTAATCACAATACACGAAGGATCAAACCACTTGGGCCCCGCGGGCCAACGGGAGCAACGGCAGGAGCAGCGGGAAGCACACCTTATCGCAGACCAAAGTGTTGGGAATTAGCGATGCACCGCTGTTTTCAAGATAAGGTGGTTGTTTAGGGCAGGATGTTGTATATCGTTAGCATGTCGAATCATGGGCGTTCACGTGCCTATCAAGGACGATTGATATAACGTCGAATGGAGTGTTGCTAAAGGATGCTCATAGATAAGGCTAAAACTGATTAGGAAGGCATGCAGGTGATGAAGATACGGGACTGTCAAACTCATATGGAGGGGCCACTATTGATGCCGCGGGCGGCGTGTTGGCACATCTTAGGATGATTGATCGGCGAGAAGAGGTACAGGAGCAATCACATTAGTGCTTTGCTCGGTATAACCTAGGGGTAGCACATAGTGATAACGAAGCGACATCGCTCATGCCTCCTTGTTCCTGACTGGCAATTCAGTCTGCCCTGTTTCTCCAGACAATCCATCATACACTGCCTTCTCACAACCCATCCATGTGCCAATTACCCCCATATCCCCAAACGGCAAGGTCTGTCCGGCCATGAAACCAGCAACACCCTTCTCCCTATCACACCACCAGAAGCTGTTGATAATGCCTGCCCAATAGGCTGCATTCTTACCTCTTCCTGTCGGCAGGCCCTCTGGCATGAGCATGAACGTCAGACCCCAACCTTGTGGAGGATTTCCTTCTTGTGGAAACAGATCCTCAGATGGGTTAGTCAACATTGGTTTGGCCGCAGGAATGTATTGTCTTCCGAAGTCTGGGATGTGTGGTATCTGGTTGGTAAACATCTCGTCGACGGTTTTCTTGCTCAAGATTTTGGCACCTGTAGTAGGTGATGTGCCATCGTTGAGAAGCGTTGCAAGGATCTCTGTTTTCACGAATGTTAAAGATGAAGCATGGTTCTCACTGTATGCTAACTTACGACAATATTCCGCAGGCTTCGCAAACAATCCAGCTCCACCAGCATGGTAAATGTCCTTCTTGTCATTCCCGCCTCTTTCAGCATGCCAAATCGCTCGACGATAGATGTGGTCAGCGTCGGCAAAACTGCCATCTGGATACTTCTGCTGCATGGTGACAAGATTCTCGCGCATCTGTTTGGTTGGGATGAATGAAATGTTCTTGATACCGAGGGGCTCGAAGATATTCTTCTTGAAGTATGCATCGAGAGAGAGCTTGGAAACACGTTCGACTGCTATCCCAGCCCAGTCGATATTAATCTGTGATGAATAATGTCAAAATGTGGTCAGAAGAGAAGGAGACAGTCAGATACATACGCCATATTCCCAGCGTTTGCCTGGTTGGTTGACCAAAGGCATCTCCAAGTAGTCTTCTCGATCCAGGCCAAACTCATCGTATCCGGTTGGGCGTGACCACTCGAGTAGACGAGTATTAAAGAAAGTGTAACCAAAGCCAGCTGTATGAGACAGAAGCAACCTCAACGTGATCTCGCCTTGCCTGTCTATCAAGCCGTCTCCTTTCTCGTTCACAACTTTCTTCTCTTTTAGCTCCGGGCATACGCTGTATAACCACTCATGGTCATCCAGCTTCATGTCACCCTTCTCCACCAATTGCATACACGCCAAACCAGTAACCATCTTAGTGCAACTAGCAATGTAGAAGATGCTATCAAGAGTCATATCTTTCTCAGCAGCACTGCCTGATAGAGCATGTTGGCCAGAAACTTTCTGGGCTAGGTAATTGCCTTCTTTATCTATCGCGTTGAAGACACATCCTGGGATGCCTGACTTGGATTGCTTGGAGGTGAGACCGTCAAGGTTGGATTGGATTTCTGAAAGTGCCGAGGAACTAAGCTTGCCCATTGTGCTTCTGGTGTTCGGGAAGGTCGTTGCGGTGTTGGTGCTGGTCGTGCTGGTGGTGCTAGTGGTGTGACGGCTGGAGTCGAAGTTGTTGATGCTGGAGCGGATACTGACCCTACTGGTGCTTCGATCGGCGGGCTCGGCGGTGCTAGTGACGCTGGAGTTGTGGAAGTTGTGGAAGTTGTCTGTATAGTGTCTGTAATTGAAGCTGCTCTTGGTGTGTCGGAGCTCGCAGAGAGGTGTCGCTGTTTCTTCTTTACTTTCGGTTCTTGTTCTCGTAGGCCAGCCCAATTGGTGGTGAATGTCCACCAGTCTGCCATGTTGATCTTATAGCTCTAGGGAGTGATGTATTAGCCGAGGGGAAAGTGCTTGTAAAGTAGATCAGGGAGGGGAAGTAGACTTTTAAGTTTGGTGCCGTTGCTTCGGTGTGCGGGGGTGGGCCAACGGAGCCTAGATCGATGAGGGGTTGCTCCCTCGAAGAGAAGAAAGGAACAGGGCAATTAAGATGTATTGGTTCCTCATGGTTGATGGTTGGTGCTTCAGGCGACCGTGCTTAGAGAAGAGTTCGAGGTTCCTCTAAAGATCACAAGTAGGAGAACAAGCTGGAGTAACACAACAGCTAAAGCCGTTACAAGCACTCCTAGCTGAGCGGAAGCGGGGAAGAGTGTCAAGTGATGATTGTTTCGTGAGGAACAAGGTACTGGCAGCATCGAACAGACATCTGTGGAATAAGTGCGTCTTACGATGAGCGATTCAAATAAGCCTGGAGGGAGACTGGAAGGCAAATGCTGGGTGGACAAGCTATGGCAGACATGCCCGAGCAAGAACGACTTTTGCTTGAATTTTTGCTTGACTTCGCACGAAGCTGCAACACTTCACTATATCGTGAGCAAGCGTTCCTGACTTATCCCGAGCAACAAAAGTTGAGGACGTGCCTTGAGCAGCTTTACTTTCGGCTTCAATATCTGTATACGTCTGCTCCCCTGTCGTTGAATCATATAAGTCAATAAGTTCATAACATCATGCCATCATGCCTTCATACATTCCAAGCTCATCTCAAGGGTGTCCCAGTCCTTCGATCAAGACCACCCGGACCGAGCACACTCCCAGTATCGTTGCGCATCCTACCACCAAGCCCGCCTCGTCCTTCAACCCTAACATCAACACCTTCACCCAGCCCAGCTCCCCTCAACAACTCTCCCAAACTATCCACATCCCGCCATCCCCTCTCCCTCGCCTGACCACCTCTCCCTCCGTTCTCCATCGCTCTCGTAATCCCAAACGCAGCAGTCTGATCCGGCACGACATCGTCTTCCTCCTCAGGATTGATCGGCATATGCTGCTGTGGAATATACAGGTCCTCTGGCGGAAGATGCGGCGTATTTCCTGGCGCTAAGGGTACATGTATAGCTGGGTCGAATAGATGGTGTTGATGGTATTGATTTGCGTTGAGGTTGTTTGAGCGAGGAGAGGAGGTCGTGGCATTTGGAGCGATTGTTGATGGGGCGGTGAAGGGTGAGAGGTGGGAACTGAAATTGTTGGGTTGCGTGCTGTAGAGGAGGTGGAGAGGAGTGGTGAAGTCCTCGAAGAGGTCTGCGTGGCGCGAGGCGTGGAGGTGGAGGTGCGTGCGGGAGGAGTCGCGGCCCATATTTGTCTGTTATATCGATCGTATGAACACCAGTCAAGATTGAGACCACAGAAACAGTATCAAGACTAGAGCATGCGCTATACCACGCCTATATCGATACTTATCACGATCTGTTTACGGTCCTACCCTAACAACCCTAAGCATCTCAAAACCCGGACCGAAAGGCGCACATCTTCCGCACATCTCCACGCCGTGAAGAAACTTAGACCACGACGACGACAGTAGCACTTCCTCAGCCAGTACACTCACTTTTCGCCTTCTCGACCAACGACCGCATTCACAATCTCTGTACGGCATATTCCACTACCAATTTGAACTGGAGGAAAAAAGAAGCAATACTAATTGCGATATCAGTTTGAAGAGCTTAGCATCAAGAAACCGCAAATATGTCTCACGAATCTGTTTGGTACTCTCGTCCTAGGACTTACGGCAAGGGCGCCCGTAGCTGGTATGTCCACATCTGTTATCGTCCGTTTCGAGAGGCGTGTGTCCTGGGATGGGTTTCGGATAGGAGTTGGGTTCAGGGTTGAGGAGAGGAAAGCAATATGTTAGAAGGCTCATGCGAAGGGGAGGAAAATCTCGCGTCGCTATAACATGGGGATCAGCAACATTGCAAAATCGTCAAGAAGGAAACGAAAGAGTAACAGGCAATTGGCGACAAGGCATAGAAAGAAGGAAGACCGAAACCCGCACCACACCACAACACATACACAAGATAAGACACAGTCAAGAACATACCGCTAACACATGTCGCTCTACCACAGCCGTGTCTGCACCCACCCTGCTGGTCTGATCCGCAAGTACGGTCTCAACATCTGCCGTCAATGCTTCAGGGAGCGCTCTGCCGACATTGGTTTCGTCAAGGTACGTTACTTATGCTTTACCAAATACACTCCAAAAGCGAAGGAAAACGACACTTTATCACCTTGAACATAACGATCGAGGGACTCAAGAAGATCAGGAATGGATTGCGACTGGACTGCATCAATTGGCGGCTGCAAAGATCATTGCTAACACTACTCGTCTTTATAGCAAAGATAGATGCTTCATGAACGTCGCTGGAGGTACACTGGGGAGGGGAGGAGAGGAGTGGAATGGGCACATAAGAAGATGGTATTGAGATGAGTTGAGTCGAGGACAAAATCTTGCCGGTTCAGGTTTCAAGAAGGGAATCCCGTACGCGGAAGAACAAATCTATGGTGCTGTCATGACTTCCTGGCTTTCGACTATGATCGTAGAATTACAACGACGTTTCTCGAAGTAAGGCACCATATTCCTTCTTAAGAACCCATTTCATGTTCTCATCTCTAGCTCTTCCTGCTACGCTCGCCTCCGTCCGGGGATACTTCACAGCAATCCTAACCTCTCATCTTACTCTGCTTGTGATGTCTTTGCCTGGACTTATCGAAGCTTGATTTTCTATTTTTCGACCTTGATGGTAGGATTACAACAATGCTCAATTCGGTGTTCGATGCATAAGGAATGAATGAGGTGAACTGTTATTGGTACTATAGCCCTGCTTGTATGGTGACGATAGCGTATGGTTGCGCTTGATTCAATCTTGCAACAATTCTACAAGATTGCTATGCTACATCTCACCAATCGCCCATCAGCCTATTCAATACTACCTGCTTCTGGTCCTGCCCCGTAAGCTCAACCTCTGCCTCATCCACCACTCCTTTCATCCCGCCAAACCTCCCACTCTCCCTCGCCTGCTCAATCCAGTCGCTTACAAACTCAACTTCATACTCCTGCACCCGTCTTACCGCTTCCGGTACCTTCCTACCTTCCCTCTCCTCTCCCTCCACCAATCCATTCGAATCCCAATGATGCACCGCGCCCTCAATCAGCAGAAAAGGCTCACTAGTATCATTCTTCCTCCACTCCCACTGCTTCAACTCCTCCTTCCACGGCGTCGCCGGCGTCCACGGATCCGCTGAGCCCGCAATGTGCGCTAGCCGTGGATAAGAAATGTTGAAGCCGCCGTACTTGTTGATTGCATCTGTGTCAGGCGGTATGGTGATATTGAAAGCGTACTTGCAGACTCTGCTCTCGAATTCGAGATCGAGGGTGCGTGAGAGGATGGGTTTGCGGTTTGTGGCTTGCCCAGAACCGGTCTGGAGATAGCCCCATTGCGTGCAGTATTGGTATGGCCAGGAGCGGTAGCTTGCTTCGAGATCGTCACGAGCCCAGAAGGAGGCGGAGGGGGAGGCGAAGCAGCTGTCAGCGGTCTTGCCCTTGCGGTGAAGGCATGGTGAGATCTCGGTGCGGTTGACGAAGCCGATGAGGTTGAGGGTGGCGAGGGTGAGGTTGACGGTGGTATGCTCGGTGGTTAGTGCGCCGGTCAAGGCTAGTAGATCGTTGACTTTGCCGGCTTGGGGGAGTGTGTCCGGGTAGAGGAGTTCAGAGCTAGTTAATTCCTTGCAATAATCGTCAAAAGTTGTACCGCTCATGACGGGGTCCCAATTCCTTGCTTGCCATCCTCCAATCCCACTGAACAAAAGCAGCGATGCGAAGTCTTGGTTACTGGTTAGATTTCGCAGATCAAACAAGTCCTTCAGGTCTGGAATTCGCTCGGTCTTATTCATCAGGATGACATCGAAAGCTTCAGTAATAGCTTCTGTCGTGCGGATACACCCCTGAGGACCATGCTCTTGTATCATCTGCCAATATTGAGGGTACTCGTATATTGCTTCTGTTACTCCAGAAGAGCTAATGGCTCCCCAAAACACGTCAGGATAAAGCTTACGCTGAAAAGCAGCCTGAGCTCCAGCATAAGAACCACCGTAAACAATCCACGGTACAGCTTTCGCAGTGAGGTTGACATCCTCATAACCAGGAAACACGATATTCTGGGCAAAAAAGGCAGTGTCCGCCAGTGCCTGTTCGGTGGTCAAGAAGCGCATGTTATGCGTGGAAAGGTCCCTTGTAGGCCAACTCCCTTCGCCGGCGCCTCGATAACCATAGTAGCGATGTTCGAGAATGACTTGAAGACCGCCTGTTGCGTTGGCTATTTTTTGTATGATACCACCATGAAACAGAGGAAGTCTATTCTCTGCGGCTGTTTCTCCACCAAGATACAAAATCACTGGGCCTCCGGGAGAGTAATGCGTGTCATCAATAAAGTATCGATTTGCATAAGATGCATCTGAGTGAGGTTCATAGGCGGATGAGTTGTGGAAATGGTCGACAGGAATCGAGAAGTTGTGAGCCTGGTGATTTCGAGCGTACTTATTCACCGCGGTATATTCATTGTGGATGGACTGTTGAAGTCTAAGTAGAGACAATATAGGCTGCTGAATAGCGGAAACCAAATGCAACGACGCGAGTAGTGATAACAATGTTGGTTGCATGGTCGCGAAACACTGTCACCTGTGAAGATACGAAATCAAGAAATGAAGAAGGATGTGAAAGGTAAAAGACAGGCTTTGGTACTTGGGATGACTCTTGATAATGTAAGCGGCGGTTTTGATACGAAACCTGGAACGAACCTGAAACAGGAAGGTCCTACCCAGCGCTCCGGAGTTATAGCCGCCGACTCCATTGACTTCCCGACTCCATTGATGTTGTTGATATTGATCGCCAGTAAACCTCAAAAGCTCTCGAAGTCTCGAAGTCCATTATGTCAGCTCGTAGCGCCGTCAATGTAGTCGCCCGGACTGCCACCAGGTTCACCACAACTCCTCTACTTGCAGCAGCACGATCAAGCCCAATCAAACGATCAACAATCACTCCTCCCGCTCGAGCATTCTCCATCAGCGCTTTCGGTAGCTCCCAATCAGCTCGTCAACAGTCTCTTAACGTACATTTGCAACTGATACAATATACCTCTTACAGCACAAGAAAAGCGCTACACACAAGAGCATGAATGGATAGAACTCGACCCTAACGGTGGGGACATTGGTTAGTCTCACCTACCGATTATCCCTCTCACATTTCCCAACCTGACGAACGTCCTGCAGCCACCATCGGCATTTCAACCTACGCAGCCAAAGCCCTCGGCGACGTCGTATACGTTGAGCTCCCTGAGATAGACTCCCACCACAACGCAGGCGACACAATTGGCGCCGTGGAATCAGTAAAGAGTGCTAGGTATTACCTCCTCACATCTGTTCAATCACCCAGGCAATCGTCATTACTGATACATCTACTAGCGACATAATGACACCAGTGGCCGGCACAATCACAGAGACGAATGGCGCACTGGAAGAGAAGCCAGGACACATTAACAAGGAGCCTGAGGGCGAGAGAGGCTGGCTGGCAAAAATTAAGGTGGATGACAAGAGTCAGATTGAGAAGTGCATGGATGCGGAGGCGTATGCCAAGTTTGTGGACGAGTAGAGAGAGCTTGATGTGGAAGTTAGCAGGAGGCGGTAGGTGGACAAGAGATAAACGTCCAAACGTTAGTAACAAGAGCATAATCTACAGCGCGAACGTCTACGTGCCAGGCGTGCTTCTCTATGAACCGCGATCTGATCGTTCACTGCTCAAGGATATACAAGCATGAGATCGTACATTCTCATTTGCTCTTGGGGACAATGTAGAAGGCCCAACCTGAACGTTTTGCATGGACTATCTTCAGTCCAGAGACTGAAGTCCAATGAACCATGTTTTCTTCGTTCAGAATGGTTGTTGGTAGTACGCAATGTAACACAAAGCATTTACAGTAGAAACTGCTCTGCTCCAATAACGAGCAGATAGCCGAGCTGCGATATCACGCAGCTTATCAGCAGACACACCTGTCCTGATCAAGGCAAAGCTGCAATCTTGGCGGGGTCCAAAAGTAAGCGAGTAAGCAATTAAGTCGTCTTGTGATACTTCCAGCCCTCGCAGTACTGAAGTAACCTTTGTCCTACCTCATACCTTTGCACTTAACAACAGACGCAGCGCCTTCACAACTAGTCCGAGAATGAGCAGCTAGTAGTGTCGACTTTTCAAAGCTCTCGCTTAACTCTAAGAATGTCAAACTCGAAGGAAATAAACATAACAAAGGCAGATGATCTTATCATCCTTCTCTGGGGTCTCTGTGGCGTGGGAAAATCCAACATTATCAACCAATGTGGTGCTACGGCTGAGTACATCGATGCCAATGGACAGTATTGCGAACGGAAGCCAGAGGTTGGTAAAGGCTTTCGTCCTAGTGAGTCTTTGCGTCTGTTGTTTGTTGATCAGCGCACTTAGTAGACAATCAAGCGTATTCGTCTTCTTATAGCGACTCGAGACGTAGTGCCATATACATTCACACACACCTTCTCGGGTCGAACTCGACGCGTGACTCTTGTCGACCTTCCCGGACTGGATGATGAGGAACATGAAGCAGGTGAAATTTTCGAACAAGTCACTTATTGGCTGTGGGCCGTACATCGAATGAAACGTTCCAAGCCTTTCTTGACCGCTTTTATCTATGTGCTTCCCTTGGGTCAAGTGATGAGCAAGAGTCAGGTACACTGCTTCAGACTGCTGGAGCATATGTGTGGTGCTGAGGCAAGGAAGCAGCTGTTCATACTCTCGACGAAGGCCGAAGGAGATGACGAGGTCCAAGATATCTTGGAGAGTTACCGCGAGGAAGCCTTGTTCCAGGACTACCAAAACAGAATCATTAGGAGAGAGAGCAAACGTGAACAAGATCCTGCCATTGATTGTCTTCGTCCACTCTGGAACCTCGATCCGGTACCTTTGGAGCTCTTGACAGAATTAGACAACAACATACCTCTTCTCAAAACCACAGCTGGCCTCTACCTGAGGAAGGAGATGCTGGATAAGACCTTGCTAAAGTTGGAAAAAGAGAAGACGAAGTATCCTAGTAATAGCAATAAGCACAAAGAGATTGAAGAAAAGGTTAATACCAAAAGAAGAGAGATCACGCGGCTGTCAAACATTGATAAAAAGGCGCTTCTCAGGACTACATCGAAGTGGTCCCATCGTACCGCGGGAACTGTCGCAGGGGTTGGAGCTGCGTTCTTGGTGTCACCTGTCGCAATACATGTTGGCTTACCAATACTCGGTGCAGCTGCCTTCCTCGAGTTAGCCGCGCTGGGATCGGGTCTAGGGGCTGACGCGATCGAGGCCAGAGAACGGAGGAGCCTCCCAGAGGGACCGCAGTCTTCGTCTCCCAACGCATCGACCTCCATTACCAAGAAGAGAAAGTGAAGGAATATGAGGCAGGGAAGCATATGTATCTACTTGCCTCGGCAATACTATAGGTTTCTTTGCGGTACGTCTTGACGCGTTGCACATAGGCTTTCAAGGTTTGGTAGAAGCATTGACTGTTAGTTTCTCTCGCTCACTGCGTATATGTTAATCTCGCGTGTTGCTGCAACGCCTTTTCGCGTTCATGTTTCAGCCCTGTGATGATGATGAAACAGGTACCCGCACCAAGACCCAAAAGGATGACCGGTGTCCAGAGTGAGCCGCACCTTGGTGTATTTTACAAGCTCGATAGTCTCCTGAACCTTATTATTATTGGCTAGTCTTAAACTTGAAGGCCGCGGCTCATGAGATAGAGGTGTTCTTTGTGTTGTGACACGCCCATCGACTCGAGTGTACACGTGGGAGGATGATGTGCGTGTGCCGGCTTGATGACTAGCTGTGCATATATCATGTTGGTGCCAGGTACCACCAGCTTTGGCTGTTCAGACAGTGGACTCGGTAATGGTCGATTAGCATCACGGCTGCAGGTACAAGTCCACACCGACCAGGATTTTGCTAGCTTCGAAGTGGCTGATGGCGCTAAGTAGAGGCTAGGTCGAAGTCGAGGGCAGAAGAGGTACTTGGTGACGCAAGATTGGATAATTCGAGAGGTTGGGGAAGAAGATCGATCAAGGATGACGGATAGTGTATCGAATCTGTAACAGCGCCATTTTGACACTAGAGACGAACTAGGACTAACGTCAGGGGACGACGCACGTGATCACCGAAGCTAAAAGATGGCGGGGTTTATTGATGAGACCTACCTGTAGTCTAGTCATCGGATCTGTATGGTATGGTATGGCAAGTGAGGCAAAGTACACTCTGCGTAAGATCAGGCGCACACCTGCCTGTCCTTTGCTTTGCCGCTCTTACCAGCACATGCTCGACAGAGGATGTTGGTGGCTTGGATCTTAGTCTAAACTTGAGCGCAGCGGCCCACTGTCTGTCCGAAAAGCAAGAAAAAACAGCCCACAACTCGAAATCTTCACATGTCCTGGCATCGGATCTTCTCGGGAGGGATGGAATATGTCGTGCATGACAGCAACGCAGCGCAGCACAGAGGCGCGTCTGTGTGGCGAGTGTTCATGCAGTATTATTGTTGTGGTAGCGGCGACAGGTACTCCTTGATGAATACTCTACGCAAATGTGATGTGATGGCTGATAGCAGATGGGTGGGGGGCTCTCACTTGAATGGCGCAACGTAGAGGGGTCGATGCCGCGATTGAACCACAGGTGAAGCGAACTCGATCTGGCGGGGTGTGTTCGTTTCAAGGACGGTCTTCTGTAGTCGGTTTCGCTCTACTGATTCCATCAACAGACAGTCCTCATAGTGTGTCTAGTGCCCTAGCAATAGTATGATGGAATTAGAAGCATAGATTACACAAAGTAGCAAGCGGGAAAGTCAATGGGTTCGTTTGAGAATAGGCGAGTCAGATGCAGGATGTCTACCAAACTTGGCCAGAAAACCCCACTCACCCTCCAGCCCTCCTTTGAAAAGATAATAATCTTCTATCTGCCTGACCATACCCCTCCCTCCCTTGTCATCACCGTCGCCTTGATTTCTCCTTCTTCCTTTTCTCTTTTTCTGTCAACACCGACACCCGCCCCTTCTCGCCTTCGCCTACTTCGACTGTACACTCGCTCCAGCGTTGCCGCTTTAATCGAGCCGGCTGACGCGAAGGCGCATGAACAGTAGTACTACAGGGCATGACCGCCTCACATCGCAACATCAGTCCATTTCGACCGCTCGCCAACAAAAGTTGACCTTAGCAACCGTTGCGCAGTCTACTCAACGACAAAACGCCAGAGACGGCTTCAAGCAGCCGAAGAGCTCGTACACGCCCACGCTGCATTATGCCGCCATCTCCGATACAAGCCAATAATGGCGAAAGCTCGCCGACCGCAATAACGCCGGCGTCCTCCACCAAGAAAGTGCAGGGTGAGAAGAAGTATCGCTGTCAATATTGTAGTCGAGCGTTCAGCAGGAGCGAGCATCGTAGTAGACATGAACGATCACGTAAGTTCAGTCCCGAGCGATTCACTTTCAGAATGCAACTCACACCAGATATGTAGATACCAAAGAGCGCCCATTCAAATGTACGAAATGCAGAAGCACCTTTGTCCGTCGAGATCTACTATTGCGACACGATAGAACAGTTCACGCTAAAGATGGCGGAACACCTCTGGGTAGTGAAGGAAAGCGCCGTTCTGGACCGAAGACCTCTCTTCCAGCAGAGCCTCCAATTCCTAGCTTCAATGATCCCAAAAATGGGCCACTGGACGAGGCCGCAGATGATGACGACGAAGATGAAGAGATGGACGACGAGGCTGCGGCTATATTGATCAATAACCTTCATCATCAAGCCATGGGCAACCAAGCAGCCGAGCCCAAACTCGAACCGACTTCACCGCAACTTCCTCTGCCTGCTCCCACTATTGTCGAACCTCCAGTCTCGACGTTCGGCTCCGGACAGATGTCGCTCCCGCAAATGCCTTGGGATAGCTTGATGCCGCAATCTCTGACAGATGCTCAGGGCCGCACGATCGCCACGGGAAACATGCAGCCGCACGATCCGACTGCTTTCTCGGCAACCAACATGGTAGACTCTCATCCAGTACAATTGCCTCCTATTCTGGAGCAAAACCTCTTAAGCTCGGACGGCCTACCCAACTTTAATACCACCATGTCAGGACTTGGCACACCAGGCGCATTATCACCCTTTCCCGGCATGCTTGGCCCAGTATCTCCTGTCGACTATCGCAGATCTCCTGGACCTTCCCAACAACTAACTATCACAAAGGCTCCCCAACTCACAGCAGATGAGCAATGGAGCAGAATTCACGAGAACATTAAACGCCTCGATCTGGAGGTTGCGCTTTTGGAAACCTTCCAGCTGCCAAGTCGTTTCCTGCTGAATCGATATCTGTCAACATATTTCAACTTGTTTCACCATCACCTGCCCTTCTTACATCCACCATCATTTAATCCTACGGAGGTCGCCGCTCCTCTTCTGCTTGCCGTTCTTTCTATTGGTGCTCTATACAGCTTCGAGCAGGATCAGGCGTTCATGCTTCACATTGGTTCGAAAGTCCTTGTTAACCAATTTTTGCAAAAGAAGGAGAACTTTTCATCCAGAAAATGTCCTCTCTGGACAATGCAGGCCACTCTACTAAACATGATCTTCGCAAGCTGGAGTGGTGACCCGAAAGGACTAGAATGGGCTTGTTCCATTAAGAGTCTGTTAGCAAACATGGTTTCGGGCAACAGATATGAGCTTCGCATGCGTACTGAAGCCCGCGGGTACGAGAAACCTTCCCATCATGAATGGATCCTTGACGAAGAGTGTCGACGCAGCTACTACGCTGTATACATCTTCTTCGGCATGTCCACACTTACATTCAACCACACACCGTCTATCAGCTACAACGAGCTCGACACTCTTGAGTTGCCTTCATCGGAGACATTGTGGTCGTTGGAGAGCACTGACAGAACTTGGCAAGACAGGTACAATGCCACGAGCATCATCACCTATCAAGAAGCTCATGACAGGCTTCTATCAGGTCAAATTACCAGATACAGCGCTTTCGGCACTCGTGTAATGATCAATGCACTTTTTGTCGAAGGCTGGAACCACCAAAGAGGTCCTAACGCTTTGCAAGATGTTGTACATGAGCATAAACTTCGTCTTGGGTTGGAGACATGGCAGAAGTCGCTGGACATCTGTGAGCCGGAAACTGTCATAGTCCAACTCAGTGCTCCTCACAAGGGCCACCCTCTGATCTTCAATGCTATGGCAATGTACAGGAATACAAGAGCTAGGTTACTGGTTGACTTGCGTTCCATACAAGAAGCACTCCGCTATCACGACTCTTTCGAGGTTGCCGCTGCCATGACAAATGCCAGAGCACAGGTTGTACGCTCACACGAGATGATCAAGGTGATTCAAGAATGCTTTGATTGTATCGAGATTGCCGCTATGCAAGGCATTCGCTGGGTCGCTCGAACCTCGGCCACGAACTGGAGCGTCGAACATCCTTTGTGCGGTTTGGACCTCATTGTCATCCTGAGTCTCTGGTTGTGGCGAGTAGAGCACGATCAAGAACCACCCAACGACGACGAACAGGTCATGTACGATCGCATCAAGAACCTCTTTGATGCGGACACTGCCGACACATATGGCTCCAGGTTGAGTACTACTGTTGCCAGACTATGGGGCAGTATGGTGGACGAAGTCGTCGTGTGGGGTATTACCAAGCTTATTGGCGAATCCTTCAAGCTCCACGCTCAAGCTCTTGGTGGCTATGAGAACTCTTTGCTTAGACAGCGTAATGGAGAATTACCCGGGTCTCAGCCCCTAGCGCCACAGGCTCTCGAGATGCAAGCAGCTTACTAATGGCCTTGACACCATGGTCTGCTCACAATTGTCTTCACACACATCACACCCTCACCATTGAAATCACCTCTCTGGGCTATCAACTCTGATTTTCTTTACACCACCTGTACGATTACGTTTTCTTTCGGCGCCACGGACGGCAACACTATGTCTTATTACTTGGCGCTTCTTCAGCCCTATTTGCTCTGTCTTTAATTTCAGCCTGGCGCAAAAAGGATCAAGGATATCTGGGCATAATCTTGAGGTTGATCTGTCATAACATTTACTAATACCTTTTTGACGACTGCGATTCGTCCTGTACATTACGGTCTTCACTTCATGGCTTAGCTTTGTATTACATAGATTGTGCATTCAATTAAGCATTACATCTGAAACAATGCGACCCCTGATCACGTGGCGCTAAGAAAGCGTTGACCAATCCTGACACAAAAGCGCGTGGTGGGGGTTCAGCTGTAATGTGTGCTGATACTGTATAATACTGCCGCGTCTATGACAGGTATTCTTATTCCTACACCATTCATTCTTCTTGTTCAGGAGTTCTTGTTTAGGAGACCGCAGGCGATCTCAAGGACTGGATGAGTGGTAGTCGGTTTCATTACTGTCTGTGAGGCATAGCCGCCAGTCACAAAACAGCATTCCTCTCGTTCCTCCTGTATTGCCGTACATCATAGTGGACAGCATCTCCCAAGCCTGCAACAAATCCGATCGCTGCATACCCAGTATTTTCCGCCCTCTTCGACACTACTCAGCTTTCAACGAGAAGACATCCTACCTGCTCCCTTTACTTGTATCCAATACCATTCGGCCTGGCGGTTGCCAGCAGTCTTTACCTCGCATTGCCGCCTCCTCTGATGCGCAAGGCATATCTTACGCATCTGGGAGACACCAGCTGGCCACGCGGCGCAGGCGGTACTGTAAGAGACGCAAAAGATGGACGATCACTACATAGGCACGATTGCACCACAAAACTTATACGTCAGATCTCTTTACGACTACCAAGCTGATGATGCGGGCAGTCTCAGCTTTCGGCAGGGAGACGTCATACAGGTCCTAAATCAACTGGACAATGGATGGTGGGATGGCTGGCTGCATGGAGTAAGAGGATGGTTCCCAAGCAATTATTGCGAGCCGATAACACAAAATGATCTACAGACCTTGGGTCATGAGGGGCAGTCGGAGGACGAAGACTACGATCTGGATGAGGAGTCGGACGGCGATTATGAGGTATACCTGGACGAGGGGTATCGTGATAATGCGAATGACGCAGTGGACGGCATGAATGGAGCAAGAAGACCATCGGAACAGGAAGGGCTATGGATACCACAGGCATCAGCAGATGGGGCGGTGTATTACTTCAACACAGTCACGGGTAACACGCGGCGTGAGCCAGTATACGATCGCGAAACATCAGGAGCTGCTG
>Ga0160429_1000233_pt1 | contig 65934 bp, 77 predicted proteins | sample SolpanmetagenomR_FD_108199 | JGI IMG/M metagenome (GOLD analysis project Ga0160429, IMG submission 108199) | Solar panel surface microbial communities from Lawrence Berkeley National Laboratory, California, USA - R | ecosystem: Engineered > Built environment > Solar panel > Unclassified ... | reverse complement strand
TCTTGGAGCAGAGTATCTGTAGCAGAACGCATAAGAGTGGGTGGTTGACCACTACCAGATCTGCCACCAGTGGTGGACACTCGATGTAACGAGCGACGTGATTTGGAAGCATCTTCGCGAGACAGTGCGGCGCCAGGACGAGCAGGTGGGTCTTTTTGTGCTGATTTGCGCTTGACTGGCGAAGGTGCAGTTTGCACGCCCAGCTTGCGTGCTATTCGTTCTGCAACTTTTCCCAAACGTGAAGCATAGCTAGCCACGATTAGCATCGGTCCACGTGGACAAGTGTAGAGTGACTCACAATGGAACCACAACCTCGACACAGAATTCTTTTAGATCGTCGCGTGTTGTTCCACCTGCTGCAGCATCTATGTTCATGCCGTCTTCGGTGAATTCATTTTCCTCTGTTGTGTGCTCACCCTCGACGGAGGACACCGACTGCCAGATCTGTAGTCGGTCAATGATTGTCTCGACCAACGGCTGTAAATCTCGAGGCTTTTGTGCAGTCTTTGCAGTTGATCCTTTCTCTGCTACCTGGTCCTCCGCGTCCATGGCTTGCGTGTCCTGTATACTTTGGCCTGCCTTCGAGCTCGCTTTCGCAATAGAAGCCTCGATTGCGATGACCTCTAAGATCAGAATAAGTTGTAGCAAATATTCCCGAAGTCGTAACCCAGTTATTCTAACTTTCATGGCTGCTTGCAGACTCTCCGCCGTCGGCGGAAGCGTTGATCCTGTCATATCACGAACCCACCATTGGTGAAGTGAATCTGTCTCGTCGGGGAATAGGCCGTCTTTAGCAGGCTTAAATTTTCTGATCTTCTTGCGTTTGATTGATTTTGGCTTTTCAGGCGAGATGTCAGCAGAGGAAAGTGTTTTGATCACATTTGGTATGCTTTCTTTATACTTTTTGTCCAATGCTGAAGTACTCAAAACCATCAGCCGTAGCAAGTCTGCTAGCTCGTGCAGTTTGTTCAGTTGACCTTCTGCTGTACTATAAGCTGACCGTGCACGGGAAAGTGGTCCTTTTACGAAATAGGCTAGTGGTGCTCTTGATGTGTAGAGCATGTCTAAGTAATTCGTGCTCACGCTCGCAAAGCTGTCCTCCAGAGATGACTCAGGAGCATCGTTCTTCGTTGCATCAAGGCTTGGCCCTGCTGGTGAGGCAAGTTTATGTACGATCGGTTGAGGGCGTCCTATTGAATCTGGAGCTGGTAAGCCTGGCAGAGCCTGTACGTCGTTGGTGCTGATAGCAACAATATCGTCATCAGACTCGAGCTTGATAGTTTTCTCAGAATGTCCAATAGTAGATCGTTCTAGAAGAATGTTTGACCACCACTCTTGCGTAGTGCTCTGCGCTGGTCTACATTGCTTTTTGAACGAGAACCTAGGGCGCTGCTGGGACAGAGCCTCCAAGTCATCCAACTTCACCCATTGCGTAAGTCGGTTTCCTGAATAGACATTCTTCCCAATACTTTCAATTGCATATAGCGCTCTTTCTTTGCCCGCTTTTGCGATAAGGACTATAGGTTCTGCGGAGTATTGTATATCATCAAGTTCGAGACTATCAATCGAAGAAGCGAAGATACGTGGTATGATGGGGTCAGATCGCTGTGAGAAGTCGAGAAAGGCTAATGGCAGGCTAGCTCTGGGTAAGGTGTAGCATGGATATGCATAGATGAGGACTTCAGAAGTTGAGGTAGACTATGGTAGCCTCATCAGCCATCGTGCTATACTGCCAGCTATTTCGAGCATACGCACTCGAATCTCGAATGGCTCGCCATCGATTTGTGAGCTTTCGTCATCTTGTCGTCGGCGTTTGAGTTGGTTGTCGTTGGCAGGCTGTACATTGGTGTTGGTGTTGATGATAGATGATATAGAAGAATGTTGACTAAGGGCTGTTCTGGGAACAATGGTTGCAGAGGTCAAGGACAAGCTTGACATGTCAAAAATACTATAACATAACTATAAAGCAATGATACATCCTCTTCCCAAATGTTGGCTTGACGTTGTATGACGCGACTTTCGTGTTGATTTCGTGTTTTGTTTTGCCAAGACACCAAGTACTTTACTTTACATGGTCGACATAAAAAGAGGCATGCCTGTGGCTTATTGCAGAGTTGTCTTTCTGGTGTACGCTTCTGATTATACACTCTACACCTTCATTGTCCTGTTTGAAATGGCTCAGAGTGTCTTCCATCATTGGTCGAGTTTGTGTATTGTATGCTATTCTACCTATAGACGAGTGTTGAATTGAAACCTTTCATGTGCTCTGCGGAGCCTGTATGATGTAGTCGCACATTGAGCACTGCTCGAAACGTGCTCCTTCATTCATGTATGACAGAAATCCAATAAAGCAACATGTTTTCCAACCACAATAATGCCTTGCGTTATACCCCGGTGTTCTCAACCAATTCTTCCTTGTTACTTTGCTGCCTCCCCATGGTCATGCAGGGTCGTGTCGTTAAAAAAGTTCTAGCCTGGTGCTTCAGATTCGTCGTGATGATCGTTTCTCTTCGTCGTCTAGCATGTCAAAGGGTATTTTGTGGAACGTGTGGCAGTCATAGCGCCCCAAACTGTTTCCACGGCCGCTGTACCATCCTGTCCGATACTGGCAGGTTTCCAGGGCTCATCGAAAGCTTCGAAGTAAAATGTGTTGATGTTCCATTTCAAGATACTGCACACCGACTCGCTGAAATACCTGGCAGCATTTGCAGTAGACGCTGTCGCAGCGCCATAGTTGGATCCGCCATCGGTAGGCCAACCAGTTTCGCCAACCCAGAATTCGGGCATATTGGCCATACCCACTACTCCCTCTATGTGCTCAAGAGCACCAAACACATCTTGAAACAAGTTCCACGTAGCATTGCTGATAGGGGTGGCTTGCCAGAAAGAGAATGCATTGGCGAGGATGAGTTCCACACCCCCAGAAAGAATTGCGTCGGCTGTACCATCGGCAAACTTGTTCCAGCTGTCCGCAGTACCAACCTTAACACCCGGAAACATCTGCTTCACTTGATTGATTTTTGCAAGGAGTTGTGGACCGGTGAACGTTTGGCGGTATCTAGAGTCATAGTTAGAACAATGACATCCTGTACCGAGGATTGATTACGCACAGTGTCTCGGATCCAACAGTAATGGCATAAACCTGTGCTTCGTATCCTGGCATGTATTGCTTGATTGCTGCAGTATCTGCATTGAACGAAGAGTCCACGTCTGGCCAGACACCTAGCACGACCTGAAAGCCTTTGCTCTAGGTTTTGTTAGCAGGTTACTCAACAATGGAGCTTCGGACGTGTTTACCTTTGCGGCTGGCAATATTTGTTGTGTAGCATTGCAGTCACTTGCGGCATAACCTCTGACAAGCTTGGAACCAGACGCCGCCACGATAGCATCGAAGTCTGACTCATAATCTCCAGTGTTTCTATTCAGACATGAGTGATTTATACTAAGCGATGTAAGCTCGTTATACACACTTGCACGATCCATCAGGGTTTTTGGTGCCCAAAGCGAATCCAAGTGTGCCGATAGCTGAAACAAGTGGTGATGCCATAAGAAGGCATGCGGCTAATGAGCGGAACAGCATGATTGTGGAAGGGTTCGGGTTTGGTGGTTTAAGAGCAAGCAATGTGGAGTGAGGGATGTGACAATGAGTGTATAATGAGTTTAGGATATATGGTGACCAGCGCCAGTGATATCGGGTGGATGAAGCAGTTGATATGAGAGAGAGTGTGTGACGTGAAGAAGAATGAGACAAAGAAAGAAATAGAGCGACGAAGCACGAGTGTTTCAGAGGTTGCTGGGTTGTTTACTAGTATGCACGAGGTGTGACAACGGCGCGTGCTTGAAAGGGGTAAGGAGCATTCTTGATGTTTACAATAGGTGAGCGCTAGCCAAGCAGTTATTTCGGCAGGGAATCTCTTGCATATTCGTGCTTCTCAGCATCTTGCTGGCTACACGTTTACGAAGGTAGTGGTACGTGTATTGTTTCAAGATCTGGCCAGAACTGGTGTTTCATGTAGGCACAGCACACAAGGAATAATCGATCTTGTGGCACGAGATCTCGAGATCTTGGTGCTCAGCCCTCGAATAGCAAGCACTATGCCGTGGATAACAGTATAAGTTTGAGCGTGCTATGTTGTCTTGATGTCTTTGCATTGCAAGGTGTTAAATCTGATGTCCAAAATTGCCACTGTTGCCAGATCCGACAAATCTGTCACGTGACACAAATAGGGTAGTGGTGAATGGGCCAAGTAGCGCTTCCAGGTTTTCGTCGACGTCGTAGTTTATCACTGTCCTCCACACCCACTCCAGACATCTCAATCACCCTACCTCTTTGAAAACCGTGCGACGTCTATCCAATAGGTATGTCCGATCCCAATTCACCTCGCGCGCAGCGTTGAACACCTCTACTTGCCACTTTGCGACTTGGTGGGGGCTACCACACGCGACTTCAGGGGCGGTAGACACCAGTCTTTTACACTGTCTGAGCGTTGTCTGAGCGTCTTCAGTTTCGACCAATAACAGTCTCGTTGTAGAGCACAGCGCGATCAACTCGCAACCTGAATAGCGCTAACATTAAGTTACAACAGTCGTCCTTCAACAAAACACTAAAACCACTTCCTCAATCTTACCTCTAAACACATACTCAAAATGGGTCTCACCTTCTCAAAGTTGTTTGATAAGCTATGGGGAAAGAAGGAGATGAGAATCTTGATGGTTGGTCTCGATGCTGCTGGAAAAACCACCATTCTATACAAGCTCAAGCTCGGTGAAATCGTTACCACCATCCCCACAATCGGTTCGTCTTCAACACAATCACATCATGTCGCTAGCATGGAATACTTGAAGCTGATTGGCACTTCTTAATTAGGCTTCAACGTCGAGACCGTCGAGTACAAGAACATTCAATTCACTGTCTGGGATGTCGGTGGTCAGGACAAGATCAGACCTTTGTGGAGGCATTACTTCCAGAACACCCAGGGTATCATTTTCGTAGTTGACAGCAACGATCGTGACCGTATCGTTGAGGCTCGTGAGGAGTTGCAGAGAATGTTGAACGAGGATGAGCTCAGGGATGCCCTTCTCTTGGTCTTCGCCAACAAGCAAGATTTGCCCGTATGTTCTAACAAGCAAGAATGTGCATACTCCAAAGCTAACCATATACTAGAACGCCATGAACGCTGCTGAGATCACAGACAAGCTTGGACTCCACAGCTTGAGGCAACGTGCTTGGGTATGTCTAACGATTATATGAAAGTGCCAAGGATTATACTAATACAAACAATCTATAGTACATCCAATCTACCTGTGCCACATCCGGAGATGGTCTCTACGAAGGTCTTGAATGGCTCAGCAACTCCCTTCGCAAGGCTGGTCACTCTTAGACGATTCGCAATACACACCTCTCTTCATACAGCTACCGCAAATACCCTTTGATCTCTCATATACCAAATACCGCTGTTGGACATGTTTCGAGCTGTTGTTGAGAAAAATCATTGTGACGACGAGGAGTTGACATTCGCTAGTAAGAGCTAACAACGGTGGTAAGTTCTTGCTAGCACTCGGGCTGGGGTTTGGTTGGGTTCGTCTCTTTTCTGTGCGGCTTTTACGTTTCTCATGTGCAACGACTAGTGGTATATCAATTTTTGTTCCTGCACTGGCCGAGAGACTATGTGTGTATAAAAAGCTTGCCATAGAATGGAGAAATTTCAAGACTGTTCATGATCTAATGTCCTACGTCCCATGATGTGTGAGGACTACCTAGGCAATGTTCTCTGCTGAAATGGACCGCGCAACAAGCTGCCGTCTATATGCTAATCTTTCAATGCCTTCGATCGAGCATCTATAATCTCACTGTTGGTCGCTGTTGATCTTGCCATTGCCTCTGGGACACACAGATCATTACAACCATTGTCAACAGGACAAGTACCACTCTACCACATCTACCTCGTGCCTCAGTGTTTCTTCAAAAGTGTCACGTGTGTTTCAGAATTTGTGGGACGGTGTTACTTCCGCATGACTTTTAGAATTATTCTGCCGCTGGACTCAAATCTCTCAGGCACTAACAAATCATATACATACCATGAAGGTCGGAAGTGAGTGCTCAGATTCGCAGTGTCATCGGTGTTCGTAATGCTGACCTCGCTGCAGAACCCAAGTCCAAGAGAACGCCCGTGCGTCTGCGCCACAAGATTCAAAAAGCTTCAGCTGCCAAAGGGAGAAAGGACAAGAAGTTGGCGAAGAAGGTATGTCAGGGTGATGGCGTCAGCATAGTATAGGCTGACAATATTCTCCAGAACCCAGAATGGCGATCGAAGCTGAAGAAGGACCCTGGAATCCCTAACCTCTTCCCATACAAAGACAAGATCTTACAAGAAATTGAGGAGGGTAAGCGTCGTAAGGAGGAGGACCAGCAAAGACGGAAAGAGGAAGCGAGAGCGCGAAGAGGAGGTGCTGTAGATGGTGATGATGCTATGTTAGGAACAGCGGCTGTGGAGGAAGACGACGAGGATGCACTACTGGACTACGAAGACGAAGACATGGAGGGTGTAGAAGAGAATATCAACGACTCGAATCCTATGGCAGCGCTATTAGCGTCAGCAAGACGGCGAGCCAACAAGTTCGATCGCGGTGCTGTTGCGACTTCAGACAACGAAGAAGATTCGGACGATGAAGGAGAAGACGAGGTCGCGTTCGACGGCGTCACAGAAGAAACCGAGCCAGACACATTCACCTCGCAAACATCCACAACTCGGGACTCCTCCCGCAAAGCCCACGACAAGGCCTTCAAGCAAGTCATCTCCGCCTCTGACGTCCTCCTCTACGTCCTCGATGCTCGTGATCCTCTCTCCACCCGCTCGGCCTCTGTCGAACAAGCCATCACATCCCACCCTACGAAACGCTTGATCCTTATCCTCAACAAAATCGATCTAGTCCCTGCTCCAGTCCTCAAACGCTGGCTACAACACCTCCGCCGCTCCTTCCCCACGCTACCTTTGCGCGCCTCCTCCTCAGCACCCAACGCGAAGACCTTCGACCACAAACACCTCACACCTCAATTCACCTCAAACACTCTCATCAAGGCATTAAAAAGCTACGCCGTAGCTCAACAGCTCAAGCGCGCCGTCACAGTCGGTGTAATCGGGTACCCCAACGTCGGCAAATCCAGCGTCATCAACGCACTCACCTCCCGCCTCTCAGGTCACGCCCCCAACAGTCGCTCGCGCAACGAATGTCCCGTCGGCGCCGAGGCAGGCGTCACCACCGCCCTCCGCGAAGTAAAACTCGACAACAAGCTCAAACTGGTCGATTCCCCTGGCATCGTCTTCCCGTCTAGCTCAACACCCACATCCGACACATCAGCAACATCAACGTCAGCAACCCCCGCTGCCGACAAATCAGCTCGGGCAGTCGAAGAGCAAGCGCGTCTCATCCTGCTCAACGCCCTCCCCAGCCACGAAATCGCCGATCCCGTGCCCGCAGTCTCTCTCCTCCTCAGCCGCCTCTCCGCGTCCGAAGACCTCTTCGCCCGATTGCTAAAGGTATACGACTTACCAGCGCTAATGTCGCGGCCCGGCAGCAGCGCCAGCAAGGACTTCACGACCGACTTCCTGGTGCAAGTAGCGCGAAAGCGCGGCCGGCTGGGGAAAGGCGGCGTGCCTAATTTGCATGCTGCTGCGCAGACGGTGGTGAGTGATTGGAGAGATGGACGGATTCAAGGATGGGTTGAGGCGCCTGTGGTGGAGACGGTGGTGCTTACGGATGAAGGTGCGGTCAAAGAGGCGATTGCGAAGAAGGAAAGGGAAGCCCCGAAGATGGCGGATGAGAAGAGAGTTGTTACGCAGTGGGCAAAGGAGTTTAGTTTGCCGGGGTTGTGGGGTGATGAGGGGGTTGAGGAGGTGGAGGGAGAGGGAGTGGTTGATGGTGATGAGGCCATGGCCGGGGCTTAGGATGTACGGGTATATGGTACAATTACGACTGGAGTTTGTAAGGATGGGTCCATGTAGACACGGCTAGGATGCGAACACGAGCAACGTGGGAAAGCGTTCTTTATATTCCTGCAAGAATGAGATACACTGTCTTGTCATATAGAGCTTATTGAGCTAGATTCTTCCACACCGTCGCTCACTGTTGATCAATCTGTACACTTGTTCAGCGCTCTACCACAAGGACATAGCATCTTAGCTCATTCAACGGCTTGCTTTGTCACTGTGACCAACAGCAGAGTAGAAGACATTCCGCAACGACGACCGTGAGCCACGCTTCTTCTGCAACTTTCTGGGTGTTCGTGCCTGATTCGAGAACTCCCCTTCCTGCGCAATCTCAGCAGCCGCTCGTTCTGGTCCCCACCCTCTTGCCCCGCCTGTCTCAAGCAGTCCCTTCTTGACTCTTCGCAACGGATGTGCAGGCTGATCCGCAGTTGTACGAAAGAGATCTTGCAAGCGTGTTTGCGAAGAGTGAGGCTGTTCCGAAGTCGTGCGAAAGAGATCTTGGAAGCGTGATTCAGAACTGGTCCCCTCTGTTTTGGCTCTGGTGAAAGCAGGGCGTTCAAGCCACGACGCTCGTTTACTTCTTCTACCAACTTGGTTCTCCACATCATCCCTCGCAAAGTCTCTCGTGTCGATGGTATCTTCTTCACCATGGATAAAGGAGAAAGCATCACTTTCTACTCTTCGCAATCCCAGATCTTGCTCCTCGAAAGCGTCGGGTACTGCTTCGATTCTGATCTCGGGAAGTGGCAAGGGCGTGTAAATGGGATGCGCATCAAATGTTTCCTCTGTAGAAGTACGCTGTCGTGGTTTGAGCTGGCCCGTAGAGGCGACTTGCTGTAGACGGTGTTGCTCGATGAGGCTGAGCTCGGTATATTTTGTCTCCATAGAAGAGATGCTGCGTTTTGCGTCTGGTGTGGTTTCGGTCGAGGTTAGATTGGGCGTGTTGACTTCTGTATGTAGGGATGAGATTGTCTCTACGGACTCTTGAGCGGCGTGCTTGCTGGGGTTATCTGTGAGTTCTATGACTGGTTCATCTGCATGTACAAGGTTAGCTCATGTCTACAGCCGATCCAGATCTATACCGAGTCTGTCTTACCAATAATTGTCGAAAGGCGTGGACTGGGATGAGGCAGCTGGAGTGGACTTCTGGTAAACGAGTGTCTTGGGCTTCGCTGCTGAAAATTGTAGGTTGCTGCTTCTGCAAGGTCCAAAAATAGGAGGTCTCTCGGTAGACTCTTGCCACGGACTCTATCATGACTGTTGCCCATCGATCTCCTAGGTGTTGTTGTGAGGCTAGGATTCGTGCAACTTTCTACGCTCAACAATGAGTTGGCACTGTTGACACGTTGAGCAGGACCTGGTCGCTCTGGCGAACGACCCGAACGAGAATGCACTGAACTGGCAGAGGACGCGAACCCAGTGACATCTGGATCATTCGGTGAGAGCAAACTGCCTTGAGATATGACGGATTGTGGATATCGTCGCGAACCAAAGGACGCGAGAGAGCTTGGTCGACTACTGGATGGAGTGTTGGGCTTTGAAATCCATACGCCATCTACTTCTATTCCTGCTTCTATTGCTCGAATACCGAAAGGTACTTTACCAGATTGAGCTTCGATATCTGGTGGCTGAGGTATTGGCAGAGTAGGTCGCAATGCTGAAGTCTCTAAGATAGCCCCAGCGGCATACCGTTGGAGCTGTCGTTTGGTGTAGGCGAGCCTAGACACAGCAGTTGACACTGTGACGACCTATTCAGAGACATGAGTAAATAGACGCAGTGCTCTGAACCGCTTTGTGAAGTAACCTACGATCGCGCAAGCGAGCACCTTTGCGACTGATCAGCTATATTTCTTATCGTTCGGGATGAAGCTGAAACACGTACAAATGTCATCTTTTGCCACAAGACCCAGCTGTTGAAGAAGGACATATGTTGCGAGAATTTCGAAAAGTGTGGTGGCACCGGGAGGGACGAGCCAAAGTGGGAGTGAGAGCATAACAATAATAACACCAGTTGAAGCACTTGGAAAGACGAGCAATATAATGAGGAGAAGAGGACGTGTTCCTGGGATTACGCAGAGCAGAAGGGAAGGGAGTGTTTATAGCTCTGAAAGTGTGTGTGAAGTAGGACGAGGAAGGGTCCTGGTGTAAACATAAATGAGATCGTGTTACTCACGTTTCACATTCGCGTCATCGCCACTTTTCGTTAAGCGTCTACCAATCGTTTCAGCATTGCCACCACAACATCACTGCTTCGTGATTTCCCTAGCAGGAAAGAGCGATATCTGAAGACGAGCTGGGTTTTGATTCGTCCATCTTCTTGTCATTATCTTGGTACCCCAGCTTCTGCCGGAATGAAACGCCTCCTCAAACATGCTCCTCCACTGTTTCATCCACTGATTTGTATGCTGGTGGAGGTCTTCCAATTTCCCCTGGTGTGTATAGCGGTAGTGCGTCGACAGCCTGACACATTGAAAGGTTTGACTGTCTCCGTGGAGTGGGTGGTAATGGTCTTTGCTTCTGGTAGGCATCTCGGCGACTATAATATTGCAACATTGTAGGTCGAGGGCGACTACTTAGCCTTGAGTCGGATCGAGGCTCATACTTGTGTACGATCAGGAACCAAAGCAAGAAGCACACCGCATGGAGGATCCTGAAATAGTCAGCAAAACGATCCATGACCACATGAAGCAACTGCAACGTACCCAGTGATGAGAAGCAAAACGAAAGCGACGACCTTTCTCTTGTGTGTGTCATAAGGTGTGCTACCATCGCCCACCTCTCCTATCAAGCACATAACCGCGAAGACGATGAGGGTGCTCGGGCACAACATGATATCCACCAGAAACATCAGAGTAAAGGGCAATGCAATCGTAGAGCACGTTTCGTAGAGTAGCGCAAAGCAGTTCCAGACAATCGAGAAGATGAGCTAGGGATACAGGTCAGCTACAGATTCAGTATAAGCAGTTACTTGCGAGACTTACTGTACAGATAATGCCTATCATTGCATCGTTCGCGCCGAGAGGCACGGCTATACCTGGGACGAACATGACCGCCAAGACGATCGAGAGAACTCGCAATGATGAGAGACAGTATAGGGTGAAGGAGCTGTTCGACAAGGTATCCGAGGTCTTCATGGCAGCGGACGAAGAGACAGGTAGGTGGGAAGTTTAAGAATGATTTGAGGTGTCTTCAGGATGTAGGATTTGAGGTGTCTTCAGGAGGCAGGATACACACGGAGAAGTTGGTGGTCGGCCGTAGCAGGTAGGTGACAGAACAGACAGACATTTCGCCTGGCATTTCACGTATGGCAATCTTGGAGGCAAGGGAAGGAAGGTACGCCTGCGGTGCCTTCCATAAGGTAGACTCACAGCTCGGGCACTGATGTTACTGACCGAGAAATTTTCACTCAATGGCGATGCATGACTTGAAGTCCACAACGTAAGATAGATACTTCAGGTATACAGATAGATATACAGCACTGAAAGTATCAGCCGCAAATCAAATCAAAGTGATTGCATCAACCAATAGTCTAGGTCACGTGATCAGCGCGTCTTTCGCGTTCTCGGGCCGCATCATTGTGGCAACTTCTCGACTGTTGCCTGCTGCGCGTGTATTTGCCTCTGAGTCTTGTCAATCATCTCCAGATTGCTTTCTCCTACTTGATACAATACTACAAAACGTCTACCACCAATTATGAGTGCTGAAGACGAACAATCTCAAACCGGCCTTGACGATGGAGGTGCGGCAGGTCCAGGCGCACCAACGCCATTGAACGCGCTCGAGGTTAGTCGTTACCATTATATGAGACAGTTGGCATACTAAGCATACCTTAGGGCGTTGCAGGTCTCACGAAGAGAGATATACAGCTGGTGATTGATGGTGGCTATCATACAGTAGAGAGTGTCGCATACACGTCAGTCAAGTTATTATTGGCCTACAGCTAATGCCATACTAACTCGAGCCAGACCAAAGCGAGTGTTAGAAAGCATAAAAGGAATATCAGAACAAAAAGCCACAAAGCTATTAGCAGAGGGTGAGGAACATCTCAACTCAATCAGGACAGTAGCTGACACAAAAACAGCTTCAAAAGTAGTGCCCATGGGCTTCACCACCGCTACCGAAATGCATCAACGACGAAGCGAACTCATTTCCATTACCACCGGATCAAAGTCACTAGACACCCTCCTTGCTGGTGGTATTGAGACAGGCTCGATCACCGAAATCTTTGGCGAGTTCAGGACAGGAAAGAGTCAGATTTGTCATACCTTGGCTGTAACTTGTCAGTTACCATTTGATATGGGTGGCGGAGAGGGAAAGTGCTTATACATTGACACAGAGGGCACGTTTCGGTATGTTAAAAGCTTGTGTCCTGCAGATTCATTGAGGCTAACATCACGACAGTCCTGTCCGTCTACTGTCAGTTGCTGCAAGATACGGCTTATCAGGCGAGGAGGTATTGGACAACGTCGCATATGCTCGCGCTTACAATTCAGACCATCAGCTTCAATTGCTCAACCAAGCAGCGCAGATGATGACAGAGACCAGGTTCTCACTCCTTGTTGTCGATTCCGCAACCTCATTATATCGTACGGATTTCAGTGGACGTGGAGAACTCTCAAGTCGTCAAACACATCTAGCGAAATTCTTGAGGACATTACAAAGATTGGCAGACGAATTTGGTATTGCCGTCGTCATCACCAACCAGGTTGTCGCTCAAGTGGATGGAGGTCCAAGTGCGATGTTCAATCCTGATCCAAAGAAGCCAATTGGTGGTAACATTATTGCACACGCAAGTACGACAAGACTGAGTCTGAAGAAGGGCAGAGGTGAAAACAGAATATGCAGGATATACGACAGTCCGTGTCTACCGGAGAGTGACTGTACATTCGCCATCAACGAGGATGGTATCGGTGATCCCAAGGATGACCCCAAGGAGAAGGAGAAGGATTGAGTCATTATTATGACATGACCAGCATCACATAGGGCGTTCCGGGCATGGTATGGGACCAGAAGATATTGTCCATCAGTGTTCTATAAAGGAGTGGTTGCACAGTGGCTTGTGCTTGCTGATTAGCCTGTAAATATGTTTCTTATAATGATACCAAATGTTAGCTCTTTTTTTATGATTCCACAAGACATCACGGTCCTCAAATTATGTCAGGGTCTTTCTCGGTGCAGGAACAACACAAACCTGGAACAACAAGACCATCGGATTTGTACACATCTCCTAAACATGTGGCCTCTACCGACATCCTTTCCTATCTTCTACATCTGAGGCCCAATCCTGCGCCGAACCCTCTTCGCCTTGCCTCTTGGTATGCCGTCCTCGTATGGCCGCCAGAAGGCCTGAGGTCCGCATCAACGTCTACGATCTACTACCTCCAGGTCATCTCTCATCCTTTCTATGGCATATCGGCAATGGACTTCTACATAGTGGGGTGGTGGTTAATGGAAGGGAGTATGCATATGGTGGACACGATAGACCTGGCGTGACTGGAGTATATTGGATGAATCCTGGAGTCGAGCCTCCAGGTGGAACGTTTAGATGCGAAATCCAAAATGGCCACTCCTTGCTATCCGAAGACGAGATTGAGGAGGTGGTGACAGAGGTGAAACACTTGCATGTCGCGCTGTAAAATCTCTAATGCTAATGTATGACTGAACAGGCCTCACACCTCTTCCTCGGTCCTGCTTGGAATCTGCTTCTCAACAACTGCAACCACTTCACCTCTTACCTCTGCGAGCGCCTCACCGGTCAGCCTGCCCCTCGCTGGCTCAATCGTGCAGCTACTATTGGTATGGCGATGCCCTGTATGGTTCCTCGTGAATGGATCTCACCGCCAGCAGGTGATAATGAAAATGGAGAGCTTGTCAATGAGGATGAAGAGGACTACAATGAAGACACAGCCATGTTGGCACATGGTAGTAGAGCGACAATGAATAATCATCGCAATAGCAATGGTACTGATGAATCTGATGACAGTCGAAAAGATCGAGCTGAAGGGGCTTTCAAGACAACGTCGCGTTCGAGCAAGGATCGAGATGCGAGTGGGTGGCCTATCCCGGCGAGTGAGAGAGCGCCTTTACCTGCGGATGGCGAGGCCGGTTGAGCATTGAGTGCTAAGTCTATCTTCCGATGATCGTCTGGAGCAAGGTCTCGAAATCTCAAGTACACGGATTGGCATCTTCTCTCGATATGTCCCCCTCAAGCGCTGCATGCTATAGAGAATGTAGGACTTTAAGCGTGTGTCAAAGCTTACAAAGCCTACCACCCGCAGATCTATGCTGGTTTCTCACGATGCCCTTGTCCCTGGCTGCGATGGAACATTCGCCTTGTCCACAACTGCATCTTCCGACAGCACAAGATTATCATGGATAACAATGGCAATTTCCCTCTTCACCTCGAATAGGTCTATAGCTTACAGCTGAATGTGTGGGTCAAGATCTTGACCTAGGAATGCAACTTCAGTGTACGGTAGTGTGTCGTTGTGCGGATCGACCAAGGAGAGTCCATCGAAGCATATTTGGGTCGACATGTCCAATCTGAAGATGTTGTTGCCGTCGAGCATGATATCTAGCCCCTTTTTCTTCACTCCAATTAAGCTCACGCGTCTGACAACGTGATCGAGTCGCGTATAATGTCTTTATCTAAGCCACGTGCTACCTCACTGTCCTTCTCACCACTACATCGAGAGCTCCTTGATATCGCCCTCCATCCTCTCCATCCTCATCACACCTCCCACCTCCCACACTCCACCATCCCGGCTTCACTTCAGTTTACCACCAAGAACCCCTCTCACAACCATGCCACCACGCAAAAGTACAGGCGACACCTCCACCTCCCTCCTCGCCAATACCAACCCCAGCCAACCCACCGACCCCTCCGAACCCGCAGCACCCACCTCAAAAGCCTCTCGAAACTCCCTCTCCAACTTCCTTGCCGTCGAAGACCTCTCCCTCCCCCGCTCCATGATCCAACGCCTAGCCAAAGGCGTCCTCCCCGCCAACACCCAAGTACAAAAGGACGCGCTGCTGGCGCTGTGCAAAAGCGCGACGGTGTTTGTGAGCTATCTGGCCAACAGTGCGAATGATCGGGCGGTGCTTGCGAACAAGAAGACGGTGAGGCCAGAGGATGTGTTGGAGGCGCTGGCGGAGCTGGAATTCGAGGGGTTTGTCGGGCGCTGTGAGAGGGAGTTGAGTAGTGAGTTTGCAAAACATTTTATTCTTGTGGTGCTGGGAGTTAAGCTAGCGAAATATGTTGCTGTGTCATGTGTAAGAAGGGGAACACAAGGCTGATTTCTTCATGTGTGAGCAACAGAATATAACACGATACAATGCACGAAACGGAACGATTATCGGCGGCGAGTCAAGCAGGAGACGAAGGGCGCAGATGGCTCTGTTGCGAATGCTTCGGATGCCGATGCGTTGGACACGAGCGTCACGGCGAGTATGCTTGCGAGCATGGCGAATGGTGGAGACGGAGATATGTCGATGACGAATGGGCACTCACGAGACTTTGACGGCGAACCGGTTGCGAAGAAGATGCGGGTTGGCGCGAATGGGAACGGGGTGAATGGTCACGGGGACGAGACGGATGTGGAGGATGTGGAGGATGAGGTGGAAGCTGAGGACGCGGTGGATGAAGACGATGATGAGGACGAAGACGAGGTGCATGAGGAAGAGGACGAGAATGGTGATCAAGTGGTGGAGGAGGATGTTGATCGATTGGAGCACGAGCAGAGAAGGGGACTGGATGAAGATGATGAAAGTGGAAATGATAGTGATTGAGGTGGCTATCTGATATTGCTCAGTATGAGAATATAACACAGCATGAGAACATGAACACGGAACATAAGCTCGGATCTGACAATCCAAGAGTTCTGATTGCTCTTTCGGCGTATGTTTGATGGAAGACAATCGAGCTCGTACGTGGCGTCCCGGCGTGGCATGAGAGACGACAACGCAACCACTCAGATCGTGCTAGAAGATCTACTTGGAGAAAAAGGCCGTCGTTGTGCGCTGCTACTACTGCTACTGCACAGAAACAAGCATCTCACCACCAGTATACTGGTGAATTAAACCACGAAGCAATGCGGTGTACCTTTGCACTCACCTCTCTGCCACATCATCCCATCCGCCTCCCATGCACACCAACACCTTCCATAATTTCCAGAAAACGGAGTATCGCAAAGCAAGGATAACAAAATAACATCCAACTCCCATCTCATCACTACCATCCCTATATCGTCCACCTTAATCCCAATATTGCCCGTAGCCCAGGCAAAGGTTGTAACATCCTTGTGGTTCTCAGCACAAAACCCAAAGCGTAAACAAAGATGCACATGAACAATGATCACTTTATTCATCATCAGACTAGAGCAATGAGATGCGTGCTAATCAATCCACATCGAGCACAAGAAACGCTCCTACAACCAAGCAACCTCTTCCTCAAGCTGGAGCTAGGGAGAGAGCTCAGTGAGCAGTTAGTAAGCAGGTCAGCCAGGTCATGCCTCTGTAACAAACAGTCGCAGTCGAAATATGTATTTCGTAGCAGAGCAGGCAGAGTAGATGTAAAGACTGCACGAGGGTGTGAACGAAACGAGCAGAGCCCACTGTCATTGCACCGGACACGCAATTCTATTCGTGAATCATAGCGCTCACTAAATTAGCGTTTCCATATGATATATCTACCACCTCTGGTATACTTCGCCGTCGTCTCTCATGCATTATCATAGCATTTGCTATCATGCCACCGCTAGCTACAGCAGCTAGCTTCTCCAATCTAGATCTCGGAGCCTATTTGTCCATACATCCATCTATATGCAGCGTACAACCTTCCCAAAAACACCCTGTCGTAATCCTACAAACCAATGTTTCGCTCCATTCAATATCTCTGATTATGAGCACTACATCATTACCCTCCCACCTCGCCTTCTCCCTCCTCCAATTTCCGCAATAGCGTCTCCATCTGCACCACCAAATCCGGTATCCGAAACGGCTTAGTAACGACGCCCTAAGACGATGAGTATTAGCACTTTCAACTGACAAATAGTGGAAAGGAATCCTGAAGGTAGAACTCACATCACAACCGGAATCCACTAATTCGTCTTTCTGTTCTCCTCGCGCGTTCGCCGTCACTGCGATTACTGGTAGGTGTGCATTCAGGTAGCCTTGTTGTTGCCATTCTCGCACTTTTTTTATCGTGGCCAGGCCGTCGAGGACGGGCATTTCTGTTACAAGCGGTTTGTTAATTCGGCTCATATTGAACGTCTGTTCGTGATTGGTCGAGATGTCTATCTTACCTTGATCAAGTAGCATTACGTCCAGCGGTATTGGTGCTGGAGCTGGAGCGCCGTCTTGTGCATTACTCGTCGGCAAGGATGGACTTGGAGGACAACCAGCTGCGAATGTGGTCTTGGGGAGGAATTGAAGTGCTTCGAGGCCGTGGTTGGCAACGTGTACGATATTTCCCAACCGACGCAGTTGAGCGGCAATCACACGTTGGTTAATGATATTATCTTCAGTTAATAGAATATTGAGCTTTCTCTTCAAGGTTGTTTTGTCGGGCTGCGGTGCTGCCACTGCCGCTTCATTGCCGGTTGGTGTTGGCGTTGGTGTTGGTATTGGTGTTGTTATGGTGGATATGGCGCTGGGTGTTCTTTGTATTTGAGGGCGATACGTCGGTTTGTCTTGCTTGCCTCCTGTCAACGACTCCGTTGCTTGAGCCGTGCCATTGGCAGAGATGTCAGACGAACGACGGGATAGTGGTGATACCTGCATCGCTTTTACGTAGAATGCAAAAGTACTACCTACGCCTGCAGTGGATGAGACTCCTATTTGTCCTCCTTGCAGTTCGGTCAATTCGCCTGGTCAATGTTAGCGTTACATCACAACTTCAAAACAATCAAGAACTACGCACGACTTATAAATAACCCAAGTCCACTTCCTCCATACGTCCCATACGTCCTCGCCGATGCTTGAGAGAACCGCATGAAGAGCGAATTGAGCTCCTCTTCTGTAAGACCCTTGCCTGTATCTTCTACGGCAAAAAGTAGGTAAACAGATTGTCCTGTGCTTCCGTCTGACAGTGTAGATAACCGTCTTTGGACATTAGGTACGCTATGTGGATCTGCGGATTGTTCTCGCACTGGAATAAATTCAATCTTATGTGTTGTGTCTGTCGCAGGACGTTCGCTAGTGGCGGAAAGGATGATTTTGATACGTTTCCCGTCGTCTCGATTCTCGCCCTTAGTGAATTTTATACTGTTCGTAATTAGGTTTATCAGCACTAAAGAGAGTCAGCTTCATGTCTTAATCTGTATGTTTGTGTGAGAAAGTTGGGCTTTGGAAATATAATGATTCCGCGTCCACCTGGCATTGCAGCCAGCACTCTCCTTAACATAGGCCTGCTCCACAACCCAAGGTGCAGGGTTGTACCTTCTATCCTCCTCATGTCTTCTTCTTCTATTTTTCGTGTATATGGAGTATTATATGTGCCACGAATGGCATCAACAACCGAAAATGTGGACAGGCTTACCTTGAATTAATCTGCTTGGATCGAAAATAACCTCCTCAACCTCCAGCCTTTCATAGGACTTATCGACAACAATCGAGGCAGTTATTCCAGCATTCTCAATCTCGGCTCCATACATTTTCAGAGCATTCTTCACGAGCTCTTGAGGTCGTACACGGTCTGGTGCTAGTGTCATCAAGCGGGAGTCTAGTTTACTTATCTAGTAGAAAGCCGCATTAGTCAAAAAGGTTGCAAAGACACGGTGGCTACCTTACTGTCAGGATATCGTCGACAATAGTTTTCTGATGTTGTCCACATAGACTTATAATTTTGGCGGCGTCAAGTATAGTCTCGAGTACTTCTGCAGAAATTGTCACATCGCCATTTGCGTGTCGGCGGACATCCTTGAGTGATTCCGTGATACCGTCAGAAGACTGAAGGATAGCGGAAAGCGGGTTTCGCATTTCGTGGCTGATTTGCGGATGTTAGCATATTACGCATTGTAGACATCCAGCAGTGAGTTTCTCTCGTCCCCGTAGACTCTTTTGTAGGAGGACACTCCCCACACGGTTATATTCCTTCCTGATCACGGGCTTCATAGATCCTGGCTTCTTGATGTATAGGTTCTTATGCTCGCAAGCTTACTTTGGATGCTTGTAAGGCGTACAGTTCCGTCACCGGCCGTACTTCTGCCACGGGGACGAGCGAGAACCACTGCTAATTGCGTTGTACAGAATGGAAAACTTACGAAGTCATCTAGGATCGTGAGTATTAGCACTTCCGATTGACAATAGTGTGAGGGAATGCCAAAGGTGAACTTACATCAATGAAATTCTCTCGCTGTCTCTTCAGCTCCAAGGCTTCTTCCAATCTTCTCGACTGTGCCTGTTCAGTCCATTTCTGTAGACTGATGTCAGTCAGCCATGCCGCCATCCGTACGCATTCTCCATCTTCTGTTTCTGGGAAGAGCAAGCACGAGATCCAAGTTTCGCCATGTATCGTCATACCAGTATTAATATCGATCGAGCTCCAGGGTCTCTTCAATCTATATTGGAATGTTATCGTCTTTGCTTCTTTTTGGCAATCTGTGAGATATCCGGCAATGATTGGCAGATCCTCGTCATGGATCAGGTGTGCCCATTGCTGCTCTTGTCCATATTGAACACCAGTCAGCCTGTAGTACTCTGACAGAGTTAGTCAAAAGAAGAACGGCACTCTTCGCACATAGAGCTACTTACCGTCATTGGCCTCGACCATTGTCAGGTCTTTCGCCGAAAGATTGACCATTGCGACCGGAACTTGTTGCGTCATACGTGTTACTTTTGCCTCATGCCTCTCTGCTTCCTGTGCCTTCAAAGCCAATTGGCGCGACAGCGTTGCATGTCGTAAGGCTGCTTCTTCTGCAGCATTCTGTGCATCACGTTCGCTCTTGGGCATCTGTACTTGCGCAGTCGTGCTCAGCAGACGGTCGCATAACAGCTTGACAAACAATTTGTAGTCAGCATCGTAGGGTCTCCTAGGAGACAGGCCAATCATAAGAAAACCGAGCAGACCTGAACCTGTCATCGGCGGTATTGGCAATGCAAGTACTCTCTGACATGCAAGTCCACCAGCGCGTCCGTCGACGCCCCTTTGTAGCCATTCAGGCAATTCGCCTTTTCTGCCGTCCAACAGTTTAGTACTTCGATGCTTTGCGAGGTTCTTGAAAATGACTGCCAATCCTTGTGACCTGTCCGGATCTCTGAGTGAGAACTCTCGAGGAATTTGCTCATCGTCATCACCATATCCAACTATACCGACCCGACGGCAATCTGTAAAGTCAACTTCCTTGTCATTGTCACCAGTTGTACTCTGTTTGTCATCTTCGTCTCCGCTTCCACCCTCTTCAGTTTCTTCTCCTTCTTCGTCTGAGCTGTCCGCCTTGGTTTCCCTACCACTGGTACTGTTCTCATCCCCCTCATCACTCCCATGAGTTACGGCATAAAGTAGCGCATAAGGGATATCTTCGACATTCTTTCTCAAGGCAGAAATGATTCCAGCCCACACATCATCGATGGTTTCGAATCCAGTAGTCTCTCGCGCGATATCCAGGACTGTGGCGATTCTTCTTTCGGCAACAACGACGCTCGTAGTCTCGGTGAGGGTGTTTAGCACTCCATCAGCTGTACCATCCTCACCACAGACCGGGACCAGATCAAAAGACCAAAAAGATTCTTCTGCTGTTAATGCTTCGTGCCGGTCCATGGTAATGGGTAGGTTCGTGACAGAGGTTACTCGACCTTCTTCCATGGCCATTGCAATAGCTGGCGCTGCTTTTTCGAAGAAGTCACCAAAAGTTGAAACGTGCTGACCCATTGCTACCGGGTGTTTCGTGCCAATCAATGGTATGCAGGCCTCGTTGTATAGCAGTATCTGATCGGTGCCCCAGAATAAGCCTCTAGCCTCTGGATGTGCCGTTATTGAGGTGAAGTGTAGACGAAGCGATGTAGACCAGGTAGACATTGCTCCCAAGGGTGTCTTCGACCAGTCAAATTGACGAAGGAACCTGACGAAGCCCGAAGCATTTGAAACTTCATGTCGAGTCCAGTCCAATAGTTGTCGTTTCTTCTCGTTCTCTCCTTCTGAGGATCGAGGTCTTGTAGTTCGAAGTACTTCTCGTGTTGTTACTTGGGCAATCACTGTCTCGATTTTGAGCTTTTGGATCGATTTTGGGACTTCGGGCATCTAGAGGAAACACACAGAGTTAGATACAGTCTCAATCTCTTCTCAGTCCCTGACATTCTTGCAAGACATACCTCCCCGTCGTCCTCATTTCGCCGATCCATATTGGTAAGTAAGGTAACGATCTAAGCAGCTAGTCACCAAGTTCTCGAAGAGTCTTCGCGCTAAGCTGACTCTTGGACGGTGTTAATCGAGCGCCGACACATCTTCGGCGGTAGAGCTGCTGTTAGGCGCGAGCTGCTGGACAAGACGAGGGCAACTTTAATTCGAAATCCTAATCATGAAACCCCGTACGGTCTAGACTGCGTTACGGATGTCAAGCCTATAGGCGGAGCTCTACTCCGACCATACGGTTAACCCGCCTAAACTTGCCTAAACGGGACTTCCATCGATTGCACGTCGTTGTCAGAATTCGTGGCCAGTACAGATACTGCGACGGCTGTGAAGAGTGCCCGCAGACCTTTCAAAACTTGATGGATGTACTAGAATACAAAACATCAATCCAGGAAGAGCCTCGGATACTAGAGAAGGGTATCAGGTAAGTAGCTCGAAGAGCGTTCTGGTAGGCTCCATAGGACTCCTAGAAAGGAAAGGAAAGGGAAGAGAAGAGAAAACGGGTGATCGCCAGGGGTAAATATCACGTCCGTCGCGTCTCAATGTATACAGGTACCGTAGGGAAAGCGCATTCCTTCGACATCTTCCTCTTGAGGCTACTCCCCTCTTCGGCCTCCCTGGACTCCTGGCATGCCATTGAAAACCCCGACACGACCTTCACTATCGCCCGGAGAAAGAGCTGGACACTGTCTCCGATTGAAACGCCTGGGCTGTATCTGCGAGATTATGTGCTGAAACACTAATTACGGCAAGACTCTATCCTAAATCACCACAATGGCATACAGCTGGCGCCACCAGGGACTAGGTCTCTCATACGATGATGAACAATATCAGACTCCAATTCATACCGACAACTTCTCCGTTCCTTCTCTCTCTCGTCTTCTGCGAAGTAGTAATCAGGCAGACCATCGTTCCCCTCGACGGCATAGCTCAGTCGACGAGTCTCTATATGGCAGCAGACCAGATTCATTGTTACAATTAGCGAGGAGACCAGCATCGATACACAGCCCACAGCTGGCACAGCACCAGGAGCAAGACGAGTGGAATATCAATGCCCTAGGAATATCTCCAGATCTGGAAATCAGAGACCTGGACCAGTACGTCCATTACACGTCGAATGCTCAAGCCTGATCGCTAACATGCACAGAAACCCGCATGGCGAAACACCGATCCTCAACCACGATGCACCTCAGCAAGACCCAATATTATCGCCTCTACCGCCGTTACCACTCTTCAGCTTCCCATCCACGAACAAAACGCCGATGCCAACTAAGCCTAGACCGAAGGTTGATAGATCTGCCACGAGTTATCATACAGCCCAATATTCAGTATCGAATTATGACGAAGAGGACAATCTCGAGCTTGGGGAGAATAGATACCCAACACCTGAGTCTTCTAGGTCATCTCCAGTCAAGCCATCACCTATAAGATCACCTACAAGATCTTATGGTGGAAATGGCACTGATAGCATCCGAAATAGTCCTACCAAGGCTCTACGTAAGTCACAAGCGCAGGCCATTGAGAAGAACTCTTCGTACTTTACCTGGCGCAACACAATGGAGAGCACGACGAGCCGATTCAAATCAGTCAATATGGTGGGCGGCCTCATTTCGCCAGCATCTTCTAACGCTGGAGCTCTCGCAGCACTCAATGGCGAGACCAAGCCGAAGACAACAACATTGTCTCGAGGCTATAGCAGTGATTCTGATAACGATGACAGCTTCTCAGAGTCTGCCACGCCAGCAACTGGAACTCCAGCCGAACGCAGTCGCCATGTTGAAGAGCTAATGGAAGAACTTCGTGATGTGAGTGCTGAACTGGCATCCTCTATACGTCGGGAGATGGATCTTGAGGATGAGCTGGAGCACTACAGAAATGAACCTGCTATGCAAGATCCAAGTCGTAGAACAAGCGACTACTTTTCAGAGTCTGGGACAAGTTCGATGAAATTACCCACTGCAGATACGCGATCCAAGATCGAATCGCTGGAGACGATGAGGAGGAAAGTGGAACAGGAAAAGGCTAAGCTACGTTTAACAATGGCAGAAAAGGCAGAGCACGATCTTATCCAGCGAAGAGCACTGGAGATGCATGTTCAATCATTGGAAGAGCAATTGCAAGGTCAAGCTCACCAAGAGGAAGCCCTTGCCCGAGGACACGACCTAGAAGCAGCGCTCGAAGACGTGCGACAACATCTCAATGATGAGCATCAGCTCAGGACGAAAGCTGAACAGCTACTGTCACAATTACAAGCACAACATGAAGACTGCAGCAACGAACGAGACAATTTAAAGGAAGAAACAATTCCTCGACTGCGTGCCAGGATTGAAGGTCTCGAATCCGAAGCTTCAGACATGCAGAAGCTGCAATACGAGAACACGCAATTACAGCAAGAACTCCAAATGATGCGCTCTGAAAACCAAACACTCATCGAAGCTCGGCGTCTACAGCTCGACCAAACGCAACGATTCAGATCAATCGCCGAAGACGATGACTTTGCACTAATGTCTCCATTGGCTTCTCCACGCCCTGGCAATGGCATGTCCCGCTCGCAGTCCGTTGCGCGTACCAGATCCGTCAAGCTCAACCGAACAAATTCTGTACTCAACTCTCCTAATCCCGCAAATGGAGCACAGCAGTGGACGACCGAGACGTTTAAGGATGTCGAAGACCAGCGCGAAGCTCTGCACATGACGCTACGTACTCTACTCCTCCGACAAGACGTACTGAAACGGGAGCACGCCAAGCAGCTCCGTATTCTGCAAGCTGAGCGCGATGAAGCATTACGAGGACTACCACTGAGCAACAGTATTAGTCAAGAAGTACAGCGTATGCGCAGCGAATTCTTGCGACTCCGACAGCGAGCAAACGAGGCAAGCGAATTGAAGTGGCAGTGTGAGAAGGGCTTGAGTGGCCTACGCATGGATCTCGAGCGAACAGAACTCGAGACGGATGGCGTCCAACAGCATGCAGCAGCCGTGACACGAAGCAAAGATGTGCAAGCAGAAGCGGCGAGGAAAATCGCTGAGATTGAGGTTTATCTACGTTCTGCTGAGGAGGATGTCATCATTGTTCAAAGTGGTTTCGAAGATGCATTGGCGAAAGAGGAAGACCATGTCAGGACGATGAAGGAGGCGGAGTTGGTGAAAAGAACGAGAGGTGTGGCTAGAATGGCGAAGAAGGGCGATCAGCAAGCGAGTTCACTTGCTAGACCGACAAAGGCTCTGAAAGAAAAGTTGAGAAGAGATGACGGTGATGGCAGCAAGATGGAGACTGTAAAGATGAGTGAGGCTGTGAGGAAGTTGGAGGATGTTGTCCAGAAGGCTGAGGGCGAGGTGCAGGAGCTCATGGCGAGGTTGAATGAGGTTCATGTGGAGATGAGTGGGTTGAGCGCATAAGATGACTCGAGACATGAACGGCGTGTGGAAAGGGACTGTGCATTGTTATAACGGTGTTGGAAATGTGAAGATGTTAGGCATTGGACATGGAAGGGGCGTGACACGCATTTTGAGGCGCTGGCATCAGGGGTTGGAATTGGATAGCAGACATTCAGATTATAGAAGGAAGGAATTGTGTTTTGGTATTCAATAGCACGGTAGGTACGCTTGCTATAAGGTAGCTAACCTTAGATCCTTATTAGCATAGACTTATTCTTTGTCAGAACTATTTTCATAGATTGGCTGTTCTTGCTTATTCAAATCGAAAAGATTTGATCTTGTATCTGTTGTCTAGAGCCATTCCTCAAGCAGATCAAACAGCAAATCTTGTATTTCCATCCATAGCGGCTACTTCTCAGAAAATCCGTCATCATCTCGCTCCACTGAGTTTCCAGTTCTGATCCTGTCCATAGCCTATCATGCTGCCACCAAATCGAGGACAGTCATGCCTCAATGTTGAACAGTTGCCCGGCAATCGCATTGGATATCTCGTTCGTAGGCTGTCAACATTCCACTGCTTTCGGGAGGAGGATGTAAACCAGTTTCTCACTCCCGTCTTCAATCCGATTCTGATAACTCCTTTCCTGGCTGAGTTTCGTTACTCACATTCATTCGTCACACCTGCTGTCGTCGCACGGGTGGTGGCACACCCTGATATAATTCGTACGCGAAATAGTCTTTTGACCATGGTGGGAGCTGTTTGTCTCGCTCGTAGAGGAAGCCGCAGTTGTGGCAGAGTGTCTGCATGGAGAGGAAGTGTCAGCGATCACACAATGACTTTTCTCAGAGTGCAAGGAAAGAAAATGTAAGAGAAGTATGCCCATACCTTTGAACCACCAGGACCATCCCGCACCGCCCAAACTGCTGCACCCCAGATCTGACAATGCGAGCACCGCCACGTCGTCCTTTCTGCATCTGTCAATGCCACGCCGCCGCCATAACCGCCTTGTGCCGCATCTGGCGTATCGCGGCCGAATGGACTCAGACTGCGGAATCGTCGCTTCTTCTTACTGCGTTCGCCGCGCCCCATGCGCTCTTCTTCCGCTGGCTCAAGGTCTCGAAAACTGTCGGCTCCTCTGCTTCCAGTCCCGGTGGTACTGCTGAATCGAGCTGTTTCTCTACGTACGCGCCGAAGTTGGCGCTCGCGATCGCCTTCACGTTTTTCAATCTCTTCTTTGCTGAGCTCTTCGAGTCGGGGCTCCCATTCTACGCCGAGGGCTTCGGGGTCCCAGCGGTATCCTGCTTCGACGCCGGCTGCGATTGCGATTTCATTGATGTCTTCGTCTTGCTGGCGGATCGCGGCGCCCATTGCTAGAGGAATGCTTTCGTTGGGTAGTTCGCCGCCGGCCAGTAGTGCACCGCCATTCTCGCAGACTTCCTTTTTCAGACGTAATACTGCTTCGTAGATGGCGTGGGCGATGGCGGAGGTCCATTCGCCGGAGAGACCGAGGTCGGCGGAGGTGATTGAGGCGAAGTGTTCGGCGTGGCCTGGTGGGTGGAGGAGGGACCACTCGAATTTGTCGGTGTAGAGTGAGGAGAGGTGCGAGATTGAGAGGGAGACTATGCAGCGGTAGGCTTCGGAAGGGTTGTGGATGTTGGTGGAGTCGGTATATGAAGCGGTGGCTGTGATGACCGGTTCTTGAGCGGTTGTGAGAAAAGTATGAGCATTATCGCTAGTCAAGGTGGTGACCTGTGGTACTGGAGTGGCTCGTTCGGAGGTCGGTGCGGTTTTTGTTGGTATTCCTGTTGGCTGTACGTGAGATATAGGAGATGGCGCAACGGTATGAAAGAGTGGATGCATTGCAATTCCCGCATATTCTTCAAGCTGCTGCCGTATCTGACTTGAGATTTGCTGAATCAGGCCGAATCTTCGATCATACGGGAAATCCAACTCTTCCACAAACTTCTTCGCGAACTGGTCTGGGGTTAGAAGTGCTTCATGCAGATTCCACAAGAACGAATCGTGCAATCGGTATGCTGGTGTTACGTCAGGTTGTTTGTATGCAGGTAGCGATTCGTCAATGCCGTATTCTCGAGCATTTGACGGTGTGGGCAAGGGTGCTTCTGGTCGAAAACTGGGGATTTCGACGTCTATCCGGATAGGTATAAGGTTGAGAGGTAGTGCGTTTTGTATGTGTAATTGTCTTTCTGTTCTGCATCGTTCAATTAGTATCACATCCTCGGGCGCAAACATTCTCTTAATGAGATCACAACATACACCAATCTTCCTTGCTTGCCCATCCAATCCCTCCATATACCTTGTACTGCCACAGGCTTATCTGCTTCTTTTCCCAGTAGCGGAGGTTGCGCGGAAGGAGTGGCTGCACTTGGTTCTTCTCCTCTTCGTAAACTCCTCAACCCTGTTGGTCGTCTCCGAATCTCGCCATCTTCGTCAAAGTCATCCTCATCGTAGCCATCAATCTCTGCATAGTTTATTGCTGCTGCACCTCTTCGTCCAGCTGCGCGACCAGTAGGTAGTTGTGGTGCAGCAGGAATGACTGGAGTGAGAAGCGCATTGCCATATGTTCGAATGCGCGGCGCATATGAGGAGATGAAAGCTTGTGGTGGTTGTATACGGATGGTGCCGTTCATTTCGCAAGTGTGTTTCGAAGTGTCATGCCAATTGCGACAAAGTTTCGATTGTGTTTGAGATGTGTTTTAGATTCGCAAGGACGCGACTTTTGGTGATTGCCGCTAAGGTCAATTTAAGCTCATTTCAGGGTCCACAACGTCAGCCTTGTCATTTATAAATCATTAAATCAACATCAAGCACACCCTTTGAGAGGAATCTTCTGACAATACATCAAACATGAGCCGATTTAGTGGCATTCCAAGTGCTTGGGATGATGACTATGAAACTGTCGCAGATGTGAGTCTTGGAATCTGTTCTTCCTCGACCAAAATCCAGCTCACATTTATCTCAGTCGAAGACAGCACCCACCCCGTCTCAAGTCCTTCCACAATCCCGTGCCGAGCGCAAAGCAGCGCACCAAGCCTCCAATGTACGCCTATGGGACTCTGCTGAAAATCCAGAGCCCTACAATTTCCTCTCTGCTCGACCCGGCACTGTCATTTCCAAAGGAGCAAGCGCACCCACAGTCACAGCATTCCAGCCACAACTGAAAGTCCTAAGCCGTAAGCCTGCTGTCGTGAACCGACGACAAGCAGCGCAGGATGACGAAGACAGCGAAGAAGAGGCAAACCGCTTGGCAGCATTGAGCCTGAAAGAAAGACAGGAGAAAGCTAGAGTGGAAAGAGAAGAGAAGGAGAAGAAGTATAAAGAGGTTCGAGCAAGGTTGTTTGGCAATAGCGAGGGCAGTAACAACACAGCCGATCAGGAGCCTTCGACCCGGTCTAGGGGAGCATCTCCAAACATTAGAAGAGGCGGAAACAGGAGATTTGGTGATGGATCTGGAAGAACTACCAACTCTGCTACTGGATCTACAGCATCCTCGGCGAATCAGTCTCCCGCAAGGACACCGATCCCCATACAAATACGAAAGAAAGAATTATATGATGCTGCTTATAGCGTCAAGCCAGGCAATATTTCCATTCAAAGGAGAGAACAATCTAGTTCACCTGCTCCAGGTCAGCCCACGAGACAGCCGCGCGGACCTGACGGCAGTGGACGAGGTGGAGCTGGTTTCGTCAACAGAGGACGTGGAGGAGGAATAAGTAAGACATGAAGGATGAATAGCTTCGATGACTGGAACTCTAAGAGGTCCATTCAAGCCATTGTCGATTGCCGACCTTCAGGACTACGCATCTCATAGGACGGCCGTAGTTCGAGTCGTCACATGCCCTAGGCATCCCAACATTGTCACCTTCGAACTGCAGTACGTTGTAGGTGGTCCAGACCACCCACAGATTCTTGGCTTAGTGAATTGGCGGCATGGCAGGAAAGAACTGCAAAACTTGATGTAATCGACGCGTTAGGGAAGGACTGGGCCAGACAATACAAGGTATCAGTACGCAAATTGTGCTGCCAGAAGGGCGCTCACTACAGAGCATCTAAGCGTGCCGCATGAGATTATCGACATGGGTCTTGAGCTCCAGAAACAATTCTGTCTACGCTACACCACAGCCCTGTTGATAGATAATGGCGTTAGCGGAAAGGGCTCGTCAAGCGATGCAGTAGTCGACCATGAAAGGAGATGCGATAACTACTTACAGGTCCAGCTAGATGTGAGTGTAATGGTACGATACTCCTCATGGAAGACCGTCTCGTTATAAGACATCTTTAATAGGACCTCCAGCAGCCTGGCGCAAACCCCTGCATCCGGCGGTCCAAAAACGAGCCGCGTATCCCCAAAATATGGTACGCTAGGCCCCGAGCGTATCATTGGAGTCATATCTCTCACAGTCATTGTGTCAGAATCTAGCCAGATTCCACCATCTTTGCGAGCAGTAGCACGCGGACGATATCGCTCATTGTATTCTTCGGCATCTCCTAAGCGTTTTGTTATTCTTTGTCCATGAACTCGGGCATGCTCTCAACGCAGTATCCGACAGCTTTTGCAACGCTGTCGAAACGGCGGAACTGGACGTACTCGCCATACTTACCAGACGTCCATCGTCGACGAACAGCCAGCTTGGGCTCGCTATTTTCATACCAGTAAACAAGACGATGTCCGTCGCCCAAGCGCTGCGTCGCGAGGAAAGTCTTGATGGGGAAGTCGTTGGGAGGCCGCCAAGGGCCGTTCCAGTAGACGTGGAAGACAAGACCTCCCTCAGGAATGGGATCGATAGGGCACCCAGAACCGAGGGAGGTCGCCTCCCAATCGATGAACTTGCTCGTTAGAGGATAGATTTGCTCGCGTTTGACCCATTCTTGGATGCAGCCGGTTGGATTTGGTGTTGTGCCCCAGATTGCCGGGGTGATGTTGCGCGGGACGAAGAAGCGTTCGACGTCGGTGCTGCCGTAGCGTGGAGGCAGGGCTGGAATGGGCTGCACAGCGTAAAGAGATGTGACGTGGATCAACCAGGCGACGGTGAGAGAGGCGATCAGAATTGTCTTCCAATTTGGCTTCAGCAGGCTCTTCTGTACCAGATCTCCTGTGGTGCCGTGCTGTACCATCTCAGGACTGCCTAGAACTGACGGCCCGGAACTACCGTCTATACTTCTCCTCTCGGGTGGACTGTCAACATACTTGGCTTTTCCCTCCTCTGCCTGATCATGCGACAGAGCTTCACATAAACCTGCCAGGTCTTCCGACATCCTGGGCTGGACAGACTTGTAGTGATTGTAAGTCCAGGTCGAAATGGCAATGATGCCCTCGCCTAAAGTCGTATGTACTTGCACCGTCTCTGCCTGGAGATCAGGAAACAAGATTACCTGTGCGATAATGATGGTGACGATCGTAGCCAAGGTTCCCACCAACTTCGCCAGATTATCAGCTTTCTGGAGTATGTTTGCGACACTCATCCCTGTTGCAGCAGTAGTTATGATGACTGCAGCATACAGCTCGACCACCCAAACTGTCGCCTCAGCACTGCCAGGAGCTGACGCGATCCTGCCATCCCAAAACAGCAGTGTCAAGCCGGCGAAGAGCGTGCCATACGAACATAGCCATATTTGAGCTACCATGAATGCGATATCTTGCTTGATGATGACCTCGGTGAAGATGCTCGCCACAGTCGACAAAAGTGCGATGACAAGGCCTATTATGGGACCAACAATGATCATTCTCTCGTTGGGCTGTCCGCAGCATCAATGCCGGACTCTCCGACTTGAAACCACCCAGAGAAGAGATCAGTTGGTACGCTACACACCAGCAGCCCAGCGCAGATACACGTCAGCAAAATCCAAGCATAGACACTCCTCTGCTTTCTAACAACGAAATGGTGCAGAATCCCAGTGCAGCTTAGTCAAAATGGCGACATGCAGAAGTGCAGGTGTAGTCAATCGCAGTCCGATGAGGTAGAGGATCTTGTTTGATCTGTTAGAGCGCCGCTGGAACCGCAAAAGGCCATTACGACCGCCACGGTGACTGAGTGCCAGCAGCAAAAGAAGTCGCCGCCTTGATTGAAGAAGCATCGCCATGGCTGCTGTCAACGATGAGATTTCGCCGTAGGAAGACAAGTGCAAAGACTAGCTTTAGCAGCTCGGAACATAATGAAATGATGGTTGGGCAGATGCTGATATGAGATCTGACGGCGGCGAAGGAGAGGAGAGCGCGCGCGGTTTCGAAGGTAATGTAGGCAGGTAGGAGGAGAGTTGGCATCTCGATGTATGGGTGGATGGGATTTAATACAGCTCTCGATCATGTCACAGCACTGTTTGTGTACGGAAGTCGTCTCCCCCTTCTATGTTGGGACGCAGCAGAGGAGCATGTTATTTCATTGACTATTATCGTCGCGTGTCCACAGCTCAGCTGTAGTTTAATCCCGGGTTCAGCTACGAAGTGAGTATAAGTAGAGAAGGAAGTCTTGGCTCTTAGGTAGGCTAGAAATAGACGCGTTGAAGAAGAAGGTAAGTATGATAAGCGATCGTGGCGTTACTAAGCGTGCACTCGACAATCCTCCTTCTGTCTTGGCTTCACTCAACATCTTCCGTCTCTTGAAGGAGGAAACTTTCAATCGGGGCGTAATCGCTCCTGGGGTATAAAGTCGGCGATCAAGCATTGGAGGAACACTGTAGAGGTTGCTCTCCGTACACCTACGCTGTCCGTTGATTAGAAGCCCGCAAGTACATGTACTCCCGAGCAATCAATCATCATCACTATCATCTCCAAAAACGCTTTTGAACAATGCCTCTGCCGCTCGCTTCCCTTCCAAAGCATCATTCTTCTGCACGTCAACCACATCTACCACCTCCTCCTTCGTCCCAGATCCTGCATCAACAACATCCGGTACAGGCGGAATTTCTACACCCGCCTCCCGCATCAAAGTCTCCATCATCTCTTTACCCACCAGATCCGGTGCCGCAGAAGTATGCACCATCGACTCTCTCTTCGTCCTATCAGCAGCACCACTGACAATACCACCATCTCCATCTGCCTGCACTTGGGCTGGAGCACGCACTCCAAAGCGTTTACAGAGAAGACGAGTTGGCGCAAATGGCAGTATGCTTCGTGTTAGAGGGCCGAACATGCCCGCTTTGGCAGCCGCTTCTGCTGGATCCTTTGGTTTGGCGCTTGGTGCATGCAGTAATGGCCCTTGGTCGTCTGCATTATCATCTTCTGTCTTTGCAGTGGTGGAAGAAGCAGGCACGGCGGTGGAACTTGTGAAACGACTTGCCATCATTCCGGTCATTGGCTTGAACACTCTTGCTGCGTGGGCGAATTCATGCAGTTCTTGTAGCCAGACGTCAGGAGTTAGATCGTCTTCTTTGGAGGAAGAAGGAAGAGGTGGTGGCAATGCGGGTATGAGACCGCCGCGAAAGGAGAGGAAGGAGCGGTAGCGTGTGCTTTTCGCGGGATTGTTTGCGTATGGTGTCCAGCCACCGATGCCGCGTGAAAGAGCGGCGAGAGCGGTGGCTTTGTCAAGGTCGGGCATCTGGCTTGGATCGTGTGTTGTTGGATTGTAGGCTGAAGTGTTTGTGGTTGAATTGGATAGTGTAGCTGTGTGGGGAATAGATTCGCCTCGACCGAGTGGGAGGTTGGATTTGCCTGAGGCAGCTGCGACACGGTCGCGTGCGGATGAGGATAGGTAATCGAAGACTGACTTTCCTGGCAGTTGTGCTTCACCTAGGAGAGCGGCTCGTGCTTTGGGATCGAGCTTCGAGGCTTTTGCGACGTCAGCAGTGGAGACGTACGGTGTTTGTGTGGTTGATTGTTGAGCTTTTGACGACTTCCAACCGATTGGAATGGTAGGCATGGGATACTTCTCGTCGTCTGGTATTACAGAAGCACTTTCGCCGGGATCTGCAAGCACGAACCCGGGGAGTGGCAATCGGCCATCGTGACACTTTCGAAATTTGGCTGGCGTTGCTTTCTTCGAGAAGAAGACGGGTTTGTGTTGCAGTAGAGGATTGGCTGCTGGTGCTAATGCTGTTGGTTTTGGCACTTTCTTTGCTTTTTTTTTGTCTCCTCCAATCACTCGATTATATGATATTCGTGGTCCAACGTCGTAGGCATCTTCCTCGTCGGATCCTAGGTCGTTTAGTACACCAATGCCTATGCCGCCTTTGCGAGGCTTCGTTACAGCTTTTTTAACAACTGGGCCTAAATTTAGGTCGTCATCGTCATCGTTGTCGTTGTTTTGTGTTGTAATCGCTTTCGACGCATCCAGCTTCTCCTGTCCTGAATATCCTAAGCCTTTGTGGTCCATCTTCTTCGTAAATGCAAGGATACTTGTGTTTTCAGGTGCAAAAAGGTGCTCATTCCCAGCAGCATCTTCTTGTTCATCACCAAATCGAGCTTTTCGCCGTATTCTTGCACCCACTCCTTGTCCGTCTCGCCAGCCCATCTTCCGTAACAACTTCACTCCCATAGTATCACCTTCTGGACGAAATATACCAAGCAACAAGCTCTGCCTCTTCGCATCATCGCCTGTCGAACCTAGGCCGCTAAAGGTATCTTTTGTCTGCAATACTTGAGATTCTTCCTGCTCCTTCAGGTCTTCTTCATCCATGAAATCCTCCGGTCGTTGCGACTTTTGCTTTGTGTCATCCTTGCGGCGGTCACTACGTGAAGAGACAAATGTTGACGGAGTCCAGCCTTCCTTTGAGCCGACTGAGTTGAAGTATCTAACTCATCTGTCATTTACATCAATGCTCAATACATAGCGAGACGGGTCGGAGGTACATACCCAGCGCTGAATCCTCCCGTGAAGGCACCATGCAGACGTTTGCGGCCTCTTTCATCCACTACTTCTTGCTTCCATACGGGGACGTACGAACCATCGTCTCGAGCTTGGTCGTCGAAGGAGGGTAATGGTGTGCCATATTTTGCAAAGGCAGGTTCTGGGGCCGAGGACGCACCCTCATATGTAGTTCTGCTTCTCTTGTAGGCCATGATGTGCTACGGCATACTACCATACTGTCAATATGAAACGGAAGAGGTCAGGATGAAACATGAGCCGTTTCAGGTTTAAAAAGTAAGGGTCCAGAATGGGCAGCATCTACGATCAGCCTTCTAGATCAGCCTCAATACTCAAAACGTCAACCTATTCTGCCACGACATTCATCATCCAAGACTGCCTCCATTGAGCTACCAGATCATTGAACAACCGCAACACCATCTCGCCGTCGTCACTCGGACCAGCACAAGCAATTATCGCCAACCGTCTTCCCCTGACCGCGGGGTAAGGAAGAGCCGGAGATATCAAGGACGACAACTGAGCGCTCTCATCTCACGATCAAGCTGCAATAGTCCCCACGTTTTCACCGACGACACTCTCGCCGCCAATCGAGGACATCCTCCATCAAAGAACAACCCACACCGCAACACAACTCGGCCTCACCGACAGAAGATCTAACTTGACGTTGCATTCCTCACCTTTGCGCGTCGTACATCTCGCGCCAAGATCTATGCGACCTCTTGCTTGAGCGAGCGAACACCGAGAACATTGACAAGGATCCACTGGCTCCAGTAGTGAATTATCGATCATGATGACAACTGCCTCTTCAGCTGCGGCAGATGTGAGAGGAGTTCCAGCAACACGACGACATCCAGAAGGCCGGACAGAGCTACCTCATCGAACACAATCCACAGCCACGAATTCTGGCAGTCAATCAAGGAGTAGTAGCGCGCAACCTCGACAGGGATTGAAAGAACAATCAAGTCTGGCTGAAGCAGTACCTCGTCCTTCGAATGATTATCATACCAAAGGCACCGACTCCAGAGCTATGAATGCCGCGAGGATAGCGATGCAGCAATCGCCACGAATACCCGACGTAGCACATCCTCCACGAAATCCCGGAATATCCGCAACGAATAATGGTAATCCAGCAGAGGATGCTGCACGATCTTCCACGAATGCACCTCCAGCCCAGCGACGACGTACAGAAGTGAAGGCACAAACTGGTACATGGTCACTGCAAAAGACCATCGGGCAAGGAAGCATGGGTAAGGTCAAACTAGCAAAGAATCAGGAAACAGGTGAAGTCGTAGGTTCATACAGGTACCACTGCATCTGAAGACATCAGACTGACTGTCATTTCAGGTTGCAATCAAGATTATACCTCGCCAGTCAACAGACGAACACCGTAGTCAAGCGGATCGAGAAAGAGCGGACCATTCCAAAGAGATCAGAACAGCACGTGAAGCAGCGATAGTAACACTGCTAAACCATCCCTTCATCTGCGGTATGCGCGACGTTGTCCGCACAAACTACCATTGGTACATGCTTTTCGAATACGTTAATGGTGGTCAAATGCTGGACTACATTATATCTCATGGAAGACTAAAAGAGAAACAAGCTCGCAAATTCGCAAGGCAAATCGCTAGCGCACTGGATTACTGCCACCGGAACAGTATTGTCCACAGAGATCTTAAGATCGAGAATATCCTCATCAGTAAAGAAGGAAATATCAAAATTATCGATTTCGGCCTGAGTAACCTGTTCGCTCCAAAGAGTCTGCTGAAGACGTTTTGTGGTAGTCTTTATTTTGCTGCTCCAGAACTGTTGCAAGCAAAGGCATATTTGGGACCGGAGGTCGACATCTGGAGTTTCGGTATCGTCCTATATGTCCTCGTGTGTGGTAAAGTGCCCTTCGATGACCAGAGCATGCCTCAACTGCATGCCAAGATCAAGAAAGGACTCGTTGAGTATCCTCCCTGGCTGTCAACAGGTTGGTGACTTCATTTCCATATCCTATTGACATTACTAACACTTTAACAGAGTGTCGGCACCTCATATCACGAATGCTTGTCACTGATCCAAAAACTCGAGCTACTTTGTCCGAAATCATGAGTCACCCGTGGTTGAACAAAGGTTTCGATGGACCTACACAGAATCACCTCCCACCACGCGAGCCTTTGCAGCTACCACTGGATAAAAAGGTCATCGACAAGATGACGGGCTTCGACTTTGGTCCTGCAGACTATATTACATCACAACTGGAAGCGATAATCAGATCTGAGGATTACCAAAAAGCAGTTCAGCAAGCAGCACAGAGAGCCGTAAATGTTACGAATGAAGGCGATCGAAAGAAGAGTGGGATGTTCGACTTCCTAGATCGCAAGAAACCTTCCGCATCTGCCCGAGAGTCCCTTTCCAATGGCTCTGCCGAAACCATCGATCAACTACAGGATCCTGTGAACGCTTTCCATCCGTTGATATCGGTCTACTATCTGGTCCGCGAAAAGCAAGAACGTGAAAAGGTTGCGGAGAATCCTGGTGCATTAGCCATGCCGCAGTCTTCAGGAGAGAAGCCGCTGCAATTGCCAAATCTGCCAGCTCCCAAACCAGCCGTGACCAACTCTGCTGCATATGAAATGGAGGGTGAGGAACCTACTGGTGGACGTGCAAGGCCAAGAGCTCGAACACATGGTGAAGACGAGATGAAAGAACAGATCGAAAAGGCTCAGCAACCGACACCAGCAACACCGGCCAAGCCTGTGCAAGTGGAGACGACGCCCGCGAAGAAAGAAGGTGGCTTCGGCATACTTCGTCGTTTCAGCACTCGTCGCGGACGCAATACCGAGCGTGACAAGCCAACAGCTTTGCAAACACCAACGCCGGCAGTGGAAGTGACGGAAGCTGCAAATACAATAACAACACCTAGCAAATTGTTGAGTGTAAGGAAGACACGAGACAAGGATGCGCCACCACCATCGTCATTGGCGAAGTATGCAAATCATCATCCAGAACTGTTGTCACCACCAATCGTGGAGACACCAGAGCAACTACAGCCTGTCAAGTCCAGAGGACTCAGTCTTGGTCGTTCGACAAGTATCAATACTGCTGACCTGAGGCGCCGCTTCTCACGACGTGGCACCTCTGAAGGAAGAATGCCACAACAGGCTATGCAACGGGACAATCCTAGCATGACTGGAGATGGCGCTTCGGATAACAGGCCAAACGAACGAGCATCGACCTCACGCACGAAGTCTACTGGCAACAACGCCCCACGTGAAAGTATTCAATTGCGTCGCAATGTTCGTGAGCAAAACGTGGATGCAGATTTGCCAGAAGAGACCGACGCGGAACTGGCGACTTATGCTACGCAGGATGCCCATCCTATCGAAAGCCAAGAAAATATCAAGCCGGTCTACCTCAAAGGCCTCTTTAGTGTCTCGACCACCAGCAGCAAGCCTCTGTCTTATATCAGAACCGACATCATTCGAGTCTTGCGTGACATGGGCATCGAATTTCGCGAGATCAAGGGAGGCTTCACATGCCGCACTAATGCGGACATTCGCAAGCCAGTCGACAGTCCACAGCAAGAACCACAACCACGAGCCAGTATGGCGCTTCATCGGAGAAGGATAAGCTTTGCTGGTCTTCGAGGTGGCCGTGATGACCGCGACAAAGACCATGAAGCACCAACTACACCAAAAACACCCCGTCAACCTATCTTCGAAAACGGCTCTACGAATTCTGAAGAATCGGATGAAGAAGCAGTTCGCCGGCACAACGAGAACAATACCACTCCACCGAAACTGCCTGGCGCAGACGCAACGTCAAGTAGATTGCCTGCTGGTGAGACAACAACACACGTGCAAAACGATATGAATCAAGGGATGGAAATGGCGTTTGAGATATTGGTAGTCAAGGTGCCATTGCTGAGCCTACATGGCCTGCAGTTCAAGAAAGTGGATGGTAATACATGGCAGTACAAGCAAATGGCTGATAGGATACTGGGAGCTCTGAAGCTTTGAGAGCACAAATCGAGCGGCCTTCATGAAGAAGAGACAACGACGTATGACGAGTATCAGGAACGACGTGACACGAATGGGTAATTATGGCGACTAGGGATAAAAAAGGCACGCTCAAAGGGAACGAATGATGGTAGAAAGACGGCGTAATTGGAAAGCGGAGAGATGCTAAGAGACTAGCAAGCGGTTTCTGCGACTACAGTCCATAACAACACTGTACTTGTTAGTGTAGACTGTCCTAATGCTTAATACATGTCTTTGCAAGGATGTACTGCAAAATGATTACAGTGGCGAGCTTGATGTCGTGCAAATAAACATTGACAGACGTTGTATCGAGATTAACCGTCCCGGGAAGGCGCGAAACCCCGCAACCTAATCGTCGCGCCCCTGCCAAGAGTGTCAACATATTTCATGTACCCCTATTTCTGAAGTAGTTCACCTTGGTTCTACTTGTCGTCCTGCCTGTTCCTCTGTTTATCCCTTCTCTCAACTGTTACTTCTCTTCTTGTCCTTCCTTTCTACCTCTTTCTTGTACACTTATCGGCAACAGCGAGTTCAACACGAGACCATTTACCAATCACGCCGACTTCTGGAGTTCTTTTCGATACAAGACCTCCGCAGTCGCCTCTTGTCTCGAGCTTTCTATAGCGATTACCTCCAGTCGAGCCGTATACCATACCTATCTTCTTGTAATCTATCACAACAATCACAATGGCCGACCAAAATTCCTTCGCAAAGACGGGCGCACTCGTCATGGACATCTCCAAGATCAACAAGCCCAAGGTCACATTGGAAGAGCGTTTCCCTGAAATGTTTGCGCCCAACAGACACATTGATCGCCGAAAGTGCGAGAGAGTGGTACCTATGAAGGTGTTGGTGCTGGGGATGTGCAGAACTGGTACTGCTTGTAAGCTCAAACATCCCTATTCCGTGGAGCAGCTACACGAGACTATACAGACGAACACGGACTAATCAACGCTCTGCTTCTAGCTATGTGGGAAGCCCTCAAACTGCTCGGGTACATTGACTGCTACCACATGTTCAACCTCATGGTAGACCCGGACGACAACGACATGTGGATTGATGCTATCAATGGCAAGTTCTTCAGCCATCTCGGACACAAGCCTTTTGAGAAGAAAGATTGGGATCAACTGCTTGGTCACTGTCAAGTATGTCAATCTTGGGAAAATATCTGAGACAAGTACCTCACAATACAGTCACTAACACATCATACAGGCTGTTTGCGATCTTCCTGCTTGTGCCTTCGGACCTGAACTCATCGCCGCCTACCCAGATGCCAAAGTTGTTCTTACAAATCGACCAATGGACGGATGGTACAGCTCTTGTGTTGGTACAATCCGCAACTCCATGACCGACCCATGGCTCTTCTTTCTCGGTAAATTCGACGTGGACGTCATGGGCAAATGGTCACGCATGTCACGCCTTCTATTCAAGGGGCTCTTCAACGATGACTTCGAGAAGAATGGCCGCCAAGTATATGAGGACCACTACAGAGCTATCAGGACACTAGTGCCGGAAGGACAGTTGTACGAGTTTCAAATTGGAGAGGGCTGGGACGGATTGTGCAAGTTTTTGGAGATTGAGAAGCCGGACTTTGAGTACCCTAGAGTGAACGAGGCAACAAGTTTCAAGGACAGGAATAAGTTGAGGTACAGTCAGGCTATTAGCAGAGGTATGCCACGGATTTTGACGACGGTGGTCACTTTGACCGGTTTCATTGGTGCGGTGGCATTTGCTTATCAGAGGTTCTGGCGACGAAGATGAAAGTGGAAAGCACAGGTGGCATAGGTGGCGGACTGGCATTGGAATGGCAATCACAAATGTACAACATACAAGGTATCACCTGGGTTATAGCGTAGGTACATGATTTATACGATATACTACAGAGTTATCTGCAGTGAGTGAATGTTCTGCAGATATACTGTATCAGTATCAGTATAGCACTCTGTCTTCCATCCTCCATCTGAAAAGACGGACGCGGGCTGATTAATATAGCCGTTGGATTTTGAAACACGGCTTGGCATTTTTGGTTAGCATATTTATGTTTTCAATCTTTCCTCATCTGCTTACCTACTGCTTCATCATGATCATCCTCTGAATGAGAACACTGAACTTCATCTTGGGATTTCTGACATGTCATCATTGAAACTATGGCTTCCCCTGCATCTGTTGACGCCTTAGCAAGATCAAGTTCATCACCGAGTCAAAAGGCGCCTTCGCGCAGTAACACTGGCAGCGCAACACAGAAAACGAATCTCCTCAATTGCGAACGTTGCAGAAAGCGCAAAACAAAATGTGACCGTGCAGAGGGTGGTTGTACATCATGTCAACGTGCTGGGGTGACATGTGTCGTCGTGGATCGGCCAAGGTTGCCGCGAGGTAGGAATGGGGGGCGGAAGAAGCAGGATGTAGAGCTTCGAACACGATTGGCACGTCTGGAAGATCTGGTAAAAGCATTTGCACCATCATCGCTCGAGGCACAATCGAATGGTCAAGCAAACACAGATATTGTGGTAGTCGAACAGGAGCCGTCGCATCACATTCCAAGCTTGCAACCGCACACTAGTAGCACTTCAGGCTCAGACACGAAGAAATACATGGGAAGCGCGTTCTGGGAGTCGCTAAGCAGTGAGGTAAGCAAAGCTTCGTTCATAATGGAAAAGACACGACATCAATACTCACTTCATGCTTAGATCAATGGCATAAGTGAAGTGCTGGATGACTCTGAGGAAGAAGATGGTTCCACACCGGGCACGGGAGTATCTTCAGGAGGTATCGATCACTACAGAGCACCTCACGTCGATCTCTTCATTATGGATCCAGATTCATTCGTCTATAATCCAGCCTTACTCGATATGCCAGATACGGAAAGTGCTGCTGCTCTATGCGATGTCTTCATCTATAGGTTCTTAACAATGCAACCTGTCTTACACGGTCCCTCAATCAAGTACTTTCTGACTGGACAAGGAAACTACCTCGACCTGTCACTTGACGACCCAGCCATAAGAGCACTTTCCTTCGCGGTGTTCTACGCAGCGATCGTGACTTTACAGCCCGACGAGTGTGTGAAGCTTTTCAACGTCGATCGTCAATCCGCTCTGACACGATACCAATTTGCAACTGAACTGTCACTGGCTCAGGCCGATCTTCATCGCACAACAGAGCTCACTACATTACAGGCATTTATGATATATCTTGTAGGTCTTCCAAACATCTCCTCGTCATAACTGGACAAGACTAACGTTCATGCACTAGCTGGCTTTGAGGACAGAAGACAGCTCGAGAAAGATGTGGAGTCTCTTCGGTCTGGCATTGAGAACGGCTCATGCACTACGTTTACACAATGACGAGATCAACGAAGAGCTATCGCCATTCGAACGTGAAATGCGTCGTCGAGTGTGGCACAATATGCGCAGGCTCGACATTGTAGTGTCTCTGGATCGTGGCACGTATCCATGTCTTCCAGTAAATACAATGGTTATGCTACCGCTCAATATCGACGACAGTCAGTTCGACTTCCACACTGAAGGACCTTTGAAAGCTCAAACTGGTTACACATGCGTAGCCATGTTCCTAAGCTTGCTCGATACAGTTTCGAATATGACCAACTACACGTTCGGCGTAATAGGAGGTAAGAGCAGTATACCTTAGCCAAAGCAAAGACATCACTGACAAACTCGAAGACGCATACCATGCCAAAATGAGTGAAACAGAAGCTCCACGATCTACCAACACAAACCCTTTGCATGCGCACGCAGACTATCCAACAGCAATTAAGTACGCCACAGATCGTTACCTCCAATACTGCGATCCAACCATCGACCTTCAATATGTCAACATTCTTGTGGTCAAGCTCGTCATCATCCAAAAAGTCCTTCTGTCCGCGATGCCTATGCGCCGTAATGCCTCACATACCAGTCACGTCGACGACGTCGTCTTCTCATTAGCTATAGAAGTGCTCGAAATCGGTCATCAACTGGGCACTAATCCGAGAGCACTACCATGGAGCTGGTCTAATCGTGTCCATTGGCACTCTTTTGGCGTTGTCCTAGCTAAGCTCTGTGTTGAGCCGAATAGCAAGCTTGCAGCACGCGCGTGGAATGTGGTAGAGGGATCTTTCATTCAGTACGGCAAAAAAGTCGCAGATTCTGAAAAGGGCATGTTGTGGAAGCCACTAGAGAAGCTCATGATCGCAGCGAGACAAGCTAGAGCAAAGATGGAAGGACTTACAACGTCCACTGCTATCGTGAACAAAACACTCTTCAACACCCAGTCGCAAGAGCCGGTACAACATTACACGAACCTCGCAAGCTTACCCGCACCCACAGCGTGGACACATTCTACCTCGATAAACGAGCCCGCCCCACCTATCGCACTTACAACAGACTTCGACATGCTCAGCTTCCAAGATCCAACAAATCAAAACCTCGACGACCTCAACATGACTTATAACGACCCCGGCATGACCTCCAACATCGCCACAAACAGCGCACTATGGAGCGGTTGGGATTGGTCAACATTCGTAGACGACATGAACACGAATTACCTACAAGCGGACGACTTTGCGGACATCTCGTTTGAACGGACATTACCAGCTTATCAACGGAATTATGGAAAAGACTTTAACAATGCAAGGAATTTGCCGGCATTTTGATGAGGGCTCAGAAATGTCCGATCTCTAATTTTCTTTCTGGGTTGTGCCGACTAGTACTCTCTTCAAAAGCAATTCAAGGGGGTTTGCATCATCAGTGCGTTGAGAAACGCCTGTAGCACCATGAGCGCATTTGACAACGATTGAGTCATAGGACATTGGCAGTTGTCGAAATAGCACCCACTCTCCTTCATTTCAAGCAAGGACACCAAATCAGTGCATGAGCAAAGATTGAAACAACAACTGACAATCTGCTCGCCTTTCGGATTTATTGTGGTCTTCTGCCCATTCACCTCGATACCGCCAAGACGTTAGGAAAGTCTTGCATGTATATTGCTGCACTTGAATGGCAAATATGCTGTACTGGCAATTGAAGACTGTGTTGTACAACTACTTCCTTCCCCCGGACAGCCTCAAGCAAGACATCATCATCAGACTCCTCCGTCGTATTACGAATATCATAATGAAACTGATGAGCAAGATCCATCCTTCGATCATCCGTCATTAAGCGTGTTTATGCCATGAATCGTCCATCCATTTCAACACACAACTCACGTTATCACCACTTATTCCAGCAGGGCATTCATACCTACACGACAGCAACAGCGAAAGCCAGCCTATGCAATCTGAAATTTTCGTGTCTCGATAGATTACATAAATTGACATTAGTGATGCCATCGCTTTTGCATGTCTGCAAGTACAAAATACAATTATAAGTTGAATCATGCTGTAAACCAGACAGACGAAGGGGAAATACCTCCGCCTCGCTCGTGATGTGAGCTTAAACTTCTTTTTGTTGATTTTCTTCTTCAGACGTGATGCTCGTTTGAGGCGCAAGGGGCGGGTGAGGCGAGGAGATGTAGTCGTGGATGCTGACGAAAAGCAGATTGGACGATGATGACAACATGATTGATTGCTTTTGTAGAAACTGGAAACGGGAATGAGTGAGATGATGCTGGTCATTGAGAAATAAAGCATGAACAGTAGTGATGTGCATCGCGCCCGGAGAAAGCTTTTCGTGAATAACCATCTACGCTCGCACGCTAAATGAAGGGAAAGAAAGAAATAAGGTATAAAACTCGAAAAAAGCACCTCATACCAATTACATCAGATCATGAGAACCATACCACATGAAAATCCGCCTAACAAGCCAACAAATTTAGCAAACCATATGCGTCGTTCTTTACCTCATATTCGCATCTCCCATTCATATGCTCACACCTATGACTCATACCTTGAACGACCCAAATCTTTCCTGCTCCACCCAATCTACAAAGCAAGAACACCAGCAATAGCCACAATACCCGCCAATCCCGCAGAAATAACACCAGTAGGCACGCTTGCACCACCTGAGCTAGAACTCGTCCTGCTAGCACTAGCCGAACTTGCAGCAGCACCAGTCGCGCTTGCTCCACCAGACGTAGTAGCACGGCTAGTCATGCCCGCACCACCGCCCGCACCACCGCCAGCACCACCAAGCACAGTTCCATTAGCCATAGTCCCGTTAACACCGCCAGCCATGGTAGCGTTCCCTGTTGCGGCGACAAGAGTGCCGTTGCTGGCGGGTGTGGAGGCCACGGTGCCGTTGATGTAGACGGTGCCGTTGCGTGTGAGGGTGGGACCCACGAGGAGAGTGCCGTTGGCGTTTGTGACGTTGCCGGTTGTTTGTGCAAAGGGAGCGGCGGTGATGTTGGTGGGTGAGGCGGTGCCGTTGGGTGCGACTGTCACTGCGGCTTGGACGGAGGCGGGGATGAGGTAGGTCTGGACGTTGGTGGGGAGGGCTTGGAACCATGAGGGTGCTGTGCCTGAGGCGAATTCCTGAAGCTCGTGTTAGTTTGTGTGTAGAGCAAGCGTGGCAGCATGGTAGTGGCGGTAACGTACAGATGCGATCGCGGACGAGGCAGCTGCCTTGTTTGTGATGGCGAGCGCGAGAAGAGAGGAGGGAAGTGCGGTGAATAGGACCATTTCCACGCTCACACTGGAGAGTGATTAGCCTTGAGCGATACACGATTGCGAGGATATGTTGACAACATACGGGATATTAGGGTCATTGATCTGTCTCTTCTCGACATGGTTAGGCTCGAGAGTCGCGAAAGCAACAGCAGAGAGAGCGCAGACGCTGGCGAAGAACTTCATTGTTGTTGTGGGTGTGTGGTGGGATGTGAAGTGAGTTTGGTGGTGATATTGACGAACAGGAGGGTTGTGGCTTGTCAAGCTAGTGGATTAACGAGAGTGAGTAGCTTGCGCGAAAGAAGGTGTAGTGGAGAGAGAAGGTGTAGTGAAAAAACAGGAGAGCAGAGAGGAGAGATTGGGGAGGAGAGGCGTTTGAATGTGGATGTACTCCCCCGCGCCAAATTCAAGGGCAAAAGGCTAATTGTTGTTTTCGCCGATCTAGAGCCCTGGTAACGAACTAGCCGACACGTAACAAGCGCAGTGTGAGTGGATACCATTATTAAAGTCTTGTTTCATAAGTAAAATGCTATTTCATTAAATATGTTTCATGTTTCATGTTGACCTCAACATCGGCCCCAACTCCATCTCATACATGTGCGGCGGGCAACATGCGATTAGTCGACTCTGCCGACCCTACTTCAAACTCGCCCACATTCCGGCCTCTTGATAGATCATAGTCTACTTCCTCCTCTTCATCCACCCATCCATGCCTTCCAATGCCTACACCGAATGCCCGGTGACGACTGCGAGGACCCCATGCATATCCTGTACCGTGCCCCAAGGGCAGATTGTAGAGTCTGAACGAGAGAATCGCTATCACAATACCAATAAACGCTCCGCTGAGGATGTCGAACCCGTGATGGCGGAAGTCAAAGTAACGTGATGCAGCAATGTAGGTGGCGGCACCGATCGGAATGTAGGCTAGGAGGACTAACCATAGTGCTGGTGCTGCTGCTTCGTCGCGATATGGCATAAATGGCTCGTCTCGGTCGTTTCTGCGGTGGTTTCTCAATGTGTATCTGGAGGTGGCCGGCACAGTTTGTGGTTGTGATTTGGTGTGTCTAGGGAGGAACGGTACTGAAATGGCAAATTTCGAGGCCAGCCAAAGTGATAGATATAGCAAACCAGCAAAGGATGCTAGTATGTTGTTAGTATCCTCTTGGGAGTAAGACGTTATGCTAGCTCAACTTACTCGACGAGTGTCCAGAAGGGAAACTTCTAAACCCATCCTTGAGTTGCGACAGATTCGTCTGCGTACAGATGTTGCGATCCACCAAAACCAGGCCTCTCAGCACATTATTACCATATCCGCCAACAATATACTGGTCCAGGTTCGCAACATCCGGTATACACCTTGCCAGCATATCAGGTCTTGGCTTGCCAATTATGTTTTTTAGTCCAGTGACAATCATGATTTGCGTAGTTTGACACAATGCAAGACCAAGCCAACCAGCCGCAAATTCCCATCCTCTCAAGCTTAATCGCGAACGCCAGGAATACAGTTTTCCCTCTCCAGGGACTCGCACAAAGACGAAGGAGACAATGAGGATCACCACTGCGGGCACCAGGATCGACACGATATCGAGAACTGTGTCCGACACGGTGTCATTCCTGAGAGGATAGGAAATTGAGAGGTCCAGGATGGAGAATGGATGATAAGATGGATCGATCTTAGAAAACCCAAGACTGATCAAGCCGAAAGCACTGAATAAAATGTTAGTTTCTGTCCTGCCATGGTCTACCTTTATTATCGACATACATCAAGACGACGACATCCAGCACGTATGATGATATGACGAGCTTTGAATAGCCCAGTATTGCCATATTCAGCTGATATGATTTGTTGTTGTTCCAAGCACAGTAAGTATATGTGCGATTGCTATTGCTGAGAGTGACAGTGATCGACTCTAGTCAAAACTGTTGCGACCAGCTATCAACTTGAACGCGAGGGGGCGTGAAGTACGACAAGAAGCTAAGACAGGACAAGACAACGACAAATGTCAGCTCAGCCCCGATGAGATTACGCGCAACAGAAAAAAGGCAGGCTTCACGCTTGCTAAATTGGCAAAAGATTGACGACGGTTCGCTTCACCACAGAAGAAGGAAAAGGAGCGTTCTTGTACCTCTATATTATTGGTTCGCCTCTCTAATTTCAAGCTCAATGTCACTGTATTGGAGCACGCGACATTGGCCACACAAATTGACGTGGCTTTTGAGGCTTTATTGCCGAGAGTGATATACATACCCACCGGTTATCGTCAACTTCCCCCAAGATAGTTCATGGCAACAACAAGCGACCCCAGTATACATTGGTCAGCGTCAACGTCAACGTCAACATCAACACTCGAACAATCTCTCGCTCAAAGAAAGACTCTCACAATGTCCCGCTTCGTAGCCGCCGGCTCCTCCTCGACTTACACCCCTCCCACAACCACCACTCCAGCCGCCGATGAATGGTCTCTAGCGCAAAAAGAGCTCGAAGCCTCGCGCCAACGCAAAGAAGAACAATCTCGTTCGCAGCAACAAAGTGGTTCTTCACTATATGAAACGCTACAAGCTAACAAAGGTCTGCTTCCTTCGGCATTCTCCCACTCAATCACATTCTTACGGCGACAAGACATGATGTATGAAGCGCAAAGCTGACGATTTAGTATTTGGTTGATAACAGCCGCAAAACAGGAAGCATTTGAGGAAGCCGCAAAGCTAAAACACCAATTCCGTGCTCTAGACGATGACGAGGTCTCATTCCTTGATTCGGTGCTTGAGTCGGAACGTGCAAAAGAGGCGGAAGTCAAGAAAGAGGAAGCGGAACGCTTAGCTGCATTTAAGAAAGCCAGAGAAGAGGCCGGGAAAGGTGGGTTGGATGACGAGGAAGAACGCGTTGGAGAGGAGGCAGTCGTGTGGACAGCTGGTGGAGCGAGTAGGAAGAGGAAGAAGGGAAAGGAAGGAACTGCTCTAAAGGGTATGAAAGTCCGAAGAACGAGTTCAGCTGCTGCGCAGATCGATCCACCGAAGCCCGTGGAAGAAAAGGAGCAAACTGCCTCTGCAACCACTACTTCTACTTTTTCAAGATCAGATGTGGCCATATCTTCGAAACCTACACCATTATCCGGTGCTCTCTCACCAGCACCGCCAGCAGTCTCCTCACAGCCCGTGCCGAATCGCTCACCAGCTCCAGCTGCTGCGCTTGGACTGGGCTTGGGCGGATATTCGTCCGATGAAGACTGAACAGGTACCACAAAGTCTGGGTAAGACCACCTGGATTTAGAACCCAGGACTCAAAGTATGAAGCTTCTTATTTCATGAGGTAGTGGCCCCAAAACCTGGTTTTCGAGACCTTCGCCTATTCCTGACCACGACGGATGCACTCATGCTACAGTGAGCACGCTCGACGTGTTGTGGCGTAAGTTCCCCCAGAAGTGGTATCCACTGCTCGAATTGCTTCTAGAAAGGATGCTAAGAACGTGGATGAGAAGAACCATGTGAACGATTGCACCCAGCAACGATTGTACCAAGCCAAGTTTATGCGTAGTGGTAGGGACGTAGTTGTGTCTGCATGTGGAACACGCTGAGACCGACTTGGGGAGCGCACTAAGTAGCAAGGCTGGAAGTCAAGTGGTCGGCTACTACTTCATTCTGCCTCAAGCCTTACAATGTACATGCTCAACATTTATTTCACAGCGACGCTGGTGGATGCCTCCATGGCAGGACTAGTACTTCTTAGTCTAAAAGCCGCGTTGAGCAATTCGAAATGGACTCTACAACACCTCTTACGTATAAACTTATGCTGGCTTTGAAAGCCTACTAGCGCAATATGTCTTTGCTGCTGGAAAGCTCACTCAAAGCTGTGGTAGTGCAACTCTCCCTCCTTCTTCTGCCACAATTTTCTCCTCATCCCGTTCATCTTAATGATTGGACCTTCGGTTTCTCTTCAGGCGTCGGCCATGAAACCACGTCACGATACGTGCAGCCATCGGCCGTACTGATGCTGCTTCTCGAGTCGAAAATGGTGTCCTCCGAAAGCTTGGGCCGAGTGACTGAGAGGTACTGGGTGCCAGATAATCGAGCCTATGTATACCCTCCCCGTACCACTCGTAGGAACACTTGGGCATGATCACATCAACGCGCTGAATGGTACCCGGAAACTGTTGCTCAAGGCGCGTCAAGTTTCTAGCACAGCGATCTAGCAGCTCTTTCAATATTCTTTCACCGGGACGACCCTTATACTCCTCCCAATCATCAAGCTTGAGGCACCATGTCATCCTCGGAATAAGCCAGGTCCAGAAGTCGTCAGTCGAGCCGTCGTATAGTACGTCGTGGTATGCAGACAATCAAAAGTCCAATACGTTGCGACATCCCACTTCGAGAGACCTCTTTCTACGAGGTGACCTCTTTCCACAAGAGGAGCCTCACGATCTTGTGGCCAGCGCCGAACGCTTAGGATAGTTGGTGGAAACATTGTGCTGAAGATCTGATGACAGAGCTCAAGTGGAAGACGTGGGAGTGGCATGCTGAGCTTTGAAAGCAAAAAAAGAACAAAAATCACAAAGGTGTGCAGCTCGAGGTTGGTTGTCTTGAGGATTCACGTCGATGAAATTTTATATTGTCACAGAGAAGAAGGGGCCTTGTACCACGTTGTGTCACACGAAGTTGTTTGTTGTGATCGAAACAAGGTATCCACACGCTATGCCGTTTCTGGACGTCCCAAGCCTCTCGCGGCTCTTCTGGTAATAGAGCCTTCGAAGTCACTTATAATAGGGTACTTCCGGTGAGGAGTGCTAAAGGAGTCAAAAGTAAGTCAAGATCGATGAGATGTCGGTTTATCCCTAGGAGAAGACCTTTAAGATGCTACGAGGATGCTAGAGGTCTAGACTAAAGAAGCAGTAGCAGGAAGAGAGCTGTTAAGGTTTAGGCGTGAAACTAATATCAACCGAAATAATAGGGGGTTATAGACAGGCCTCTAGGATGTAGCCAATTAAAAAGCATATAGACCGGTGTGAGGACTGTCAATCAGACTTAAGCAGTTAGTGAAGGTCAAATAGATATCCAGATCCCAAGACTCGGGGTTACCCTTTTTTAAGCACCCTAAGAGGAGCGCTCTCACACAAGATGAAGGTTTATATAGGATAGTATAGACAGAGGCTACAAAAGATTGACCTCGAGAGAGTCGAACGGTAGGCACGCAGCAAATCATAATCCCAAATGTAGGCGCACCTGACTTTGTAACTTGGCTTTGGCAAAGATGAAACGTGTATGAGACAAGCAACAGTTGTCAAAGTTGTCGTCACGTTCGTCACATTAATACCTAGACTCAACTCTGACACTTCAATCGTGCAATCTATCCAGTATGCCTCCATAGAATAACACGATGGATCAGCCCCAACCCACACTCCTATCTGCCCGTCTCGCACGTACCAAGCCAACCTCCCCGCCAGCACACCACGTTCTCGCGTCTCCGAGTATTAGCACAAGCTGGTCATCCTACCTCCCTTCTTTCAACCCAAGCCCTTCTGAGTCACGTCCTCGACGCGATAGTCTTTTCAAATCATCTCGAAAGTCCGACAGCCAAGAATCTCCCCAATTACGAGAGCAGGAGCGAATAGCAGGCTTTCGCAATCCTTGGCCGTCCTGGCACAAACCCACACAGAAAGAGATCTGGGACAATCTAGAATGGGGCGAGGATGTGGATCCGTGTATAGAACTCGCTGCCAGCGTGCTTGCCACTCCTTCCACTCCCATACAAACAGGATTGACTACGAAAGGTAGTAAAGGCAAGACTGTGCTCAGGAAGAGGTCGAAAGAGCTGAAGAAGCCAGAGACGAGATCACAGCAAGCTGCAGAGCTCTTGAAGGTTGTACCACCTGATTTTGCTTTTGATGGCACTAGAGAAAATGCCAGAGTGACGTGGCTAGGCCATGCAGGCGTGCTCGTCCAAATACCGCCATTATCCAGTGATGGAGCACGACCAATACGTTGTGTCTTTGACCCTATTTTCTCGCAACGTGCTTCTCCAACGCAGGGAGCAGGACCGACGCGTTACTATGCCGCACCGTGCAAGGTGGAGGATTTGCCGGAGATAGATCTCTTCTTTTGCTCACATTCTCATTACGACCATCTTGATTACGAAACTGTGATGGCTCTATGGAGGATGAACAAGGACACTATCCGCTTCATTGTACCTCTGGGCAATAGACAGTGGTTCGTAGACTCAGGAATCACGGAGGGCCGAGTGCATGAGCTGGACTGGTGGGATACTATCTACCTATCACTAAAACCTGAAGTACCAGAGGAACGATGTCTGAAAGTCGTATGTACGCCCTCACAGCATCAGTCAGGTCGTTCCGGTCTAGATACGGATATGACACTATGGTCTTCTTGGTTCGTCCAACATCCCATGCACGCCGAAACTACACCGTATCGTGTTTTCTTCGCCGGAGATACAGGCTACCAGTTCCATGCCTCTCCACAATGGCCACCCTCGCCACCTTCTTCCTCGTCCTCATCATCATCCTCGCCTACTACTGCGACAACACCCCCAAAACAAGCCGTCCTGGCAACAGGCGAAGTGGCAGACAATCCCAAATACACGACATATCCAACATGTCCTGCTTTCCAAGATATTGTTGACGCACTCGGTGCGACAGATTTGCTGATCCTGCCCATCTGGGTTGGCGGCACTTACGACTTCGTACGATCTTTGGTTCCTGTCTCAGATGCACTCAGCCCTTTTCCACGTCACAAGCTGGGATTGACCGCGGCTAATCACATGCCGCCTTGGGATGCTGTACGCGTGCTGAAATTGATGACGAAAGGCAAAGAAGGCAAGAAAGGTCTAGATTCGAGCAGGCGAAGAGCGCCTGTAGCAGTAGCGATGCACTGGGGTACGTTTATTACTGAGCCAGTTGAGGTGTTGAAGACTCTGGGCCAGTTGCAATGGGCTTGTGAGCAGCAAGGGGTAAGATTCGCACGCGAGATGGACGGTGACGGAGGAGAAGCAGAGACAACCTTCTTGGCACTGAATCACGGGCAAAGCGTCACATTGTAGCTGAGTGGTGACCAACAAAGGTAGTCCATAAGCGCACATAAGGTAAATCTGTCGTGTCGTGGCGTATCTCACACTGGCTCCATGCCTTTCTGCTTGCTTAAGTGATCTCGTCGTTAGACGGGGCCAACCTGGAACGTAAGATCCGCCATGAAGTACAGCAAACTTCTCGTCAAGTTTTTTAGACGCTTAAGCTTTTAAAGAGAATAGTGCAACAGCTATGTGGAAGACGGCAGCTCTCTTCGGAGTCTCATTCTTGCTCTTGCCTAGAAAAAACGCTGACAAACCTTGTGCATAAAACTGTTTTCGCTCTCACCTGCATGTTATGTTTCACACTTCATGATCGCGTTGCCTCGCGCCCACGCCCATACACCGCGTCGCTCTTAACTACATTGTTCTCTGTTATACTTCACTTTCCCACCAGTCCTTCCTCATAACAGATCGTGCACATCCTATCATTCTACAAAACACTACATATCACGCATTGCGCGTTGCGCGTTGCGTAAGAGATGGGCTCAATGTTTCGCTTCGGTGAGACCAATCATCCAGTTTATTCGCAGTTCTCAGACAGTTGGTCAACCATTAGAAGCTTGGCTGTGCTCGAACGCTTTCACAATAACGCCAACAATGCCAGCAACGCCACAATGTTAGCACCACTGCAGACCATCTTTCTGCCGGAGGAGGAACTCTTCCATCTGCCAGAGGAGGAGGAATTTTTCAACAAACGACCTAATATCCTCTGGATTGAAGTAGTGGAGACGCTTCGACTTGCTGTCAAACAATATGTGGACGTCAGTCTTTGGATGAAGGACTTGCCTCCTCTATTTGACAATGATTGGAACATCGTCGAACCACGTCAACGACCACACCCAAACTGCGTTGCTTGTGGCGAAGAAGCTGGACCCAGCAATCACTTTACCACGCGCAAGATCACTTCTACTTGTGAACACGCGCCCTCGATCTGTAAGCTGTGCCTACAGCATTGGATTGAAACTCAGCTCGAGGGTACTGCATGGGATAAGATAGCCTGTCCTGAATGCACAGAGGTTCTCTCGCATGCAAACATCAAGCTTCACGCCACAAAGGCTGTCTTTGAGCGGTAAGTCTCGCCTATCTCACATCATTCATGCGATTCCGAGCCTAAAACTCTTCTCAGTGTGGATCAACTCGCGCTTTCCTCTTTCTTGTCAACCGACGAGACGTTCATATACTGTCTATCAGCTACTTGCACGGCTGGCCATCTTCATGATGGCGGTTCGTACAGACCTATCTTTCGTTGCACAGTTTGCGACTCTCGCTCATGCGTGCCTTGTGGTGTAATCTGGCACGACGACCTTACATGTGAACAATATCAGCAATCTGTCAGGGATGCTGCTGAGAAAGATGAGATGGCGCGACAGGTTAAAGGAAGGCTGGCGATAGAGGAGGCTGCAAGCAACGAGGCCGTCGAAGCGCTCTCTAAAGTCTGCCCTAACAAGGTGTGCGGAGCACGGATTGAGAAGAATGGCGGGTGTGATCATATGACTGTAAGTACATACTTCTCTATGTTTCTTGGTTTCGCCAGACTTTTCGTGATCTAGGTCAGTGTGAACTTTACTGATCTCAATGTTATCTCACTTTGAGATTTCCATCTTCTTCTTCCTCTCTTCTTCTTTTTTTCTTCTTCAGCACTCTTCACACCCTTCTCTGCGCGTCTACCACCATCACCCTCTTCATCACAATCCTCATAGTTTGCGACAGACCACAACAATGGAAGACTGATGGTGTTACCTTCTTCTTGCAGAAGTTGCGGTGCAGCTGGTGCTGGATAGAGTTCTGCTGGTCTTGCAGCAATGTGTACAATCCTGAAAGATGTTATCATGGTTGTGGACGTGATTCCTTATTAGCTGATGCTAATACTACGGCAACAATAGTGTAGAAACTGCCTCTTTCAGTTCTGCTGGCTCTGCTTCGCAAACTACGATGATATTAGAAAGATTGGCAATGAAGCACATGCGAATACTTGTCGATGGCGCGATCCTGAGTCTGAGTCTGATCGCTTGATGAGACCTTAGCAGATGGTCGGTTTTGTATAGTCACAAGAGTATGAATAGTGGAAGTGTGGATAGTGGAAGTGATTGAAGTCGCTGGTAATCATGTTCTGATGGGGGCCGATGCTGATGTTCTTGGAAGATGCATATGAACAATAGAATATTGCAGGAACGGATGTGCATAATGTTAAAGATACTAATGATGAGACCTCATGTACCATCAGCAGGACGATGCAGGCGCAATTGTGAGATATGATAATTGAGCAACTCTGGATTTTCATAGTACTAATACAAGATTTTCATACAGAGGATCACGGTCACGCGTGAACCTGATGAGAGCCCCTTCCAGCTCAAAATCAAACCTCAATCACTGTCGTGACTGCATAGTATGAACCATGGAAGGCCCTCCTTAGTGCCGAAAGGGTCTGCGATGGTGAACAATATCACCAAGCAGGTATTATTCATTTGTGAGTTGTTTCCACATTTCTCAAGCGAGTATGGCTGTCATCGAAGCGTGTCTGCTCGAGCCAGACAAAGCACTACTGCAGCACGTACTTCCTGGGAAAGAAATCACCCACAGTGTGCTGTCAAACACATTCACAGCATGTACTTGTCTCGTGTACCCTACAGGTGTCGACCCCGATAGTTCTCAGGAAGCTGTCATTCTACGATTCGAGACCGAAAAAGACACATTGGAACATACCGCAAACATGCAGCGCGTCGCGGAACTGGCTATACCAGAATACATTCCTCGTCTGCTACAGTCTGGGAAGTTTGTGCTTTCTGATGGAAGGGAGGTTTACTTTTCAGTCACCACTTATATCGAAGGCTGCATCGTATTGAAGAGGATCTGGAACAAACTCACCGAGCCACAAGAGCGTCATATAATGGGCCAGGTATCGATGCCATAAGAAGACTGCACCAACTTGACCTAGATAGTGGCCGTGCTCGCGGGTTTTTGGCCGAAATAGGAGCTGATAGACGTGCAACACTCTGCGGTCCAGGCCATGGCTACTGCAAAAGCTTTCCTCTCCTTCTCACAGCTCTTGTGCAGAGCAATGCGTCACCCAGAAGCCCTGGTAATAGGTTTTCGATCAGCGAACATCACCCTGACTGCCTAGTGTCTTTTAGCGATGACTTCGACTCCATTGTTCGCCTCTCTAGCGAGCAAAGTGCTGCGCTTGAAACCTCCCGCAAGCTATGCGACAATGATCTTGAACCACGCAATATTCTTGTCCGTGGAGCCAAACCGAATGGTGATTGTAAGACCAATGATTCAATGTACGAAGTCCGTGCAACCATCGATTGGGAAATGGCTCGTATCTATCTATTCAGTTACGAGTATGCGCTCAACGACAATGTCCTTGGCTCGTCAAACTTAATGTATTCGTGGTATGCCATGTTCAAATCACACTCGTTGCCCCTACTGCTGGCTCAAGATGCACAAGAGCCAAAGCAGGCAGATCAGGTATTCATTGGGGCACTTCAAGCCATACAAAGGGACTATGAGGCGGGTAAGACCAGAAATGTGGGCGTATGCAATCGTCAAAGGTGGCTCAAAAGGCAAGGGCTGGTTTTGAGTGCGCCGAGCTGGAGAGGTTGGGTACCTACCGATCCATTGATGGAGCAGAAGGTGTGGAGTGCGAAGGAGGATGAGGTACTTGAGGAGGAAGTCCTCAGAGATCTGGGAATGATTTAGAGGGATCCAACCACGACACCGGACATTTGACACTCACCTCATACACAAGTGCTCATGTGTTACATGAAAGAATTTATTTCTCTTTCCATCACTTCCATACAGTCTCGGTCGTCCCATATACTTGCTGAGCTTGACAGACTATTAACTATAAATTCGCCTCTTCGTCATTCGAGCGACTGCACTGCATCCACAGCCGCAATTGCTAGATGTCCCTCAGCATGCTCGGGCATGACATCGCCAAATCTGACTACCACGTCTTTCTGCAGTCGCGAACGCTCGGCAGCGGACAAAGTCGAGCCACTCAATGGAAGACGCAGATATAGATTATCTTTCGTCAGCGAAGATATGTTAAGATCCAGCTCTGCCATCGTCGCCAGACACCGAAGCACAGTCCTCAGAATTGCGGCACCTAACATTGCAAAGCTTGACACGAGCAACACGACCAACCATGGAGTACTGCAGCGGAAAACAGGGAGATATGCTATCACCGATAGAGTTGTGTTGATAGTACTTGCAGGCGTCGATACGAACCCATTTTGCAGGTTGGCTGTGATCAGGGTTGTGCCAGCACGTGCATTGTTGTACGTGTTCATGAGCTGAGAGAGTCTGAGAGAATATACGGCCGGATCCATTGTATAATGGGGTGGAATAAGGTTCGATGACCTTGTAAAGGGTGTATCTGGTGTGGCTAGGTAGATCTGAACCTGGTTGGCCAGGTCTATTGTGCCAGTGATCATATTGATGAAGCCATTCACCCAAATTTGTGTAAAGTTTATACTGCGGAAACCAAGGTTATCATCAAATGTTGTCCATGTAGGCGCCGGAATAGCTCGTTGTGACCATCGCATTTGCACTGTCGAGCAACTTTGCCGGACGCAATGAATCTTAGCTTCTACCCAAGAAGTGATGAACGAGCATACTGCATAGGTGGAACTGGAAGAATCGTTGAAATCATATGCCAATCCAATACCAGTATGGGTAATGTAGAAGAGCGATCTAGGCTGTGATGTGCTGGGCGCCGACGACAAGAAATATGTTCCGCCCGATCCAGTACCGCTTACCCAGAGACCTAGAGGTTTTGTTATGTTCGTAAAATTGGTGGATAAGGGAGAGGACGAAAAATTGGCTCCACTGTATAATAATGGGCAGTCCAGGATCCAATAGGCAGTTTCCAGCATCATTATTGAGGAGTTGTCCATAGGCAGAGGGCCAGTGGGCAAGCCTATCAGTGCGCTATATGACACGTTATCCTTTGGCACATCAAACCAGCTGCCAGACTCGATCGAATCTGCAGTGGCGAAACTCTCTAGCATCGGAATCTTGACGTTGCCCCAGCCATCCATACTCGAAGTCCTAAAGTCTCTGGATCCTGCTAACGACGCTGCCGTGAGGCTGTTCATGATTCCCACGACCTGAGTTCCGAAAACACCCAGGTCGGCGAACGACGAGTTTGTGTTTAGATACCCTATGGTCGAATTGAAGCTTTGCGGAACTTGTTCTAGGTATGCCAGGCGCAAGACTGCCTGGCCACCAAGCGGTGACAATGCCCAGTGGCATTTGCAACGACGCCATCAGAATATCGAGCATAGAAGGCATATGCCAAAAACACGACTGGCAAGAGAGCAAACAATATATCCAGCGAGACAGCCCAGATGATTTCACCCCAACTCTTCTTAATAGACTGCGGTGAAGCTGGCCAACCTGGTATTTCGACTGACGGTTTCACGTGCGAGTCGCGGTCACCATGACCATTGCTCCCTGGCCTGGCATCGTGTGATAGCTGAGACATCTCGTCTTCCGCATGCCGCATACCGTGTTTCGCAGGAGCTGTCAGTAGCTCGTACATTGACGTAGACGAAGACATGTTGCGGGAGTACAAGGACAATTACCTACGGCAACCGTCGAAAGCGATCGAGAGCAAATCCATCAGCTCTAAAACAGGCCGAGCGACCAGCTTTAGAGATGAAGTGGAAGTGGGGCTGCATAGCGTGTTTGAAGGATTCGGCTAAAGGCACAGCCACCGCTACCGCCATGACGGGCAACGTGCAGACCATTATTCGCAGCTCCCAAACTGCTGGTAATGAATGATAAGGTGGACTGACTTTCATTTGCCAGTAAATTCAGCAGGGAGATCAGTTCTGGTGATGTCTCATGGACAGCCGACAAGCGCCACTATCACCGCCTGCCTTATGTGGTCTAGCGCCATCTGCGAGCTGCCCTTCCAAGTTCTTACTGCATTCTTCTGACAACATGCAACACCTCTCTTCGAGCTCTGCCAACATCGTGAACATATGATAATCTGATGTGACTGATCTACTGTAATACAACATTTTTTGAATGAGCAAGACTCACCATGGAACCGACTATGCTGAAACAATACCTGGCGGACAGCCCACCCACTGTCGTTCCGCTCGTAATCAAACCTCACTTCGAGGCTTTGACAAATCGCGAGAAGCTGTATGCTCATTATATCAGCAGGTGAGTGAACAATGTCTCTGTGAATGACAAACAATGAAATGCTGACTTGATGGAGGGCATGCTGGGCTGGCGAACGCATCACGATGCGCCAAGTCTCTCCTGAAAGCGAGCACATCTATGATTTAATTATAAAGCTCTACAAAGATTGCAAAGGTGACTGGAAGGGTCTACAGCAGAAGACAGGCATCTCAGACGACGATCTGAACCATTTCTTACATTACGCTACTCAATTCCTTGCCAATGGTGGCAACTACAAGGGCTTTGGTGACTCAAAATTCATGCCGAGAATCTCCAAGCAAGACCTCAAGTCATTGTGCTCGAATGACAATGTCACGCTCATCATGTATGAGCAAGTCAAGGACGCAATGTATGCTGATGTAGATGTGGCTAAGATGCATCTTGGTTATCCTGACGGAGGACACGTATCAACATACTACCCTGACTCTCCCAATATCACCACGGAGGAGATCACGATCGTGAGCGAGTTTCTCGATAGCAAGGGCTTGCTTCCTGAAAACACCAGGCTGAAGAAGGTGGAAGGTGGCAACTTTGAGCTACTACTTGCTTCCAGCGAGACAGCACCGAGTAGACTAGACATCAAGGAAACCAAGCTGACATTGGAAGGCAAGCTGGCTGGCAAGACCGTCACATTCAAGTACGGAGATCACAGTAAGCAGATGAAGACAGTTGCAGAAGCAATGCGCGAAGCACAAAAGTATGCCGGAAACGAGCACGAGGAGAAGATGACTGGAGAGTACGCTTCATCATTCGAGACAGGTTCGCAAGAAGCATTCAAGGATGCTCAGAGACACTGGATCAAGGACAAAGGTCCTGTAGTCGAGTGTAACATTGGTTTTGTCGAAACATACAGAGATCCACACGGCATTCGTGGCGAGTGGGAGGGATTCGTGGCGATGGTCAACAAGGAAAGAACCAAGGCATTCGGAGCACTTGTCGATGCTGCACCTGAGCTGATTCCTAAACTTCCATGGAGCAAGGACTTTGAGAAGGACAAGTTTCTTGCACCCGACTTTACTTCTCTAGAAGTATTGACATTCGCAGGATCAGGCATACCCGCAGGAATCAACATTCCAAACCACAACGATATCCGTCAAAACGAAGGCTTCAAGAACGTCAGTTTGGGCAATGTGTTGAACTCCAAAGGTGCCAACGAGAAAATCCCATTCATTAAAGAGTCCGATCTCCCCATCTACGAGAAGCTCAGAGAAGCTGCCTTCGAGGTACAAGTCGGCCTCCACGAACTGCTCGGTCATGGGTGTGGAAAGCTCTTGCAGGAAACAGAACCAGGTGTTTTCAATTTCGACCACAAGAATCCACCCCTATCTCCCATCACAAACAAGCCAATTACAACTTGGTACAAACCAGGCCAGACTTGGGGAAGTGTGTTTAGCAGTATCGGATCGAGTTATGAGGAGTGTCGCGCGGAGTGTGTAGCAATGTCGCTGTGCTGCGACTTCCCCACACTGAAGATATACGGTTTTGGTGATGGCAGTAAAGACATCAACGGCGAAGCAGGAGATGTTCTGTATGCTGCATACCTTTCCATGGCTCGAGCTGGGATAGCAGCTCTAGAATTCTGGGATCCAAAAAGCAGGAAATGGGGCCAAATCCATATGCAGGCTCGCTTCGCCATTCTGCAAACCTTCCTCTCGGCAGGACCTGAGTTCTGTCGGCTCGACTATATGAAGGGCGACCTTTCCGATCTGACCATCTTCCTCGACCGCTCCAAGATCCTTTCAGAAGGTCGACCTGTCGTCAACCTTCTTCTTCAAAAGCTCGGTATCTACAAGTCGACTGCTGATGTTGAGGCCGGAACCAAGATGTATCAGGAGATAACTCACGTCAACGCGTTCTGGGCTGAGAAGGTGCGACCTGAGGTACTGAGGCAGAAGCAGCCTAGAAAGGTTTTTGTCCAGTCCAATACAGTGATTGGAGAAGATGGTAATGTGAAGTTGGTTGAGTATGAGTCGACGTGTGAGGGTATGATCAAGAGCTTTGCTGAGAGGGAGTACATTTGATTGAGATCGTGTGTGATAGATCAGCGCCGAACGTGGGAACTGACTTGACAAAATAGCTGAATGCTGTGTCTCTTGCCATACCCAGCTTGAATTTGCAATGGCTCTATGTGAAATGCTCGTGAGTGATTCGATGTTGCCAAGCAACGTGTGCGCCTCGGATTCGGAGGCAGTGCCCAGCGGTCGTACTCATGGCCATGTTATCAGCTATCAAGCTGGAACTGTTGGTTGACTAATTGCCTCCTTTGGCGCAGTCGCAATTGCAGCATTTGGCTCCTGCCTCGTCACCTTCATTCTTTGCACACCCTTAGCCTCATCGACCAATCTTCCCAGACTCCTCACCAAACTCTCCTTCTCATCCGCCTTCGCATCTCCATTACCTGCCCACCTCACTCTGCACGTGGCATCCAACAGATACACATGACCAACCTTTCCATTCCAGATCCCCAGCGCATCCCTAATTCGATCGTCCATGCCCTTGTTAACCAAAAAATACCTCTTCCAGTCCTCCTCTTTCCGCTGCCTTCGTAACCTCCCCATAAACATCCTAATCAACCCATGCTTGAGTGCGTTTTCTTCAATGTTAATCTCTACTTCCTGCGCCACTTCCTCTACTCCCGCCTGCTTCATGAAAGCGCTTAATCCAGTATTCTCGCCCTCTCCAATAAAAGTCTGACACTGCGCTCGTCCCCACTCACTACTATACAAGCTCACCACACTGACCCTTCCTTTCAGCACATCCGTCGTATCCCACTCGCTTTTCTCCTGATCCAGCGTCCTGCCCCTCAGATTCGGAAACCACAAGGCAACACTTCCTCGAAAAGGTGTAGCAGGCGCAAGTATACTCTTTCCTTTGTGCACAACACCGATATTGCCTATATCTCGAAAATAGTTTTTCTCGTAGAGGTCTTTGATTAGGCCTTGTCGCCGCGCCAGGTGCTTGTCATAGGAGGCGAAGTCGTCGCGGCGTTGGCGCCAGTTGCGGTCGTCGGTGCCTGTGTTTTGACCGGGGAGTGGAGGGTGTGGGAGGCCGAGAGGCCGGGAGAGGGGACGAGGAATTAGTTCGCCGTCGCGGGCGCGGATGTGCGGGCGGTTGGGGTTGCCGGGGGGTGGTGTGACTGTTTGTTTTGGAGTGGGAGGAGGGGTGTGTGTTGGTTGAGTTAGAGCAGCGCGGAGTGAGGTGGTATGCAGGAGTCGATGTTGATAACGGAGTTGGGACGGGATATAAGAGCTGCGTCGGGTTAGGAGGATTAAGTCCAGCAGCGCAGGACTTTTCGTGGCCATCATGTGTGATGGCGTCGAGATGAAGTTTCCAAAAGTTTCAGGTTCCAGTTTCTGGGAATCTGAAACGTCACGTGTTGCTGTTCTGGGTTAGATTGGATCTGCAGGTGAAACAACAGAGAGGGCATTTTCGGGATTGCCTATTGACAACCATCAATACAGTGCCACCATCAGTTTCGCACTTGTTGCATGAAAGACATCGTAAATATATAGTGTGGCGTCTGATTGACAGATGAGTACCATTGATTGGCAAGCAAATCACGTCTCTGTAATACACTATATCTGTAGATCTTCTACGGGTTCATATTATTTCATTGCGATATGTTTGATTTCGCTCTTCCATTGTTCTACCCGGACCACAACCCCTCTCCACTAACATACCCTGTCATTGCACTAGCAGTCCAAAATTGATTCACAAATGGACGGCATACTTCATTCTTACAACAAACAAACAGTACACTTCTTTCCATCACTGTTTCCAAGGCTATCACAACCACCACCAATCATCAAGACTACGAAGGCCATGAGCTCTCGTCCTTATGCTCAATGAAGTGGAACTCATGGACACGTTGTTGGCGCGTTTGCAGTATCAGCAAACCAATCCGAGCTCTTCAGATCCATGTTTTGAAACAATCAAGAGTGATTGGCAGATCGAATCACGCTAATTCATGCCTTTTCACTTTATTTAGTCCTTTCTGTCCTCAAACCTCTCGGTCTTTTCCCCTTCTTGATATCATCCCTTATCTGCACATTTCAGTCGTCAAAGCTTACACTATGCGAGCCCATCATCAACATCAACACATCCATTATTCAAAGACTCGAAAGCCACGACTGAGGTCACTTAGAACGTGGTGACAAGTGCGAACTTCGTGACAGATGTAGTAGGTCGTTACGCACGTGAATATCCTGCAGCAAGCTATATTCCCGAGTAAGTAGAAAAACAGCGTTCATCAGTGACATGTTAACATTGGTTACAGCACTGTACTGGATTCAGCCATCACCATCATTGTGGGACCGTCAGAAAAGGTCTTCGTCGCGCACAAAAGCCTCCTGAGCAAAAATTCCGACTACTTCCGTGTTGCGCTTGGTGGACAGTGGCAAGAAGCGAAAGAGGGCGTGTTCAAACTGAAGGAGGAAAATGCATCAGTCTTTGCCTTGTATATCGACTGACTGTACTACGATCGCATCGAGTTTGCCAAGACCTTAGACGCCGACGTCTTCCTCGTTGAAGCCTACCTTTTAGGCGACAGACGTGGCTCGCCAAGGTTCAGAAATGCTGTGATGGATGCTCTGAAGCTGCTATGGCTCAACGAGCGCCTGTCCTCGACCGACGCAATCATGCTCGCCTTCAGCGAACAGACTCAGAGTGTACATCTTCGCAATCTGATCGTCGACACGCACGCCTGGGAAGGCCATCATGAAGCTCTCCTGCAACAAGCAAGCGAACATAATGACAATGTTCACCCGAAATTCGCCCTTGCAGTGTATGTCGCATTCTTGAAGCGAATACAGGCTCAGACCGCTGCTGTCGGTGCTGCTTCGAACTTACATTGCCTCAGTCGCCGAGACACGGTAGGCCGATATATTGTGAATGAGGTGCCAGTAAGTCGCCAGCACACCTTTGGCTGTCTTCATTTAGATTGCAAATATGTTTCGCCAGTGAAGGCAGAGGAGGATCCTAAAGTGAGCCTCGTGCATTCCTCAAGAGCTCCTTATAAGCTCGACTTCTGTGCATACTACCATGAACATCAGCCTGATGAAAGGTGCACGAGCAACTGAAGGAGAGTGGTGTCAGACGACTTGGCGATTTTGCAAAGCGAAGATTATCTGAGTCAAGTGTGTTTAACTTTCAATGTAGAAGTGACGAGGTCTTCTTCTGGGGAAGAGCACTAAGAGCAGTGGCAGCGATGGCGAGATTCAACATCCCACGACTTGTTTCCTAACGGCTTCAGCTCATTGAAGTCATATTGCAATCATAAGTGTGGAATATTGAGGCAGTGCCTGCCTCTGTTTCAACTCATCCGGTTCTCCACAGACCTGCCCTACATAAGATAGCAGGAGAGGTTGATTTGGCCGTCAAATGTTACATCGTCTCAGACGCACTTGGAGGATGTCAAAGTTGAACTTGTGTTTCAGATCGTGTCTGAGCCCCAAATTCTGAATCCACTTGAGACAGAGTCAGATTCTCCTACCTTTTTGCAGTTTCCACCTTTTCCATCATTCCTCCTTCATGCTCAGTTCTTCCATCTATCCATCAATCAACCGTATTATGCCACCATCACCACCGCAGTCGACGCTCTTTGGCTCTCCTTTCACTCCCGTCCAAACTCCGTCACACTTACCTGGATCTGTTCCAGCAGCAACTGCCACCAATACCACTTTCAATGCCTCTCACAAAAGGCTAGCCAAGTCCGAGTTGGAATCGTCTGACCGCTATTCTCGCACATTCTCCTGCGCCAGCAATGTGCTAGTGTGAGTTCACTGAATAGCTCCTTCCGCTCATGCACTAACCTGAAGGTAGAACTGCGTTCGAGCGTGTGATCACCATTATTGTTGGCCCCAATAGAACAGTCTTCAACGTCCCCGAAAGCAAGCTGAGAAGCAAAGCGGAATACTTTAAGGTCGCGCTCGCGGGCAATTGGAAAGAAGCAAAGGATGGTGCTTTTACACTGAAGGAAGAGAATGCATCAGTCTTCGGCCTGTTGGTGAACTGGCTTTATTACGATCGAATCGATCACGTTTCACCTACTCCCGATACTGAAATTTTTCTTATTGAAGCATATCTACTAGGCGACCGGCGTGGATCTGAAGGGTTCAGAAACGACGTGCTGGACTCTCTAAAGACTGTTTGGATGTGTGTGTTGCCGTCGTCAAAGGCAATCCTGCTCGCGTTCTCTGAAGAAACCCATGCACCCAACCTACGCAAACTCGTTGCTGATAAGCATGCATGGGAGGGCAAGCATGATACTCTATTACAGCAAGCTACCGCCGGACTGGACGGTGTTGTTCATCCAGGATGCACACTAGCGGTGCACGTTGCGATTTTGAGGAGGATAAGTACCGCAACTGTCACTCTCCCAGAATCAAAGTGTAAAGGCACGCACAACCCTTTTAGTATTACAGACAAACACGACTTCGTGACAGTGTGCCGAAACGTCGGATGTGTTGAGTCCCGGCACGAGGAAACCGGAACCAAGTTCTGCCTAGGCTCAGAGAAGGATGCACCCTACGTACTGGACTTCTGTGCGCACTATCATGAGCACTCTAAGAGTGTCAAGGGTTTCAAGTGCAGCTTCACGCGACGTAAGTTACCGCATCCCGAACGCTTTTGCTATCTTGCTAATGTTTTTTAAGCAGATGGAACTCTTTTCGGCAGCCTTTTCAAACAGTCCAGCATGTTCGGTGCTCCAAAAGCAGGGACTTGACTGAGGCAACAACTCAGAATATTGTAAGTGCAGCATGCATTCTTGCTCGATCGTCGCTTGTGTGTATTGTACTCTCTGGAAGGTCAAACCCGTTGACAAGAGAGTACGCATGAATCGATAGTGGACAACTTTGTCTTGTCAGCTTCTTGTTCTACAACAACGTTTCTTATCAGTAACTTGCAGCTCTGACTTTTTGCTCAACGTTGACGTGAATACTCGACACACCTCTATGCATACCTCCTTCTGATGTTATTGCAGTCTTTTGAGTACATCCATAACAATCTTCGCAATCTGTCCTCCATCCTCCCAAATCGTGTCATGCCCGCCCTTCAGCTCAGCCCTCACCACAGCCCTCCCTCTTGCCCTCTCCTCCCCATCCATCTTCCATCCCTGCCTTACCAGCACCTTCAACATCTCCTCTCCTTGCTCCGGTGGCACCATTCCATCCTCTGCACTATCAGCCAGCACCATCAATCTATCCCCATCCTTCCACGTCTCCCCAAACCCTTCATGACACACCGGACTAGCCCTTCTCCAAACCTCTTTATCTCCCCCAAACGCACCCTCAACAAACTCTCTGTAAATCGGCGCATACGGCACAAATCCCGGCGTCGTAGGCTTGCACAACAACGGTATGTCGTAAATCCCACACAAAAGCACCATACCAGCCGGTTGCCACACATCATCCCCATCCACATTTTCAATTCCCGCTCGCCTCGACCAAGCTGTAGCAGAGCGCATAACCGCCTGCAAAGCCAAGGTAGCGCCACAACTATGTCCAATCAGTATCCCCCTACTCTCAACACCGCTCCCGCACACCTCCTTCGCAAACTTCAAGCCCGACAACACATCGAGGACGTGTTGCGGATGCACCGCCTGCCGACTCCGCGCCTCTTCGGGAGTCGTGCTTGGCACGGAGGGTTTGGGGGAGAGACTGTAACTTAGTGAGATTATGCCTGCGATTTGTCTCGCATCACCTTTACCATCGCCATCACCATCACTTGCCTGAGATGGAGGTAGTAGATGACGTATCGTAGGCGTAGCGAAAATGGAGGAGGTAATAGCCGGATCCCGCCATGCGCCGCCGTGGATAAAGATGAGCCAGTGGCCGAGGAGGTTAGGAATGTCACTGTCCGAAGGCGGTGTGGTGCTGGATGGGGCGGTGGGCAGCCATATATCGAGGGTTTGAAGAGTGTTGCTGGATTGTGAGAAGGGGATGTGGAGTTTGTGCCAGGCGGCGAGGGAGGGGGTGGGTGGGTGCCAGGGGTGGGCGGTGAAAAGGTGGGATGGGTTGGTTGGGGGCATGGTTGTGTGTATGTTGTATGTTGAGATGAAGTAAGGCGGTGAGATATCAGAAGCACGGTTTCCCACTGGAACACAATGATATTGGATGATTGAGTGGATCAAAGACACCACAAACCATCTGCGACATTTCGGTGTAAAGACAAACGAGCATCGTAAGTGGCAAATCTGTAAGGTCGAACACTTGGGATTCCCGGGCAGCCCGCAACTGTGACGAAACAGACATGAAACTCGAAACCTGAAACACATTGGAAAATTCGATATGGCTTCATGAACATGATATTGGAGACTAGCTAAAGCCTACAAATCCTCCATATAGCACTAACACGACGCAGCCACGACAGACTGCTCTAATACAAGCGGTGAGGCTTGGACATGGAAGCCTTGATGGTCAAGCTTCCAACGTTCTGCCATGCCTTCTTCAGGAGAGAGACGAGGTAGTTGATGGCCAACATGATGTTACCAATGAGCTCCTCCTC
>Ga0160429_1000232_pt1 | contig 66054 bp, 56 predicted proteins | sample SolpanmetagenomR_FD_108199 | JGI IMG/M metagenome (GOLD analysis project Ga0160429, IMG submission 108199) | Solar panel surface microbial communities from Lawrence Berkeley National Laboratory, California, USA - R | ecosystem: Engineered > Built environment > Solar panel > Unclassified ... | reverse complement strand
GCGCCGGCGTCCACGGCATTTTCGAGCAGCTCTTTCACCACCGAAGCCGGGCGCTGCACCACTTCGCCCGCCGCAATCTGGTTAGCGAGGTACTCAGGCAGTAGTTGGATGATGTCGGGCATAGGGGTAAGGTAGGCCGGAGCGCTACCGTTTTTTAGCGGCTGACCGGGCAATTAGCCAGCCGCATAGGCGTTTTCAGCAGCCGCAACTGGCTTGGTGCCTACCTTTGCGGCCAATTTGGGCTGGCTGCCCGGCTTCTTTTTCGGCTGCCAAGTAGTTCGGCTCTGCTAGGAACCGCTACGGGCAGCCGGGGGTTCCGGCAGCATCCACCGGCAAAAGTAGGCCGGCCGGACCGCCTTTTCTACCTTTCTAAACCTCCCGCTCTGGGCTGATGCGCGTCGATTTCCGGTTTCTGTTTCTGGGGTTGCTGCTGGGGGTCGCCGGGTTGCTGCTAGGTTTTTCGGAACCCCGCAAACTCCTACCCGACCCGCTGCCCAATAGCCCTGCCGAGCAGCGCTGGGTAGACAGCGTTTTTACAGCCCTCACGCCTGACCAGCGCCTGGGCCAATTCTTTATGGTGGCGGCCTACTCGAACCGGGAGAAGGCCCACGCCGACCGCATCGAGCGGCTGGTGCGCAACCAAGGCATCGGCGGCGTCATGTTCTTGCAGGGCGGCCCCAAGCGCCAGGTTATCATGACCAACCGCTTGCAGGCCGCTGCCAAAGTGCCGCTGCTCATTGCCACCGACGCCGAGTGGGGCCTCGATATGCGCCTCGACTCGACCTCGCACTTTGCTAAGCAAATGACGCTAGGCGCGATGGACGACGATAAAATCGTGTACCAAATGGGCCAGGACCTAGCCCGCAAGCTGCGGGCGCTGGGCGTGCACATCAACTTCGCGCCGGTCGTAGACGTCAACTCCAATCCTGGCAACCCTGTGATTGGCAATCGCTCGTTTGGCGAAAACCAGGACCGTGTGGCCGCGCTGGGCGTCCAGTATGTCAAGGGCTTGCAAGACCAGCACGTGATTGCCGTAGCCAAGCATTTTCCCGGCCACGGGGACACCGATACCGACTCGCACGTGGCCTTGCCGGTGATTAATACCGACCTGGCCCGGCTCGAAAAAGTGGACTTAGTGCCCTTCCAAAAATCGTTTGAGGCCGGCGTGTTGGGCGTGATGGTGGCGCACCTCTACATGCCGCTCTTCGACACGACCAATGCTAAGACCACTACCCTCTCCAAGGCGCTCGTAACGGGCCTACTGCAGGAGCGCATGGGCTTTAAAGGCCTGATATTCACCGATGCGCTAAACATGCGCAGCGTGAGCAAGCTCTATAAAGCCGGCGAACTAGATGCCATGGCTCTGGCCGCTGGCAACGACGTGCTGCTGTTTTCGGAAGACGTGCCGGCCGCCCTCATCCGCATTAAGGATGCAGTAGTGGCAGGCCACCTCAACCAAGCTGACCTCGATGCGCGGGTCAAGAAAATATTGCGCGCCAAGTACTGGGCGGGGCTTAATAAGTATCGCCCGGCCAATGCCCTCACGGTGCGCGACAGCCTTAATTTACCGGAGTCGCGGGTGCTGTCGCAAACTATTTTTGAGCACGCTGTCACGGTCGTTAAGAACGACGACAAGCTGCTGCCTTTCCAACGGCTCGATACGTTGCGCATTGCGGCCATCACCATTGGCACCGAGCCCGAAGGGCCTTACGCCACGATTTTCAATAAATACCAGCCCGGCCCGGTGTACGCCGTGCCCGATCGCTACGCACCCGACTCCACTTTCAGCCGCATTCAGGCGCGCCTCGGCGATGCCAACGTGGTGGTGGTGAGCCTACACCAGATGAATAATACGCCTAGCCACAGCTACGGCCTGGGCGAAGGCGCGCTGAAATTCCTAAAAAACCTGGAAGCCGACCATAAGCGCAAGACGGTAGTGGTGGCGATGGGCAACGCCTACGGCCTTAAGTACTTGGAAGGCGCCCGCACGCTGGTGTGCGGCTATGAAGACCACTACGCAGCGCAGCTCGTGGTGCCACAAATCCTGTTTGGGGCGCTACCGGCGCGGGGCAAGCTGCCCGTCACGGTGTCGGAAACCCTGAAAGTGGGCACCGGCCTGGCTACACCCGAGCTGCACCGCCTGCGCTACGCTGCGCCCGAGCGTGAGGGCCTGAACTCGCGCATCATGAGCCAGATTGACCACATTGCGCTCGAAAGCATCGTGACGGCTGCTACCCCTGGCTGCCAGGTGCTTATTGCCAAAAACGGCACCGTGGTCTTTGACCAGAGCTACGGCTACGGCACCTACGATCAGAGCCAGCCCATAACCAATAGCACGCTCTACGACCTGGCCTCGGTGACCAAAGTGGCCGGCACCTTGCAGGCCGTGATGTACTTGAAGGACCAAGGCAAGCTGAACCTCGACGAGAAAGTAAGCGCCTACCTGCCCGAGCTGCAGCGCACCAACAAGCGCGACGCCACCGTACGTGACGTGCTGCTGCACCAAGCTGGCCTCAAGCCCGGCATCCCGACCTGGGAGCGCACCGTACGCGACGGCACCCTGAAGCCGGCTTATTATTCGAGCCTGCGTACCGACGACTTCCCAAATGAGGTGGCGCCCGGCGAGTTTTCTATCAAGGCAGCCGACGACTCAGTGTGGGCCTGGACCATGCGCTCGGCGCTGCTGCCCAAGGTGCGCGGCAAGTACCCGGTCGAGTATTCCGACCTGAGCTTTATCATCATGAAGCGATTGAGCGAGAAACTTTTGGGCCAGCCACTGGCTGAGTTTCTGCCTAAGGAATTTTATAAGCCGCTGGGCCTGGGCAGCATGACCTACAACCCGCTCACGCGCTTCCCGAAGAGCTGCATCGCGCCTACCGAAAATGACACGTACTACCGCCGCGAGCAGCTGCAAGGCACCGTGCACGACCAAACTGCGGCCCTCGTGGGGGGGGTAGGCGGCCACGCCGGCCTCTTCGCCACGGCCAACGACCTGGCTGTGCTGATGCAGATGAATCTGCAAAACGGCCGCTATGGCGGCACCACCTTCTTCCGGAATCCGGTAGTGAGTGAGTTTTCGCACCCGCAGGTGGCCGGCAACAAGCGCGGCCTGGGCTGGGACCGCGGCGACCCCAGCAAGCCTACCGGCCCCACCAGCCACCTGGCCCCGGCCAGCACCTTCGGCCACACGGGCTTCACGGGCACCTGCGTGTGGCTCGACCCCGACAATCAGATTCTCTACGTCTTCCTCTCCAACCGCGTGTACCCCGACGCGGGCAACATCAAGCTGCGGACGTATAACATTCGCACCCGTATTCAGGAGGTGATTTACAAGGCGATGGCCCAGCACCGGACCGAGCGGACTGGCGGCGCGGTGGGCGGGCAGTAGCCGGTGCGGGCTGGCTCACTGAAAACAGCTGGTAATCGTGCAACCGTTTTAGGGCAGTGGTACTCACATGAGCACGCACTTCACTTGCTGCTCATGAAACTACTCCCTACCCCCCTCTTTGCTGCCCTAGTTCTTAGTGCCGCTACAGCCACGGCCCAAACCACTTTTAAGCTGGGCGTGCGCGGCGGCCTCAACCGGGCCCTGACGACAGTGGCTCCTAGCAGCAGCGCCACCGGCCTCAACACCTACGAACGTTCGGCTGACAAGAGCGCCATCTATGCTTGGCAGGGCGGCCTGGTGCTGGAAGCCGCTTTCGGCAAGCTTGCCGTGCAGCCCGCGCTGGTCTTCTCGCAGAAGGGCGAGAAATTCAACACCAGCGTCTTTTACAATGGAATAGGTGGCGGGTTTGCGGTTAGCAGCACCAGCACCAACCGCTACAACTGGTTGGAGCTACCTGTCAACTTCGTGTATACGCTGCACGGCGACCACGGCCTGCAACTCTTCGCCGGGCCCTACGTGGCCATGGGGGTAGGCGGGCGCCAAACTGGCACCAGCTACCTCGCCGCTCCTAACATTAGCTACGTGCCTTATGAGTTTGAAAATAAAGTCACCTACGGCTCTGATACCAGCAACCGCCGCTTCGACGCGGGCGTAAATTTTGGCTTGGGCTACCGGCAGGGCCCCGTGCAGGTGCAGGCAAGTTTTGGGTTAGGGTTAGTCAATCTGCACCAGAATGTGCCCGTTTTCGACCCCGGGTTCTATCCCGCTACCGCCTACAACTTTTACGCCGACGCGGCCTACAACCGCGTGGCTCAGCTCACGGGCACCTACTTCTTTGCTCTGTAAGCCAAGCAGCTCAGAGGAGTATTATTTAAGCTTGGCCACGGGGGTAGGGCTCGTCATCACGCCATCGGGCAGGGTTTGCACGGCCGTTACGTAGTCGAAGCGGGCAGGCTTGTCGGCTTCGCTACGGCCCGAGGCCAGCAGGATTTGACCGTGGCGAGCGTACTCGTTCCAGCGGCGGCGAAAGGCGGGCTGCGGGTCCGACGCTTTCGGAAAATAGGCCCACTCATCGACCAAGCCGGTGGCCTTGTTCACCAGCACTTCGTAGCGGTTATCGGGCGTCACGCCCACTTTGTTGAAAGTCATCTGCAGGCGGTCGGCGGGCGCGCCGTCCATCGTTTGGCCTTCGCCCAAATACTTGAGCAGCACACCGGGGTCTTGCAGCTTAAAGGGCATCACCAGCCAATAGGAATTGTTAATCCACATGGGCGTGAGCTTTTCGAGCAGCTGCTGGCCAGCGGGCGTGCCCGACACGTCCTTGCCGCGGCTGTACACGTGGCCCTGCTTGCTGTTGAGGTTATAGTTGGCCACCAGCGTGTCCTTTTCCCAGTGGAAATCGCCGGTTTTTTTATCCCAAATCTGGTACTGGTTTCCAAAAAAATCCCAAGCCAGGTAGCGGGTATTGTCCCAGCCTTCGCGGCCGCCCATCTTCTTCAGCACCCGGTCGGCAATGGTCACCGCCTTGGGGTCTGAGGCCTGACCGGGCCCTTTATCGGCGCAGCCCGCCAACCAACCGCTGCCCACGGCAGCAAAAGCAAATGCGAGTAAGCGAGCGGCGAGGCGCATAGTGAACCGGGAAATAGACTGGGAGCTACCAGCCGGTGAGAGAGATGCGTAAATGTAACGCCCCTGCGCACGCTGGCAAGCAGAGCCCTACCCCTCCCCTGGCGGCTTATTTTGGAGCCAACCACTCGTTGTCGGCCGGGTAGCTATCGGGCACGTAGAGGCTGCCCAGGGTCACTTTTTTGATGGTGCGGCCACTGCGCACGGGCAGCGCGATGCTCTTGGCGCCGGCCTGCCACACGGCAATGCTGCGGTGAATCTTCTCCTCGGTGCCGTTGTCGAAGGTCACGGTTAGGTCCACGGGCACAGGCTTAATGCCTTTGGCGGTCACGGTTATTTGGGCGGGCTTATCAGCGGGGCGCACCACGCTCGTGATGGCCAGGTCGGGGTAGCCGCCGTCGAAAAACCAGCGCTGCCAAAACCAATCGAGATTTTGACCCGCGCCCGCGTTCATCGAATAGAAGAAGTCGTAGGGCATCGGGTGCTTGCCGTGCCAGTTCCGGATGTAGGTGTGCAAGGCCTTGGTAAACAGCTCCTCGCCGAGCATATCCTTCACACACAAATAGCCCAGGCCCGGCTTGGGGTAGGAATTGAGGAAGAACGGCGCGCCGGCTTGCTGGGTCGTGAGCGTCACGATGGGCAGGTCGTCCTCGGTGTCGGCGGCGCGGGCGTAGGGCACCATGCCGTAGTCGTCGATGAGGCCAGGCTGAATAAGCGGCGAGATAATCCACTCGCCAATGGTGGCCCAGCCCTCGTCCATCCAGCCGTATTTCGTCTCGTTAATACCCATGTAGAACGGGAACATCGTATGAAAAATCTCGTGGTCGGTGAGCGTGATGGCCTCCTCGCGGGTGCTGGTGGGATTGTCGTTCACCATCATCGGGTACTCCATCTGGTCGAGGCCGTCAAAAACTGTCTCGTGGTTGTAGGGGTAGGGCCACTTCGGGAAGGTGTAGCTCATGGCCTGCACCGTGCGCCGGGCAATGTCAATCACGTCGCGGTAGTCGTGGTGGGCGGTGTTGTACACGGCATCGACGCGGGTGCGGCGCTTAGTAGCAGGGTCCACCACGAGGCTGGTCGACTGCCATACATAGTGCTCGGAAGTCGCAAAGGCAAAGTCGGTTACGTCGCGCGCGTCAAAGTGCCAGGTGTTGTTGCCGCGGCCAGCGGTGTAGTCGTGGCGGCGCAGGTCGGTGCTGTCGATGATGCTGATAATACCGTCTTTGGTGCTGGCCTCGTGCAGGCGGTTAACATACTTTTTAGTCAGCACCTGGCTGGCGTTGGTGAGATCACCGGTGGCCCAGACCACGTAGTTGCGCGGCATGGTGATATCGACCGCGAAGTGGCAGAAGTCATTATAAAACTCCGGCCCACCCAGGTAAGGCACTTTGTTCCAACCGTCTATATCGTCATACACTGCGATGCGCGGGAAGAAATAAGCGATGAATGCCGCGCCCGGCTCTATCTCGCCGGTGCGCTGGTGCGAGCCCTCATTGAGCACATACGAGTAGGTGATGGCCACTTCCACCGTCTGGCCCGGCCCGAGGGGCTGGGCGAGCGGCACCGTCATGTTGGTATTGTCGATGGCCAGCGACTTCACATCCACGGCCTGACCACCGAGGCTCATCTGCGCAATGGTTACGCCATTGCCGATATCCTCGGCCCGAAACCGGGTAGTACGCGGCGCCCCAGCCTGGTAGAGGTTGGGGTAAAGCTTAAACCACAGCTGGCGCAGCTCGTCGGGGCTGTTGTTTTGGTACACGATTTTCACCTCGCCTTCCAGCTTGCGCGAGGACGGGTTAAATACTACCTTGATAGTATAGTCGGCCGTGTTTTGCCAGTAGTGCGGGCCGGGGCGGCCGTCGGGCGCGCGGGTACCTTTGGCGTAGGTAGCGCGCAGGTTGCGGGGCATGGGCAGCGGCGCTTGCGCCAGGCTAGCCGCGTGCGTGAGGGCGAGCAGCGCCGCCAGTGCCAGGCGGGGAAAACCAAGAATCTTTTTCAACTAAGAAAACTAAAATGGGGCGTCAGTGAAGCGCCAGGGCCTTTTTCATCCAAAAACCGCCCTGCTCGCTACTAACGCAAAAACCAGCTTGCCGCTGCAAACCAGCCCACAAAAATAGCTAAACCGGCAGGTCAGCCCGACGTTTATCGGGCCAGCCGGCTCGTTTGCTTTCCGGTGGCGCCGCACCCTACCCCCTACTCCACGCGCTGCAAATCCAGGTCTTGAAAATCGTAGCTAAAATCGGTGAGGGGCGACACCGGCTTCATCTTGATACTGGCGGCCCTACCCCCCTCATCGAGGGTAAAAGCGGCGAAGGCATCGGCATTCATGCTGCGGGCATTCCAGCGCACTACGTAGGTAGTGCCACGGTAAGGCAGCAGCTGGCCTACCAGGCGCGGGGCGCGCTTGGCCTTTAGCCACAGCTGCGTGCCTTGCGTGTACACAGTCATGTCGCCGAGCCAGGCGTCATGGTAGCGGCCTACGAAGGCGCCAAAATCAGGGCGCTTGGGAGCGGCTTTTTGGGCCTTGGCTACCTGTTGCCACACGGCGGCGGTGGCTCTGTCGACGTCGGCGTTGCGGGCCTTTAGGCGGTCTACTAGTTCTTGCACGCGGTCGAGGCCAGTTACGCCCAGGTAATGGTCTTCAATAAAATTGGTGACGGCCGTGAAGGCCGCGCCATTCTCCTGGTTGGTGAGCACGATAACGCCCAAGTGCAGCTCGGGCAGCAGCATAACTTTGGTCACCATTCCCACTTCGCCGCCGGTGTGCGACACTTCCTTATAGCCACGCACATCGCGCAAAAACCACCCTAGCCCGTAGGCGCCGAAGTGCGTGTGGTAGGGCGCGGTTGCGGGGCCGACCGGCAAAATAGTTTGGGGCGTCCACAGTTCGTTCAGCGTCTTGGGCTTCAGGAGCGGGGCCGGAGCGCCAGGGCCGCCGAGCAGCATGAGGGCCCACTTGCTCAGGTCGGCCACGCTGCTGTAGATGCCGCCGGCCGGGCCTAGCAAAGTGTTCATGTCCCGCCTGATTACCTGTACCTTGCCATCGACCGGCCCGTGGGCCTCAATAACGTTGCTAGGGTCGGGCAAGCGAGTGAATACGGTGGCGCTGCGACTCATGCCCAGCGGCCGCAGCAGGCGGCTTTCGACAAACGTGGTCCAGGGCTGGCCACTCACCCGCGCTACCACTTCGCCGGCCACAATGTAGAGGCTGTTGTCGTAGTCAAACTTGCTGCGAAACGACGACACCGGCTTGAAATAGCGCAGGCTGTGAATGACATCGGTAGCCGTAAAGTCGGCCGAATCGGGAAACTGCATCAAGTCGCCGGCGCCCAGCCCCAGCCCGCTGCGGTGGCACAGCAGGTCGCGCACCGTGAACTCGGCCGTCACGTAGGGGTCGTACATCTTGAACTCCGGGATGTAATCCGTCACCTTGTCGTCCCAGCGCAGCTTGCCTTCTTCTACCAGCAGCCCGAGTGCCGCCGTGGTAAAGGCCTTGGTATTGGAGGCAATGCCGAAGAGCGTGTTGGCATCGACCGGCTCCTTGGTAGCCAGCGAGCGCACGCCGTAGCCTTTGGCTACCACTACTTGCCCATCCTTGACCACCGCCACCGCGATGCCGGGCACGTCAAACGCCTTGAGGGTACGGGCCACGGTGGCATCGAGCGCCGCCAGGTCGAGGGGCGCGGTAACGGGCGGGGCAGTCTGAGCCTGGGCAGCCGGGTGCCACAAGCCAGCTACTAGTAGTAACGCAAAAAACCTTGTTTTCATGAGAGGGGTAGGCAGGTGAGGATAAGGTTTTTTTTCAGAGCCACAAATAAAGTACATGCCCTATAACTACGCACAAAAGCGTCTCTAAAACAGGTAGATATACCTGTTTTAGAGACGCTTTTGCCGGCAGGCCCTACCCTACCGCTCTAGCTTGAAGCCTGGCTCGCGAGCGGGCGGCGCGGTGCGGTTGGCCACGGCCCAGCCGGTGAGGTACATCCATTGCGTCATGCGGGTAAGCTTGGCATAGTCGATGCGCTGGGGCTCGTCGCGCGGGGTGTGGTAGTCCACGTGCAGCAGCGAGGTATACATAATGGCCGGGATGCCCAGGCGCGCATACGGCAGGTGGTCGGAACGGAAGTACCAGCCTTCGGGGTGGGTAGCCTTGTCCCACTCGGTGTCGAGCTTGAACTTGGGGCCCGCTTGGTTCGCAGCCAAGGCTGTTTTCACAAGGTCAGACGAGTTCAGGTGGGGCGGCGTCGAGCCCAGCAGCGCGGCCGAGTCGGGAGCGTTGTGGCCCATCATCTCGGCGTTCAGCACGGCCACAATGCTGGCTTGCGGCACCGTGGGGTGGGCCGAAAAGTAAGTCGAGCCAATGAGCCCGCGCTCCTCCGAGCCCTGGTACACAAACAGCGCCGAGCGCCGGCTCGGCTGCTGCTTAAAGGCCCGCATAATAGCCAGCAGGGCCGCGCAGCCGGTGGCGTTGTCGTCGGCGCCGTTGTAGATAGAGTCGCCCGCAATGGGGGCCCGCACGCCATCGTGGTCTTGGTGGGTGCTGAAGAGCACGTATTCCTTTTTCAGTTGCGCATCGGTGCCGGGCATCTTGGCCACAATGTTGACGGACGGGTACTGGAAGCTTTCCACTTGCAGATTGGCGGTGAGCTGCTGGCCGGGCTGCTGCACCCAGCTAGCGGCGCTGGCCGGCAACCACATCACCGGCGGCGTACTCACTACGCGGGTGCTGGCCACACCGGGCAAGCTGTAGCGCCCGCGCTCGAAAACGTGGCTCCAGTGGTCGTAAAGGGCCTGCTGCTTCGGGTCTGACACGAATACCACCGCCACCGCGCCGACCTTGGTCAGCTCGCCCGCCTGCCCGGCAAACTTGCCAAACACGTAGCGCCGGTAGCTGATGCCGTCGGTGGGCGCGCCCGCAATCTGCACCGCCACGGCTTTGCCTTTCACATCAACCTTAGCTAGCTCGGCAGCCGAGCCGGTGCCCACGTACACGAGCGGCGCGTTCACGCTAGCGTTGGTGGGGGCAGTCACCAGGCCGTCCTGGTCCAGCCTGATTTCGTGGGTGCCGATGCGCAGCGTGCTGGCCTTGGTGAGGCGGGTGCGCTGCAGATGGAACCACTGAAAATAGGTGCCGTCGTCGCCAGCCGGCAGCATGCCGGTCGCCCGAATCTGGTCGGCGAGCCATACCGATGCCTTTAGCTCATCGAGGGTGCCACCCTCGCGGCCCCGGTAGTGGTCGCCGGCCAGCGCAAACAGGTCGCGCTTGATGTCGGCCTCGTGGATGGCGCTTTCAGCGTTGGTGGCCTTGGGGGGGTAGGCCCTTTTTTCTGCGCCTGGCCCGCCAGTGGCAAGGCCAAACCCAAGGCGGCTAGAAGATAGAATCTGTGTTTCATCGGAAAAGGAACTAAGTAGAAATGTGGTATTAAATATGGTCAGGTGTGGTCAAATGGCTTTAAAATACTGTCATGCTGAACACAGTGCAGCAGCTCGCTCGCTTCGGTTACACCGCAGGCTTGCGCGGTCAACGATAGAGTTATGCAGCACGCGAGCCGCTTCACTATGCTCATTAGGAGGTAACTCTTGATTGCGCTTCAACGCGCTATTTCTGCCGGGCGGCCCATGCGTCCATGCGGTGTTCCAGCACAGCCAGCGGCATAGCGCCATCCAGCAGCAACTCGTCGTGGAAAGCCTTGAGCGAGAACTTTGCGCCTAGCTGCTGCTCGTAGCGCGTGCGCAGCTCCCGAATCTTGAGCTGGCCAGTTTTGTAGGCCAGCGCCTGACCGGGCCACGCCATGTAGCGCTCAATTTCGGCGGTGGCACCCTGCTCAGTGGTCGCCTCATTGGCCAGCATGTAGGCGATGGCTTGCTCGCGGGTGAGGCCCTTGGCGTGCATGCCCACATCCACGACCAGCCGGATGGCGCGGTGCATCTCGGCGCTCAGCGCGCCCAAGTACTGGTAAGGGTCTTGGTACATGCCCAGCTCCTTGCCCAGGCTTTCGGTATACAGGGCCCAGCCTTCGCTGAAGGCCGAGTAAAACGCAAAGCGCTGGAACTTGGGCAAGTTGGTATTTTCCTGTTGCAGCGACACCTGGAAGTGGTGGCCCGGAATGGCTTCGTGCAAAAACAGTGACTCCATACCCGGCGTCTTAAACTTGGTAGCGTCGAGGATAGGCACGTAGAAGATGCCCGGCCGTGAGCCGTCGGCCGAGGCGCGGTTGTACTGCGCGCTGGCCGTGGCAGCCCGAAAAGCTTCCGTTTGCCGAATCTCAAAAGCCGTCTTTGGCATTCGGCCAAACAGGCGGGGTAGGCCCGGCGCCACCCGCCCCTGAATGGCGCGGAAGCCGTTGAGTACTTCTTCGGGTGTTTTGTAGGGCCGAAACTTGGGGTCAGTGCTCAGCGAAGCGAGTAGCTCGGGCACGGTGCCGGCGTAGCCGAGCTGCTGGCGCACCTTCTCCATCTCGCCTTTGATGCGGGCCACTTCGGCCTCGCCAGTAGCGTAGATTTCGTCGGGCGTGCGGGTAGTCGTGGTCCAGTAAGCCACGGCAGTAGTGTACATGTCGGCCCCGCCAGGCACGGCCGCAATACCGGTGCTGGTGCGCGCCGCTGGCAGGTACTCGTTTTTCAGAAATGTGGCCAGTTTCTGATACGTCGGCACGAGCTGCGTGCGAATGGCCTGCTCATACGCGGCCGTTAGGCGCTGCTTATCCGCCGCCGAAAACGTCGCCGGCAACTGCCGGATGGGGCCGTAGAATACACTCTGACTGGCGTCAGCCCCAGCCAGCGCTTCCAGCTGCGGAATCATTTTCTGCACTAGCACCCGGGGTAGCACCACGCCAGTGCGCATGCCGTGCCGGAAATCGGCCACCGCCGTATCGGCCCACACCGGAAACTGCCGCACGCGCGCCAGCCAGTTGTCGTAGTCTGCTACCGTCTTAAACGGCTGGGCGCCGGTGCCGGCGCCCAGTTGCGCCAGGTCGATGGGCAGGCCGCTAAACTGCGTAAACGGCATCGTCCAGGTTGGCTGCTTGAGGCTAGCCAGCCGGCTCGTCATCTCGTAAGCAAATACGTCGTAGCTCGTCTGGTCGGCGGCCGTGAGGCGGCTGCGGTCGATATGGGCCAACTGGCCCTGGTAGCGCTCATACAGGCGGCGCTGCTGCGCCCGAAATGCCCGCGTGCCCGAGTTGGGCAGTTGGTCATTGAAGCGATTATCGCCTTGGCTGGTGGCTTGTAGGGGGTAGAGGCGCGCCTGCTCCTCCCAGTAGTTCGTAAACAGCGCCGCCAGCGGGCTTGAGCCCACCGGCCGAGCCATCGGAGCTTTGGCGCGCGTGGGCTGGGCCAGGGTGGGTAGGGCCAGCCCAGCCACTAAGCAACCTGCCAGTAAAAAGTGCTTCATTAAGAAATCAAGAATAAGTAGCAGTTCAAAGCTACGCGGCAGCCCCCAGTCGGCCTACTACGTCCTTATTGGCGCACTTACGTAAGGTCACTTGCTGACCAGGTAGGGTTGCGGCCAACATCCGCCGCGCATTCTGGTTAGCCCCTAGGTTCCCTTTCCTTCCCACATGAATATCGGCATTGTTTGCTACCCCACCTTTGGCGGCTCTGGCGTAGTAGCCACCGAGCTGGGCAAAGCCCTGGCTCAACGCGGCCACCGCGTGCATTTTATCACCTATAGCCAGCCGGTGCGGCTCGACTTCTTCAACGAGAACGTTTTCTACCACGAGGTGTACGTGCCCACGTATCCGCTCTTTCAGTTTCCACCCTACGAGTCGGCGCTGGCCAGCAAGATGGTGGACATTGTGCAGAACGAAAAGCTTGACGTACTGCACGTTCACTACGCCATTCCGCATGCCTCGGCCGCCTACTTGGCCAAGCAGATTCTGCGCTCGCGGGGCATCACGGTGCCGGTAGTCACGACCCTGCACGGCACCGATATCACGCTTGTGGGCAAAGACGCCAGCTACGAGCCGGTGGTCACGTTCAGCATCAACGAGAGCGACGGCGTCACGGCCGTGTCGGACGACCTGCGCCGCGAAACCTACGAGTACTTCCCGGTCGAGCGCAAGATTGAAGTTATTCCTAACTTCATTGATTTAAAGCGTTTTAAGAAGCAGGATAAGAGCCATTTCCGCGCTGCCATTGCGCCCGAGGGCGAAAAGCTGCTCATCCACACCAGCAACTTCCGGGCGGTGAAACGGGTCGAAGATGTGCTGCGCATCTTCTGCGGCGTGCGCAAAGTCATTCCGGCCAAGCTGCTGCTGGTGGGCGACGGCCCCGACCGCTCGCGCATGGAAAAGCTGGCCCGCGACCTCGATTGCCAGCGCGATGTGCGCTTTCTGGGCAAGCTCGAAGCCGTGGAGGAAGTCCTAAGCGTGGGCGATGTCTTCCTTATGCCTTCTGAGAATGAGAGCTTTGGCCTGGCGGCCCTCGAAGCTATGGCCTGTGAAATGCCCGTGGTGAGCACCAATGCTGGCGGCATTCCGGAGCTAAACGTGGACGGCGTAACCGGCACGCTCAGCAACATCGGTGACGTGGAGGATATGGTCCAAAAAGCACTCTACGTGCTCGACGACGAGAATCTGCCCCGCTTTAAGGCCGCCGCTCGCGCCCGCGCCGAAGAGTTTGCCGTCGGCAACATCGTGCCACTCTACGAGCAGTGCTACGAGCGCGCCGCGCAGCTAGCCGCCCTAGCCAACGTGCGCTAAGCTTTAGCTTGCCGCTGACAAGAACGCAATAAAAAGAACGTCATGCTTGAGCAAGCTCAGCATGATGTTCTTTTGTGCTTTAAACTACTAGCTTACAGCAGGATATCGGCTACTTCTTGCCAGCTGTGCACACGGCGATGGCGAGTTTCGAGCGCATTGTGCGGCGCGTCAAACAGCAGCCCTACCCCCCTAAAATCGTCGAAGTTGTAGGCATTATCGTCGATGAGGTAATCGGCGTTGAGAATGCTTTTGTCGCCGCAAAACACGAAGTTGCGCCAGTGCAGAAACGGGAAATGCTGCTGTAGCCACTGGTATTTATCGAGAAAGGAATTCGGAAATTCCATCGCGGCCGTGGCGATAAACACCTCGTATTTTTCCGTTAACGCTTTGATTACGCGTTGGCTATCCTGCATCACCGGTAGGTCGCGAAAGAAGCCTTCGGCATTGGGGTAGGCGCGCAGGGCGGGCTGGTGCTCGGGAGCCACGGCCTCGTGCGGATTTTTGCCGCGCAACGCCTCTAGCGTCAGCTCTACTTGGAAGTCGCGGCCGTACCACTCCTGAAAGCGGGCAATGGAGTCAGCCATCACCTCATCCATATCAATGGCAATTCGTTGCTTAGTCATAAGCAGCTTAAGCTAATTAGGGCGCTGGTAGTTTGGTCGCGCAGCCTTAAAACAGTTCGGCCGCCTCGCGTTTTACCACGGATAGCGCCTGGGCGGTGGGGTCGGGCGCGTCGGTCATCAGCCCTTCTAGGATGCGCTTGGCCAGTTCGGTGCCGCGCAGCTGCGTGGGGTTTTGAAGGCCGTGAAAGGCACGATTTATCATCGTGAGCACGTCTTCCTTGGCCTGCTTTACCTGGCTCCAGGCTTCGGGACTCATGTAGAGCTGCTGCGAAAAATTGTGTTCAAACTCGCCCCGGATTTCCTGCTGCAACAGGCGGTGGTAGTCGGCCGCGTTTTGGCCGGCGCTGCTCAGGCGCACCAGAATATTATTGGGCGAAATGCGCTCTAGCAGCAGCGTTACGCGCTCGTAGGCTTGCAAGCGCAGGGGCAAGGTAGCCTTGCTGCTGTCGAGGCGCAGCTCGATGAGGCGGCGCTGCTGCTCTTTTTCGAGGTGCTGCCGAAAAAGCAGGTAAATGGCCCCAGCTACAATGAGCGCCGGCAAGATGGTCTTGAGTAAATCAAAGAAATAAGTGGTCGTGTCCATAAAATGTACGTGAATGCTATAGTTTGCCGTGAAACTACAGTAGCGGCGGATTTTATGGCCTCGCCGCGCGGCAAAATCCTACCCCCACCGCCGCTGTGAACCGCCGCCTACCCTACATTGTTAAGACAAGCCGCCCACTCGGTGGCGGCTGTATATTTGTCTTAGTCTACTTTCATTCTAAACTCGCACCCGTTATGGCTACTACCACGCTAGCCCCACCCATCGGCCTCACGTCTCGCGCGCTGGTTGAGGTAAGAAATATCATTCAGGAAAAGAACGTGCCCGCCGACTATGGCCTGCGCATTGGGGTGCAAGGCGGTGGCTGCTCGGGCATGAGCTACCTGCTGGGCTTCGACAAGGCCAAGGACCAGGATGAAGTGTACGACCTCGACGGCGTGCAGCTCATCATGGATAAGAAGCACGCCATGTATGTGCTGGGCATGGAGGTTGACTTTCAGGATGGCCTCAACGCCCGCGGCTTCACCTTCAACAACCCCCAAGCAAAGAGCACCTGCGGCTGCGGCTCGTCGTTTTCGGCGTAGTCCCTACCCCCCTTTTCAGCCCCAAGTTTAGCTATGGATATCAAGTATCTCTCCGATGCCAAGGGCAACATAACCGGGGTTTTTATCGCCATCGAAGAGTGGCAGCGCTTGCAAAAGCAGTATAATATACAGGAACAAGCCGCCGCCGACTCGGGCAAGCAACTGCGCCAGGAGCTAGCCGGCGCGCTGCAAAAGCTGAAGCTTGACGACTCGGAAGATTAAGCTTCCTTATGCTGTTATAAAAAAAGCCCGGCTTAGCCGGGCTTTTTTGTGCGTGCCTTTTTCCCTACCCCCTCGGGCCGGGCGAAAGTTGCTTTACTAATAGGTCTTGGTCATATCGTCGGGCACCACAATTACGTAGTCGGCCAAGCTGACATTTTCCTTGTCTAGCTGCTGCAACTGGCTTTGTGTCACTACGCTCAGCGTCTGGATGCGTAGCGCGGGCTTACCAGCGCGCAAGTAGGCCACAATGCCATCGTGGTGGTCAGAGTGGTACGAGCCGTTGAGGTGCAGCAGCGTTTGGCCGGGGCCGAGGCTACGCCGGATGTAGGCCGCCATGGTCGCGTCTTTCAGCGCCTGCGCCTGAATTACGTTGCGCGCGCCGCCACCGTGGGCCCCACCGCCACCAAACATAGCTGCCATATTCTTGTAGCCTGGCAATTCGTAGTCTACTTGCAGGGGTAGGGGCGCCAGGTAAGTTCTCTCCTCAGCGGGCAGCTTATCGAGGGCCGTGAGCGAGCCGCGGGCCACTTGCTGAGCGTAGCGGCGCGGCGCGTTGGTGCCAATCACGGCTACCTGGGCCTGCCGGGCCCACTGTAGCAGCGGCCGGTAGTCGGTGGCGTAGTTGGGCCAGGGCCGGCTCTGGCGCTCAAACGCTGAGTCGGGCAGGGTACCGGCAGCGTACTGCGCCACCAGCGGCTGCACGTCGCGCTCAAACATTTCGAGGCCCAGCACCATCTTGCCAGGGCCTTTCAGCTTAGCTAGGTCTTTAGCTACCTGCAGCTCCAGCCAGTGCGCAATGGGGTCGTTGTGCTGCTCGCCAAAGAGCACTACGTCGGCCTGCGCCAGCTGGGTCAGCATCTGGTCGTAGTCGGCGGGCTGGCCCTGGGCGGTGAAGAGGCGGTAGGCGAGCCGGTCGCCGGCCGGCACGAAGGCCAGCAGGGGTAGCAAGAGCAGAAGGAGGGGAAGTAGCCGGGATGTGGAATGGGTAAACATCATACAAAAGAACGTCATGCCGAGCAACGCGAAGTATCTCGCTCGCTCCATTTGGTAAGTAACCAACGAAGCGGCCGAGATGCTTCATTTCGTTCAGCATGACGTTCTTTTAACGCTACTTCTTCCTCCTACCCCTTATAAAACATCCACTTCGACAGCTCTTTGTACGTCACCTTCTTGCCGTACATCAGGATGCCGACGCGGTAGATGCGGGCGGCTACCCACGTGGTGCCGATAAAGCCTAAAATCAGCAGGGTAATTGACAAGGCTAGCTGCCACATCGGCACTCCAAACGGAAGGCGAATTACCATAGCAATTGGCGAGGTAAACGGAATCATTGACATCCAAAAGGCCACCGGCCCGTCGGGGTTGCGCAAAATGACTGAAACCCCCACAGCGTAGCTCAGAATGAGTGGCATCGTAATCGGCAGCATGAATTGCTGTGTGTCAGTCTGGTCATCCACGGCGGCCCCCACTGCCCCAAACAAGGCTCCGTAGAGCAGATAGCCACCCAGGAAGTAGACAATAAACCCGAACAGGATGGTACCCAGCGGCAAGTTGGTCAGCACCTCAAAGAACTTGAACCGGCCGGTCATCACATTCGATTGTTTCTGCGTCTCCATTCTTTTCTCGAAAGCGGCGGCGGCCGAGCGTGGCTCATTTCCGGTAGCAGCTGCTTGGCCGGCAGGCGTGGCGGTCGCTACTACTTCTGTTTTGGGCTTGTCTGCGCCCGACAATAGAGGTAGTATCACCGATGATACGCCAAAGGAGAGCAGGCCCCACAGAAAAAACTGCGTGAGCCCCACTGCCGCAATACCGATAATCTTACCCATCATAAGCTCGAAAGGCTTTACGGATGAGAGCATTACCTCCATAATGCGGCTCGACTTTTCCTCCCCTACCCCCCGCATAATCTGCACGCCGTAGATAAAGATGAACAGATAGATGGCCAGCGCCAGCACGTAGGCTGTACCGGAGGTGGCCAGCGCATTGCTATCGGCCTCTTTACCAGTTGCGTCGAGGCTGATGGCCTGCAAGTCTACCTGGGAACGTAGGCGGTCAAGCTGATTTTGCGTGAGGCCTGACTTCTGCATTTTCAACTCCGAAAAGGCTTTGTTGAGGGCGGTTTCCACAGCCAGTTGCTTTTTCAGGCTGATGTTGCCTTTGCCAAAAAACTGCACCCCCACGGGGTTTTCCACGTCCAGGCCGGCGGGCAGATACACCAGCCCATCATGTTTGGCTTGCTGAAAACTTTTTTTGGCTTCGCTCAAAGAGCCGGTAGCCATTACGAAACGCAGTTGCGGGGTGCCTACCAAGTGGCTGGCTACGTTGAGCCCGGTGTCGTCGCGCACTTCTACCAGCTCAGTGGTGGCGTTGTCTGAGCTGGCTACTTTGGCCATGATAAAACCAAAGGCCGCGAGCAGCAGCGGCACGGCCAGCGTGAGGACCACAAAGGCTTTTTTACGCACCCGCGTGAGGTACTCGCGCTGGGCTATGAGAAAAAATTTAGAAGCCATGAGCTACTGAAGCTAAAAATGAGGAGAATGGAGCGCCAAGCGTATTACTAGTGGGTCGATTCTTCAACCAGCGACTCGGGCATGGTTTCGCGCACCCGCTGAATGAATATCTCGTTGATGCTGGGGATGCGCTCGCGAAAAGCTTGCACCTGCACCTGGCCGATGAGCACGCGCAACAAGTCATTGGGCCGCGTGCCGGCGTGCAGCCGAATGCGGGCAAAGAAGTGGTCGTTTTCGCGCGCCTTTTGCTCCAGCACCTCAAAGTCAGGGTGCACCAGCAGCAGGCGCCCTTGGCCTTCGACCTCGTAGGTATTGGTCTTAAACTGGTCTTTAATCTGCGACACCGGCCCATCGAGCACCTTACGCGCGCGGTTGATGAGGGCAATATTGTCGCAGAGCTCCTCCACCGATTCCATGCGGTGCGTCGAAAAGATGATGGTCGCCCCCTCGTCGCGCAGCCGCAAAATCTCGTCCTTTATTAGGTTCGCGTTAATCGGGTCGAAGCCCGAAAACGGCTCATCCAAGATAATCAAGCTGGGCTGGTGCAGCACCGTGGCCACAAACTGCACCTTTTGCTGCATGCCCTTGCTGAGGTCCTCCACGTTTTTCTGGGCCCAGGGCTTTAGCTCTAAGCGGTCGAGCCAACCCTTTATGCGCTGCACGGCATCGGCCCGGCTGAGGCCACGCAATTGAGCCAGGTACAGCAGCTGCTCGCCCACTTTCATCTTTTTGTAGAGGCCACGCTCCTCAGGCAAGTAGCCAATCTGGCCGATGTGGCTGGGGTTCAGCCGCTCGCCCCGAAACAGGATTTCGCCCGAGTCGGCCCCCGTTATCTGCGTGATGATGCGAATGAGCGAGGTTTTGCCAGCGCCATTGGGCCCAAGCAGGCCGAAGATGCTGCCTTCGGGCACGGCCAGGCTCACGCCGTAGAGGGCCGTGTGGGCGGCGTATTGCTTGCGCACATCGCGGGCTTCGAGGATGGGCCGGGGGGTAGGGTTTTGCATAGAAAAAAAGGGGTAGCGTGGGAGTGTAAATGTAGTAGCGCGGCGCAACGAGCCGCTCACCCGGTTTCTCAACCCGAGAAAAGCCAGCTCTAAGCGGCGAAATTGGGAGCTGAGCCAGCACCAGGCCCAGATGGTTTATCTTCCAGCTCGCGCAGTTGGCCTTCGAGCCGGTCGAGGTGCTGGCCGTAGAGCTTTTGCAGGTACCGGTTCGTGGTGTGTTTCGTCGGCAGATAAATTACCAAGCCCAGCCCTTGCAGCGCCACCAGTATCAGCCCCATCTGGATGGGCGTCCGCAGTTTCGGCAGTTCGTGCAGCGCTATCAATCCGCACACCAGCATGGTGGCCGGAATAGTAGCCATTGTGAGGCGGTAGTAAAACCGGATGAGGGCCCGCAAGCCCTGCGTGAGGCGCAGCAAATGGCCCCGCAGGTCATCGGTTGGGTTATCCATGTTGCGCAGCAGGCCCAGCTTGCGGTGAAAATAGTAGATGCATATCACCACTAGTAGGGTCAGCAGCCCTCCAAACAGCCGCAACCACAGCAGCGAGGCACCAATTGCCAGCGCCAGTGAGGGTAGCAGCAAGGCGTAGTTGATGCTCAACTCCAGCCGGGCGTTACTCCGCAGCTTCGCCACCACGCTACCCGATTGCTGCGCCAGCACTTGGGTGAAGTAGGCTTGGGTAAAGGCCGCCGGCACCACCGGCTCGGGCTGCTGCCACTGCTGGCGCAAGTCATCAAGTTCCATAACGGATACGTAGTTAAAAGCCTAATTGCGAACCAACTGCCGGCGCAGCCGCTCCTGCACACGGTGCATTTTGACGCGCACATTGTTTTGGGTAATACCCAGGATGTCAGCCATTTCTTCATACGGCCGGTCTTCCAGGTATAGGAGCACGAAGGCCTTGTCTACATCCGAAAGGTGGTCGATGGCGCGGTAAAGGGCGGCGGTTTCTTCGGGCTCATAGGCGCTACCCTCGGTGGGTTGAGCCAAGTAGCGGGCGGCTTCGCTTTCTAACCCTACTGCGGCGGGCCGACGCGTGCGCTGCCGCAGGTTAGAGATGGCCACATTCAGGGCAATGCGGTAGAGCCAGGTGCTGAGCTTGGCATCGGGCTGCGGCACGTAGCGCGGCCAGGCGCGCCACAGTTGCAGCACTATTTCCTGGAACAAGTCCTGCCGGTCGTCGGCGTCCTGGCAGTAGAGCCGGCACACGCGCCGCACCAGCGGCTGGTAGTCGTGCAGGGCAGCCAGAAAATCAGCAGACGGGGCAGCGCTCATGCGGGGTCACAAGGTGTTTCGGGAAGGTATATCGCCTATTTCTTTCCCGCATTACAGGGGGGTAGGGATATTCTCACTGCAAGAGCGAAAACGCAAAAAAGCCCACCAGAAATTAATCTGGTGGGCTTTTCACTTCTTAAAAAAGAACGTCATGCTAAGCTTGCCGAAGTATGACGTTCTTTTTGTTGATGTTCTATTGGAAGTACTCCTTTACTTTCTCAAAGAAGCCTTTCTCATTTTTGCCAGGGTGCGGCGTAAAATTGTCAGACTCACGCAGCTTCTCCAGTATTTCGCGTTCTTGGCTACTCACGTTCTTGGGCGTCCACACATTGAGGTGAATGAGCTGGTCGCCGCGGCCGTAGCCATTCAGGTCCTTAATGCCCTTGCCGCGCAGGCGTAGAATCTTGCCGGGCTGGGTGCCGGGGTCTACCTTAATTTTAACCTTACCCTCGATGGTAGGCACCTCCAGGCTCGCACCTAGGGCCGCGTCTACAAATGAGATGTATTGCTCAAACATGATGTTGTTGCCGTCGCGCTTGAGAAACTCGTGGGGCTCCTCCTCAATCTGAATCAGTAGGTCGCCGGGCACGCCGCCGCGCTCCGGGAAGTTGCCTTTCCCACTCATGCTCAGCTGCATGTCGTTCGCTACGCCCGCCGGAATGTTAATCGGAATTACTTCCTCATTCAACTGGCGGCCGTCGCCCTTGCACACGTCGCAGGTAGCCGAAATAGTCTTACCCTCGCCGTGGCAGGTAGGGCAAGTGCTGGCGCTCACCATCTGGCCGAGCATCGTGTTTACCACGCGCTTGGTTTGGCCGGTGCCTTGGCAGGTAGCGCAGGTTTTAAGCTCGGTACCGTTTTTGGCGCCGGTGCCGCTGCACGGTGGGCAAGCCACGTAGCGCTTCACCTTAATCTTTTTCTCGACTCCGTTGGCTACTTCTTCGAGGTCCAGCTTGAGCTTGATGCGCAGGTTGGAACCCTTCTTGACGCGCCGGCCCTGGCCGCGCCCGCCGCCGAAGAACCCATCAAAGCCACCCCCACCGCCGCCGAAAATATCGCCGAACTGCGAGAAAATATCCTCCATGTTTTGGGCATGGCCGGCCCCACCACTCTGGTGCCCAAAGCGGTCGTAGCGCGCCCGCTTATCCGCATCCGACAGCACCTCGTAAGCCTCCGCGGCTTCCTTAAACTTGTCCTCGGCCGTGGGGTCGTCGGGGTTTTTATCGGGGTGATATTTAATAGCCATTTTGCGGTAAGCCGACTTAATAACGTCAGCCTCCGCATTTTTTGCTATCCCTAATATTTCGTAATAATCGCGCTTTCCGGTTGCCATTGTTGCCTATCAAAATAGCTGTCATACTGGGCTGGCGAAGCTGCTTACCACGTTCAAATATATTGTTTAAGCGTGGTAAGCGACTTCGCCAGTCTAGCATGACAGACAAGAATAATTTACTGTCCTAATATCACCTTGGCGTGGCGGATAACCTTATCGCCCAAGTAGTAGCCTTTTTCAATCTCATCAACAATCTTGCCGCGCAAATCGTCGCTGGGCGCCGGAATCTGCGTGATGGCCTCATGCAGCTCGGCATCGAAAGCGCCACCCTTGGCATCCATCGAAATCAAGCCTTTCTGCTGCAGCGTCTTGCTGAGCTTGTTGTACGTAATATCGAGCGCGTTTTGCAACGCGGCTGGGTCTTGCGTGCCTTGGGTATGCTGGCGCGCGCGCTCAAAGTCGTCGAGCACGGGCAGCAGTGCCACCATTAGCTCTTGGTTGGCAGTCTTGAAAAGGTCGGTGCGCTCCTTAGCGGTGCGACGCTTGTAGTTCTCAAACTCGGCCGCTAGGCGCAGATACTTGTCTTTGAGGTCCGCAAGCTCCGTTTCAGCGCGGGTAGTGCCTTGGCTAGCACCGGCCTCAGGGGCCGCAGCAGCGTCAGCAAAGTCTTGCTCGCCGGCAGTGTGCTCGGCGGTAGTGTCGTTCAGCGGCTGGTCGTCAGGATTCATATGATTATCGTCGGTCATTTTCTGGAAAAAATGGCGGAATCGGCTAGTGAAAGGAGTTCCCATAGGGGTATCGGGCCGGGCGCAAGGAGTTTGCCAAAGGCGATGGGCCTGCCAGTTTGGCACAAAGCAATAACCTGCTGTTTCTGGTAAGTTGCCAAAACATTGCGCTAAGCGAATCGGCTAATCGAGAGAAATTTACCCTTGCAACAAGCCGACACTTTTCCCTACCCTCGTGAGGTACCCAAGGAAACTAGTCGTGCAGTGCGCCCCAAATCATGTCCTTCAGCTTCTGAATATTCTTGCTAGTCAAGCTAGAGATGAATACCGTTGGCGGCATATCGGGGGGTAGGGAGGCAAGCAGTTCGGCTTCCAACTCCTCGTCCAGCATGTCGGACTTGGTGATAGCGAGCAGGCGCTTCTTGTCTAGCAAATCGGGATTATGCTGCGCTAGCTCATTAAGGAGCACCTGATACTCAGCAGCTACGTCGAGGCTGTCGCAGCTTATCATAAAGAGCAGCATTGAGTTGCGCTCGATGTGGCGCAGGAAGCGCGTACCCAAGCCCTTACCCTCAGCAGCCCCTTCAATAATGCCGTGAATGTCGGCCATTACAAACGACTGAAAGTCACGGTAGGCTACTACACCCAAGTTGGGCACAAGTGTGGTGAAGGCGTAATCGGCAATCTTAGGCTTGGCCGCCGACACCACCGACAGCAGTGTGCTCTTGCCAGCATTGGGGAAACCCACGAGGCCCACATCGGCTAGCAGTTTCAGCTCCAAAATCACCTGCTCCTCGATGGCTGGCTCGCCGGGCTGCGCATATTGCGGCGCCTGGTTGGTGGATGTTTTGAAGTGGTCGTTGCCGAGGCCGCCACGGCCGCCGGGCGTGAGGATAAGACGCTGGCCTTCTTCGGTTATTTCGAGCTTAACCTCGCCAGTTTCGGCATCGCGGGCCACGGTGCCAAGTGGCACCTGGATCACAATATCCTCACCTTGGGCCCCGGAGCGCAGGTTGCCGCCGCCGCCCTCGCCATCTTGGGCAAAAAGGTGCTTGCGGTATTGCAGGTGCAGCAGCGTCCAGAGCTGGGAGCTGCCCTCCAAGATAATGTGGCCGCCCCTACCCCCGTCGCCGCCGTCGGGGCCGCCGTTAGGCAGTCCCTTAGCCCGGAAGAAGTGGTGCGAGCCCGCGCCGCCTTTGCCCGAGCGGCAGGTAATCTTGACGTAGTCGATGAAGTTGTTATTAGCCACGTTTTCTTGAATTATAAGTTAGGAATTAAAATTATGAGTCAGCTGGGTTCAGCCCTAATGAAATGAGTTATGAGCGTCGGGCTATGCGCCCGAAACTCATAACTCATACCTTTTAACTCATAACTAGCGGTGCGCGCAGCTCTACGCTTTTACCTCTTGGGTAGCAGTGGCTGGCGTACTCGTGTCGGCCGCAGTATGCTGGTCGATAACGGCGCTGATTTGCTGGAAAATCGTCTCGATTTCGCCGATGCCGTTGAGGGCGTGAAACTTCTGCTGACCGGCGTAGTAGCCTGCCACCTGGGCGGTTTCGGTATTGTAGACCTGCACGCGGCGGCGGATTTTAGTTTCGTCTTGGTCGTCGGTACGGCCGCTGGTTTTACCGCGTTCTAGCAATCGCTTTACCAGTTCCTCCTCCCCTACTTCGAGGGCCACCATGCAAGCCACCGTGGTGCCGTGCTCGGCCAATAGGCGGTCGAGGCTCTCGGCCTGGGCCGTAGTGCGTGGAAAGCCATCGAAGATAAAGCCTGCGACTTCCTTATTTTTTTCCAACGCATTGCCAATCATACCAATAACTACGGCGTCGGGCACGAGCAGGCCTTCATCCATTAGTTTTTTGGCTTGCAGGCCCAGGGTAGTGCCCTCGGCAATTTGGGCACGCAGCAGGTCGCCGGTGCTCAGGTGCACGAGGTTATACTTGGCAATGAGCTTCTGGCTTTGGGTGCCTTTGCCCGCGCCGGGGGGGCCGAAGAGGACGATATTATGCATAGGAAAACGGGAATTGGGCGCGAGCGCCGAGGCGGAATGGATGGAAAGACCTACGAAAGCACAGGGCTAAACGGCCACGTACACATCGGGCAAGTTACGACCTAGCCCATCGTAATCGAGGCCGTAGCCAACCACAAAGTCATTGGGAATTTCCAACGCCATGTATTTCAAATTCAGCTGGTAGCGCAGGCTAGCGGGCTTGTAGAACATAGCCGCAATTTCGATACTCGCTGGGTTGTTGGCTTGCAGCGTAGGCAGCAGGTGGTGCAGCGTGGTGCCAGTGTCCACGATGTCTTCGACCAAGATGAGGTCGCGGCCCTGCACATCTTCGCGCAGGCCCATGATTTCCTGTACCTGCCCGGTGCTACCGGTGCCTTCGTACGAAGCAACGCGGATAAACACTATCTCACAGTTGCCGGCATAACGCTTGAGCAAGTCGGCAGCAAACATGAAGCCGCCCGTGAGCACCACCACAAACAGCGGCTGCCGGCCTGCGTAGTCGGCATTGAGGCGGAGGGCAATTTTATCGATTGCTGCAGCGATTTCGGCCGCTGAGAGGTAAGGGCGAAAAGCCTTATCGTGAAGGGTAATGAGGGGTTGACCCATGCGCTGAAGAACGGCCAGGGTAGCCGTTTCGGGGTGCAAAGGTAAGGGTAGCAGCACAACCCCTGTAGCCAAGGCAGTTATTAAGCTAGAATACCCGGCAGCCCGCCTATATCTTTAGACAGGAGGAGCGCGGCGCCTGTGGATATAAAGCTCCTAGTTCTACCGCCCTACCCCCCTCCGCTCGTTCAAGTTCTAGCGCTAACTCACGTCGAATGCGGTGTGCTCGATACAGCAAAAACCAGGCAGCCCAGCAGGGCCCAGCAGGGGTAGCTACAATTCGCGCAATAGTACTTGGTAAAGGGCGATCATGCTCGCAATATCGGCCTTAGCTACTATTTCGTGAGGTGTATGTACTTCGTCCTCGGGGGCGCCTACAAAGCACCAGTCCCAGGCAATATCGCTGCGCTGCAAGTCTTTGGCGTCCGAGCCTCCTACCCCCTCTATTTCTACCTGATGCGCAATACCAGCCTGACGCGCAATGGCTCGAATGCGCTCGACGTAGGCCCGGCGCGGAATGAGCGAGTCGCGCAGTGAAATGACGCAGCCATTGCCGGCCTGCACGCCAGCCGTTATCCAAGTAATATCACAAATAAGCGCTTGACGTACGCTATACGTTTCGTAGATAAAACGGGCCAGGTAAGGCACCGAGCCGCCGCCGTGCTCTTCCCAGCACGAAAAGGCAATGATGCCGTGCTCCAACGTTTCGGCCAGGCGTAGGGCCGCCCACACGCCGAGGCGATTGTCGAGGTAGCAGCTCTGCACAGTCGTTGTGGTTTCGCGAAAGTCGCAGGCAAAGGTGAGGGTAGTACCCGGCTCAATATCGCGGCTGAACTCATAGCCAAGCACCTCCGTTTCGTCTTCACCATCTTGCTTTTCCACTGTTAGCGTACACTTTATTTCGCCTTGCGCATCGCGTCCGACCAGCTGATATCCCGCCACACACTCTGGGCCCCCAATGGGCACCAACTCGCGCCCATAGCGTACCGTAAAGCCAATGCTGTCGAGGTGTGCAAAAACTGCTGTGCGCGGCTGCCCAAACACCAACAGCAGGCAATCTTGAAAACGAGTTTCGTCGTGTACTACGATGGGTACTTGGCGCCAGCTAGGGCTTTCGGTACGCACATAGTCGAGTAAGAAGCCCGTGAGCGCAGCCTCGTCGCCCGAGGGTGCCGCAATTTGGCAGAGAGTTTGGAGAAGCTGCATAAGGTAGAAGCAAAGAGTACCAAGACTAAAGCTAGGGCCTCGGCCGTACTTTCGTTAGTCTATTGCCTAACCATCCTCAATAAGTACTTGGTTGCTTAGCATTCTTTGCCCGCATGTCCGCCCCCGTTTGGTTTTCACGTCTGCTATCAGTTATCCTGCTTTTGAGCCTTGTTTTAGCTAGCAAAGCGCAGCAGCCTGCTGATACTACCCGCCTGCGGGTGGGCCAAGTGCCAACCCTACGCACCATTGCGGTCGATACGGTCAACGTCCTACCCACTGCTGCCGATACCAAAGGCTGGTTGCTCATGGACAAAGACATTCAACTGGAGTTGGACGGGGCGGTGCAGAACCTGTACAATTTCAAGTACGACAAAGCCGAAAAGCAATTTCGCTCGCTGCGCCGCCGCTACCCTCACCACCCCATGCCCTATTTTTTGCTAGGCTTAAGCACCTGGTGGAAAATAATGCCCACCAACTTCGATAGTAAGCAGTACGACCGCATCTTTTTTGCTTACATGGATACGGCCAACACGTATGCCGAGCGCCTGGTCAAGCTCGACCCGCACAACTACGAAGGTTATTTTTTCCTCTCTGCTTCTAACGGCTTCGATGCCCGGCTCAATGCCGAGCGCCACAACTGGCGCAAGGCTACCGTGAGCAGCAAGCGGGCCCTCACCTACCTACAGAAGAGCAGCGAAGCCAACGGGCTCAGTCCCGAATTCCTATTTGGTGAGGCGCTGTTCAACTACTACGCCGTCTGGATTCCGGACAACTACCCGTTGCTTAAGCCCGTGCTGCTTTTCTTCCCGAAGGGCAATAAAACACTAGGCCTTAGTCAGCTACGTAACGTAGCCAACAATGCTTTCTACACGGGCGTTGAAGCAAAGGTCTTCTTAATGAAGCTGCTGCACAACGACGAGCATCAAACGGCGGCGGCCATGCCCATAGCCCGTGGTCTTGCACTCAAATACCCCGACAATGGATATTTTGGCCGTTTCTATGCTCTACTCTGCTTCGATCAGGCTGATTTTGCTGAGTGCGAACGCGTAAGCCGCGATATTATCGATAAAATTAATGCTGGTATGCCCGGCTACGAAGCTAGTAGCGGGCGCTATGCCTCTTACTTCATGGGCTACCTCATGCAGTACAAATACCGCGACCTACTTAAAGCTCAGGATTATTACCGACGCTGCATTGTCTTCGCCGAAAGCAATGGCGAAACAGACGGTGGTTTTTACCTATTTTCTAACGCCAATCTAGCTCGCATGGCCGACCGCGACCGTGACCTAGTAGCCGCGCGCCGTTACTACGAAGTAGTGGCTGACAAAGCAGACCATAAGTCGGATCAATACAAAGAGGCAAAGGCTTGGCTGAAAAAGCACAATTAATAGAAAACCATCATTTGAGAGTGCGTACAGTCCCCTATATCATATATGACCTCAAAAACACACTTAATTAATGGTACGTCATGGAACTAAGTGATTATTTACTTACGCCTATTTATCTGGGCTTGATTTATGCGTTTGCTTTCGCAATTCGGCCAACTGTAACAAACAGATATACTAAACCTTATTTTATTCCGGCATTATCAGTCAAATTATTAGGTGCATTTGCACTAGGCATACTTTATCATACTATATACGCAGGGGATACCAATAATTATTTTCACCATGCTTCAATTATTTACGAAGCATTTGGGAATTCATTTAGCGCTGGAATACATTTAATTACAACAGATGGAACTGTAACCCCTGACATCGCGCCTTATTCCAGTCAAATGTTCTGGTTTGGACCTGATAGTAAGGAATACTTTGTTATTCGAATAGCAGCTGTGTGCTCCCTAATAGGGTTCAATACATATTCTGTTACTGCCCTTTGCTTTGCAACTCTAAGTTTCAGCGGCATGTGGGCTATGTATATGACATTTGCTAAAATCCGTCCACAAGTTTACAAGGAGTTAGCCATCGCAGTTTTCTTCTTGCCCTCAGTCTTTTTTTGGGGATCAGGCCTACTTAAAGATTCCCTATGCCTTGGTGCACTAGGCTGGCTTTTTTATGCTTTCTATCGAGGTGCTATTGAGAAGAAGAATATAGTTCGCTGTTTAATAGTAGGGATAATGGCTATGAAAGTTATTTCAGCGATGAAAGTATACATATTGTTAGCTTTCGTTCCTCCAGCCGCTCTCTGGATTTTTAATGAAAATACTGCTCGTATCAAAACTGCATCAATTCGCTGGATAGCTCGTCCACTTTTGTTAGGTGTAGGTTCAGCAGTAGCTATATATGCTATGGGCACTATTGCTCAAGCAGATGCGCGTTTTAACATAGATAAAATTGGGGAACAAAGTAAGATCACCGCGACTTATTTGCAAGGCGTCAGCAAAAAGGAACAAGGTTCAGGTTATGATATTGGCGAGCAGGATGGCACCATACAGGGTATGATTAAATTAGCACCACAAGCCGTAATAGTAGCCTTATTTCGTCCATTTATTTGGGAAGCTCGCAATCCAACAATGGCACTTTCAGCATTAGAAGCATCTTATTTCGTAATCTTCACTATGCGTATTTTATTCCGAGTTGGTCTTGTTAAAACCTTACGTACGGTGAGTACTTCACCAGTCCTGACTTTGTGTTTTGTCTTTAGTTTAGTTTTCGCAATTTCAGTTGGAATATCTAGTGGCAACTTTGGCACTTTAGTGCGCTATAAAATTCCGCTCATGCCCTTTTATTTGGCAGGGCTCTATATTCTGCAGGATATGACTCGTGGCATGGTGAAACGCCCCAAACGCCAAACCCCAACTCGCCGGCCGCAATTTGCATAAGCTTAAAAAGCCGACAGCAATATGTTACTTACTTAGTATTTTGTATCATACAAACTATTAAGTAACATTCTTCTAATCATTCTTATTAAAAGTGAAACAAGCTTCGTGTTCCTTTAATAAACTTCATTATCTCAACTTAGGCTTCGAAAAGGAAAAACAGATACAGAAGAAAGTAATGTATAGTGGGTTTGAGCTTCTAATCACAGATTATGCGCTAAGCCGCAAACAATCCCAGGAAAGTAGGCGTGTTTGACACCACAGAGTAATACTGCTCGATAGTAGTACGAGCAGCTAAACCTAAACGCTGCCGGTGCGCCGCGTCGGTAAGTAATTGTCTCAAATGCCTTTGCCAGTCTATTGGCTCACGGCAGATATAGCCATTGTAGCCATCTTGCACAACTTCGCTGTTCATACCCACCGGCGACACTAATGCGGGAATACCTAGAGCCATGTACTGCAGTGCCTTAAAAGCACATTTACCTTGTGCCCACAGGTCATCTTCCAAAGGCATTAGACCGATGTGGAATGTCAATAAATCAGCAATTTCGGTGGCTTTCTGCCAGGGCACAAAACGCAGTGATTGTAATGGCTGGTCGAATTCCGGAGGCTGATTAGAAATTACTCGGAACTCAAAATTTAATCCTTCTTGCTCTAATTGTCTTAATATAGGCACCAGCGGTACTAGGTACTTTAGAGTGGAGTGCGTACCCGTCCAGCCAATTACCATTGGACCTAAGGCTAGTTGGTCACGCACTTGATTGTGCAGGCATAATGTATCGATAGTAGTCGGATTGATGATAACAGAAGGATTAAACTGTCGCGCATATGCAGCTAGGTAGGCATTGCCACAGCTATTTTTATGTGCCCATCTACAGATGCTCGATACTTTGTGGTGCCATTTTAGACTAGCTGCTATTCGATTGGCTTCTGAGGTATTTGACAACCAGATAGCATCATCGAAATCATAAATTATAGGCTTGCGTAGCACCTTAACTAGCAGCCATTCTAGTACTGGTGGTCCTATCGGCGCCGCTTCACGATGCACAAATATGTAGTCGTAGCGCGTGGCTGCTATTAGGTGGCCGATACGTCGCCACAAACCGCCCATAATGCCTATTGCTTTCCGTATCGCCTGTCCTGGTTTATAAAGAATGCGCCAGGTAGCTTCGCTCAAGAAAGGAGCTAGTCGGTAGGAATATCCCTGTTGTTCCAGTATACTCAAATACTGTTCAAAGCGGAAGCGTTGCGAGGGGGCTTGGCCCGGCGGATAAGGAATTAAGAATAAAATGCGTAGGTCCAAGGTAATTAACTAGTTCGATAAGTCACAAATTTACATCCGCATTAGGTAGCTAATAGCTGTCGATATAAGCTACCTAATGCTTGATAAGTAGCTACTGACGCAAATTTTCGCCTAACATATGCTCTACCTGCTTGAGCAAAAGTATCGCGCATCTTCTTATCAGCAGCTAAGCCTACAATGGCTTCCGCCATAGCTGCCACATCGCGGTTAGGAACAAGCAAGCCTGAACTTCCATGCTCAAAAAGTTCAGCAGGACCACCACAGTCACTAGCGATCAATGGTGTACCATAGAATAGCGCATCTAAGCAAGTAAGGGAGAATGACTCTGATTCTGAAAAATTAAGCACAATATCTGCCGCTTTTATTATGGCTTCCACATCAGTAGTAAAGTCACCAAAGCTAACTACTTCTTGCAGGCTTGCCTCTTGAGTAGCTATTTTCAGCCGCTGTTTAAATTCTCGATTTTTTCTTAGGCCCATATCACCACCTACAAAATGTAAACGCAGCGTGTTATTTTGAGCATAGGCTTGGATAAAAGCTTTAAGAGCCAAGTCCTGACCTTTGCCCTGGATATAATTACTTAGATAGAGTAAATGCACAGTACCATCGGGCTGCGCTACATGCGTAGGCATAGGGTGAAGCTCACTACTCGGTAGTGGGTCGTACACTATTTGAGCCTGAGGAACATTGGCAAAATAGCTTTTTACAGCGGCGGAAACACACACTATTTGCCGAGAACCTAATTTAGCAAGCAAGCGCCAAGCACGGGCTAATGGCTGCATTAAGCTCTGAGGCAAGAATCGCACATGGGTAACTATTTGTAACCGGCCTAAGCTAAATAGCCGAACTAGATAGCCTGTTAGGTTATAAAAATCATTAAGATGAATGATACAAGCTCTTTCACGTAGGGCCAGTCGATACAACCGCCACCCATTGAGCAGTAACATAGGTATATAAAGTAGTAAGTCAGTATTACGACGACTAATTTCCACGAAAGGCAGCTGATATACTAAGTAGCCCTCCGCTTCCAATAGTGAGCAAGCTGCACTACCTGTAGGTAGTACATAAACAAAACGAAATTGTTCGCCTAGCGGCGTAGTTGCATGACGCATAGCATTTAGTGCCCCAGTCACCGCACGCGAATTATCAACTACTAGTATTGAGGGCCGAGCTACGGCATGGGGTAATTCGTGCAAAGACAATGGAAATACAAATAAATAGCCTCTCAATAGCGGCCAAAATAGGCTGGCAGGTTGCAATAAACAAGCAAGGAATATACTTATTCAATCTGATGAATTAGGATATCACCACTTATCTTTTAACTCCAAATTTATAAAATAGACAGTAAGGTCACTTAGTAAAGTACAAAGCTTTTAGTTACAGTAAATGTGCACTCAAAAATAGCGCTAAACAAGCATTCTGAGCTGTGTTGCTGCTAAGTAGTTTTACTGAATAAAGTAGAGAAGAATTTGATTTTATATTTAAATAAATTTAAAACACAACTTTAGATATCGTCCGAAGTCTATAGCAGATTCGAGAACGGTGTAGTTACTAATAGGCGGTTTACACACTGTATATAAGCATATCCTCTTGCTTTACGACAGCGTACTACGTAAGCTTATGCAGAGCTTGGCGATAAGTACAAGTCTCTGCCCGGTTTTGCATTAGCGTAACCTTCATAAGCAAGTTACTGCGTCATCAGAAACAGGTCAACTAGTTATCTAGCCCGACAGAAGCGGCCCTGCCGACTGTCTCGATGCGGCGGCCCAGGCGCTTAGCTAGGGGGACTAGGTGGAGGACCCAGCCATATGCCACCCTAACCCGAGTTGCAGACCTTATTGCAGGTCGAGCGCGGGCAACTTGTCAGCCGGGGCTTGGTCTGGCGCACACGGCACAAACAAGGCTAATGACGCAAAATAAAGCCTGCACGCTATTGAGCGCAACTCGCCATGGGGTAGGGTGCGGCGAGACAATCGCACAGATGAGGCCTGCTTTCATTTTCTGGACAAAACGGGTCTGAGGCTGGACTATACGCACTGGTACGTCCGTGCCCCCAGCGGCCAGCGCGTAGGCCAGCCGGTACCCTTAAAGCGTGGGAGCTCGCCTTACTTAGGGCCCTCTCGGTAGCAGGCGTCAAGATGTACAAGTGCCAAAGGGAACCTTAATGCACCGCAGCTTATCACTTTATATCAGCCATACCCTGGGGCCATGCGTGGGGTTGAGGCCCTATTTCTGCCTCCTTACTAGCCCAATTTTACGCCAGCCGAACAGGCCTGGAGCAAGCTCAAAACTCCTTGCGCCAGGTGCCGCACCCAACTTGCGCTGGAGGAAGCCCTCCAAACAGCTCTGTACTGGATTACGCCTGCTGACGCCCGACACTGGTTCCACCATTGTGGATATCACATATACCGTTCGTGAAGCCGCTATAGGATGCACGTTATCCCATGAGTATTTATTAGTAATCTATACAAGAGTGAGCTAGCGCAGCAGTAGACTCATATATCCTGAATAGGTTAAATAGCAAAACCGCCTTTTAACTTTGGGCAAGTCTTATACCAACGTATGCTCGATACTTGAGCTACTTATCAAACTTTTTACATAGCATAGAATGGTATTCCCCTTATGAATCAATCATTTACTAATATTCGATTTGGTATTATGTGCAACGGTAACGACTTGGCTTCTTGGGAGCGACAAGTAGTTGACCGGCTACTAGCTATACCGGGTGTCTCCTTGGAGTTACTAATTATTGAGGGACACACAGCAGGCAAACCTCAAAGTATTGCCAGCCGTGTTACACGCGTAAAATCCAGTCGCTTATTATTTACTGCATATAGCAAGCTGCTGTATAAACCAGCTGCTATCCGCCGAACAAGTATTGCTGATTTGCTTGCTTCTAGGCCGACATTGACTTGTCTAGTAGAATTGAGAGGAAAATTCTCACAATATTTTTCGGAAGCTGACATCGCTACTGTAGCTAGTTATGACCTAGATTTTGTGCTCCGCTTCGGTTTCAATATCATTCGAGGCAAAATGTTAACCACCCCACGCTTCGGCGTTTGGTCATTTCATCACGACGATGAGCTGCACTATCGAGGTGCTCCCCCATGCTTTTGGGAGATATATAATAATGACCCTGTTACAGGTGCTATCCTACAGCGATTAACTGATAAACTTGATGGGGGAGTAGTGCTTAAAAAAGGATACTTCCGCACCAAGTTCTATAGCTATAGCCGCACTATTGATATGGTGTATGAAGAGAGTGCCTACTGGCCAGCAGCCATTTGCAAACAACTTAAACTTGATTCCAGTCAACTCGACTTCACGACAGCTACGCGTACTGACGCCCCAATTTACTACCCCCCTACAAATACGCAGTTCCTAGTTTTTGTAGCTAAGCTATTCCGTAACAAGGTGCGTAAAGCTTATGAAACCTATCTACGAGCTGAAGAATGGAATATCGGTGTAATAGCGCAGCCTATTCACAGCTTTTTGCAGCCTGAGCACTTCAGCAATTTAGTAGTCGATACTGCAGTGTTACCTAACGATACCACTTTTTTTGCTGATAGCTTTGGCCGTCCTGAGAAAGACGGCACTTGGATTTATTTTGAGGCTTTCGATTACCGCACTAATTTAGGTAATATATCTCGTCTCCGATATCCTTGGCAGGTAGGCGCCGCCGCTGAGGTAGTAATGAACTTTCCGTTTCACCTCTCCTACCCCTATCTATTTGATAAGTATTGCCTACCCGAATCTGCAGCGGTCAATCAAATTGCGCTTTATGATTTAGACCAGGCTCAACCCCAGAAGCCTGCGCCTGCTGCTTTACTAGGCTTAGAGATACCAGGTGTTGACTCTACTATCATCGAGTACGAAGGCCTATATTGGCTATTTTACACTAGGAAAGACCGCGACCCCGACTTAAATCTATATCTGGCTTACGCCGAACAACTTGCTGGTCCTTGGAACCAACATCCACAAAATCCTATCAAGACAGATGTGCGTAGTGCGCGTCCCGCTGGTACGCCCTTTTGGCATAATAAACGTTGGTATCGTCCAGCTCAAAACTTCTCTCAGGGTTATGGAAGTGGTATTGTTATTAACGAGATTTTAACTCTCTCCCCCACTGTTTATGCTGAGCGGATGGTTATTAACCTAACCTCTGTGCATCCAGATTATCCTGATGGCATGCACACTATGGCTCGTATCGACGACCAGCACACCGTTATTGACTTTAAACGTTACCGCTTTATCCCAATTGTTACTTGGGCGCGCCTATGCGCTCTTTTAGGTCATTAATAGTGTTCTTTCCTGATTACAAATTTTAAGATCGAAAATTATTAGCTGAAATCCCTATATGATAAATACCTAATTCAACCTAATAAGCTTAAATGCCAAACAGCCTTCACTTTTACTAGCTAACTGCATTGATAGATAGTAAAAGCGAAGGCTGTTTAGCATACATAAATATGCTCAGTCTGTGAATAGCCCTATACCTCTTGAACCATAATAAATGTATGAAATTTTAAAGACAAAACTATTATTCATACAGCATATAAAATGAATTTTTTAGGAGAAAATAGATACTACACTTTCACCAGTCAGTTCATGTTACCGCCTGCAACGGGCAAGTTATTTCTAATTAAACTATATACCAGACAGGATTCAACTATTCAAAATTGTTTCTAGTAGTTCATGCCAGCGGGTAAAAGTAGAAGAGTGCGAGAAGTCTTTAGCCCGCACCTGCGCTTTGTATCCCAATTCTTGGCGCTTTGTAGCGTCGTTGAGCAATGTAAGAATAGCAGCTACCCATTGCTGCTGGTCAACCTTAATAGTATCAGTACCCCACAGTGCAGGCAATAACACCCCATATTCTGCCCATTCAATAGTGCGGATAGGTTTTAAAGGAGTTTGAGAATTAGGAGCTAGCATCTCACGGGGGCCAGTGGGACAGTCAGCGCTTAGCACTGTAGCGCCACATGTCATAGCTTCGCCTAGAGCTAGTGGAAAACCCTCAAACGCTGATGGAAACACAAATAATGTAGCAGGTCTAATGTATTTGAATGGATTATGTTGCAAGCCCAAAAAATATACATCGTAGTTCGAAGTTAGGGAGTCATCAGTCCAAGCTGCATACACTCGTAGTCCCAGCAGTCGCGCTTGATCAACAAGTTCTGCACGCAGTTCGCCATCACCAATAAATATCAGCTTGGCTGGTTGCTGCTGGTTTACTGTAGCAAATAGTTCTAATAAAGGCGGATAATTTTTTTGAGGAGCTAGTCGTCCTGACGTAACTAAAATGGGAGCTGAATCATATACCGCCTGCATCTCAAGCGATAGTAGCTCCTCTGCCTGCTGCTGTACAGCCCTTAGCTCAAAGGAATTATTGATAGCTGATACTTTCTCTGGTGAAATACCAAAGTCATTCACCATCTCAGGGATAATGTCTCTACTCACCACTACTATATGGTCAGCCCGCTTATAAAGCCATGGCATAAGTATTTTTTTACGCACCCAGCCCATTAAACCAATGATGTTAATATCAAAGGTCTTAGATCCCTGAATAAGCACAATCACTTTTTCCGAACCTTTGCTCAGTAGATTAACATAGTCAGCTCCTTCTAAATGGCTGATACATATAGCAGGCTGAATTCGGTCTTTAAGACGCCGCAGTTCCGTTACGCGGCGAAAAAAGTTGCGCACTTTCATGAATGGGCTTCCCCCGCCTCCTACTCCCAATACCTCTGGTTGCTTACCAGTTGGATAAAGATTTTCACTATCGCGCGCGAATACTGCTTCGGTTACATCATAGTACTTACTAAGTGCTATACTGTGGTCACTAAAGGCTCTTTGAGCTCCACCTAATCCTAGGTTAGGAATAACCATCAAAATCTTCTTCCTCATACAAACACGCAAAATCCTTGCTTATCTCACGATCGCAATCTAGAGGCCAGCCGCATAAAAGGCTGCTCAATAACCAGGTAAAAAATGTAAGCTCCCACAATTGCTGCTGTTAAACACACGCTTTGAAGTACCAGCCGATTCAACAATGGTCCAGTGGATACTAGCTTACTCAGCACAAACTCGCAGGTAGTGCCAATAAGTACATGCACTAAATAAAAAGAGTAAGAAATATTGCCTAAAAATTTCGCGAAACTATTTTCGATACTAATATACTGAATTGCTAAAGCAGTTACTAACCCAATAGTTGCCTCATATAGTCCTATTTCTAAATAAGCTATTGCAGTAAATAGCATTAATAGTCCTATATAATTTAGTGTACTTATGTCGACACGCTGCCGGTATAAAGCAACTCCTCCCAAAGCAAACAGTGCACTAAAATGAAAGAAATTGTTTTCATTATGAAAAGGCAAATACTGAATTAAACCAGCTATTATAAATAGTCCAACAAACCAAATAAGTGATCTACTTTCGAATAAAGTAGAAAATAATAACCCGATAAAAATGTAAAACTGAAATTCAATAGCAAGTGTCCAAAATATGCCAACAACCCATTTATATTGACTAAAAGGTATAGTGAACAGTACATTATGCGCTATCCGCGACAATGACACTTCTTTAGTATAATTAACGTGATGCGCAATAAAATAATCTATCAGGTACCATTGGGCTAGCACTAATAGCATCGCTATATACGCAGGCGGATTGATACGCACAATCCGTCTACTTATATAAGGCCAAAATTTTGTAGGAGAGTAGTTTTTACCTAGTAGACTGTACGGAATAATAAATCCGGAAATAACGAAAAACACCTCAACGCCCAGCCACCCGTTTTTGAAAAGTGAATGCAACCCATCGATATGAAGCTTGGGTAGCACAGCTCCTGTAAAGTGATACAATCCAACGCTAAGCGCTGCTATCCCGCGCAGCAAAGCTAGTCCCGATACGTGCCGAGGCTGGGTGCTAATGCGAACGGGCAGCGCACCTGATGGCATGATTGCAGAAAGTACAGACATAAATTAGTGATGATCGCTAGTTAGCCAAAGCTTAAAGCAAATATTTAATAGCGGCTAAGAATCGACGTCGCCATAAAACTTTAGGATCATTTCGAATTGCTTGCCATAGCGAGTATAGCGTAGCTGCTCGGTGCCGCTTACTAAGAGATAAATTCAAAGCAATGAACGTATAGCGGTCAGCTATAAATTGGCCGGTATGCCCCGGGTAACGCCGAGCAAATTGTGGGTTAGCTTGTACAAGCTGCCCAAATAATTCGTCGCGCTGTTGCACCGTTTCGGGCGCTATTGTATTGAGACTACGACCAGTATGCTCGCGTAAGCAGAACGTCTTCTGACGAATAGCATGAAAGGTATATTGGGTAGCCAAGCGGAGCCATAGTTCCCAATCTTCGATTGAAGCCAAACGTCGGTCTTCTACAAAAGGGTTAGCTAGAGCAATATCACGGCGCACAAATACTGTATTACACGCCAGCGGATTATCATAGAGTAACACTTCATTGGTAGGGGTAGGCCAAGCAAACATTTCGGCAACAAGCAGGCCTGATTCGTCTAACCGTTCATAACCAGTGTGCACAACTTCTACTTCACCATGCTGATCAATAAATTTTTTCACCACCTGTAGGTGGTTGGAATACATTTCGTCGTCGGAATCAAAAAAATTAATATAAGTTCCTCGAGCGTGTTGAGTACCATAATTGCGGGCTGCTCCTCGTTCGCCATTTTTTTTATAAAAATATTGAATACGGGGGTCAATTATGGCAGCTATTACTTCACGAGTGTTGTCTTCGCTTCCATCGTCGACTACCAACAACTCAAAATTTGAATAATCTTGTTTTAGGATAGACATCAAAGTTGCACCTATGATGCCAGCACGGTTATAGCAGGGCACTACAATCGAAAAAAAAGGTTCGGCAGAATCTACCATATAGCTTAACAGATAATAAGCGAAGCTAAGCCAGAGGCTTACCCAAGAGCAATTGCATATACTGCTGCAATAACTGCCGCCGGCGTTCTTGGTCGCCTCTACTCAGTAAAAAGTTAGCAAGCTTCGTAGCATAAAGTGCTTTGGTATGCAGCCAACCATACTCACGCCGGAAAAAAGTATCCTCATTGCGCAGAATCATGTGCCCCTGATTAAGGCGTTTGTCTTTTTTAGTACTTTGCGAAAAGTGGTGTAATACGTGAGCTTTTGGCACATATTTAATTTTATAGCCAAGACGACGTATGGTATAGCTCCACTGCAAATCCTCTGCATACATGAAGAAGTCATCAGCGAGTTGCCCTCCTGGCATCTGCGCTACCACTTCACGTCGCAAATGATAGTAGGTTCCCCAAACCCAATCGGGGTAAAGCGGGGTAGCATAGTCGAAAAATGTACCCTGCAACACCCGGCCCTTTTGCTCAGCTGAAAGCAGCTTCTGTAGTCGTGTTAGCTCCAATAGCTGTAACCCTACTGATGGGAACCGACCACACGAAGGCTGGAGAGCGCCAGAAGGGTACTCCAACCGGGCAGTAGTTAGACCTACACCATCCTCCTCCATCAACGCTTGGTACGTTAGTGTTAACGCATCATTAAGGCAAGCGGCATCGCTGTTAAACAATAAGAAAGTCTCGCCACTAGCATGACGAATGCCTAAGTTGTTGCCCTTGGCAAAGCCAGAGTTATCAGGATTACGTACCAACTTGACACTAGGGAATGTTTCCTCAAAGCGGCTAGGGTCGCATTCAGTCGAAGCGTTATCTACTAGTATAATTTCAAAGGTGACGCCCTGCGTATGCTCAATAATAGACGCAATGGCTTCACTGGTAAGTTGAAACGTATTGTAATTGATGATAATAACCGAAACTTGAACCATAAAAAATAAATTATTCCTCTTAATGCATGCTCTTGCTATATGTCATCCGGACATACTAATTGCCCACTGAGCACCTGCTCATATAGCTGCTCATGGGCTTCTACAAACGGCTCAATGTCAAAGCGTCGGCGAATTTCGCGGGCAGCTCGGCCATGCTCTTCACGCAAGTTTGGTTGAGTCACGTAGGTAACCAAGTGGCCGAGTAGGCTAACTACGCGGGGTACCAAGGCGTCGTCCATCTCAATAAGTAAACCACCCGGTGCATGGTAGGTGGGTACTATCACCTCTGGTATACCACACAAGTCGCTTGCAATAACAGGCACCCCATGTTCATAAAACTCCGTAATACATAATGGTAGGCCCTCAGAAAAACTTGATGGCACTAGCCCTACTTGGCATGCCGCCATGTAGTAATGCGGGTTATCTATACTACCAAGCAAGTAAATATCGGGGTTATTGGTACCTAGCTCAGCCTTTATTTCTTGAAGGCATGGTCCTTCGCCCATGCACAACCAAGCAAATTTTTGTTTTGGAAATTGCTGTTTGAGCTGTTGATAAGCGGTCAAGGCTATGCGCCAGCCTTTTTGCTCGGTACCGCGGCCGGCCATTCCTATCACAAACGTATCGGACGAAATACCTAATTGCGCCCGCACAACCGCACTAACGGGCAATTCGCCTTGCTGCCGCTGCACACCGTTGTAAATTACTGCTACGGGCACAGTCAGTGGCACGGCAGCCGTAGCCGCAGCTTGGCATAGGCTTTCGTATTCGGCTCCATGGTCTGCAGCTAATATCTGCGTTCCCAGTGCTCGTAGCTGCGCCGTGTCTTCAGCTGCGTTGCCATAGCGAAAGATGTCAGCTGTGTAGCATGATACTGCTATAATGGCCCGCGCTAGGTTTGCATACGGTATAAAGGAGTCATCGCCTACTTTACGCAGCATAGAATAGCCATTATGGTCTGTCACGACAATCGGCGTCGGCAGACGCCTTGCTAGCTTAGTGAGCCGCGCAGTGCGGGTCATTATTTCATGGCCATGTACCAAGTCTATGTTACAACTCTTAATCACGTAAGCCATCACATGAGTTTTCAACCACTCGTGAAAGCCTCGGTAACCAAACACTTTAGTCAAAAGACCATTGATTTTCCAACCCACCCAATTTAGGCGTGGAAAGCTAGTCATGTCTATAAGCTTCACAGCCGGGTCCAGGTAGAGGTTTACCATACCCTGGTCAACCAACTGCTCGCCTTGGTTGAAAAAATACACCTCATGCCGTTTTGCCATGCCCGATGCGAGTGTGAGGGCCACCACGTGGGAGCCGGCTTTTTCCAGACACAGCGCGGTAAACAGGATTCTCATAAAATGAGCCCTTGGCGTTGGGCTAGTAAATCAGTGAACAGTTGTTCGTAATGTGCTACGCAAATATCCATAGAAAATGACTGGCTGGCCTGTCGGGCATTCGCCGCGTGCATAGCATATAGCGCTTTGTGCGTATAGTAGCACTGCATAGCCTGTGCTAGCGCTGCTGGGTCGGGCTGTCCGGTGTGTGCATCTAGGGCTAGCAATTGCCCGGTAGCGCCACTAGCTGGTTCAATTAACTCTGCAATACCCCCTACCCTAGTGGCAATAGTAGGCTTACCGCTAGCCATATATTCAATAATGGCAAGGGGTAAGGCCTCAGCCGCGAAATAAGTAGGCAGTAGTCCTACGTCGAAACCAGCTATGAAAAAGTCGGAATTTGCAACCCGGCCTGTAAAAATGATGTCTGCTTCGGAAGTATGAGCCTGTTGAAGTTGCGATAGGTACTCACTGCCACCTACTAGCACAAGGCGCACCGGCCGGCCAGCCGCGTGGGCCCGTAACTGTTGAAAGGCTTCAGTGGTGCATTGCAAGCCTTTATCGGCCCGCCCCCGCGCTACCATACCTACTACAAATGCTTCAGACGGAATCCCAAGCTGACGCCGCATCGCCGCCGCGGCGTCAGGAGCAGAGGTTACGATCACACCATTATACACTGTCTGCACAGGGGGTAGGCCGGACCAAGCGTCAAGCAGCGTCTGGCGACAATAATTGGAAACAGCCATAATTCGTTGCGCAGCCTGCAGCACTGGCACAAAATCTTGTCGGCCCTCTCGCGTAAACTGCGTGTATTCTCCGTGCTCCGTAATAACCAGCGGTACGTTGGTTACCTTAGCCACCGGCGCGCACAGCCGGTCAGAATAAGTAGCGTGGCTATTCAGTAAATCAATACGATAGCGACGCAGGCATGCTGCTAGGTAGGCTTGTTGCTGACGCTCGTGATAAACAGCCTGACCTCCCAGTCGCTGCCGCACAGCATCGGCTTTGTAGGCAGCTAGACTATGCCAGGGCCGGTCGGCTAGAGAAAGCACTCGCACTTCCGGTGGCAGCAGTCTCTTCACAAGTTCGGGATTTACTAAGTGGGCCCGCTGATTGAACACAAACACTTCGTGTCCCCGCCGAGCTAGCCCAGCTGCTACGTTCAACGCCAGAATTTCTCCACCACCTACTTGAAGCGACCATGTAGAAAGTAAAATACGCACGATGCTATCAATTAAAGTATCACATTATTCCTGAACGTAACATACTGTCCAACAAAAGCAGTATGCAAATACCCACGTTGGTTTTCTTTCCCTTATTATACTATGAAGTAAAAGGAAATCTGCCCGAATCACTCAAATGCGTCCTTTAATGACCATGGCGAGTACTGAGCAACGTATTATTTAGTTCAGCTAGCTAATTACTAATGTAATAAGCTGCATATCATGGCATGACAGGTTTAATTCATTGAATTGATTTCAGCATATTTAAACTACTTTCGAAGTTTATTTATACTGCTATTTATAATCAACAATTTCAATCAATTGAACCTTCTTCTAATCATTTGCTACCCGTATAAATGTTTTAAAACTCATTTTTGCAGTATTGCTTTAAGCCGTCGCCATACATTCCCCACCTCTGGATAGTCAAAATAGAGTTCCAGCGCTCGACTGAATAATAATTTAGATACTCCAGCTTTAGTTAGTTTTTTTTTCACGTACCGCCCCGCTCCAGCTCGAGGGGACTTCTGCAGATAAATAGGATAGAGATAGCGAAATCGATTGTCACCAGCCCGATGCCAAGGTTTAAGGGGGCCGTTGTAGTGAATGAGTATCTTATCAGCCAAGAAGCGCACAAATTCTCGCTTAGGTAAGTCGTGCGGTATATAGGCCTTCATAAGATTGAAGCGTGAGCTAAGACGCTGCCAATCGCCACAAAACACCATATTCAGCGCATCCTGGTCCGCATACTCTCTCACTTTCTCGGGGTAATGCACCGCCAAGTAGCTAGCGCGCTTAGTTATGTCTTGCTCTCGCCACTTCGGTAAATCAATAAGCAGCACCCCCGCATTGAAGTAATCATCCATATTAGAGATACCTAGCTCAGGGCGAGGCGGCATCTCCCCTTCTTTAACCGCCCCAATAACGTGGCCTTGCAAGTCAGCTTGGTATAGCTCACGCAGGTCGCCTACGACCAGCGTGTCAACATCAATGTAGAGCAGCTTTTGCAGGCTCTGCGGTACCAACTGCGCAAAAAATAGCCGGTAGTAACTCGCTAGGCTCAAGTAAGCACCCTCGTGATTGGGTAGGGCGAAGTTCTGAGTTGCCTCTGGGCTTAATTCATAGAAGATTAAACGGCTGTTGTGGCGCGCCGCAAAATCAATTAGCCCCTGGTGTTCGGCCCTAAGCACGTCTGGAGCTAGGGCGTGCACTACTAGAGTGTTAGTGGTATTATTTAAAAAGACAGAGGTAAGCAGTACGTATACAAAGGTTACGTAACCTTGGTCGAAGGAGATAGCTATATGGATTTCCTTTGAATCGCTTTCCGATATATTATTAAGCATAATAACTATAATACGTCTATTGCCTCCTTGGTTAGTTTGTCAGACTGACACAATCTGGCTACCCCTAACTAAGCCCCGACTACGCCGCAGTTACTTCAGTCAGATTACCAAGCAGCAGCTTTATTTTCTCAAAGATAAACCTAAGCTGCTTAGCCAAACTGTGGGTGCTCCCCCGAGCTTCATTATCTCGACACGCTGTGGAACGCTTGTAGGCGGTATCTCTGCCTGGTGCCTCCACTCCTATCTTTGCTACTTAGGCTATTCATGTGTCGAGTACCTGCTTTTTCAGGTGCTACAACATGTATAGGCGCGGCGCTTTTATCTCTACGCACGCTACTAGCAAAGCTTTACATATCCTGCGGTTTCGCTTATCCTCTATCTAATGCCTAACAGCCAATTTATCGACGTTGCCATTTGCTTTGATGAGGGTTACGTGCCTTATGTGTATGTACTGCTTACCTCTCTTTTTCAGCATCATCGCGATGTGCGCGTGACTGTTCATGCGCTAGCTCCCAAGATTTCTATTGCTGACCAAGAGGCCATCCGCGCGTTTGTGACTCGGTATGGGGGCCAGCTCCACTTTTATGCGCTCGATACGTCGGTTATGGAAGGCTTTGCTCTACCCGACCACTCAACGGCTTATTTTACACTAGCTAACTATTACCGGTTGTTTTTCGCCGATTTGGTTGCTCCCGAGCTCAATCGACTTTTATATCTCGATATTGACACCCTAGTAGTGGGTAGCTTACCCTCCCTGTTCCAAACAGACTTGGGAGATTTTGTCCTTGGAGCAGTCCAGGATGCCGATATGCATGTGCGGTTCGACTTGGGTATCACCAGCCAGGCTGATTATTTCAATTCCGGTGTTTTATTAATCAACCTGCCGCAATGGCGGCAGCAGCATATTACGGAGCGCGCTTGCGACCTAGCTATCCGCTACCCCGAAAAAGTAAAAGGTTGGGTCGATCAGGATGCTCTCAATTTGCTACTGCAGGGCCAATGGTACCGCCTTGCTGGTCGCTACAACACCATGAATGGTGCCATTCCAGCCGACTTGCCGCGCCGCGATTATTCTCAGTTCTTAGCCGACAAAGTAGTGCTTCATTTCACCGGCACTCCCAAGCCCTGGCACTGGGCTTGCGACAGCAAGTTTCGCTACCTCTACCAACGCTATGCCCAAAGCATACCTCAAGCCAATGCCCATCGAAGCCCTGCCAGAAAGCTTTCGTCGCAGCAGCTATTTGAGCTAGCGAAAAGCCGTATGCTCGAAGCATACTTCAATTATCCTGCAATAGGCAGGCTCTGGCGCAGGCTTAAGTCTGCTGGAAAATAGGCAGCTTTATAAGATAGATTATTAGCTAAAAGGGAATTCAGTAATTCCCGAGGCTCAAACTACTACCTATTCTCCCATTTATTTCAGTCTCTACCCCCTCTGAACAAGGAAGTCTACGCAAATAGACACAGATAGCCAGCTAAGTTCTCTAGGCCGGGGGGTAGGGAAAGAAAGTACAAGCTGCTACGAAGGACAGCTACGCGCCTGCGGAGAGAATGGCATTCTTGACTTACTAGCTCTCTATTGCCGCATGTAGCCAATAACAAGTCCAAGCTACTACCACCCACTACCAGCTGGCAGCACGTGTTCTTGAAGCACTGGCAGCAGCCACTTTTCTATCTTCGCAACGTCAGCTGGAAGCGATGCCGTAAGCTTTCTTATCCAATAAAGACGCGAGTAGTATTCAGCCAGCAACAGCTGGTAGTATTCTTCCTGCGGCTTCAGCCAGAAGGCCAGGTGTTGCTTCGGGGTCAGTAGCTTAAATTGACTAGTTAGTCCCTTCAGTAGCGCTTTCCTAATAAAGAAGGGGGTAGGCTTCTCACCCCGCCGCCGGGCCTCAATAATGGCACTATACAGGCCAAAGTAGTAGCTAACGTACCCGAAGACCTTGAAATTCTCCCGGATTTTGGCCCACTCTAACCGGCCAGCCGGCATAAAATGTTTGAACTTCAACTCCGATGAGTAATAAGTGCGCCGGCCCAGCAGCCATAGGCCTAAGCCCAGTTCGGAGTCCTCACCAGCGGCCTTACCCGGCACTTTGCTGGTCAAGAACGAGAAGCCGAACTGCCGCAACGTGAGCCAGTCCTGGCGGTAGATAACCAGACCCGCTCCCCACACGTGAAACTGGTCGGCGGGCAGATAACCCGTCTGGTCTAGTTGCCCCCCCACTACTAGCTGTTTAGCCATCCGGGGGTCATCGAACCAGGCAGGGGGCGGGGTTTCAAATACTGGCTCACTGGTGCCCTGCAGTAGGCCCACGTCGGGGTGAGCTGCAAGTAGCTCCACTGCCTTCACCAGGTACTGGCTATCGAGCCAATTGTCGTCGTCAACGGTGAGGATGTGCGAATACTTGGCGGCGTCGTAGCCGGTTTCCACCGCGTAGCCCTTTCCAGGGCGGGGCTCAGGCAGAATCGTTATTGCGAACGGCGTATTGAGCGCTTGCCATATCGCAACGGCTGCATTTCCCGTATTATCACTAGAAGCGTTATCAACTATAAGTAGCTCCGCCGCATACCCCGCCGGAATAGTCAGCTTCGCTAGATGGTCTAGCGTCTGTACTAGCCGAGTGCTAGCATTATACGCACAAATAACCAGGGAGAAGCCTTTCATTCAGCTGAATTCAAAAAGGTAGCTGCCGTGCCCTTAGCAGAGGTATGGAAACGAAGTAAATCGTCCATGAACTCCTGGTATTCTGCACGCATAGCCAGATGCGCTTTAAGCATCTCCAGCTTACCACGCATTTCTATGTTAAACACATCACCAACTGCCTTATTACCCTTCAGGTATGCGTGATACAGCATCAATACCCCCTCGCTGCTTACTATCTCTTTACGCTTGCTGACCAGCTCTTTAAACCAGCTCCGCCTAAGAACTTCACCACGATAAAGCTTTTTATAAAAAAGTAATTTATAGAATGACTTTGCGTGGCCATTATTCAGCTTTACTGCATATTCCCACGTGAGGCGTTTAGGCTCCATAAAGTGGAATAGCCTTAGCGCGGATGAGTACACGAGTTTGAAACCCATAATAGCCGCCGCGAAACATAGCTCAGTATCGCCACCCGACGAAAGCTCCTCGCCTTTTCTATCAGTAAGCTTAGACCTAAAGCCTACCCTATCCAACGCTTCAAATACAGCTCTGCGTATGACCATACCAGCCCCTGTAATGTACAGTCTATCTGGCAAAACCTCACCATCAGTCGGAGCTTGTGGGCCACACGCATAGGCCGATTCAAACCGGCCAAACCATTCAGGCAATGCCACAGTCGAAATAGGAGTGTTTAGTCCGCCAAGGATACCAATACCAGCATCACGTTGCATTAGCTGGCAAGCGCTCGCTATATAATCAGTTTCGAGCCAGTTATCATCGTCACAAAACAATAGCAAGTCATAGTTGGCCTGCTTTATTCCAGCTGCCCTAGCGTGTGAAAGTCCAGAATTTGACTCTTGAATAACTATAAGTGGTACAGGCGCACCTGCCTGCTGCCACTCAGTTACTGCTACCTCACTTGTGTCATCGGTTGAATTATTATCAACTACTATAACCTCCCATTTAATATTCTCTGTTCGCTGGCTAGCTAAATACTGTAATGTTTTGGGTAGCCTATGGGAGCTATTGTAACAGCATATTATTACTGATATAGCATTTGCCATCTCAACTTTTGTTTAAACGCCCACTTGTCTAACCAAGACTTAAATTCAGGCTTAGTAAAATAAAGAGCGTTTTTTCTAACCTTATAAATAATATCTCTTGCGCTATATATATCTTTAAATTGAAAGTTTAAACAGAACGAGATTGCTCTTTTGCTAATACCTAGACTGTGTAATTTAATCAATGTTTTGGGTACCTCATAAAAGTATACATGTGCAAACCTATCGCTCCAGCTTGACTGGTGGTAGACACAATCAACAAGGCACTCGCTTATCAAATATATTCCTCCCGTACTAGCAAGCCCAACGTTCAAAAACATGGGATACGCTAATAGTGTGTCTTCTTCAGGCGGATGGCGCTTAATAAATTCCAATGTTTTTTTTCTGTTTATCACATTTGCAGTGATAAACATAAATCCACCTGTGTGATGATGCTCTAATAAATTACTAATATAGGAATTGCCGTTATTCGGAGCATAACCGTCCGCATCTACCGCATAAAATTTAGGGATAATTATGCTATCATCTATTCCGGAGACACAGCGATGATTCAAATGAATCATCGCTGTGTCTCCGGAATGTTTTGCTATGACTTTGACAACTTTTTCTACTGCTGCAATATCAATTGGGTCATCATCACCAATGAGCCATACGAACTCAGCAGTAGCTCTTTCAATACCAAGTAGACAATTTTTAACTAAGCCTACATTTTCGGTGTTTCTAAAGAATTTTATTTTTTCATCATCGCCTATTTTTTTCTTCCACTTATCGCATATAACAACTGTATGATCGGTAGAAGCATTATCGCATATTACTATTTCTACAGGCAAATCTAAGCTGCTCGTGCTTTCAATAGCCCAAGCAATCTGCTTGTCTAGATAAATAGCTCGGTTATAAGTCGGAATAACCAGTGATAAAACTTTCGAAACGTAGGTCATATTTACTGTTCACTCATCCAAGAAATCATGTAATCTAGACCTTGAGATTTATTAACCTGTGGTTGCCACTGAAAATCAATATGGGCTTTTCCAATAGCAGCTACAAAAACTTTTTGGTCACTCTGACGAACAGGCAACCTTTCATATATCATTTCTATAGAAAGCTTTTTTTCTAAAGCAGAAAACAGCTCAAGAATTGACAAACTATTGTCTATACCGCCGCCTATGTTATATACGTTACCAGCAGTTATATCAATGGAAGATACAGCTTTGAAATAGCATGATATAAGATCAGAAGCAAAAAGAACATCACGCACTTGCTTACCAGTACCTGATATGGTAAAAGGTTTTTTCAAATTCTGTGATTTAATATCTAAAGCCTGCTTAACGAACCAGCCAATCCAACCTTGATCGAAAGTCGAGAACTGTCTACCTCCAAAAATAGATGAATGGCGAAAAACTATTGTCCTTATGCCAAACATACGAGCATAATCCAACATATATTGGTCAGTAGCACCTTTCGAACAACCATAAGGTGACTGAAAATTTAGTCTTAAATTTTCATCAAACCCTTGCTCAAACCCTTTAGCTATAAATCTGGTATCCGATTCAATATATTCAATATCCTCTAAGTCTCCGTATACCTTATTAGTAGAAGAATAAGTTACTATAGTGTTAGGAGAGAACTTTCTGACGGCTTCGAGTACGTTATGACCACCAAGCACATTAATTTCAAAATCCCGCCGAGGGTCATCTAAGGAAGTAGTCATAGCTACTTGCCCCGCTAAATGAAATAAAACATCAGGGCTAGTCTCACGAACCGCTTTTTCTACATCATTGTAGGACCGTATATCGCTGTTATAAAACTTAAATTGTCCTTGACCTTGTAACCATTTTAGATTTTGGTAAGATCCTTCTCTTGATAAATTATCAAATACTATTAGTTCGTTTCCACTCTTCAGCACTTCTGAAGCCAGATTTGAACCTAAGAATCCACAGCCGCCAGTAATTAAAAAGCGCATACTATTGCTTTACAAGAAAGTGACTAATAACTTCTACCATATAATCGTAGTGATTTTCCTCCAGCCCTGGCCATACACCGAGCCAGAATGAGCGATTCATGATGGTATCAGTGTTTGCTAAATCTCCTACTACACGATGCTCGATATTCTGATAGGCTGGTTGCCGCAGGAGGTTGCCAGCAAATAGCAAACGAGTGCCTATCTTATGATCCTCTAAGTACTGAACAAGTTCTTGCCGAACGATTGGACTATCATCTCGAATAGTCAGCAAGAAGCCAAACCAGCTGGGATTAGAATTAGGCGTAGCTTCTGGTAAAATGAAGTGTTCTTCGAACTGCTTCATCTTTTGATACAGCATAGCATGGTTCTCGCGTCGGCGCTGGATAAAATAATCAGCTTTGCTAAGCTGGCTTAAGCCAATAGCGGCTTGCATATCTGTTACCTTCAGATTGAAGCCGATATGCGAATACGTATACTTATGATCGTAGCCGTAAGGTAGTTGCCCAAGCTGCCAGCAAAAGCGCTTGTTACATGTATTATCTTTGCCTGGCTCACAATAGCAGTCGCGTCCCCAGTCGCGGAAGCTTTCGGCCAGCATCTTCAACCGAATGTTATTAATGAGGACTGCTCCTCCCTCGCCCATCGTAATGTGGTGTGCCGGGTAGAAAGACAGGGTCGCTAAATCACCAAACGTACCCGTTTTCTGGTCGTTGTATGTAGCACCCAGCGAATCGCAGTCGTCCTCTATTACCCAAAGATTATACTTTTTGGCTACTCGCATCACCTCATCCAGGTTAAATGGGTTTCCCAAAGTATGCGCCATCATAATAGCCTTTGTTTTGGGCGATACTGCTTGCTCAATTAGGTCGGCCTTGATGTTGTATGTAGGAATATCCACATCTACAAACACCGGCACACAGCCAAATTGAATCATAGGGTTAACAGTAGTAGGAAAGCCTGCAGCAACCGTAATTATTTCATCACCGGGCTTAATAGCACGATCTCCTAGCTTAGGGGACGTTAATGCATAAAAGGCGGTCAGATTAGCGGAGGAACCTGAGTTCACCAATAGAGATGATTTGCACCCAAACCACCGAGCCAATTTTTGCTCAAACTTGGGTCCAAATCGACCGGTTGTAAGCCAACCATCGAGTGTGGCATCTACACCATAGAGCAAGTCTTCCGCATCCAATACTTTACCCGTCACCGGCAGGTAATCTTGACCTGGGGTAAAAGTTTTAGTGGTAGTTGCGGTTGCTTTTTGGGTTAGCAATGCTAATAGCTCGCCATCAAAATTCTTGTAAGTAGATTCCATAAGAAGGATCAATGCTGCTGAAAATAGTAGTCAACGGTTTCCTGAAAGGCTTCAGCCAATGGTGTAATTTTTAGACCATAAGCTTTTGCCTCGTTCGATGCATTATAAAAAACATGGGTTTCATTGTCACGCTGAGGCACCTTACCCCACTGCCAACGGGTTGGTTCGAAGCCAGGAATAAAGGCACTCAACTCCATAGCTAAGGCTTTTAACGAAACGGGTATACCACGCCCAACATTAAACACCTTGTTTATAAAAGTACCTAAATCACTTTTGACCAGATTCTTTATAAAGTCGGCTAAGTCTTTTACATAAAAGTAATCTCGCTGTTGTTCGCCAGTTGATAGAGCAATAGCTTCTCCAGCATGTTGAGCATTAATCAGGTAAGGAAGCAGCTTACTTGCACTTTCGTACGGACCAAACATGGCAAATGGCCGCACGATTGAGAATGGGAGGCGATTCTTGGTGGATAAGAGGAAAGCGCTGCACAAGTATTTGGATATACCATAATGCGTAAGCGGCACGCAGGCGCTTTCTTCAGTCAATGTTTGAACTTCCAAGTCGTATTCAAATGCAGTCCCTATTTGCAGCCAAAAAGGCAGTAAATTATTTGCTTGCAAAAAGGTAATGAGCCGTACTGGAAGCCGATAGTTCACATCGTACATCACGTCTATGTTTGTCTGTTCTTTGACTACACCATATCCAGCCGAATTAATAATAACATCTGGTGACAAGTCTATCACGTTCTGCCAGCTAGCAGCTTGCTCAAAATCAAAATAAATTAATTGCTCATTCGCTGCTTCAACCTGTCGGGTGGTTCCAATAAGCACTACTTCGCCTATTAAAGCCTCCTTGACGTGTTGGCCAACGAAACCAGTACTGCCAATGAGTAAAATCTTACGCATTGAGATAGTTGTAAATATCTTGTTCAACTAGTCGGCGCGCACTAGTTTTATCCATTTCATAGTTTTTGTACCAAGCAAGCGTTTTTTTGATCGCCTCAACAGCTGCGTACTTAGGCAACCACCCTAGTCCAGTTACTGCTTTGTTGATATCTAACTTAAGTAATCCTGCCTCATGTGGCTGCCCAGTTAAGCACAGCGACTCATGCTCGCCACTACCCCAAGCATCAATTGCCATACTCACCAGATCTCCAACAGTCTTATTATCTTCCGCCTGAGGTCCGAAGTTCCAAGCACTGCTGTAATGTAATGGATCAGCAGCAAGTTTTGCACCTAGTAGCAGGTATCCGCCTAAGGGCTCAAGTACATGCTGTCAAGGCCGCACAGCTTGAGGGTTACGCACTGTCACAGTCTGTCCATTACGCAAAGCGCGCACGATATCTGGAATAATACGGTCTTTTGCCCAATCGCCTCCTCCAATCACGTTACCTGCGCGGGCACTAGCTACCCCCTTCTGGTGGTGAGCAAAATTTGCTGGGTTAAAAAATGATTGTACATACGAATTAATCACTAGCTCAGCGCAGGCTTTGCTAGCACTATATGGGTCATAACCACCTAGCCGGTCAGTCTCCCGGTATGGATATACCCACTCTCTATTCTCGTATACTTTGTCAGTAGTTATTAAAACTATAGTACACGGTTTAGTTAATTTTCGTACTGCATCTAACACATAAGCTGTGCCTACTGCGTTAACCATGAATGTCTCCGCAGGTATTTCATATGAAAGTCTAACCAAAGGCTGAGCAGCTAGATGAAATACAAAATCTGGCTGAAAGTCCAAAATTTCCTTTTCGAGTCGAGTGTTATCGCGCAGGTCGGCTATAACTGATTGACACAGCGAGTCCCCTTCGATTAAATTATATAAATCATCGGTTGCAGGCATTAGTGCGTATCCTTTAACCTGGGCTCCTAGCAAATGTAGCCATTGCAATAACCAGGCACCTTTAAACCCAGTATGCCCAGTAAGGAAAACCCGTTTGCCATGGTATTCTGCTTGTAACTTCATTCCTACCAGGTTTTCCATTTTGCCTCCCCTTTTTGCCATTCGCTCTCAAGTTCATGCTTGTCTCGTAGCGTATCCATTGGCTTCCAAAAGCCATTATGCTTATATGCATCCATTTGGCCAGCGGCGGCTATAAGTTCTAGCGGCTCACGTTCCCAAATAGTACTGTCATTTTCGATATAATCTATTACCGATGGTTCGCATACGAAAAAACCACCATTAATCCAGGCACCATCGCCCTTAGGCTTTTCTGAAAATGAAAGCACCTGGTTTTGTGTACTTAAGTCCAACGCTCCAAAACGACCGCTAGGCTGCACGGCGGTAACTGTACACAGTTTTCCATGCTGTTGATGGTAAGCCAACGATTCACTAATATTAATATCTGCTACCCCATCACCATACGTTAGGAAGAAGGTTTCATTACCAATATGTTGTTTAATACGTTTGATACGTCCACCCGTCATTGTATTAAGGCCTGTATCAACTAGGGTTATATTCCAAGGCTCAGCGAAGCTATCATGCACTTGCAATTTATTTTCCTTCAAATTAATTGTTACATCAGACTTGTGCAGAAAGTAATTAGCAAAATATTCTTTGATTACGTACCCTTTATAACCAAGGCAAACCACAAAATCGTTGAAACCATAAGAGGAATAGATTTTCATAATATGCCATAAAATAGGCATATCACCAATCTCTACCATAGGTTTTGGCTTTAATACAGTCTCTTCTGAAAGACGCGTACCCAAACCGCCAGCTAAAAGAACTACTTTCATAAAATTATACTAAGCTAATAATTACATCTTGAAAATTTGTGTTACCCCAATCAGAAGGCCACAGAGTTATCATCTGCGTTTTGTCAACATCCTTATAGGCTATTTCGAAAAATAAAGCCTGAGAAACGAAATCATACTCAGTAATACCGCTTATTTCATTTCCTATTCCAACAGCAAAGCACAAGTAATATTGACCTTTAGCGAGTTGGTGATTCTTGAGAGTAAGAATAATTTCTTTTGTTTCTCCTTTTTTAGCGGAAAATATTTCTTCTGAAAAAAATACTCCAACAATACTTTCGTCATTTCTATTTACAGAAAAGGAAACACGAAACGCTTCACAATCAATATTTGATTTTATTTTGATTAGAATTGCAATATCATCTTTTGTTGAATAAAAGTTATTTTCTACTGGAGAAACAAACTCTGCAGATTGATACTCTATATATCTTGGGTGGTCATAAATACGCTTGACACTGGTCAAATCAATTTTAACATCAGAATTAAAATTAATAAAGTTTGATATATAGTAATCAACAGCATTATCAGCGGTATCCCTAAGCTCTATTTGTCCATTCCTCATTAGCAAGCCAGTTGTACATATATTTTTGACTGCTGCCATGCTGTGACTAACGAATAGAATGGTTCGGCCATCATTACGACTTACGTCCTGCATCCTACCTAAACATTTTTTTTGAAACTCGGCATCCCCAACGGCGAGTACCTCATCTACAATCAGAATCTCAGGTTCTAGGAAAGCTGACACAGCAAAAGCCAACCGAACATACATTCCACTGCTGTAGCGCTTAACTGGTGTGTCGATGTAGCGCTCTACTCCGGAGAAATCAACAATCTCGTCAAATTTGCTACGGATTTCAGTTTTAGTCATACCCAAGATGGCACCGTTCAGGAAAATATTTTCCCTACCCGTCAACTCCGGATGAAAGCCAGTGCCGACTTCTAGCAGTGAGGCAATACGACCGTTTACGCTAATACGCCCCGTAGTAGGAGCCGTTATTTTCGAGAGTATCTTGAGTAAGGTAGATTTACCAGCACCATTGCGGCCAATAATCCCCAATACTTCACCCTTCTTCACCTCAAAGTTCAGATCCTTTATCGACCACACAAAGTCACTGGCACCTTTGCTAGTCCGGTCATTAGTTTCACCAACCTTAGCGAAGGGGTCTTCCTTACCCCGGATGCCGGCCCACCAGCGGTTTAGGTCCTGACTTAATGTACCCGTACCTACTTCACCCAATCGGTAAAGTTTACTTAGATTTTCTACTTTAATAGCTATATCGCTCATTATATTTTATTAAAAACAAATCAGACAAAGACAGGTTGTTAACACGCCTAGCTATACAGTGTCTGTAAAGCTTTTTTGCACCCGATTGAATATAATGGTGCCTAGGAGTAGTACCACAAAAGTTACTCCTGTACTGTATCCTAGCGCCGCCCAGCTAAATGTACCCGAGCCCAAGAAGGCATACCGGAACGTTTCCACGATAGAGGTCATAGGATTAGCTAATATTAATCCGCGTGACCACCCTGTAATACTGGAAAGTGGATAAATAACAGGAGTAGCATACATCAGGAGCTGCACCCCAAAGGCTAACAGCATGGCCAAGTCCCGGTATTTGGTAGTAAGTGCGCTAAAGATCATTCCGAGGCCCAGCGACAGCAAGCCCATAATAATGACCAACAGCGGCGTGAGTGCAATGAGCCAGTTGGGATGAATAGTGTTATTTCCTTGTAGCAGGTAGTACAACCAAACCGCCACAAACAAGCCTAGTTGAATAGCAAACCGCACCAGGTTAGAAATAACGATGGACAGCGGCATCGTCAGGCGCGGGAAATACACTTTGCCAAACATGGTCGCGTTGTCGCGAAAAACGGTGGAAGTACTCGTTAAGGTGTGGGCAAAGTAATTCCAGACAGTGATGCCAGCCAGATAAAAGGCCATTTGGGGTAGACCATCCGTCGAGAGCTTCGCAATATTGCCGAATACAATAACATAGGTAAGCGTCGTGAGTAGGGGCTGGATAAAAAACCAGATAGGTCCCAATACCGTCTGCTTATAAGTTGACACAAAGTCGCGCCGTACAAAGAGCATGACTAAGTCACGATAGCGCCACACATCGGCCAAGCCTAGCTCCAGAAGCCGCGTGCGTGGCTGAATTACTTCGGTCCAAGTTTCTTCTGCTTCGCTATCGTGCGTGCGTACTTGCTCGGGCTTTTTTAAAGTTGTTGTACTATCCACACTGGATAAATTTATAAAAAAATATATTATCAAGCCAGCTTACAGCTCGTAGAGGCAAATATAGGCATTCGGTCAGTAAAGTGATAGGGATGTCTGCTCTTAGCCTTTTGCATCCCATCTCTACTCCCAACTAGTGGTACGTATAGCGTAAGCTACTGTCTTAATTTGGTCTCTCGTCATGCCAGGCCATAGCGGCAGACTAAGGCAGGTAGCCGCTAGCTCCTCGGCAATTGGCAAAGCACCAGTAGTTAGCCCAAGGCTAGCATAAGCTGGTTGTAGGTGAGGGGGGGTGGGGTAATGAATAAGCGTCTCTATGCCCGCTTTGAATAACTGCTGCTGTAGCGCATCTCGCCGAGCGGTGTGCACCACATAGAGATGCCATACGGGTGTAGTATCTGGGCCCACCGCTGGCAACCGCAATCCTGGAATATTAGCTAGTTCTGCTCCATACCAGGCTGCTAGCTGGCGGCGTTGCGCTGTCCAAGTAGCTAAATAGCGCAGCTTCACGCGCAGCAAAGAAGCTTGCAGCTCATCCAGACGCGAATTATATCCTAGCAGCTCGTGGTGGTTTTTCTGGGTCGAGCCGTAGTTACGTAGCAAGCGGAGCCGATGCGAAATTTCCGCACTGGCAGTAGTAATAGCGCCGGCATCGCCAAGGGCCCCCAGATTCTTGGTAGGGTAAAAGCTTGTCGCGTTGGCGTGGCCAAAGCTACCCGTAAGCTGCCCGTCTACTAGCGCCCCCTGGGCCTGCGCATTGTCTTCCACAACCAGCAGGCCATGCTGAGTTGTAAAAGCCATGATATCCGTCATGCGGCAGGGGTGGCCGTATAGGTGCACCGGCACGATGGCGCGGGTACGGGACGTTAGAGCAGCAGCTAAACGCGCTGGGTCGAGGTTGCTAGTGACCAGATTGGGCTCGACGGGTACGGGAGTAGCTCCCACTTGCGACACAGCCAGCCAGGTAGCGATGTAGGTATTAGATGGCACCAACACTTCATCACCGGGTCCAATGCCTAGCACACGCAGTGCTAGCATCAATGCCTCCAGGCCACTACCTACCCCTATAGTATGGTTTACTTTACTAAAGGCACTATACTCGACTTCGAATGCCTGTACCTGCTCCCCCAGCACATACCACTGTTTATCATACACTTCTGCCATAGCGGCCAGCACGTCAGCACGAAGGGGGTCATGCTGCGCAGCAAAAGAATAAAAGGGAATGAGCATGATTAAATAATAAATTCGGGTGCAAGCATGCTGCTAGCCTGCCCCTATAGCAATTCTGCCAACCGCCTGCGGCAGGTACTAGGCTGAAACATCACGGCAAGTACCAAACGGCACAACCAGCGCCCGCCAAGCAAAAGCACCATGCTGCTAGGAACAGCAAAATTAGCAGCCTTGCCTCACTGTCTCTAAGAATCTATGTTTCATGGGTAGTCACTTATCAAAAGAGAACCCCCTTAAACGCTTCTCCAGTCAGGGTATATTCTAGCGGTTACTCCCGGTCCGACAGCACTAGCCAGCTGACCGGTTGACTATGCCAATCCTACTTCAAAACGACAACTGCTTGGCCGTCTCGCACCGACGAACCCGACGCCGACCTGACACGCGCTAGGTACCTAACCTTACCTCAGTAGCATATTTCTAAGGTAGTAGCTCCCTCCTTGAAGCATACCGCACATAGGTTGCGTAAAGGCTGAGTATAGGCTATGTCCTTCTTTGCAGCCTTTACTGCCTATTCGACAAAATTAAACGAAAGTTAGATAGCTTCTATTGCCACGCTACCAGCGGCACAATTACCTGGCCGGTCGAAGGCCAATACGTGCACTTGTTGCGCGACACCGGGCGCGTGTTCCTGCTGGGTAGTATACTCCCACCAGTCCTCTCCCCTTTCAGTAGCTTCCCCTTCTTCCAGCACCTGCCCAGCGGCGTCCAGCACTTGTACACGTACGGCTATTACTCCGTAAGGGTCATGGGCTTGCATCCGTAACGTTCTGCCGCATTGCCCGCGGTAGCCAGCTAATTCTAGGCCGCGCACCTCCGGCGGCTTGGTATAGTCAGCCAGTGCCAGGTTATATACGCTATTGAAGCTACCCGTCTTTCTAAATCGCTCATAGTAGGCAATGCCCGCCGGGTCGCGCTTCTGCGCGTTACCGTAGTCCACTGCCTCCCGAAACGTTCCCTTACGCCACTGTTGTTGTGCTGGCGTGCCCGGCCTGTGTGTGCTGGCTGGGGTCTGCTGCACGTAAGTGCGGGCATCAGTTGTAGTGCGGAACACTAGATTTCCTACTCGCCCGCTCAAGCTTTCTATACCCGAACCTTCTGTAAACGTTACCCGTGCCATACTACTAGCGCTGCCAGCAAATGTGATTGCTCCTGCAGCAAGATAGCTGGCATAAATTATATAAGTTAAATCCTCTCCAAACGCCAAACGTCCCCGGTCAGGTAAGCGATTGCTTTACCTAAACGGGGACGGTAACTATGGCTGCTAGCCTAAGCTACTGGCTATTTCACGTGCTCCTTAAAGTATTCCAGCGTCCGCTTGAGGCCTTCAGCACGGTCTACCTTCGGCTCCCAGCCCAGGATTTCCTTAGCTTTGGTGATGTCCGGACGACGTTTTTGCGGGTCGTTTTCGGGTAGGGGCTGGTAGCTGGGCTTAAACTCTACCCCCGTAAGCCGGGCTATTTCCTCCCCAAACTCTTTGATAGTAATCTCGACTGGGTTGCCAATGTTCACCGGCATGTGGTAGTCGCTGAGCAGCAAGCGATAGATACCATCTACTAGGTCATCGACGTAGCAGAACGAGCGCGTCTGCGAGCCGTCGCCGAACACCGTGAGGTCTTCGCCTTTCAGGGCCTGCGACAGGAAAGCCGACAATACGCGGCCGTCGTCCAAGCGCATGCGAGGGCCGTAGGTGTTAAAGATGCGGATGATACGCGTCTCCAAACCATGGTGGTTGTGGTAGGCCATGGTGATAGCCTCCTGGAAGCGCTTGGCTTCGTCGTAGCAACCGCGTGGCCCTACCGGGTTCACATTGCCCCAGTATTCTTCCACCTGCGGGTGCACCTCAGGGTCACCATAGACTTCCGACGTGCTGGCAATCAGCATGCGGGCGCCTTTCACGCGCGCCAAGCCCAGCAGGTTGTGCGTGCCCAGCGAACCGACTTTCAGCGTCTGAATCGGTATCTTGAGGTAATCAATAGGCGAAGCCGGCGAAGCAAAGTGCAGGATGTAGTCGAGCTTGCCCGGCACAAACACAAACTTGCTTACGTCGTGGTGATGAAACTCAAAATCTTCCCGCTTAAATAGGTGTTCGATATTGGCCAGGTTGCCAGTTACCAGGTTATCCATTGCGATAACGTGATAACCTTCAGCTAAAAACCGGTCGCAGAGGTGCGAACCGAGGAAGCCAGCGCCACCGGTGATAAGTATGCGTTTTTTCTCGGAAATTTCAGCCATATTTTGAAGCTGCTAATTATTAATTAGCAGTTTTTTAAATGAGTGTAGTCAGACAAAGGAAAAGCTAGCAGCTGTTTGCTGCTAGCTTTTATACTTTAAGCAACTGGCTCTTTGTGGTCAGTTTTAATACCGATACAGTGGTAGGTAAACCCTATCTCCTTCATCTCAGACGGATCATAGATATTACGGCCATCAAAGATTACTTTTTGCTTTAACAAGCGCCCCACCACCTCAAAAGAAGGTGAGCAGAATTCGGGCCACTCCGTTACTACTAGCAAGGCATCGGCATCTACCAAGGCTTCGAATTGGTCTTTGGCGTAGGTGATAGTATCGCCCAGGCTATGCTTGGCTTCTGCGATAGCTACTGGGTCGTAGGCTGACACGGTGGCACCTTCTGCCAGCAGTTTCTCGATAATAACGAGCGAGGGAGCCTCGCGCATGTCGTCGGTCTTCGGCTTGAAGGACAGACCCCAAATAGCAAATTTCTTACCCTTGAGGTCGTTGCCAAAGTGTTTCATCACCTTGCTAAACAGCACTTCTTTTTGGGCTTCATTCACGCCTTCTACGGCTTGCAGCACCTGCATTTTATAGCCGTTTTCGGAAGCAGTCTTGATGAGTGCTTTTACGTCTTTAGGAAAGCATGAGCCGCCGTAGCCAATCCCAGGATAAATAAATTTATGACCGATACGGGCATCGGAGCCAATGCCTTGGCGCACCTTATTCACATCAGCACCCATGATTTCACATAGGTTAGCGATGTCGTTCATGAACGAAATCTTAGTAGCCAGCATCGAGTTAGCGGCATATTTCGTCATTTCGGCCGACGGGATATCCATGAAGATAATCGGGTGGCCATTGAGTAGGAAAGGCTTGTAGAGGCGACGCATCATTTCCTCGGCCCGGTCAGAGCTGACGCCTACCACAATACGGTCGGGCTTGAGGAAGTCATCGATAGCCGCACCTTCTTTCAGGAACTCTGGGTTGGAAGCTACGTCGAATTCTACGCTTGCTCCGCGCTTAGCCAGGGCCTGCTCAATTTCGGAGCGGACTTTGGCAGCAGTACCAACCGGCACTGTGCTCTTCGTCACAACTACCGTGTAGTTTTCGATATTTTCACCAATACCGCGGGCCACAGCCAATACATATTTCAAGTCGGCTGAACCGTCTTCGCCAGGAGGCGTGCCAACTGCGATAAAAGCAACGTCAGCACCTTTAATGCTCTCAGCCAGGGAAGTCGAGAAATTAAGCCGGCCTGACTTTACGTTACGGGACACCATTTCCTCCAGGCCTGGCTCATAAATGGGCGGGATGCCGTTGTGGAGGTTATCAATTTTTTTCTGGTCAATGTCAATACACGTAACATCAATGCCTACTTCGGCAAAGCACGTACCCGTAACCAGTCCGACATAGCCGGTGCCTACTACTGCTATTTTCATAAGGTGTTCTAAAGTGAGAAAAACAAGATTCTGAGGTTAAGCAAAAAGGTTGCCTAATCCTCTATCCTAGGAAGATTTTGTTTTTACTGGTTCCGCCATATAGTGCTTCCACCAATATTGAAACACTACTAAGCCCCAAATGCGGGCGTGCGCGTCACCAGGACTACTCGAAAAAAGCTGCTTTTTGAGCTTCTGCACCGCATCCACTTCAAAAATGCCCTGCGCGGCTACAAAATCATCCGCTAATAAGTCCTGCTCAATCAGAGGCCGTAGCTCGCCGCGCATCCATTTTAATAACGGTACCTCGAAGCCATGCTTGGGTCGGTCATACAGTTCGGGCGGAAGCATAGGCCGGAAGGCATCTTGCACGATTTTCTTTTTCATCGTGCTGTCTACCTTACTGCTGACGGGCAGGGAAAAAGCAAAGTTAACTACTTTATAGTCTAGAAAGGGAGTTCTGACTTCTAAGGAGTTAGCCATACTCATCAAGTCTACCTTAGTGAGCATGTCGTAGGGTAGAACCAGCTGCGTATCGGTTAGCAGTACCTCGTTGAGGTCACCATCGGCATGAATATTTTCGAGGATATCCTTACGACGCTTAGTGGCTAGCTTTTTGTCTACTTTGCGGCGGCTGGCGGGGCTGAGTAGGTCGGTAGCCTGCTTTTCGGAGGCAAAACTAGCCCAGTCCCAGTAGCGGTCCTTAGGGCCGCTAAGCATGCCGCGAGAAAAGCGCTGGAACTGACGAATCTTATTACCGAAGTAAGAATTGCGCGACTTGGGCAGAATGTCCCAGAGCAGATTTAGGCCAGTTACAGCTTCGGCTTTGAAGCCACCTTGCCGTACCTGAAAATCGCCCATGTGCTTGTTGTAGCCGCCAAAAAGTTCGTCAGCGCCATCGCCGCTGAGCGCTACCGTCACGTGCTGGCGCGTACGCTGGCTAAGTACATGCACGGCCAGAGCCGACGAGTCGGCAAATGGCTCGTCAAAATAGTCAAGCATCTGAAAAAGATGCTCATACAAGTCGTCATTACTCAGCGAAAACACCGTATGATTGGTGTTGTGCATCTTCGCGACGAGGTTAGCGTACTTGGTTTCGTCGAAGAAAGGCTCGTCGCGGAAGCCAATGCTAAAGGTGTTGAGGTGTGGTGTATGGCGTGTAGCTAGGGCCGTAATCACGCTCGAATCGATGCCTCCACTGAGAAAAGAACCTAACGGCACGTCGGCTACGAGGCGACGCTCTACGGCATCATCCAGCAGTGATACTAATTTTTTCTGCTGCTCTTCGTAAGTCAGCTTATTCTTAGCAACCTCTTTAGGGTCGTAAGGAATTTTATACCAGCGCTTACGCACTACTTTATCGCCCTTAATAAAGAGATAATGCCCTGGCAATACTTTCTTAATGCCCTTAAAAATGGTGGCGGGCCCCGGAATGTAGTTGAGCTGTAGATACTGGCTTAAAGCTACATAGTCGAGCTTACGCGGTACGCCCAAGGCCAACAACGACTTCAACTCGGAGCCGAAAAGCAGCTGATTTTCGTCGCGGTACACGTGCAACGGCTTCACGCCGTAGCGGTCGCGGGCAATGAAGAGCGACGCTTCCTCGTGGTCGTAAATAGCGAAACCAAAAAAACCGTTAAGTTTTTTAATAAAACTCCTTCCTTCACTGATGTAGAGGTTGAGAATAACCTCCGTATCGGTTTGGGAATTAAAGTGATATCCTTTACGAATTAATTTTTCGCGTAGCTCACGGAAATTGAATATCTCGCCATTAAACACGATGGTGTAACGGCCCGAGGCGTCGGTCATGGGCTGGTTGCCATCGGCCGACAAATCGAGAATGGCTAGGCGCCGAAAGCCTAACCCCACGTTATCGTAGACAAAATGCCCCTGCGAGTCGGGACCCCGACGCACAATGGCATCGGTAGCAGCCTGCAAGCGGGTAAGGGCCTGACGGCCAGAATCGGAGAAGGCGTAAGCGCCGGTTATTCCACACATAGCTAAGTCGCAAATATAGGACGCCGAACTGCCTTATGCTGAAGCGGCAGACTTGATACTACGCTAGGGGGTAGGGCTACTGGGTGCAACCCCAGCCTGCATCTGCTAGTAAAGCCCTCAGCATTCCCGTTTCTACCCCATCTTTTAGTTGCCGCCTTGCGGCATCCCACCCATGGACCTTCAACAACAATTTGACGCTGCGGTGCGTCAGGTCGATAACTTACCTGGCGACCAAGCTGCCAAGTACATGACCGAGTTATACGGTCTTTATAAGCAGGCTACCGACGGCGACGTAAACATGCAAAACGATGCCGTAGCGGCCGACGAGGCCACACAAGCCAGCGGCCCAGGCGGCTTGTCGCAGGCGCAGTGGGACTCGTGGGACAAATACAAAGGCACACCGGAGTAAGAAGCCAAACGCCAGTACGTAGCCAAAGTAGCTGAAATAACTAGTTCGAGTGCCAGCGGCACTGACGCCGGGGCGGTACCCACTGATGCGCTCACCAATGCGCCCATGGCCCCCGACGCCCCCTTACCTAGCGGACTGGAAAATGATACTACAGCTCCGCAGCCTGGGTTTGGGCCCGGTGAGATGACAGCCGGTGGTCTCCGCGGCGATATTACGGCGGGTGCGCCGTATGGTGGTGAAGACAACTTAAAGGGCAACCAACAGTTTTAGCAGGTTTTAAAATATAATTAATTAAAAAGCTCAGGAAGAGATCGGCCATTTGCTTGTGGCCGATCTCTTCCTGAGCTTTTTAATTAATCAACTTACCTCATAAAGACTTGCGGTAGATATTATATAAAATACGGCGATCATTCTCAGTAAGCACCGGGCTTATATCGCTAGGTGCGAAGTGCCGCTTGAATGCACTAATGGCCGCTGGCAAGTCCTGTACATCGTAGCCAATTATGCGTAGCGCCTCTCGCGGGCTGAGGCCGGGCAGGGGCTGTCCTAGCGAGTCGGTGGCGAAGGGTGCGGCAGTGGTGTCGGTCAGTACTGCTGCGTCGTACCAGATGCCATAGCCATGTGCGGCTACTTGCTGCCAGGGAAAAAGCACACTGGGGTCGTTCTTGCGGGTAGGGGCAATGTCGCTGTGGCCGATGAAGTTGGCCGCCGGAATATTATAGGTCCGCTTTAGTCCGCCAAGTACTTTCAGCAAGCTGGCAATCTGGGCAGCTTGGAATGGCTCGCTCCCATCATTATCTAGCTCAATACCAATGGAAATCGAGTTGATATCCGTCACGTTGCCCCAGCGGGCTACTCCCCCATGCCAGGCCCGCAAATAATCGTTGAGCATGTGATGTGTCTGGCCATCGCGCCCAATAACGTAGTGGGCACTCACCTGCGTTTTGGGCAGCGTGAACGTTTTGAGGGTCTGCTCGGTACTGTGCTGGGCCGTGTGGTGAATGATGACGTAGTTAGGCTTACGCAGGTTGAAGTTGGTAGTGCCCACCCAGTAGGGGGTAGGCGGCAGGCTGTCACCGGCCAACGTAGGCTGCGCCTGTAGCTGTCGGGCCAGGGCCTTCACCTGCTGCCGGTACGAGCGGTTAGTCAGCGCGTAGGGATTGCGAACACAAGAGGCCGTGAATAAGATAATTACCGTTAAACAGACGGCAGGTGATCGTAGTAACTTTTTCATAAGTGCCAGCAAACATAAAGCCCCGGCAGCTCTAACTACCGGGGCTTTTCTGTTTTAAGTACTCGCTAAGGGGCAACGCAGTCGTAGTCCCCTACCCTACTACTTGGCATAGGCAACCGAGCGCATCTCCCGGATAACGGTCACTTTAATCTGACCAGGGTACTGCATTTCCTTCTCGATTTTCTGCGAAATCTCGAAGCTTAGCTCGCCTGCTCGTTCGTCGCTCACGTTCTCAGCATCCACAATCACGCGCAGTTCGCGGCCGGCTTGAATGGCGTAGGTCTGGTTAACGCCTTTGAAGGCACCAGCCGTTTCTTCGAGCTGGCGCAGGCGCTTGATGTAGCTCTCCATCATTTCGCGGCGGGCCCCAGGACGCGAGCCCGAAATGGCGTCGCAGGCCTGCACGATGGGCGAAATTAGCGCCGTCATTTCCATTTCGTCGTGGTGGGCACCAATGGCGTTCACTACATCGGGGTGCTCTTTATATTTCTTCGCCATCTCCATGCCTAGGATAGCGTGGGGCAGTTCGGGCTCCTCGGTGCTCACTTTGCCAATGTCGTGGAGCAGGCCAGCGCGGCGGGCGTGTTTGACATTGAGGCCTAGCTCGGCGGCCATAGTAGCGCAGAGGTTAGCTACCTCACGGCTGTGTTGTAGCAGGTTTTGGCCGTAGGATGAGCGGAAACGCATCCGGCCTACCATGCGAATGAGTTCGGGGTGCAAGCCATGAATACCTAAGTCAATTACCGTACGCTCGCCGATTTCAATAATTTCCTCTTCGATTTTCTTGGTCGTTTTGGCCACAATTTCTTCCACACGAGCAGGGTGAATACGGCCATCCTTCACGAGTAAGTGCAGCGAGAGACGGGCAATTTCGCGGCGCACGGGGTCAAAGCCCGAGATAATAATGGCTTCGGGCGTATCGTCTACGATAACCTCTACCCCCGTCGCCGCTTCCAAAGCTCGGATGTTGCGGCCTTCGCGCCCAATAATTTTGCCCTTTACATCGTCGCTCTCGATGTTAAATACCGACACGCAGTTTTCGATAGCATGCTCCGAAGCAGTGCGCTGGATGGTTTCTAGCACTACCTTCTTCGCATCTTTGGTAGCCGTGAGCTTGGCCTGCGCAACAGTGTCTTTAATATAAGAACTAGCTTGCAGCTGCGCTTCATTGCGCAGGCTTTCAACTAGTTGCTCACGCGCTTCGGCAGCAGTAAGGCCAGCTACTTTTTCGAGCTGGCTCTGTACTTCGTGTAGCTGCGCTTCGGCTTCCTGCTGCTTAGCTTGCAACTCAGCCGTCGCGGTTTCGTGCTTGGCCTGGCGCTTTTCTTCCTGTTGCTCGAAGCGGGTGCGCTGCTGCTCGGCGTCGGTTTGCAGCTTTTCGCGGGTGTTTTCGAGCTCTTTTTCCTTGTGCTGCAGTACTTCGAGCTGTTTCTGAGTAGTGTCGGTGAGGTGCTTGATGCTCTGCTCTTGAGCTAACACACCCTGGCGGCGCTCGGTCAACTCCTGGTCAAGCGCTGCCTTCAGGCGCTGGCTTTCGGCTTCAAATTCGCGGCGCTGGCGCTTCTGCTCCTGTTCGTACTCGTTCTTAAGATTGCGGAACTTATCCTTCGATTGCTGAATGCGTTCGTCGCGGGTGCGGGTAGCCTGGGTTTCGGCTTCTTCGAGTAGTTGCTGCGCTTTGGCGCGAGCCTCGCCTTCGTGGTCTTGCCGGGCTTTACCGGCCATCTGCCGACCTACCCCCACGCCCACGATTAGGGCAATGACGGCGGCTATCGCGCAGTATAAAATTATAAGGGACATGAAGTTATGGAACTGAAGTGAATCAATACCATAGCCACAGCAAAAACCCGAAACCGGAACGCAGACGCTGGCCACTTGCCTGCGATGCGCCCGGCCGGGCCAACGAAAATGTGGGTGCTGCCCAGCCGCTAGGCGGCCAGCACCACGCCAGTTAGCAGCTCATCGAGGCGCGCTAGGCGCTCGGTAAGGGCTGCATCGGTTCCATCCTTTTCTTTGCTAACTTTCAATGAGTCAGCCATTGTGGCAAGGGCTACCATCGCCAGTAGGTCTTGTTTGTCCTGGATGCCATATTGCTCCCGAAACTCCCGCAGCCGCTCGCTGAGCTGCCGGCCAGCCAGGCGCAGGCGCTCTTCGTCGGCCACAGCCACCCGCATGGGGTAGTCGCGCTCGGCAATGCGAATCTTGATGGCTAAGTCGTTCATTTAGAGAGCAAATAAGGTAGTCGTATGTGAAGGGCTTTTACTCCCTCAGATAGGCAAGGCACTTATCTAGTTCGCGGATGTATTCGTTGAGGCGTTGTTTCAGCTCGTTGGCCTGGGTGGGTTCCCCGCCGGCTATAGTCTGGACAAGTTTAACAATGTTTTCCTGGTTTTG
>Ga0160429_1000230_pt1 | contig 66461 bp, 80 predicted proteins | sample SolpanmetagenomR_FD_108199 | JGI IMG/M metagenome (GOLD analysis project Ga0160429, IMG submission 108199) | Solar panel surface microbial communities from Lawrence Berkeley National Laboratory, California, USA - R | ecosystem: Engineered > Built environment > Solar panel > Unclassified ... | reverse complement strand
CTTGAACAAGTTCGCAGGTCGACTGCCTTCTCTAGTCTTGCATCTCTTTCCTACACATTTTCGTTTCGACCAACAAGATGGCAACTTTGGCTACAACTCGCCTATGAAGATCATATTGGACCATGTCAAGTTACAAACCGTGCCACACGATATGATAGAAGAGTTATTACGAGGTCATGTACAGTTCTACGATGGGTGTCTTATAGTGGAGATACATAACCACAAGACTGAGCCCACAGCAAGTCGAAATGCACCACAAGATGCGCATCGGCGCAACGACTTTGTGCCATTTTCTTTACACAATTATAACGAGCATGTGACTCCAAGCCCTTATGTACCATATCCAACGCCGTCCCCAGATATCAAGTCCGAAAGAAAAGAGCCAGGCTCTGTTACTATGGAAGGATCACGGTCATCACAGGGTAAAGATATCGGCAACCAGAGGACCGTATTCACGACCGTGCTACATCCAACTCAATTATCGCGTCTGAGGGAAATGGCGTATCTCGCCAATCAACCTGCGCCAGATCGTTCTCGAAAGAATTCCGCTCTCGCAGCAAGAGATGGAACAAACAGTCCGGCAACGCCATTGACGCCAGCTCCCACAAGCGGGCGTCAGCCTCCAACAAAGAGACAAAGAATGTTGCTTGAGGAGTCGGACGTACATGTCTTCGAATCCTTCATGATACAAGCGTCAGAGCCACCCTTGTTTTTGGAGCCTGTGAAAGACTTCGCCGAAGCACGAACGGTGATGAAGGCATTGACACATCCTTTGCACGATCATGTTCCTGTCAAACAGCAAGGAAGAAAGCGCACAACTGCAGAACTTGCAGCGGACGAAGCACAGGCAGCCGAGGAGGAACGTGTAGCGCTGATCATGGACGAACGCCTGAAACCCTCTTTATCAAACAACGCTTCCGGCAACAACGGAACGTCAGATGCAGCTAACGACTTTGTACCTAACTTTTCACGATTCAAGGCACTCGAAGACATTAAAAGAAATCATGAAGAGGAGGCTTTGCGCAGACGGGAACATGAGCAACGAGAAAGACTCGAAGCACGAGCACGTAGTCAGCAACAGGAAGTGCTCGAGAAGCAACAGAAAGATTCTACGGCCAGAATGGCACAACAACAACAGGACTCCACTAAACAGCAGTTGCTGCAAAGACAAGCCATGGCACAAGCTCAAGCTCAAGCTCAAGCTCAAGCCCAGCAAGGACGAAACAATCCGATGTCACAGCAGATTGCGCAGAGTATGCAAGCTTCATTGTTACAAGCACAGGTTCAACAACAGTTACTCCAACAACAAGGACAGCAGCAAGGCCTCCAAAACGGCCAAGCCCAGGCACAGGTTGGCCAGCAAGCCTCGCCCGCGCTCCGAGGTCAAACACCACAACAGTCATCGCCAGCAGTGGGTGCCATGCCAGTAGGACAGGCTGCCATGCCTATGCCGATGATGCCCTCGGCCTCAAGCCAAGGTCATGCAGGCAGCCCTGCTCGTCCACCGTCCGTTCTACAGATGCAAGGGCAGGTTCCCATGGCTAGACAAGCCAGTCAACAGACACAAATGCAAGGTACACCTCAAATGTCGCAGATGACACCTTTGATGCCAAACGGGCAAGCTGCCCGCCATATCACACCACAACCGCGTCTCTCACAGGCCAGCCCACCACCAGGAAGTATGCAAGGCACTCCGATGATGAACATGCAAGCCACGCCACAGATGAACATGCAACAGATGAATCCACAACAGCAGCAACAAGCTTTGCTCATGCAACAACGTCGTGCTCAAATGGCAGCCCATGCACAAGCACAAGGTCAGATGCAAGGCTCGCCTCAAACAATGGCAAACCAAATGAGTCCTCAGCAACAGCAAGCTATGATGCAAGCACAACAGCAAATAGGATCACCTCAGATACAGAACATTCAAGGACAGAACCAAATGCAAACCCCGCAAGGTCAAAACCTGAATCTGCAGCAGGCTCAACAAGCACAGCTCCGTGCTGTAATGCAAGACCAGTACCGCAAGCAGATGATGCAGCAACAATCCAATGCTCAAGCAAATGCTGTCCAGCTGCAAAATGCTGGTATGCCACAATTACAGCGACCACAGCAGCAGAACATGAATGGGGCAATGAATGGCTTCAATCCTAATATGGCTGCGATGGCGCAGAACATGGCACGCAATCCATCACAAGCCCAGGCAGCCATGATGCAGCAGCAGAATTCGCAGATGATGAATGGCAATCAGATGCAACCCAACCAAATGGTGAATGTGTCTCAAGCTCAGCGTGCTATAGTGAACCGCCAATTATATGAGAAGGAACGCGCTGCATACTTTAGTGCCATGATGCAGCAAAATCAGGGACAGCTGCCTCCCAATGCTCAAGCTCAGTTCGACTTGTATCGCAAGAACAAACAACGTGTGCAGCTACAACAAGCACAACAGCAGCAAATGCGGATGGCGGCACAACAGATGGGCCCTAATGGAAACATGGGCGGGAGCCCAATGCTTACACCTGGCGGAGGTCAGATGTTTCAGAGCGGCATGCAAATGGCTAATATGCAAGCCGCAATGAATGGTGGAAACATGGACCCGAATATGGCGGCGCAGATGAATCCACAGGCAGTGGCAGCCTTCCAAGCTAGGCAAAGAAGTATGCAGATGGCTATGCAGAAGCAGAGACAACAGCAAGCCCAACAAGCCCAACAAGCTCAGCAAGGCAACATGATGAGACAAGCCATGCAAGGTCAAGGCATGAATGGACAAGGTATGAATGGGCAGGGAATGGGATGATGATGGCTCGGCGGAACAAAAAGGCGTTCTTTCTCTGGAGGAATGATTTCATGGATACCCTATAACTTGGAAAGGATTCACTGTACAGGCGACACAGTACTACCTTGTATTATCAATAGCACATAGACCGATATTGATTTGAAAATGCTGAAGCCAATGTAGCCAATAATATCCTGGTGCTGATCGCCGCGGGCGGAATAGTACGCCCGCGGCTCAATTCGTTTTCACCCCGCTCGTCTAAAGTAAACCATGCATGAGCATGAGGGTTGCTGCAATTCTGTTACACAGTCTGCCGACTTAGACGAATAGCTAAGATGAAAACCCCTCCTCCTCGGGCCGCATGCTAGCACAGCGGGGCTGTGTTCCCCTCCTTCAAGGCGCCTCCCAAACCACAATATGAGGTGCAGTTCGATGCCGTCGTCTTATTCTAGTAAAGATCACCTCTTGTGCTGCCAAGTGGCCATTCTCCTACCACATCGAGCGTAGCTTGAGGTGCCTTCACCCTCATTTGACCTGGCCATGCTGCTGCCCTGCATAACCCCGCTCTTACACACTACTGCCGTATGACTGCTCTCGGTCTATATATTCACGAGCTGCTGCCCCTACCTCGAGTTCCTTGCTACCACAAGTAAGAGAATCTGCGTCGTCATGCGTGTCAGTAATATTGTGCCTGTGGTTCTTAGCAGCCTCGCTGCTTGTGCCTCTGCTTTTGCGATCGAAAAACGTGCTGCTCTGGACAGCTGTCCTGGATACGCTGCAACCAATGTTCAGCAGTCTAGCGGCGGTCTGACTGCTGATCTTAACTTGGGTGGTGCTGCTTGTAATGTTTATGGCACGGATTTGACCAACTTGAGACTGCTTGTTGAATATCAAACTGGTATGTGATCCATAACTCCTTGCTTTATGCACATCATGCTCACTTTCTGCAGATACGCGTCTTCACGTCAAGATCTATGATGCCGACCAGATTGTGTACCAAGTACCAGAATCTGTCTTACCCCGTCCAGCTTCCACGGATGGCAACGCCTCGTCTGGTTCTTCCCAGCTTGTGTTCAAGTTTGTGCAGTCACCCTTCTCATTCTCTGTGGTCAGGAAGAGCTCAGGTGAGGTCTTGTTCGATACGGCTGGCACACCTATTGTTTTCGAAAGCCAGTATTGGAGAGTGAGAACCAATTTGCCAAACAACCCCAACCTCTACGGCCTTGGAGAGCATACTGATCCTTTCCGTCTCAACACTACCAACTACATTCGCACTTTGTGGAACAGAGATGCTTACACCATTCCTTCTGGAACGAACCTTTACGGAGACCACCCGGTATGTTCCGTCATGATCTTTATCTATGTCTTCAAGCTAATCAAGCGCAAGATCTACTACGATCATCGAGCCTCGGGCAATACTCACGGCGTTTTCCTTCTGAATAGCAACGGAAAGGACATTTTTATAAACCAAACGACATCCGGGCAGCAATACCTTGAGTACAACATCATCGGTGGTGTGATTGATCTCTACTTCCTGGCTGGCCCCAAACCATCTGCTGTTGCTCAGCAATATGCGGCTACCGTGGGTTATTCGGCCATGATGCCTTACTGGGGCTTTGGGTAAATTTATACAACGTCTGTACGATCATCACGAGCGCTAATTCTTCTTTTAGTTTTCAGCAATGCAGATATGGAATGCAAGATGTGTACGAAGTTGCTGGCGTTGTTGCAAACTATAGCGCTGCCAATATTCCTCTCGAAGTCATGTGGACAGACATCGATTATATGGACCTGAGGAAAGTCTTCACACTGGACCCTCTCCGCTTCCCACTGCATCTCATGCAGGAGCTAGTCAACTATCTTCACACTCATCAGCAGAAATATGTCGTCATGATTGATCCAGCTGTCGCGTATCAAGATTATCCCGGCCTTAACAATGGCATAGCCGCCAATGCCTTCCTGAAGAGAGATAACGGCACTTTGTACCAAGGCGTCGTATGGCCTGGTGTGACAGTCTTCCCGGATTGGTTTGCTCCTGGTACTCAAGGTTACTGGAACAACGAGTTCTTGAGCTTCTTCGACCCTGTCAATGGCATTGATATTGATGCACTATGGATTGACATGAATGAAGCTTCCAACTTCTGGTAGAGTCCTCACTCTCAGCACTTCCCTTTGAGAGACTATGCTAATTATATACTGTAGTGACTACCCTTGCAGTAACCCGGCACTCTTTGCGGCTCAAGCTGGGGACCCTCCTCAACCACCTGCAGTCCGCCTTGGATCTCCATACCCAATTCCTGGCTTCCCTGCGGACTTCCAGCCGCAATGTGTTGCTCATGTCTCATTCAACGTCAATGCATCCACGTACTACGGCGAGAACATCGTCTTGCTCGGCTCGGCTATTACATTGGGTGACGGCGATATCAAGAACGGAGCAGCACCACTCAGTCCCAACAACTATCCTATCTGGAATGCAGTCATTGACCTTCCACTCAACACCGTCGTGACATACCAGTATGTTCGTACTGAATCAGGAGGTGGTTATATCTACGAGAATGCCAACCGCACTATAACTACTGGAGGCACTTGTGGAATCATGCAAGTAGTCAACGACGTTATTATTACTGCTCAGGGTGTCCCTCCATCTTCAAAGGTCAAGAAGGACATGCTTGCAGCTTCACCCGTTCGCTCCACTGTGGACGTGCACGCCAGACAAGCACCTGGATCTATGCTTGGTCTTCCTGGTCGCGACCTTATCAACCCGAAATATATGATTCACAATGCTGCTGGCAGTCTTAGCAACAAGACGATCGACACAGATATCCACCACTACAATGGTCTGGTCGAATATGACACGCACAACCTGTATGGAGAGTAAGTAGCATCCATGACCCAGACTTGCAACAAGCTGTACTGACAGGTTTATAGGATGATGAGTGTTGCTTCTCGCGATGCCATGTTGAACAGGCGTCCCGGCTTACGACCAATGGTAATCACTAGATCTACTTTCTCTGGTGCTGGAAGCCATGTCGGTCACTGGCTTGGTGATAATGTTGCGGATTGGGATCATTACAGGATTTCTATTTCTGAGCAGCTCGAGTTTGCCGCACTATACCAAGTGCCAATGGTCGGCTCTGATGTTTGTGGTAAGTTTTCGGATTCGTAACATGAATAATACTACTTACTAATAACCCCAGGATATGCTGGCGAGCCCATCGAGCTCCTCTGCGCACGCTGGGCAATGCTCGGGGCCTTCTCACCCTTGTAAGCATCTCATATCTTCCTATCTCCTAGCTACCATACTAATCCCAACACCAGCTACCGTAACCACAAAGCCTCTGGTACCGCTCCCCAAGAATACTACCGCTGGCCTCTGGTCGTCGAAGCCGGGCGCAACGCAATCGCCATCCGCTACCAACTCCTCGACTACATCTACACAGCGATGTACACCCAATCCACCACTGGCACACCACTAATCAACCCCATGTTCTTCGCCTACCCTTCCGACTCCAAGACCTTTGGTCTCTCGCTACAATATTTCTACGGCTCCAGCATCCTCGTTGCCCCTGTAACCGCGGAGAACGCAACGAGCGTCGACATCTATATGCCCAACGACCAATTTTATGATTGGTACACGCTCCAGCCGATTCGGGGCACGGGCGCTAATATTCATCTCGACGACGTACCCTTTACGAGTATCCCGCTATACATCAAAGGCGGTGCCGTGCTACCTCTGCGCATCACGTCTGCAAACACGACGACTGAACTCCGCAAGAAGAACTTCCGTCTACTGATCGCGCCTGGACTTGACGGCACAGCATCCGGCTCGCTCTACTTCGACGATGGCGTCTCGATCGCGCAGCCTAGCACCTCAAACATCCAGTTCTCGTACACCTCCACCAGTCCTCAACGCGGTGGTCCAGGCGGCTGGCAGAACAACAGGTTCGGTGGTGGATCTGGCGGCGGATCTGGCGGCTTCGGGCTTGGAAGCTTGAGTATGACGGGCAGCTTTGGGTTTGAGGCGGGCGTGGTTGTGGAGGAGATTGTGCTGCTGGGTGTTGGGAAGGGCAGGGGTGGACAGGCGCCTTGGACGCAGTGTTTGGGGAAGAATGTGGCGCCAGTGTATAATGCGACTGCGGGGACGTTGACGTATAAGGTTGATGTTCCGTTAACTGGACAGTTTAGGATGAACTTGGGCTGGAACTTTTGAGCGGTGAGGGAGGTTGTGTGTAGGGTGCTGGAAGGTGGTGATCAGTGTTGCTATATGGACGATGTAATGCACGTAGGTACGTAGCAGACTGGGCAGGTTTAAAGAATACATTAATTACAGTAACAGCGAATTGCCGTGCTCACCAGTATCTGCTGATAAGTTGGAGTTTCTGATGGTGTTTATTTGAGCAAAGAATCTAGGATCTAAAGGCGCTCATTCTCGGCACCATTAGGAGTGTCTAATGCTATATATTTATCCTATATCTGTTCCGTTTGCCTATGCTATGCTCCTAATATACACTTCTCCTTCACCACTATATCTAAGTCCTTAAACGAACTATGTGTAGTTCTTTACGATCCTGAAGGTGTCGCTACAGTATTCCTCGAGTAGATCTTAACCCTCTTCGTTACTAAACTACCGTTCGCGCCGTTACTTTGACACCTCAAGAGGTTTTGTTCCGTGAGGTCGTCAGGGCTGCCCATCTCGACATACGGAGTTTGGTGGCTTCTCGCAATGTCCGCAATGAGCAGCGGTATGAATCTTAGATCCCTGGTGTCCCGAACGCTCTCGGATCTACGACAGTACTAGAAAAGCTGTTTCCAGACAGGATCTGGGGAATGCAAGCGCGGGATGGGTGGGCGGTTGAAGACCTCTGGCGGCAATGTGATTGAAAGGATGACAATAGGACCTGAGGATGCATGTCTAGCATATCTGGCGTAGTACTCGGCGATCTCAAGCTCTGCCACGAAGTAATAGCATACTTGTAACGGTAGATCGTTTGGCGTTAATGAGAGGATGGCCAGCCAGGTGGTCACTTGATTTTGAGACGTCTGTGAAGCCTCTAAGTCGTGTCTGTGCAATTCCTCTGTATAGTGTCATTCCGATAGGGGCATCACGTTGACCTGCCTCCATTGCGACTTGGGTAACTGTTGCGCCATTGAGTATGAGTCTGCCAGCTAAGTATTCGGGTTCATTATGACGTTACTCAATCATTTCCTTGAGTTCAAGCCACCTAGTCTCCACAAACTCGATTGCCATTCAGCACAAGTACGCGTGGAGCGAATTGGGATTCCATCGTCATGCAATATTGCCCAACGCAAAGGAACATCAATGCCCATCATTAAGAGGCAGTGATTCCAGTCAGTCTCAGTGCCACTGCAATCCGGACTGTTTCTTATGAAAATGCGGGCCACTTTAAGAGTTCATCAGGTGCAATGTGGAACCCATCCGTCTGCATGCTGTCGTCGTCGATTGCATGGAAGCGAGAGAGAAGTTTGTGCAGCTCCAGGAGTGAAACCAATCCACATGAGAGACTCGCGAGATACCAGCTCAGCCGGTATGGGAGGCCAGCTTGTGCGATTTTGATCAGGTTCATGTGGAGATGGATGTGACATGTTGGGGTTTTGGAAAATGCTGGAAGCGATTTATGAATATGGCAAAAGGGTATGTGCTCATATATCCCAATGCGTTTAGATCAGAAACTATAGTTTGTGTCTGTTTGATGAGAGGAGAATTAAACGTGAGGTGAGTGCGGGAGGCGATTTATATATACGAAAGAGGGCATGCGCTCAGATATCACAGAACGCTCAGATTAGGGACGATAGTTTGTGTCTGTTGGATGAGAGAAGAAGTAGAAGCGAGGAGGATGCGGATAGCGATCCATGTGTGTGATGAGAGGGCGTGTGCTCAGATCCCAAAGCGCTCAGACCAGGATAATATCAACAATATTCTTAGATTTCAACTATAGTACTCGTGTGACTTCCTCAGCAACACTTCATTATTGTTCTTTTCATCACGCCGAAATGCCATCAGTTGAGGGGTCCACAGACATATGAGCGGGGTGCTAGAATGATAATGTTAGTAACATGCTTATAATGTACTCTAAACTTCCACATACACGTCTGTCCAGGTTGGCTAGCGAGCTATTGATGATGTCAAGGGTTGCGTTCATGTTGGCCGTCTGGGTTGTGAGATTTCTGAGAGCGATTTTCAATGACTTGTTGGATCGCTTGACGGCGTTGATGGTTGAAGTGTTCTTCTTTTATTCATCAAGGAATTGTTGGAACATGGTAGCCATCACTGTGTTGTGTTCTTGAGCTTGGGTTCGGGAGTCGACAAGGGCTTGCTTCATACACAATCACTACGTATTCTCCAGTATTGACCACGAAGTGTGGCATTAGATCTCTCCGTATGGTCTTGCAACGGGTGCACTTCACCCGAAGTTTGAGCGGCCTGCCTTCATCTTCTCTGGTACTCAGTACAGACGACCATGGCAATCGCTTCCGGTGATTATGCCGACCTATCGCTAACCCGTATAGGTAGAAGTCCGCAGAAACTTGGTCTGAGCAAAGTCCGAAAGCGATGAATGTGAGAGGTCATGCATGATGTTTTGTAGCAGGGAATCCCGCATGTCTTGTCTTGCATGCCACGTCCTTGAGTCGGACTCAGTCTTCACCTGCTCAGACTGCTTCAACCACGTCACGGGTTCCAGATCTAGCACTGCGAGTGATAGGACAGGAGAATGCTCGGACTCTATCGCAAGGATATATTCTCCTGTGGAGCATGCCGTAAGACCATGGTTGAGTCTATCTGATAAAGCAGGTCAATCTTCCCAAACGATAAGAGCTGCCCGAACAGCATGTTCGGTGAGTAGCCCTATGGAGTCAGCTGCGCTGTGTGGAGTGCCCTCAGCATTAGCATTGTCCGGATTTAGTGCCACCTCACGTGGCTCCTTTGCATCCATCTCTGCAATGACGGCCTTAGCAAATGGCTCTTTGGCCATCACCCCAGTCTAAAGAAGCTTCATCTGCATCCAGCTTGCGCTTCTTGCCATGGCAACGATTGTCGCTGGCCCCGACCTTCTGTGATTGAGCTCTAGCTATATTTTCCTGCTTCTGAGCTTGTTTCGCGGCCTCGCGCCTGCGGCGTTCTTCTGTTTCCGCACGATTGTGTGGAGGCGTATGTTTTTATACGACACTCAAGGTAGCGTAGTCGACCATTAGTCTTCTGCTACTCTACTAGATCATCTTCTATTAACAAGAGGTTAAACTTGAATGGTTTACCATGCTCGTTGAGTTCCTCCACTTCTATGAGCGTGTCTTCACCAAGATAGGCCTGGGCGTTTAGTCGTAAGATTATATATAGTCTTTGACTCTCCGTGGCTTCGTAAGGGGTGTGACGTTTACCGAGGGTCTTCCTTGTTGTCGTAATGGTGCACGTGGAGGTTGTTCTCAGAACGAGACTGTGAAGGATTTCGTGAAACCTTGCGAAGTTTGCTTGCAGATATAGTGCTGTAGGTGTTGTCGTGCGACTTTGAGATCTCCGCGCAGGGAGTGCCATCCAGCCTAATCGTGACTTTTGTTGAGGGAATCGCGATAGCCTTCCCGGTTGATGCATGCTGAGATCGAAGAGCCAGAGGAGACGAGGGAGAAGACTTTTGATGGTTGTGAGGTGTGCTGGAGGGTATTTGAGAGGGAAAGTGTGGCGAGCAAAGGAGGAATTGCGAGACGGTATGAGTTGAGAAGATGTGAAGTGATGATGGTAAGAGATAGGAGAAGTGAGAGCGTGTGGGATGTTGGAGGGTCCGGCAGTGGTTCAAGGTGTATATGTAATCCCGAGAGCTGCTGCAAGGTTGATACACGCGCCCATTTAGTGCCTCTGACGTTGCATAGTCTGATACAAGTTACTCTTCTGGTAATGTTCCTCTCTATTAACACGGATAGTCTTATAGAAGTCGACGGGATAATGTAACGGCGCGACAGGTGCGGTGTATAGCTGGAAAGTCTACTACATGTACTAAGGGCCGGGGGATGGATATATAGCCCTACTACTCACACTATTACTCCTGCTTAACTTCTAGTAGCCTAAGGGATAAGAAACTCGAGAGTCGTCGTCGTCTACGCTATCAGCCTCGGGGCTTGAGGCTCTGAAACGCTTGCGCTTTGAGGGTAATGCCGTTAGTGTAGTCGTAGCTGTGTCATGAGCTTTATTGGCACGTCTATTGTTAGAGGAAACCCTGGGGTAAACAGTTAGCTCGGGATGGTTAGACAGCACTACAGCACGGCGAAAAGGCCTCGGAGGGCAAACGGAGAATCTTGCTCACACTCGAGCGCAATTTCGACAGAGTAATCGTCATCGTAGGGTACGAAGATGATATCGTGATCGTGGAGTCCCGGTACCATTGTACGCCTTCTTTTCCGAAAACGATCCACACACGGGCAATGCTATCGTTCATGACACCCTCACTGAACCGCTCGTGAGCTCTGCACTGCATGTACGACCAGCTCTTAGATGGGTTGTCTGTTTTGTTCTTCCGTTGGTATCTCAGGCAATATCGGTCAATCATCAAGCAGGTTACGGGCGATATGCCCTTCTTCAACAGCATTCGGATACAGCTATTTCCAGGGTCGGCGAATCGCTGTCCTCAACTGGACCAGATGTGCAGAATGTAGGATAATGCAGAAGGCTCTGCATCTAAGTATCCGGAGGGTCTGACGAAGTGACGCCTACTATCGTTGGAAGAGACAGAAGTTCCAGAGTTCTAGAATAGTTGAAACATGCTTGCTGGGTCACGATCTACCTCGAGAGTCCTTGTGTTGTCACTCTCGAAGAGCTGTTTTGCAGCTTTTGGCGTTGCTGCGAAGAATGCAGCCGGAGCCTTTCGAAGATTGGAGGGACTGAGGCCGATTCGGCATCCGAAGTAGTATATATATATATATAAGTCCATGCTGCATTGTCGAGCATGTACATGGTGCACGACAGCCTCTGTGAAGACTACCGGGGCATTCCCGCTGCTCTAGTTGCAGGAGGTTTCCTGATATGGCGTGAGCTTCGTGGAGGGAGTGTAATGGTACTGAGGATGCTCGTGCTGTTTTGGTGCTCATATGACTGGTGCCAAGCGCTCACAGCGGCATGTTGGAAGACAAAGAGCGTGTGTGATCCTTGAATCGGCTTTCAAATTGGTCGAAGCTCGTGGTAATCTTGAGGAGTTCCCATTGGTAGCTTGGCGGGCACGAATGCGGTAGAGCTAATCGTGCATTGGAATAGGCCGCCAGATCTTGTATCTATCCAGGAATGAGACGGGAAGTCTCGTACGCTTTGCTTGGTCGTTTCTCTGTACTTGACCGTAGCTTGATGGTTCACCACAATGTCTGGATTGAGAGAGAAGATCGCAGCTGTGGCAGTGTTGATCTTTGTTCTGCTCGTCAAGTCTGTCACTTATCTGCATAACGACTGCGTTTTCGCCATTCTTACGAGCGGCGAAAATAGAGTAGTTGTCGTGGTCGAATGTTGCAGTACGTTCTCACAGCAACTTCGGCGTTGGACCATCCTTCTGTGAGTAATGCCAATGTCCACACAGGAACATCCGTATGGTGCTGATTTGCCAGGTTCTTCTTAGACAGTTGTGCGATGCTGGTGTAGGGTTCATCTTTAATCAGCCAATCACTTCCCATATCCGCCTTGTCATCTTTCTTGGCTGCTGATGCGTAGATTCTAGTGTTTGGCTTTCCAGCTGGTGCACCTGGTCTCCACATTCCAGCGTTTTTCGCAAGCTCTGCATGCTTGTCGGAAGAGATGAATTTACCAGAGTATTGCTGAGTCGACTCTGTGTGCGAAACTTGCGCGAAGACTTTTTGAGTTTCGGTGCCGATGCAGGACTCTTGACTGACGACGCAGACTCAGATTGTTGCACAGTGCTGGGAACAGGCTAGAGATTTGGCGAAGTCTGTGATGCTGAGCTTGAGTGGAGATTTGGTAAGCCGAAGAATATCGTGACGCCACACAGGGCGAAAGTGAGACTGTTGGTGATGGTGAGACCGAGATTGGGGATTTGGGACGCTGTAATCACTGTTCTTGAAATAGCTACTGGCATGTGGCGAGGTGTTCAGAGGACCGAGCTATTATCCCTCTTTGACCACGGCATATTGATGGTACGACATGATTGGAGCTTGATCGTCATCGTGATAGCAAACTCTTGTGGGCACAATCCCAAGCCACCAATCATGAGCCCGCCCTTGCTCTCACCCAAACGGAAGCTTGTGTCACCGGGTCGCCTCTGAGCTTTTGACAGTCCAATGTCAATGACCACCGGATTGCCCATATGGATGCGTGTCTGCAACAGGCTGGTCTGATCGCGATTGAATGTCGACCGAGCATGTTTCCACATATCCGGGGCTGACACCTCACCTTTGTGGACCAATGCAGCGGCCGACCAAGCGACAATATCGGTCATGTGGTAATTCGCGTTTTCTGGCACAAAGTCACGTACAGACGAATAGGGGTGGTCCGCAACACGCCATGTGTCGCCTTCGGGTTCACTTCCAGGGTTGTACTTTTTTTACCTTTGTCTCCAGGACTTTTACCGGCGACGCACACTCGGTGCTGGGAACAAGCTGGAGATCCGGTGAAACCTGTGGTGTGTGACGCTGGGTGGAGGTCTGGTAAGGCAAGGGATGTTGCGATGCAGAATCTCGATACTGATTTGGTTTGGAGGCTGGCCATGTTGGTCTGAGATTAATTATATATATATACTTGCTGGTAAACCTCACAGCCTACAGTGAGGTGAACGAGCCATCAGCATGTGAAGGAGTTGAAGACTCAGAGCTTATTACAGGACTTGTTGACCTAGAATAAGACAGTTGCGCACCTCTAGGATTGAACCCATAATAGACGTGTGCAAGTGCTACGCATATAACGTTGATGTTAGCAAAAATTCACCCACGGTTTGGAGAAAGAGTAGGGCCAAGAGTACTTTACCTAGAGGGGAGTAGAAGAAGCAAAACGAAGGCAAGTGCATCCAAGTGGAGTGTGACAAGTCGAAGACCATAGTATCTGCTTGTGAAGACCATGGATAGCAAGAAGGATAGCATATGCAAGCGGAAGTGCGCAAGCGGACTTCGAGACGCTTGGAGCCAAGTTTGATTGCAACAGACGAGCGACAAAGGATGTAATGTGTGTTAAGGATTTCTGTAGATGAGATGTGAGACAAGCAGGATTGCTTTGCCGTGATATAGACGCAGAGAACGATAGAAAATACCCTTGTTGTTCATCATCATTACAGCAAACAAGCGCCTACGTCTCAGGTTGTATTGAACAGTAACGCGATGTTTGCTATTGTACACAATAGGATCCACCTTTCACACAATAGGAACGCCATTCACCTTCTCACCTCCAGAAATCGACACACCACATGATCTCGGTGGGTTGTGAAAGTGAAAGCGAAAGCGGTTGTGAAAGTGAAAGCAGTTGTGAACACGAGACTGGTCCTTGCAGGTGGAAGTCTGCTTTGGACGAGGTAACGAGGCGTTATATACCAATGTGTCAATATGTGCTCTCATCGCTTGGAAACGCCGATTCGGCGCAGATAAAGAGGCCTTTGTGGCGCAGTGGTAACGCGTAGCACTTGTAATGCTAAGATCACAGGTTCAATTCCTGTCGGAGGCAATTTATCTACTTTTTTTTTTGTCCTCCTTTGCCCTACCCCTTTTGGCATAACCAGAAGTCGAAATATACGATTGGCGGTGTTTTTGAGTTTTGTTTCAACGAGTTTGAGTTTTGCCAGAAACACTCAAGTACGACTACCCTTTCTAGCTTGCCAAGACCTTTGCTATCGCGACACTGTAACAGCCTAGCGAATAGGAAGAAATTGCGACAGATGAAATCAACCCTGTTCCTCTTACTCTTCTCCGATAATGTGTTGTCGACTAAGCATGCGCGACCGTGAATGATTTCCTATCATGTCCAACGCGCCAGGTTGGTCCTTCGCAGGACTTACGCCAATAGCGCCTTCACCAACTAAAGATGCAAAGACCGAGTCACTTCCATCAAGTTTTACCACTCCAGTCCCCTCATCTGCCTCCAACATTGTCAAGCCTGCAACAGAAAAGGCTTTCACGCAAACAATCAATCCCAGACACGTAGCTATTTCTTGTCAACGCAGACTCATTGCGATAGCCACTGGTGAGAAGCAGATTGAGTGTTTTCGATCAAACGGCTCACGCGCATTCTGGCACAAGAGATCTGGGTATGCTAACATATTGGCTTTGTCGTGGCTGAAGCACAGTATGTTATTTATCTCATCTACCAGTCTCTTCCTAATATCTCACAGAGGACTACTTACAAGTGGCATGGTCTGATGGCAAGCTTGAGCTCCTGAATACAAAAACGGGAAAGCCTGCGCGAACACTACAGATTCGAGAGGAAGATGATATCGAAGAGCTCTCTTTGCTCCATCTGACATCAACCTATTTTCAACCACAGCCCAAAGCAGCAGTGCAGACAGGAGCTGATCTTGATGATGAAGCAGAAGCACTCATCTCACTCTTGCACGGTTCTGGGAGTTCAACTGGTTTGTTTCCTTCTACCTTTGCCTGGTTTGACATTCAAGAAGAGCTTCCTAGACTAAGTGTACTTCCTGTGATCTCCGAGGACCGTGTCGTTCTACGAAAAGGCTTATCAGACAACTTTGTTAAGCAGGATCTTTTGGATGAGTTTGGTTCAAAGCCTTTTCCAAGTGGCTCAGACGAACCTGTTTGCGCCTTATCGATGGGAGTATGGTCAGATGGTACAGTCAGCTTCGTTGACGAGGAGGCAGAAGTCCTCCATGGCAGTTTCTCGCTGCTCTCAGACCTGAAGGACGCTATGAAATCAAGCGACGAAAACAATGACCAGGAAATTGGACAGAAACGTGACACGAAAGTCAGCCACATCAATCATGCTTGGAACAGCGCCTCCTCAAAACAAGCCTTCTTAGCTGAAACAGCGTCCGGAGACCAGCAAACTGGGCACCAACATACACTACTCCTAAACTTCACGGAGCTGGACACCCATGTGGCCTACTTCAAGCAGTTGACCTTCTTGTTAAAACGAATGCAAACACTGTCGAACTACATCTTACAGGTCATTGTAAACGTGAGAACAATCTACCAAGGCTGGCGACGCGTACCCGGAACTTGGATCAATGCCGGCAATGACATGCTAAAAGAATCCAAGTACAAGCACACTCTCCCTCAAGCACTCTATCGCTTTGCAGTAACAGCAGACATGGTGGAGCCTCTGGTCGAATGGGTGAAGGAATGGATAGCTCCAGCTGTAAGTACAGCATCTCACTGGTTAGGTGTGCTCAGTGCTTATATATCTATCTGTAGGGCAGCATGCAAAACTACGACCGCTGGCGAGTTGCGGTCCATGATGGCTATACTTCTATCCTCGACGCTATGCACAATTGCCTCTTGCCTGCCATTGATCGAGCTGCGGTCGTTCAAAACAGACTGAAAGTGCTCAATCGAATGCCAGCTGTGCGCTTGCTCAATGTCGATCAAAGTGTCTTCGTCCATATGAACGACACACTAGATACACTTCGACTGCTCGGTCATGCGACGATGCAGTTCGCAGCCATCGAGAGTCGACAATTCGATGCCTTCGCTCCTTGGCTTCAATTGACGTTACAATATGCAAATGCAGAAACGCATAGTGCTACAGGAGAAGAGCTGATCGAGAAGCTTGCAGATGCAGATCTCCTCCAGATCTTGCCGTACATCACAGGAGCGCTGAGCGAGAGTAAGCTGGAAGTACTGCTCATGTCGAGTTCCCCTGACATCGTGAAGATGGTCGCAAAGGACGCGCCAGTAATGGTCAAGGATGAATTAACGCAATTGATGATCGAACATAGAGATGATATTCTTCCGAAGGGAACAAAGCAGATTGACTTCCTTAGCCACGGCCTTCGATGGCAAGCTCATGTGGAACGTGTTATTGAGGCGGTGCAGAAAAAGTTTATGCAGTCTGTAAAGAAACAGCAACAACCCTCACAACAGCAGTTGTCTCGAATAAGGGACATGCGATCAGAGAGGAGGACACGAATTCCGACTAGCATGGCAGGGACGGCTGGTCAGGATGTTATCTTTACTGCTGCCGCCGTGGCTGGAATGAGCGACACAAGTGAGTTCTCCTTATATGCTCTCTAGCTGATCTCTCTGACACTAAAAGTGATCATCTCTGCATTCCCGAACACAATCGACGCTGTGCAGACGTCTGCTCCCACAAAAATCACCTTCGCCGAAGGACACCTAAGGCAGATCTGCTTCGTCGATCCCAATTTTCTCCTCGTGCTCCTACGCACTCAAGGTGAGCAATCACAACTACCTTCTTGATCACCAACGACAAGTATGCTGACCAAGTCTTCAAGCTGAATCACGGGTTCTCAAGTTACCATACTATCTCCCGTCTAGTGCTGCAGAAACAAGAACGACCAGGGCATTGGAAAGATATCGCGAGAGGTGCAAGTCCAACGCGCACATCACTGAGCAACAAGGGCAAGGACCTGCTGAACTTACATATACGGTACTGTTTCCCTCTTCGTCACATACAACTTCATACTAACCTCATGATTCGTACAGCCTGACATGATAGCAGCGGTGACTATGGCAGCATTTGAGCACAAAGATGGCTTTGTACCTGGTACGATCATCTATGAGGAGGGAAAGATGGCGGTATTGGATGAGAGTGGCAGGAGAATCAAGATATATTTTGATCTGGATGTCGTTCACGAGGAGGAGTTGGGCATGCAGGGAAATCCGGAGATGAGGGATGGTGAGGAGGGTCCGGATTATTGGGCTGATTGATTGCTTAATGGAAGGCAACGGGAAGGAGACCTCTGCGTACCAGTTGAAAGTATGAAGTGATATGGAAAGGATTGGCATGGCATGGCAGGGACCGCATGGTAGGAACAGCATGGCAGATTTACGAATAGCATCGATTTGGATCTTCACCGACCAATCAACAAACAAAAGATAAACATCGCGGAGTGTCAAATGTACTTCGTGAAAGCACAAACAAACAATCACTCGAACTTACCACCCAGGCTGATTTGAAGAGTACTGTATCGCATACGGAAGTGACTGGATGCATTTCCAATCCAAGTGAAAGAGCCTGCCCAGCACCAGCACAATACTTGTTTGTCCCTTTCAAAATCCATATTTCCTGGGTAGGTAGGAATATATCCATGTTTTGCGCATCCGTAAGCAGAAAACCTGCAATCACTTTTGTTGGTCTCTGCCTCGCTTCTGCTTCTTGACTTCCTCGAATCGTATATGCCAGTCGAATGTAAACCCACTCGGCCTTCCCCACCAAATGTAAACCCGCCCGGTCTTCCCTCCACCTATTTCAGCTTCTTCATCTCCGCATCAAGTTCCTGACCCTTTCCCTTCAGCGTCTTGTTCATCCTGTCAACGACTCTAAATTGTTCCGCGATGATTTCCACACTCTCATAGATCAAATCTAGTCACATAAACATTAGCAAAACACTCATCACTTTTCCCTCAACTGCCCACTTCCCTTACCGCCTCCTTTTTCTGAAAAACGAAGAAAACAAACTTACAACCCGGAATCATGATCCAAAACCAATTCATCAGCACATAATAGCCCCAAAAATAATACCTCTCCGGCCTCGAGTAATACACGCCATAGCTGTAGTAGTCAAACAGCGAGGTTGCGTAATACAACACGTCGCCGTAGAGTTGACCGAGAGAGACGATGATTTGGATGGGGTGGCGGAGCGGAGATTGTTTTGTTATGAGGGAGGCGGTGAAGAAGCAGAGGGGTCCCCAGGAGAACTGGTGGGAGAGGTGTTAGTTTGGGTGTGTTGGGGTGGGGGAGTGTGCGTTTGTGTGTGTGATGGATGGTTGGTTGTTTAAGGGAAGGATGGGATGGCGGGGAAAGAGATGTGAAGTGGTGGGACGTTGCGAGGGGAGACGTACAGCGGTGATGGTTTCCATACACAAAACGAAGGGATCTTGTGTCAAATATCGAGAGTCTGAAAGTGCATATTCTTTCCAGAGTTGGCCGAAGACGTCTTGTAATGAGCCCATGCTTCGGTGGTTGATTGCAAAGTAACCTGTTGAAATGTTGTTAGTTTTCTGGCGCGTTGATTTGCTGGATGAGTTGGTTGATGTTGATGTCGTACCTTCGAAGAATAAATGGATAACGCCAGCTAAAGAGGAATGGTGTAAGCTTCTTTGATCGTGTAATTTCTTGTTACTCTTCGCGGATGTCGTGCGCGCCTGCGTTGTATACTCGTCTTCTTCCCCTCTTCCTCTTTCCATTGATACGTATTTCGCTGCCACCTTCTGCGCTTCTCATCGCTCTTACATCCTCCCGACCCCAATCCATCCTGCCCCGAAACCCAAAGCCCACCCTCCTAACCTCCAACCGCCAACCTCCCACCTCGCGACGCACAAAACCCCCAACACAACACAAAACAAACACACCAACTTACACAAAACAAACCACATAATCCTCAAAATCTCTCCCTTCGGCAACCCAGGATTCCTCGCCTTAGCGACCACATGCGTAAAGCCCAAGATGGCTGCACAGCCTGCCGCAAATATGCCCAAGAGTGACGGTACACTGTAGTCGTTTGCGAGGTATCCGACGATTTCGATTTCGAGCGGGTAGTAGGGGTGCGTTGGGTTGGTGGTGGTGGAGGAGTTGCCTTTTGTGAGGAGGGAGAGGACGGGGCGGGTTGACATGGTGGTTGGGAAGGAGGGAGGTGGTGATGAGGATGTGTAGTATAGGGTGGTGGTGGTGGTGTTGATGTCGCCCTACAATGTAGAGGGTGAAGTTGGTTTGTTTGGCTAGGGAGGGCTGGGAACAATACTACTGGAGTCAGCGATAAGGCCACGCGGCGCGCTGTCCTGGAGAAGCAAGTGTGGGAGGTATGGGAGAAGCCACAGAAGTCAAAAAGATGCGGACGGAGGGTATGAACATGTATATATCCAATATCCAAAAAGAAATCACCGCGGCCGGGAAGCACATCCGGGGCATGTTGAAAAATACACATCCTGGTCATGATGCGCTTTGTTGAATGCCATTGGTCCGTGTTATATTGTATTGCTTGATCTGGTTAGCGTCAATGCAAGACATGCCCAGATCGCAGATCCCTCTCCACAGATCCAATGGCAGATCATCTTCGTGTATACATGTAGTGTGTGCGACGATAGGGTATCATAGCGTATTATCTGTAAAGATTCAACCACTCATTCCCTCCTCGCATCTCCCACCAGCGCCATCCCCTCTTCCCCTTTCTACCAAGCAATCCTCGCCAAAAATCCCTTAGGATACTTCCTCACCACAAACTTCCTCCCTTCATCCAACAGCACAATCCCAACCCCAAACGCCATAGGCAAAAACCAAAACTCCGGCGGAACCGTCGACGTGCCCAACGTCGTATGCCGTGACTGCGGATACAGAAAGACAATCGCAATCACAAACGAGAACAAAATCGCCGGCGCCAGGTACCAATTATGCCATACCGGGTGCTGGAAGATGCTCAAACGTCGCGTGCGCAACGCCAGCAGGGAAAACCACTGCATGACAACTAGATTGACAAAGTAGATGGAGGACGCGGTATTAAGTATAGCAGTAACCTCGTCTGTGGTGAGATTGTCGGGATACGTACCGAAGCCGAACCAGAGGGAGGAGAAAGGCAGGCCTGACTTTTGACAGTACCAGAAAGAGACGGTGAATGAGAGAGCGGTTTCGATGATGCCAATGAAGCCGTAGGCTTGGAGGATGAGCTTCCAGTCAACAAGGCGGTCTTTGCGGGCGTTACGAGGACGACGGGTCATCACGTCTGCTTCTGGCGCTTCGTAGGCGACGGCGGTTGCGGCGGCGCAGTCGGTGAAGCAGCAGATGATGATCATGAGGAAGGAGCTGAGGATTTGGGGCATGCCGAAGAGGACGTTGGTCATTACTGGCCAAAATTCTAAGAAAGAGCCGGCGGGTAGCAGGTAGCATACGGTCTTCTTTAGATTGTCGTAGACGACGCGCCCGTAGCGGACGGCTTCGATGATTGCCGCGAATGAGTCGAGAAGGACCATGTCACTAGTGGTTGTTAGTTCAAGAATGATACCAAAGGAGGAACGTAAGTCACCAACCTTGCTTCGAGAGCCACCTGTGACCCATTTCCCATGGCGATGCCCACACCGGCTTGCTTGAGTGATGGAGCATCGTTAACACCGTCACCAGTCATCCCACAGTTAGCTTTCGAGACTGGAGTTCTTTCACAATGCGCAGCTTATGCTCCGGAGTAGTCCTAGCAAAGACAATCTCTCTATACCTACAGAGCGTGCTCCACTGTTCATTGTCCAGGTCCTCCAGATCAGCACCGCTCATAACCATAGCACGATCAACCACCTCGGATTCATGTCCAGTAGTATCCTTCTCCAAGACAGACCTAGAGCCGAGGTGAGAGACGTGGTCAACTTGATGCGAAGTAATAATGCCACACTGTCGAGCAATAGCCGCAGCAGTAATCTTAAAGTCACCTGTAAGCATGAAAACCCGGACTCCAGCACCATGCAGGATATTGACGACTTCTGGAATCTCGTCTCTCGGAGGGTCAAAAATGCCAACGAGACCAATAAGGATGAGACCTGAAGTAGCACGACCGAGGATCTCATTCTCGTACTCGCGAGGCTGGGCAATGGGGTCAGACGTCGTTGATTCAAGAGGCTTTTGTGCGAGCAATAGAACACGTTTGCCCTGTGCTGACCAACGGTTCTTGATTGTTTCAATAGTCTGGCGGGCTTGGTGTAGAGGTTGGATTGAACCGTCAGGGGCCATGTAAGTGGAGCATCTTGGGAGTAGGACGTCAGGCGCTCCTTTGATCGTCAGAGTACTCTCCTAGGAGGCGCATGCTTCAGGTCGCTTGATTACGTTGATCATGAACTTGCTTTTGCTGTTGAAGGCAATGCGGAAGGTGACTTGCCATGCTGTACGTAGAAGATTAACAGGAGTCATACTCTCTGCAAAGCGGAGGATAGCCTGGTCCGTAGCATCACCATTGATTTTGCGTTCAGTGAGAGGTCGTTCGCATGTCTCTGCAACAAACTCGCCATTGTTACAGACACCAGAGAGAAGGGCGAGTTGGGCAAGTCCTCTGCTTTGGTTGCCATAGACGCCAGGAGCTCTAATGGCGATTTCTTCCTCTACGCCAATCAAGTAGTCTGTGACAGTCATCTGATTCTTAGTGAGAGTTCCAGTCTTATCGGAGCAGATGACATTGACGGCGCCTAACGTCTCGACAGTTTTCAGGCTTTTGCACAAAACCTTGTTCTTCTTCATGACAGCAGCAGTAATTGTGAGACTGGCTGTGACGGCGATAGGAAGACCTTCCGGGATGAAAGCAACGGCTACACTGACACAATCGACAATGAGGGCGGGTACTGAGATCCAGGCGGGATAGCTTTTGCGCAGCCAGGTGGCCCTGGGGAAGCTGTCAGTGTATTGTGCACAAGTATTCAACAAACTATCTCTTTACCAGACGATAATAACAACGTGGATCATAGTCAGCATGAGACAGACAATAACAGAAACAAAATAGAGAATTTCCTTCTGTAAGGGCGTCAGACCAGGTTTGGGTGCACTGGTCAGCTTGGCAATCTCCAAACAATTGCTGTCAGTTATCTTGGTTGATATGCTCCAAATAGGAACATCTACTCACCCTTCCGAAGACGGTCTTATCTCCAGTGCTAACGACAACACCAACAGCACTACCAGATACGCAATGCGTACCAGCAAAGCCGATACATGCAGTCTCGAGGTAGTTGTTGTCCGTAGAGTCTATCGAACCAAGAAGTGGCATTGTCTCACCTGTGAGGACGCTGCGGTCGAATCGAACGTCGCTGGAGACCTGTAGCACGTTAGTTTCATCGCCTATCCTATAGTTTTGTGCTCCCAGTTTCACTCACCTCGACGAAGCGAACATCTGCAGGCATCTTATCACCCATCTGAAGCTTTACAACATCTCCTGGCACGATATTTTTTCCTCGGTGTGCTTCCACTGTCCTTCACGTAGGACCATGCATGAATTAGGCAACATGCCACTGATGGAGGCCATGACGCGAGATGCAGAGAAATCTATACATAGCATCAGATCAAACACTTGCTCTTATTTGTGCGGAACAAGTTGTGACTAACCCTGCCAGAATGAGAAGGCTGCCTGGATCAGCCAGACAAGAGCAAGGACGATTTCAAGCGCAAGATTAGCCACTGCAGGAGGCTGACCAAGAGGTTTCCAGGCAATGAAGACCAAGATACATGCGATGAAGAGGATAGCTCCAAAGCCCCCAAAAAGATAGCCAGCAGTCTTCTTGAACCATTGCGAAGGTGGCGGTGACGGTGCATTGAGTCCAAACTCTGTAATCTTGCGCGCGACCTGTTCTGAAGAAAGACCTCGGGATGGAGAACTTGAGAAGCGGGAGTAGATATCTTCGGCGGAGATCTTGTGATATTCGAGGTCGTTGAATTCTGTTGATATTAGCATATAGTTACGGTTGTGATATGTGGCCAACTTACCTATTTCAGCCTTCTTATCCTTACTAATAGACTTTGACTTGGTTTCTGTCTTCGTCTTCGTCTTTTGTTGCTCGTCAATGCCGAAGGAGCTAAAGGACTTCTAATCAGCAAATTGACGAATGCCAAAATTGCCAATAGCTTGCATACAGTGTTTTGAAAACAGGTGGAAGAGCTATCGAAGGGTCAATACTCTTACGACTCTGTTTCGACATCGAGCGACGACGCAAGATGCGTGAGTCCATCGATCCAGGTCTGTAAGGGGCACTGTTCTCAGCACGAGGACAAGCCTCAATATCCGGCGCATATGTGATGCGAGGGGACTTGTCTGTTGCAGTCATGGTTGATATCGTGAAGGAGCACTGTTTCACGGAAATGTTGGTTTTTTGGTCATCAGAAAAGATGAGGAAACAAAGCTATGTATACCACATCCCAGTGTATGAGTGATTTTTAGAGCGCGAGTGGAGCAGCACAAGCACACTAGGGCTTTGAAGCTAAGCTAGAGACGACACGAGAGTCATCCCAACATGCACAGCCGCTTCGCCCAAGAAGCGCTATTATGTTTTGGGAGAGCTCATAAGAGGAAGCTGGATGTAAAATGCCGCTCCGAAAGATGAGGCATTTTTTCGCTCACAGCCAGTAATCACAGCCAGTAGCCACAGAGGAGCCCAAGCTCAGAAGAGCCCATTCTGGTTAGACCTGCGGCACATTATCGCTCTGTTATCCTAAGATTTACCTTGAATCTCGTGCTGGTTTTATTTTCGCTTTAGATTGAGGTAAAGCAGGGCTCACACTAAGATTCCGGGTTGCCAATGAGCGATTTTCACATATTTTTCTCTGAACTGACCATGTCATTCGCGACATGTACTCGCGCGAACTATTCCTCCTTGTAGCCAAATCATAGGCACACTTTCACAGCTGGCTACAGTAGCTCATCCGAATGTAGGCTTTGGCTGTGTGCATTTGTCCGCAACTGCCTCGTTATTACGAATGGCTCGAATCTCATGATGGTGCCCGAACGCAGAGATTGTAGAGATATCGCGTCAACCAGCACATAGAGCCTAGAGATTTCAGTTCGAGTCATATTGAGTGCCAAAAATTGTTCATACATATCAGGGTGATGATTAGTGATCGGCCCAGTCGGACACACAGATCGTTATCAAAACTGGATAATTATTAAGCAGATATTACCTACTTCCACAATATATGTCCTGTTTTAAATGTCCTCGTGCCCTCCATGTTGAATGTATGCAATCGTCTCCAATTCATTCCAAAGTGCCCTCTCTCATGCCGTACGCCACACGCTATGTAGCACATCCGAGACTCCCAAGTCTTTTGTAAGCTGTAACAAAACAACCCATTTGTTTATACATGAAAAGCATCTAATCTCCACCTCACACTGATCAATACAACCAATTGCTGCAAAATCTCGATTCAACACAAAGCATGTAAGAAACACAGTCCGCTTAGATCTTGCCACGGAGCAAGTTCATGACGGTGCTCTTGCCGGTGTACCACAAGGTCTTCCACATAGAGTCGACATCGAGGGTCATTGGCATCTGGATGAGACCGAAGGGGAACATGGCAGGGATGATACCCTGAGCACACTCAAGAGCCCAAGTGCTGTTGTCGAGAGTGTAGTGGGCGGTGTTGAAGCGAGGGTGGTGGTGTTGGTCACCAGGGAAGAAAACCTGTGGTCGCGTGAGTATTTACTTAATATGGAATAGCTGAAATTACAACGTACTCTTGGCTCGGTCTCACCGAGGAAACCAGCGGTCTGTCTACCAGCAAGGATGGTGAAATAGTCATCACTATTCTGGTCAGTATCAAGCAAGACATGACAACTTGAAAGGTATATACGCACGCCAAATGAGCGCCAGAGTGGCCTTCAGTACCAGCAGCAGAACCGAAAATGATCAAGTACTCGGTGATGGAGGCGTGAAGGATCATCATAGCACCCTGGGCATCAATATATTAGTCCATACATCCATCTCAACTTCTGTCGAGCAGATGTCATGCTGAAATTTTGACAAAACTCGACAAAAACGATACAGCAACAAACATACCGTAGATCCACCAGCAACCTATTTGGAATTAGCAGGCGCACAAATCATAGAGACCAGTAAGACTCTACATTGAAGACCCAGGTGTTCTCATCATAATCAGCCACAATACCAGGGTACTCGACCTGAAGATCCTTTACAAGAGACCTGAAAAGAGCTTTGGTATCATTGGGGTGCTCAGCAATAGCCTTCTTGCTCAATTCCTGAAGCTTCGAGGGCACGAAGCGGAAGCAGTACGGTGCAATTGAGTTGGTAAGGAAGATCAAGATGGGGTATGAGACGGCGCAAAATAGGAGGAAGCGAGAGAAAGCACGCATATTGGCGGTAGTGCTTTGGTGAGAAAGGACAAGTGACTGTAGGTTGCTGAAGCAAGGGTTGAACGTGAGGAGAGAGGGGGCAGGTTGGCCAGCGCACAATGGAGCTACAAAACAACGACGTGTCGAGATCGCGACTGCCAATGCGGCTGCTGTGCCGATCTTCCAGTTACTGTTTATCGATAAGCATTCGCGGCGGAAGACGATCCCTCCCAATGGACGATTCATTTGCATGTGAAAGAAGCAGCATTTACATTTGCCTCTCATTAACATCAACATTAACATACTCTAGCATCACAATCACATCACATATATACACCATGAAGGCAGCAGTCCGCACCAGCAGGCCCTTGGTCTCCCTCAGCCACTCCTGCACGCGCCTCCAGCCACGCTTCATCTCCTCATCAACAACTCACAGCGCAACTCCTCTCGCCCATCCCGCAGCACCCGGCCCTCCTCCACAACCACCACAACCCGCTCCTCCATCCGCCGATGACGCTCTAGCACGGAAGAAGGCACAGTACGAACGAATGAAAACTGCTGCAGTGCTAGATAGATCACCCAACAAGCAAAAGCCCGGTATCAAAGGAGAAGCACCCAGTATACTCTCCAAACGCTTCTGGAAGAACGTCTCAGTCAAAGCAACACCGGAAGGCTATCAAGTCCTTCTCGACAGTCGGCCGGTCCGTACAGCATCGAAGAACGTCCTTACCATACCTACCACGAAACCCTCGCTCGCCACGGCAATTGCGCTAGAATGGGACCTCCTAGTTTCGGCACAGCAGGCATTGAAACAACACTACATCCCTCTCACCTCTTTGACGTCACGAGCTCTCGACATCGCTTCAGAAGATGCCGCCAATGTTACCACCATTCGCGAGTCCATTTCTAGAATGGCAATGCGCTATCTCTCCACAGACACACTGCTCTGCTGGTCACCAGCAGAAGGCAATCCGTCCGAAGGCAAAGTCGCGACGGGTGTCACAGGCAGGAAGGCTTTACGAGACGTACAAAGAGAGACGGCGACACCAATTATTGCATATTTGACGACGCACGTCTGGCCTGGTGTGGAGATCAACCCAGTGCTGGAGGAGAACAGCATCATGCCTACACCACAGCCAGAGCAGACAACGAATGTGATACGGAGTTGGTTGGAGGGACTACCTGCGTTTGAGCTTGCGGCGTTGGAGAGGGGTATTCTTGCGAGCAAGAGTTTGCTGGTGGCTTCTAGGATGGTGGTTGAGTGGAGTCCCGAGGTTAAAGGCGTAGGCAGGATCGGAGAGGGAAAGGGTGCTGGAGAGAAGTTTGGAATTGAAGAGGCAGCTGAGGCGTGTTCGTTGGAAGTGACGTGGCAGACTGAGTTCTGGGGGGAGGTGGAGGATACGCATGATGTGGAAAAGGAGGATGTGAGAAGGCAGTTGGGTAGTATAGTCTTATTGCTGCAGGGAGGAAATGCAAGCGCACAGGCGTAGAGGCAGAACACGTACGAAATAGATGTAAAGTGGATCAAATATGAACGCTAGACTATGTATAATTTTAGACAACTCGTCGACTTATTAGAGCGACCTCAATGTGCCTTTGTAGGCGGAAGCAAGATCCGAGAGAGGGCTCACATCAGCAAAGATTTTCTTCGATGCCATTGTTTCTTGAATAATATCTTAACCGTCTCCTTTGTGGGATGTGTATTTTCATTGATAACTTATAGTTTTACAAAACTTGTTCAGCACTCTGCACACATAATTCTTATTCATTTACATCTTCTATGACAAGACCTCATCTAATTTCAAGGTTAAAGGAGATGGTAAGACTTTCTTGTACCTAGAGCACCTTTGTTCGATATCAGCACCACTCACAACATATCTTTGTCATTGTTTATCGCATCTTGCCTTCAACATGTCCGACAGAATCCCCAATCATTTCTTACTCAAATGCTGATGTCCCTTGCAATTACAAGTCTGCACATACGGATACGCATTCTCCTCCTCCTCTCTCGAATGTTTCCTCGCTGGCACCGGCACAACCAAAACACCTCTATACCTCATCTTGCCAGCCTCCAGCTTCTTAAACGCAGCTGCTATGCCCTCCTTCGACATCGAAAACTCCTCGATCCTGGGCACGATCTTGTTCTTTTCTACAAACACCAACATGTCGATGTGGTTGCGGCGCGACGCTTCCGTTGACGCAATGAGTCTGTGGCCTGGCAGGATGAAAGACATGTAGGGAATGGCTAATGGCTTGTCTTGAATCGTCATGAGGACGATGGTAGCGCGACGGGCGAGGATGGGCAATAAGCTCCGCCATTCGGGGAGAACGTTCGAGGTGATGAGGAGGACGTTGATCATTTTGCCATTACCCTTGCTGGTGTTGATGCTGAATTCGGTGTTCGCCCATGGGAGTGGGTCTTCAGCGAGACGAAACTCGTCGGCACCGAGCTCGAAGGCATTGTTCATTTTCGTCAAGGAGGTTGCGCCATCGCTGCCGGAGGAGATGGCTGTGACGCCACACCCCATTGCCTTGGAGAATTGGATGGCCATACTGCCGAGGCCACCGACGCCGTAGACACCGACGCGATCGCTGGGTTTCACGTTGGCAGCGTTGAGAGCTTCGTAGACGGAGGCGCCGGCACACATTAGAGGGGCCGCGTGGGCTGAAGGGATGGAAGCGGGGATGGCATAGACGCTGTGATAGTGTCAGGAATAGTCTAGGTAATTTTGCATTCGTGTACATGATATTTGCTTACAACTCGGCCAGGATGATACGGTAGTCCCCGAAAGCGCCTTGATCCTGGTCTGAATAGGCGAAACCACGGGCGGAAGCGCAGTACTGACGATAGCCGTCTACGCATGACTGGCAGTTACCACAAGACTATAAGTTTTCATGTTAGTGGCAGTAGCATTGCAGAGTGCTGAGAAGACTCATACGCTATGTAGCCATCTAAAATATCCACAAGTTAGCATAGTTTCGACCCGATAGCAAGATGGGAACGGAGGAGAGGACCATAACACGTACCCCCATCCGACTCTCTGTCCAACAACTAGACTTGTCACAGCACCGCCAAGTCTCTCAATAATGCCCACGCCTTCGTGTCCCAGACCACATCCTTTCTCCTTCGCGTGCACGTCAGTGTAACACAAACCGGAATGCGTGGTCTTGATTAAGACTTCCTTCGCTCCTAGCGTACGCAATGTCGGATAAAGGTGAAAATCGCGAGAGTTTGCGTTGTATTTCCAAGCGTGCAGCTTGTATGCTTGAGGTCGTGCATCGGTAACGGGTGCTGGGTTGGAAGCCGTCGCTGCCAATTCTAGAGCCATTGCTTCTTGGGGCGGAATCACTGTTTCTGTTTTCATAGGAAATACATGTACTGCTGGAACGGACAACGTCTCTGCTGAATTAGAAGACATCGCAGCTGGGTTTGGCGCTGGGTTTGAAGCCATAGTAGCTACGAAATTGTTGGAAGGAAATCACAGGAAAGCCCAGTGTGTAGGAGGTGCGCTTATTGAAGGATGATCTATAGAGAGCAAGCGTTCGTCCGGGGAACAAATGAGCAAGTTTTAGTCTTTAATCTTGAACTTGGGATATTTTGAGAATGCACAAGTTGCACAACCAGGTAAATCACTCAAGCTTCAAGTGGTCGTCTCTTCTTTTGCAGTATCACAACCGCCGATTCTATAACAGGAAGAAGGTATTCAGCTGATGTATGACGATTGATAAATGATAATTATGATATATGTTATCTACCTGTGCCAGACGAGAGAAGTGTCGATATTGATTCAGCTCTAGCTAGAAATGTTGTCCTTACCCACCTAGTATAGCCGTTATCGGCGGGTGGCGGAAGGTCACGTGATATTTAGGTATTTTTTGACATCAACAACAGCAACATCAACATCAACAACAAAAACGACGACACAACACGACAAGAATGGTTCGGACAGTGTCATTCTGCCTCGTGCCCTTGTCCCAAAGACGGTCAGCCACCAAAATTGTAGCTGGGTAGTGAGAATGAGAGATACATAATGCTTGGCACCTAGGAAGATGATCTGTAACATGTCTCGACAGTGTTGCACCGGTAATAGCCTTTGTCTCCCTTGTCCCTATCTCTGTTTCAGAAAGAGCTATGGAATCTGTGTGCCTCGCGACGATGTTACCGAATTCATTCGGAGCTAGTCTCCATGATTTCTGGACTTTCGGAGCTCGTGTCTTCACAAGCCAGCTGAGCATCTCTATCATCATTCGGGATTTCATGAGAGACCTTCTCTTGACACTTACCTCCGTGTACATGGTGCGCCTATTTGGTCTCTTATGTTGACTGCGTTGCGCTGAATGTGGCTCCAGACATGTCTCAAACTTCTCATCTCTTTGTTCTAAACACAAAGGCATTGTGCACAGTAGCAGATATGTGGTAAACATGCACAATGGCTGTCTTGTATATTGTGCAAAGATCAGATGCAAGTCATCATGCTCCACCTTTCCGCCTTTTTCTGCATCCTCCCGTATACTGCATTAGTATGCATATATATTTTGACTCTGTTTTCGAAGCATATTTCAGCCCCGGCACCTCAAGAAACACCCGCCACTGACAATCAACCCTCGAGAAACAGGAAGTAGCAGGACTACTTCGCAAGATGTCACACCGCAACATCCAGCACGGTATCGCTCTCCCACCATCACCGCCTCTTCCACCACTCCAACACAACAGCCTCTCCTCATATGGTCTTCGCACACTTTATCCTATCGCCCATCCACTCTCCTCCAACGCTCTTTCTGCAGTCGACATAACCATGTTAACTCAGCATCTTTCTCCACTCCGACCACTGCGCTCGTCCTTACCTCCACCACTGCCACCAACGCTCCTGAACCCAACACACCTCCCACAAGCCGCCACGATCAATCTTCTCCACAAAATGGGCGCTACTCGAGCATTACCACCAGCATCTCACCTCTGTCACTCCCACAGCCATCTGAATGCACAAGTCGTCAGCGACGTACTGGATGCAATTGAAGGTGAGATCGAAGACTTCCTACCTGAAGTGCTCGCACGCATCGGTAATGACAGTTCCAGTGCCGAGTTACCAGACCTGGAAGCATTACAAAAGCGCGGCGGTCTGATCGGCGAAAACCTCGACAGGAAATCCGTTGACAAAGGCTACCCACGCCTAAGCGAAGTCGCGTTACGCTATGTGCGTGCAGCCGAAGACGTCATGGCATTGATCCTCCCAGCAGACGAGTTTACCTATCTCTACAAACGACAACCCAATCCGTCCACATTTCCAGACAACGACCAAACACCACACAGCAGGAAAAACAAGACGTGCGCTGCCTGCCTTCTCCGCACAGTCGCCACATCAGCAACCGCACTAATCGGCCTTCGAAGCATCTTGTTCGCACGCCTCCCCGAAGACATAATGCAAGCAAAGAAACGCAGCCCACGACTAGAAGTGATCGAAGGATTCATGCGAGCATTCGGCAGTGAGCAAGCAAGCTGGATGATGGGCGTGAGTGGCAGGATCGGATGGGAAATGAGGGTGCTCGTCAAAGAAGGCCAAGCCAAGTCTGGCAGAAGGGAGGGCCAAAGCGCGTGTCAACCCCGGAGACCGGAACGGCCCACCATGGGATTGTGTTCTGGTGAGCAGCTGCCGGCACCGCAAGTGAGGTATGAGACGAAACCGAGGATGCGAAATTCGCCGCTACCACCACAGCCCCCGCCAGTGCAGTACTATACGAAGCCTGTCTCGATGATTAGAGGATCGTGTATACCTTCGCCGCTGAGGATACGACATTGGCGGGATGAACGGATGATGGTCGTTGCTTGATATCGACAGATTGTGCCTCAGCTGGTCTGGAACGGAAAAGGTCAATATCCTGGTGATGGTGTTCCGAAAGTTTGTCTGATGTGCTAGTGCATTTTGAATGGCGCGCTTTGTACTTATCTTCTTTTTATGTATGATTTCGTCCCTTGTTGTCTTTTAACATTTGCGAATAGACATGAATTTGTTGGTAGAATATCATCTTATTCAGATTTCAAGACACGCACGTCCGGGACGAAGTGGCAAATACTTCATCGTCAATCAGGTGAAGACGGAGTTCGATGCTGTTCACAACATGCTATGTTATCTTTACTATGCTAATCCTTTCGTACCACGTTCTGCCACTGCATAGTCTCAATCAAGTGACCGGAGGTCTCCTTCCACGTCGTCTCTCTATGTAGCACATTATCCTCTCAGCGGGAGGTACCGTGACAACTTCAGGTAGGGGTGGATGGAGGAACATAAGGAGGATTGCTGACTTGTAGGAGGCTCTTCCTTTTCTCCCTCTGGGCTGAGTTTGATGTACGTATACATGGCTGGACGAGATTCTCTACGAAGCAAGCGAGCAGAGCACGTAAGCTAGAACCCTCTCGAGGTTTCAGTCCAAACGAGAGGCAACAATAAGTCATACCTAGTTGTATCTTTTCCATTTAGATTCTACTACATTTTCCATACCGGAACGGTCGCACCTAGCATTTCGCAGAGAAAGAAGAAGGCGAGGGAGCAAAAGAGAAAGCACCCACAACCAACCTTCCTGCAACAAGACGCGCCCTCTACCCCTCAAACAAGCGAAACTTAACGTGCACAGCACAAATCCCGCTCGCCCCCTCCAGCCCAAAAAGCAAGGGCATGGCTTCACTAACCTCCTTCGTCCCCGAACTCTTCATATGATCCTCATAACTCCCCCAACCCGCCAAACACACATACGCCTTCAGCATCTGCCCTTCTTTCCCCTCCTTCTCTCTCGCAATACTCTGCTTATCCACACTCTGCACTGTCCAGCCGCCGCCGTGACCGGTAAAGTGCGCAGGATCCTGGTTGCAGTCGACAGAGGTCATGACTTTCATGAATTCAGTAAGGTTGGAGTTTGATTTGGCGGAGTCGGCGGCAGAGGGGTCGACGAAGAAATGGACGATTTCGGTTAGGGGAGCGCCGGAGAGAATGGAGGTGGAGGGGTGCGGGGTTATGGTTGCGTCGTAGACGGTGGGTCGACCGGAGAGGATGGTGGAGAGGGAGGTTAGGAAGGGGGCGTGTTCGCTGCGTGGGCGGGTGAGTGGGCGTTTTTCTCTTTCTGGGGCGGGAGACGGTTTGGGAGAGTGGTAGTGGTGGTGCTGAAGTTGGGCATGATCATGGTCAATCCGCACGACTGAGCACCACCGCAGTAAAGATCAGGCTGAGCGGAGTCCATACGGGACAATAATGATGTGCTCTTTCTTTCTAATAGAAGGTAAAACGAAAAAGAAAGCATAAGACATACGCAGCCTGCCCGAATTTCTTATGGTATTCAAGACTCTTCCACTCCACAAACCACCACATCGTATCCTCATTCTCCCTCTCAATCCCATAAAACACATTCTCGCACCCTTCTTGGGCTCGCACTTTGGTCAATGCTTCCTTGACAACGCCACCTTCTTGCGAGCCGGCATCGTGGATCTTGTTTTGGCCTGACTTGAGTGGAAAAATCACGACTTCGGTGATTGGGGTGGATGAAGAAGAAGAAGAAGAAGACATGATTGTTGCGTTGGATAAGGTGTCTGTATGGTAATGGATAAGAGATCTTTCTGGTATTGCGCGGTAGGTATTTTGTATCACAGTCTTGCTACAGTAGATTGACAAAGGAAAGAAGTCAAGAAAGCTGGGATGAAGTTTGGTGGAAGGATCAAGAGGTTTGGATACGTGGCACTGTCTGCTTGATTTTTGACAAAGCAGAGAGCTCTACTTTCCCGCCTCCGCCCTTCAGAGGTGGAGGAAAAGAGGGGTGCGATGTGCTTGGTAGCATAGCGGGGTTGAATGCAATATTAGCCTATTTCGGAGTAGAGTGATCTGCCATGATGACAGCACAAGGCCGAAAGACGAGGACTGCAACCAAGCATGGATGGTATTGCAAGCTGTATACTTGTACAATCTTTCGAACATTGATGTGACTTGCACTAAGATCTCGTGAGGCTCAGATAAAGGCCGAATAGCGGCAGGAATCAGTGACGTAATGTGGCGACAAAGTTTCCTCCTTGCGCTGCTGAAACCCATTTGAAACCAGCTAATCTACATAATAATCAGCAAGATGAATGTCCTGGCATTAGCACTTGAAACAAATAAGCAGTGTGAACGTGTATGTGTATTTAGGCTATCCTACAATGCCGCGACAGATACTCTATTTAGAGCCGGCAAGGTCTATCCTTATTCACCGGAAAACACAGAGAACATGAAACTAAACAACCATTCTCCTCTCCTCAATGGAAAGAGCCAAATGACTCCATCGCTCTTATTCAAGGCTCGTCTCTGTCAATCTGTCTCTATTTTCTCTCAAACTTTTCTATTTCTCCTTATGAAATTCATTAAGTGAGAGGGTCCAGCCCTTCTCAAAACTGTATCTTGCTCAGAAGACCAACGCACTGATTAGCATGACTGCCAAAGCCGAGGCCACAAGGCTCGAGCCATGAATCGTTCCATCTCTCAAGCTGACAGCAGCGCTGCCTGGCACCAAACTGCTCGCACTTGCGCTCGCACTTCCAGTGGCGGTAGAAGCAGTAGCACGACCAGGTGGCACAGTAAGCGTCAAAGTCGTCTTAGAAGACACACCAGCAGTCGTAGCAACAACAGTAGGACAAAACTCTGCAGCCTCAATACCAAGCACAATCTCAGCACATGCAGCATCAATAGATGTAGTGTAGACATTCCACACTTCCTTGCTAGCATCGATTGGACAAGCAAAGAATATCGTGCTGTTGTTCCATTGCAACTTCTTGAGTTCGTCGTTCAAGGAGAAGCTTGATCCGTAAGTACCAAAAGTAGTGCTGTTGACGTTGAGGTCGCATTGAAGTTGTGTGTTTCCTGGCTCGCTTAGACAGACACGGTTTGTAGTTGTAGCATTGGCATCGGTGAGGTAGTGAGTGCTTGGGTTGAAGCAGAGGGTTGAAGCGTTGGATGCTGACGTCTGTGAAGTGTCGAAGCGGAATTGACCGTCAGGCAACTGGTAGAGTTGAGCTGTTGAATTTGAGGAGGAAGGTGAGGCGGTGAGGTTGAAGCAGGTTTGCGCACATGCTGGCGTCGGAAGTGGAGAGGAGACGATTGATGACGAGACTGAGATGGGACTTGTGGTGAGAGTGATGGTTGTCCCTGGATTAGGCGAAGTGGAAAGAGAAGCCGTGCCAGGAGGCAGAGTCGTGGTTGTAAGAATTGTCTGAGTGACGAAAGAAGTTGATGACTGGATGGTTGTTGCTTCGCTAGTGGCTGCGCTCGTAGTCGAGGACGTGGGGAATTGTACGGAGACACTTGTAGGGAGGATTACAGAGATACTTGTGCTTGTTGCGATTGAAACACTGGTGCTTGACATTGGCACAACCATCGTAGAAGTTGTGGAGGTCTGTGTTGAGCTCATAGTGGAGAGCGAAGCGGTAGGCAGAGTCAGAGATAACTGCAGCGAGTAGCTTGGTGGGCTCGGTATGGATTGTGAAGAAGACGAGGTAGAGGTCCAGGTGCTGCTACTCAAGGATGAAGTAGCAGAAGAGCTTAAAGCTGAACTCGCAGATGAGAGCAATGACGATGAGGTAGAAATTGGTACGCTGATGCTCGTTGAGGTGACAATGGAAGAAACCACAATAGACGTCAAGCTTGAGACTAAAGAAACGGCTGAAGAGCGATGGACAGTAGTCGTGCTATAAGCTGTAACTGTGACAATCGAGGTATGGTGAGGAATCGAGCTCGAGCTAATAGGTAAAATCAAGGTCGTGGAAGTACTTGAGGACAACATTGGTGTATCCGTTTCAACGGTGCTGGTGAAGCTATAACCAGTAGGCACAGGCGAGAGCGTTGTAGTTGAAGTTACATAGCTGACTGATGGGGTATTTGAGCTTGTGAGCTCGATGGTGGTAGAAGCAGGGCTTGTGCTCGTCTTTGCAGTACACAGCGAGCAAGGCTGAGTCAGAGTAGTAGTCAATTGAACAGTGTCCGTTTTCGTTGTACCTTGACCCTGGCTGTTGGTGCTGATTGTGGTTGGCGATACCTCTGAAGAAATCTCAACGGGACACTTCGTGGTAGTTGTGAACGTGATTATTTGCATCAGCGTCACAGGCGAGGCGATCGTAGACGAGCTGCTCGTATAGGTCGAGTAAACGATCGGACAAGTAGACGTCGTGATTGTCAGGACCTTGGTAGTGTACACGGTCTCTGATGAGCCTGGAAGCAGGGAGGAGGTAGATACAACAGGCAAACTGCTGGTGGTGTAGACGGTGGGAGATACTATTGTAATCTGCTGTTTGCTAACCACGAGCGGCGAAGTCGTTGGCGTGAAGCTAAGGAGCGAAGGAAGAGAGCTTGGCATTGACGAGATGCTCGAGATTGAGATATCCGTAGTCTGAGAACAAGGCACAATGGTGGTGAAGGTAACCTCGCGCGTTGTGATAATCGTGCTAGGAGCTGTCAAGGGACAGAGGCTCATTGACGTTGGGCACTTCCATTGCGTTTCTGTGACGGTGGAGACGATCGTCGAAGTGGTGAAAGGCGCTTGAGACGTGGTGGTCGTGGGCGAGCTTGAAGTGCTTGGGAGCTGAGAAGTCGACAACGAGCTGGTAACTGGCGACACGACTGTGGTGTTACCAGGGCTGAGCTGCACTCCAGTTATCATTGATGATGTGGTTATGATGTAGATAGTGCTGGCAACCGAAGAAGTACTGAGGCTTGAGCTAGAACTTGAGCTGCTCATGCTGGACATACTATAGGACGTACTGCTGGACATACTGCTCGAAGCTTTCTGCGTCGTCTCCGAGCAGGGAGTAATAGTGGTAATCGTGACTTGCCGCATGGTCGTGAAGGTACTCTTCAAAGGACAGTTCGACACCGACTCAGGACATCTGATGATGACGTCCGTAATTGTTGAGACGATAGTTGAAGTTGTCAATGAAGGAGTCGGACTTGTGACTGGAGATACAAGTGTAGTACTAGACCTATTAAACGGTAACGAGGTGAACAAAACGCTTGTGGTTGAAGAGGAGCTGGTTGTGCTCGGACCAGTGCTCTGGCTTGACGTCGACACAACAACGAACGTCGATGAGGACGATGCAGCTGAAGACGCAGTGGAGGATGAAGAGAGGACTGTGAGAGACGAGCTGCTTAAGATCTCCGAGCATGGGACTACAGTTGTCGCTGTTGTGACTCGAGTGACAGTAAAGGTACTCTTGGCTGTCAAAGGACAGTCGCTGACGAAAGAAGGGCATCTTGTGATCGTCTCGACAAGTGTCGAAATCATTGTCGATGTAGTGAAGGAGCCGGGCGTTGACGAGCTGCTGTTGAGAGGTGAGACGACCGTAGAAGTCGTCGTCATTGCTGGCAGCGAGGTCGTGGCATTGGAGTACACAGATGTGGTGCTGCTTGAATACGGGACAATAGTCGTTGCTGTTTTGACGCGAGTGGTGGTAAACGTGCTCTGCATTGTTAATGGACAATCGGTGACCGAAGCAGGACACTTTGTGATAGTCTCAACAATGGTAGAAAACAAAATCGCCGTCGTAAACGATGCAGGTACGGACGAAGTGCTGTTTTGAGGCGACACAATTGTCGAGGTCGGGATCACGCTTGTCATTGGTAAAGATGAGCTGTTGCGGAGAACGAAAAAGCTGCTCCTTGATGACGTCGAGCTGGCCAGAGGTGTGCTGGAGCTCAAGAAACTCGAGCTGGACAGTGTTGAGACGGATGAAGTCGAGAGGACAGAGGTCACAGTTGAGAGTGAGGAGTATGTGCTCAAAGACCTTGTACCATTGCTGCTTACTGTCGTTGTCAGAGGGCACCAAGTGGTATAGACCGTAGTAATCTCTGTTATGTTCTTTTGTGATGCAGAAGATGAGCTGCCGGGCGCAATCGTGGACGAGGTCTGTGGGCTGACCATGGCCGAGGACGAATTGACGTACGAAGTAGACGTGGAGACTGGCGCGGCGATTGTCGCAGTCGATGTGACAGGTGAGACGGAAGATAAGCCCGAAGTTGCTGAAGTGGTGAACGCGCGTGATCTGCTGAAGCTGTATGCTGGAGGCACACCATGCGCAGATGAGGTGTATGCGGGCGGCACGCCATGCGCACTCGAGCCGAAAGAAGCGGCGATGGCAGTCGAAGGCGTTTCGACAGTGCTCAACTTAAGGCTAGAGCTATGAAGTTGGGAATCAGGAGTCGTAAAAGTGCTGTTGATCCAGGTTACAATAGCAGAGAGCATCATGGTCGAGGTTTGAAAAGGAAGGGAAGGGTCCTGGTAGGCTGGAATCGAGCGACTGCGAGACTATAGTCAGTTTCGTCGCGACAGAGGGTTCGTTTCGCGACGTACTTACCTCTGCGACGCAAGCTGTCCAGCAGCAAGAGGCAAAGAAGCCGAAAGAAGCAATGCGACAGGGCCGGAGGGCTTCATGACGTTTGGCAGAGAGAAGTTTGACCTGCGGCGAGGCGAAAAGAGGAAGTCAAATGAGTGTGATAATGGGAAGCACAGTGTGGCGTTACAAAGGTGATGCAGAAAAGAATGCGTTCAGCAAGATGAAAGAGTGTGATGAAGTCGAAAGAGATGCAGGTGAAGAGAAAGAAAGAGAGAGTGGGCAATCAGACCTTCATAAGGCTCTTTTGGGACAAACACAACAAACGCATCAATAGCGTGTCATCTGAAACAAGCAAAACAAACAGCGATCCAAACGCGATCGAGGCTGTGCTTCAGAGTAACACGGCAAGAAGAGCTCGCGTATGGTTAGCCGCCACAGCGACAAAGAAATCAAGGATTCTATTGTTAAGCGCCTGAGACAATATTAGTGAAAAAGGAAATTAAGCGCTCTGAAACAGAACTCTGATGCGACCTTTATTGTGAGCTTCTATGCGTGTCCCCGGTTCTCCTCTCGAGCCTTGTCACAATACAAGAATTATAACTGATAGAACCCTCAATGTGTTGAGGGCTTATCGTTGTTATGCAAAGAGTTGATAGCTTGTAAAACGTGTCTTCTTTCACCATGTCTCACAACCTTTGCTCTTGTATAACCAAGCCTTTTTGCGCTATTGCTCAAGCCTTGTTTTTCTCAAGCCACAAAGACACCTCTACAGCAAGCCTACTCGGCTGATCGTACTGTATCAAATGTCCCGCCTCTTCAATCAAGACCACCTCTTCTGCACCTAGAGCCGTTGCCAGCTTACCGGCTGTCGTAGCAGGGATCCAGAAGTCGTCCTTACCCCATACCACTTTAATAGGTACCAACTTACCTGCACGACCATACTCTTTCTCTACATCGCTGACATCCCGATAATGCGCTTGCACCATTTCTTGCAAGAACCTCTTCGGCCCTTGACTACCCGTGGAGAGCCATGGCTTACATAATGCCTCTTCATCCTCCGGAGCCAAAGGCTTGAACGCGGCAGTTTTGATATAGCTGTGTACGAAGCCTTCAATAAGATGTGGTGGAATGGCTGAAAAGACTTGCTCATTCCCTGCGACAAGCTTGAAGAGTGGAATGTCTTCGGTTCTGCTCAGTGCCACGACATCAATGAGGCAAAGACTGGCAAACTGTATATTGTGATGCAGCAGTAAACGCAGAGATACTAAACCACCATTGTCGTGAGCAAATACTGCGGGCGGCTCTGAGAAATCCCACTTGCGGAACAGTGCGGCGCTTGCTTCAGCTCGTAACACAAGAGAAGGATCGAGGTCAACCATAGTATTGCTATCATTATTAAGATCACTAATGCGTTGGGGAGGGGTGATTTGCCAAAGCCGGGATGGTCGTATAGATAGACGCAGTATCGCGAAGTTAGACTCGCGGCTAGAGTTTGCCACTCAATGCAGCTCCATGGTGTACCGTGAATGAAGACAACAGGTGGTGAATCAGGACTACCCAGGCGCGTCCATTTGATGGTGTGGCTGTGAGTAGGCGTCTGATGGACAAAGGTTTGGTCAAGATCGATCATGATAAGACAGAGAGTAAGGTCTAGAGTATGTCACAACACCCTATCAAGGAATCGTGTTGAATACTGCCAGTTTGAAGACTCTTTTCGCCCGACACAGAGGCTCAGATGACACCATCGCGACGAGATAAGAAGACAGTGTTTCGAGACAGCCATGTGGGTGCTCTTATCATTTCGGAGGTCGATGAATCTGCCCGAATGTGGAAGGCGCGTAGGTGGCGACTTTTCTGGATTGTATAGTCACGCTACCTTTACATTCTATCTTGTGCTCATCAATCCAACTCCTGGGAATATGCGCTTCTCGTCACCGCATTAGATTACTTCGCAGCTCTAGCTCAAGCCTGAAGGAAGACTTTTGAAAGAGTAAGACAAAACAAGTGTTCAGCTTGAATCACAAAATATCAATCTGAGTCTCAATCCTTGTCATAGTAGTGTCGTGATTGTCTGCTTCGAGTGTATCCATCTTGCAGCGCTTCCACCAGCCAAGGAACACCTTTTGGGTTTTGTGAAACGAAATCACGCTCATAAGTATGAAGAAGTTCTTCCGGCACTATTTGAGTAACCGATGCTCGCTGATTGTTTGTGAATTATTACTGCTTGAACGCACTGCTCTTATCCAGCCAAGTCAACTTACACGTCTATAGTCAGTTCTACTGACTCAAGAAGCATAACACCTGCCGTGCACGATATCCTCGTGGAGTATCATCGCCCCAGACTCAATCGTTCAAATTGCTCGGAAGTGGTAATCTTCGGCCTCCTAGGAATATCCCATAGTCAGGCCTACATAAAAGAGCGCAGGATTGATCGCAATGTCTTACTAATGGGGCCTTCTCCGGGAAGGGATCATGTTCAATAGTCCCAGGAAAGACCTTCTAAGATGCATAATCGACAAGCTGGGCATCACGAAACCTCCAATATCACTAGCAACCCTTTCCTCAGACGAACTGGACAAGAATATCCCTGTTCATCACGCGCAACTTCTGGCAATGAAAGAGAATCTGGATGCTGATAATCATGTCATCAAACAGCAAGTGAGAATCATTGGCAACAATCTACCTGAGCTTATGTGCTTCATCAACGTCGAATTCTCGTTTACAGATAAGCTGTGGCTAGTTCATATGACAGCTACCACTTTCCCTCCTCTTCGCAGATACGGATTCCAACAAGCATCGCAAACTATCCCGTCTGCATCTTTCCGAAACGTACTATTCAACAACCAGACTACCAAGTAAGCATATGTTGCGACTTTGTCGTCTGCGACGACATCGACTCAAAACAAATCTTGCCAGACGAAACGGTCAAGAACATCATGAAGGCTTTCCCAAAGGCAATTGGTGTATGCATACATCCATGGAGATTCGTGGACGTGCTGTATGCCACGAAGAGTGATATCAAAGAGAATTTCGACTTCTTCCAGCAAAAGAATCGTTATGCTGATCAGATCGGTGGTCACCTTTTCGACGTCAAAGTTGAAAACTTCGAGAACGATCGATTTGAGAAGCTTGGAGAATTTCCAGGCAGCGTGAGCGAAGGCGATATGGTGGGGAGTGTAAGCACTTTCTATCGCTTTGATCGCCAGACCTTCAAAATCGAAAGCTTTCCAGTGTTGCGGAAGTGAAAGCATGAAAAAGCAGAGAAGGGCCTCAGGCTTGCAATTTTGGCTCGTCAGGTGTCAGCACTGATGGAACTAGAAGAAAGATACTGGTGAAGTACTCACTGTAATAAACGATGAGCAAAAGGACCGTTCGCATGATTGGGGGTGGTCAGAGGAACTCCTTTCAATAACACACACATACGCCTCATGCGTGTGCCTATTTGACTATGCAGCTTACTGTACGATACCCACCTATCATGTCAGAGCATGGGAAGAACACAAAGGGAGAGGACAGAGCTCAGTCAGTATCAAGAGTAAGCTATTGTCATTGTTGCGAAGCCAAGCAAAGATCAAGACTCCGCATCTCAGTGCTCGCACTACCAGCTGGAATTGCCCATATGTCAGTAAGAAACATAGCACAGTATAGCTCGAACTCGAAACAGCATTAGAAAGCGGTGGATAACATGATTGTATGAAAAGAAGGACTGCTAAGTAGAGAAAACAAAATCTAACATAGTCAAGGCTGTGAAGCAGCAGAAAGATAGAGAATCCACTGCCAATCTCCTTCGAAGGTTCGTTCAAAGGTTGGCCTTGGCCTTTTTCCCGAACTTCCTTCATAGCACGCTTCTACTATATCTAATTTCAGTATTGGTGTGCTACTAGTACTAAAGTACTACAACATAAGCATATATATAACGAGAGCAACCTTTTCTTTGTCCTCGATGTTTCAAGGATATCATGACCCAAATCCGCTATGTCTTCGCCGCTCGCACAGTGATACGTAATTCCTTACACCGTGCCTATATCTGTAGCATAATTGGCTATACTACTATTCTATCTGGTGCTACCATAACTTAACCCATCACTAAACCACTCTCCGTTACATTGATTCACAGTAGAGCTTGATCGATGACTAACGTAACGATGGCGCTAAGCGTGACGATAAGTGGAGCATCACGCTCAAAGTAGTTTTACTAGCAGTAAAAAGAAATGCATATTGCCACGAAACTATACTCAAACAGATCTCTACATATATCTCTCATCCCATTAGCCCCCATCCGTCTACCACATAGCTACCTTATCGTACACACATCCCTGGCTGAAATCCTTGCTGTTGCTCTTGGTTTGTCCGTCTATCCCTGTGTGGTCTGTTATGTGTACATTGTATCATGTACGTCGTCAATTCATAGGCGTTCATATCCCTCCCTCCCTCATCAAACTCAAACAAGACGGCGCTCGCAAGCGCTCAGAAAGTACTCCAATTCGAATCCCCCCTCACACTCCCTACAACCATCACACTCTCCTTCCTCTCGCCACCGCCTGCCCCTCCCCTAACATTCACACCGCCCACCATCGTCGGCGTGCTGACCCCACTCCCACTTCCACTCCCCTCACTCCCAGCACTAGCTCTATGCTTCCTCGCCAAACTCCACGCGCCAAAATCCTGCCAACAGCACCGACACGTCGGGACTTCGACGCCTTTAGGATGGAAACGCGCTTGATGGTCCAGAGGGGTGAGGTAGGCGAGGTGTTTGGAGCAGAAGATGTGGCCGCAGCGGCGGCAGTGGTGGCGGCGGGTTAGGAAGGTGAAGGAGGGGAGGGTGCAGGAGGGGTCGTCGCAGGTGGGGGAGGAGGAGTCGGGCTGTGAGAGGGGGATGTTAGTGGTGAAGCTAAGCACGTGATTCTCTTGCGACATCTTGGCGAAAATGGTGACATGGGTTGGGTGGGAGTATATAGGGTTGGTTGTGGCCGAGTAATTGTTTGGGGCGAGGTCTTGTGTACAATCACAGATGTGTTCGAGCTCAGTACGGTGACGTCCAGATATCCTTGTCTGAATGTCGTTGTTGCTTGTTGTTGGAATTTTGAGGTGGTATCGTTGCTCAGAGCTAAGTCTGCCTCGTGGAAGCTGCCATACCATCCCATCCTCATTTCCATCTTTTCCAACCCAGATGCACACGAAAGAAAAGAAAAGAAAAGACCAAAGCACAAGAAAAAGGAAAATCAAAAAACTAACCTTCCAATGATCTCTAGTAGGCATCCCAGTAACCTCACACTCCATAACCATCTCATTCCACTCATCAGTAACAACACGATTAACATTCGCCTTGAAGTATTCCTCATCAAACACGACTCTTCCTCCCGTCGTTGCAGCGAAGGGCGTCTCATCCCCCCCAATCGCCGAATCATGTTTCGAGTCAAAAGAAGTTCCTGCACTGAGCGGTGGTGTCGTCATGCCCATGTTCATAGCAGCACCCATCATACCACTGGTCCCATTCTTGTTTACATAGGATGTACTTGGCGTGACTGTGCCCGACGTCGCTGCAGATCTAGATTGCGACAAACTCGTGCTGGAAGCAGAAGTATTGACTTTGATGCCGCATTTGGCGTGGTATTCTGTGGGCCGCAGCACAGCTGGGATGTAGCCTGCTTTTCTGGGTTTGCGGATTTGTTCGTGGCGGGTGTGGACGAAGCGGCATTCTGGGGAGGCGCTGGAGGTGCGGGGAGAGGTGGGTGAGGTGGTGGTGGGAGAGGTTGAGGTGGATGTTTGAGGTGTTTGGTGGTGGCTGCTGAGGAAGTAGGAGGGGTCGCAGAGGTTGCTGAGGGAATGTGGTTGGGGTATGTAAGAGGTTGTTGTCATTGTGGATGAGATATGTGTTGAATGATGATGTGTTGTTGTTGTCTGTAGTGGGGATGATTATGGCCTTCTTGTAGTAATCGCTGCTGCTCCTAGATATCTTATAGACATTCACAGAAAGTCGCTCAAAAGTGAATGTATATGCCGGGAGTGTCGGATTGCAGGCAACGTGGTCCAATGTACCTGATGGAAGCAAACGGGCAAGGGAGTGGAGGATGATGAGGCTGTCGCAAAGGCTGCTTCTGAATGGTTGATCTTGGAGTATAGATAAGAAGGCGTCTGGACGGTAAGGTATGACAGGAATTCCTTGGAAGATCTGGGGCAGAGGATGCAAAGTACAGCGCACGAGATGGAAGACTGTTACTTTGGTATACACAAACGAGCTTAGTAGTATCTTTTCAAGTTAGATGAAGCAAACGAGCACGCGAGACTTCTTCTTTCAATGGTGGGCAGACTGGGCGTATTTGATTTGAGAGGCTTGCGACTCGTCTGGATAAGTGGGCTTGAACCTCGAGTGTGAGGCGCGGGCCCACCAGCTCGTTAGCTTTCCGTATTAGTCGCGCACCCACCCGACTCGTGCTCACCTGCTGTGCTGCTTCGTCCAAGAACCAGTCTGCTATTCCACCGTCGCACAATAGACTGTATCATGGCAATGTTGTATGTGAAGCTCACTTGGATCGCCTATACGGCTGAAGAATGCTAAGCTCATGCGCCTGGCTTTGCGACAATACTTTTCCTCCTCCATCTTCCTTGCGACAGAGGACTGACTTTTGGATTTTCCTGGGCGGGTCGAGCTCTGACGACGGCCGTTGGCGGGATCTGCAGGGCCTGACATGTGGCCATGGCCTTGCCCTTAAGCGAAAAGATAAGGGAACCTCAGTGACCAATCAGAACACAGCTGCCATTACGTTTGATATTTACTCTCTCTTCTAGCGCCTCGGCTTCGCTTCCTAGCCTAGCAAAGGAGACGAGACTTGGAGGCCACCACACCGATGACATTCAGAATAGAGTGTGCAAAAAGCGACACCCAGCCTGCATATATGATACAGCTGTGTCGTGTGCCACCATCGGCACAAAGGAGACTAATGCCCCATGCATATGCAGAGTAAGCCTCCCAACGCGATGAACAGTGGCATCGAGATTTATTAATGCCAAGTATCACAAATCAATAAAGTACTCCAATGCCTTTGTGCTTACCCGCAACAGAAAGTCGAGCCTTTTCACTCCGAAGGCTGCAAATCACATCCTTGCTCGGACTCGTCTGAATCGCATCTCGGCATCGGTATGTGCTTTCCTCTAAGCATTGCCCAAGAGCCGGGAAACATAGCCTGGCCAGCCCCTTGAATGACGGTCGTGCGCCCTCTTTCTAAAAGTGGTGGTCTCGGCCAGCCAAAACCATCATAACCAAGCTTGTTGCGCAAGAGCTAGGTAAAATAAATTAGCGGTATGTCATAAGAAACCCACTGCAATAATAAGCCCAGCAGGATGAACGTTTAAAGGGTCGTCGCAATTGTAAGCGGGTCCTTGCTCGTTTTTTCTGGCGGTGATAGTCCGAGGTGATTCCATTAGCCTTTGCTGTCCTTTTCCCTTACGTTACTCTTAGTCCCTTGCCGGCCTTGTTACCGACCGTGTCGTGTGTCCGGGCATGATCTGCAAACTGCCAAGCGCACTAGGTTTCAGAAGGTTTCGAAAGAACATACTAATCATTTCATCAAAATCTCAGATCTTCTCCTGGAGAACTCTTCTAGATTTTGCAATACGGCTTCAAAGCCGAACAACAAACTATTGCTGTGTAATGGTGAAGCCTTTGGTGAAATTTGTCACCACATAACGTAATGATTGCCGAGCGCTAAAAAAGCGAGCCGCAGATCAGGAGAAAGGTACATTGATACTTGGTTTTTTCTCGCGGGAGTTTCATTTCGATCGTTGCGTTTCATCCGATGTTCAAGTCCCAACTGTCGCAAAAGACTCGGAGAACCCAGTGATCAAGGTGAAACATTTGATCGCTGTATTGATCTACGCCGCCGTCGAAAAGCTGAAACGTAGAGGCTAAACGGAGAGAAGTAGTGATCAGACGAAGGTGAAACTTAATCGATTGGTGTGAGGGATATGGATTGAAAGGTGTTGTTGTGTAGGTGGTGAGCTTTAGGTTCGATTGCTTCGGTGAGGAGGCTGTCATAAGAAAGGGTGATTGATCTTCTTGCCTATATTATTCTGTTTCGTCGAAGATACTCGCAACACTAGCAACATGGCTGATCCGACCGAATACGAGGAGAAGAATAACTTAGGGACAGCTGCAAGATGGCTCGTTAGCGAAGAGCTATGACTGAATCGAAGAATCAATCCTCGACTTCTCGTTGTTATCCTCGTAAGATGCATACTTGGTTATATGCCAGGCAAATTCGAGTTCAAGTAAGGTACCTGATCATCTGTGATGCGCTTGGGACGAAGATTCACCCAGGCAGGTTTCAGACAGGTCATTGTCGACTGCACTCAAAAGTCATTAAAGGTCTTCGATGCTCTCGAGTAGACTCATGCGCTCTGCAATGATAAAGCGAGAAGTTATTCACATCATGTCTCTACTGATTTTATGAGAAATGGTTTTTGTTTGTTTGATGACGTTCTTACATGAGCGGGGCTAAGCATCTGGACTGTGACTACCCCTCCAATTTTGACATCTGAAACTTGAAACACCATCACAACTTCACAAGTACCTTCACATCAACTCTGCACCCAGACTCCTTTTTTCAACATCTTGGGCATCTGCCACTGTCAGTCTCCGTTGAAAAAAAAGGTCATCGTCAAGCACCAACACCACCATCATGGCAAGCAGCAATAGGAGGTTGACCAAGGTCAGTTTTCACTCCTGTGAGCAACATGCTCATGCAGCATTTGACTTTCTCTCTAGGAACTGGCAGAATGTACCACATCTCCTCCTCCAGGCATGACGATATCCTTAGTCAACGAATCATCCATTCACAAGTGGGAGGTCTCTCTTGAAGCACCACCACAATCCATATATTACGTAAGACAATCCCGACCACCACTATCTCACTATCTCCTGTCAACTTACGCTAACGACTCTCTCAGGGCGGCCACTTCAAGATCAACCTCAACTTCCCAACCGAATACCCATTCAAGCCTCCCGTCGTCAACTTTGCAACGAAAATCTACCATCCCAATGTCAGCAACGATGACAAAGGTTCAATGTGTTTAGGCATGCTGAGACCGGATGAATGGAAACCACCAAACAAGGTCTCTGCGGTATTGAGGTTGATTCAGCAATTGTTGATAGAGCCGGACACGGATGATGCTATTGAGATGTCTATCGCGGATCAGTACAAGAACAATCGGAAGGAGTTTGAGAAGAATGTTAAGGATTGGGTGAAGAGATATGCTCAGAAGAAGTGATGATGGATGTTGTGTCGGTGTTAGAATGGGCTGGGCATGATATGGTGGGTATACTGTTTATAAGCATGGCGTTATAGGAATACAGGCAGAGCATAAGAAAGCATGGAGTTCATGGAACAAAGGGAAGTGGTTATGCTGTTGCATTAAGACGCTACTATGCGCTTCGAGTAGCAGAAACAGGAATTTGTTTTATAATGACCGTCATAATGACTGGAAGTAGTCTCTAGACAATATCACGTCTTAAACTGCTCTTGTCTCTTGCCCGTGTCTCACATTGCCTTCTACCCCACAATGTTGTCATACTTGTTTACTCAGTCCTTCAGTCCGTCAGGCTGTATACTAGCACATTGACATATTGACTGTCGTAACGAAATTCTTACTTCTTGCCCTTCAGAACTCTTCAGGTCGTTGCCAGCACTCGCTGAAGTGAAGGATAAATACCCTGCGTCACTTTCCTAGCAAAAACGGAGCACGTTTCTAACACGACGAGTTTGAATTGCTTTGCACATCATCGACCATTACATACACCTTGATCCTCCTTACCATCTATCACCAAGTATGCTGGCATACTTGAGCGTCTAGTACTCAATCGTCAGCTAGCTTACCTCGGCTCAGAGGAGGCAAAGCCAACCTAGTACTTTATTCACGCTACGGCGTCTTTCTAAACCTTGGCCTCGCTCGCACGCTCAATGGCTCTGCTCAGCTCGAGAACGAGCTTGACGTCCTCACCCGCAAGTCCTCCCACACCAATTCTCGTCTCGACACCTCGATCTGGTCATCACGCCAGCACAGATACTGATTTTACAACCACAACCTCCTCACCAAAGCCATATCTACCTCTCCGCAAAGCATCCTCCGAGGCCCTGCGGAATGGCCAAATCAATCCTAGACGAACACCACCGCGTCGAATTAAAGACGGCCTTCCAGGTGTAGCAACAAAAGAACGTGCAATACATGGCTTAGAGGAGAATGCTGGCACCATCTTGCCTAGTACAGTCTATACACCTCCCCTAAAGCAGCATCCATCACCAAAGTTCACTATCCAGACACCAAGTCCTCTACTCAGAGGCAGATCAAGATCTTTCTCCGAGAATAGGACCTCTAAGCAAGCTGGGCGCAACACAATTCTACGAGCCGCAACGTCCATACCAGACTACAAAGCTATCAAAGACGCCTACAAGCAAACCGCAGCCAACTATCCACCAAGTCCACAGACCCCAGAGGTGAGTCGGGTGGTGGGCGCGGGACAGAGCCTATATTCCACACGCAAGTCGACTTTCTGGAAAGATGGCGGAGCAGATTCTCTAAGGGCCAGCATCCGTTCTGCTATGACAAATGAATCTTCAGCATTGGAATGGAGCGAAACCGAGCGCAGCAGCGTCTGGACGGAAGCAAGTACGGCGAGCGAGTTCGTGCCGAATAATTGGCCTCTGATTAAAGAAGAGGAAATGTCTGCTGAAGATGCTATAGATATGTATGCAGATGATTTTATTGAGGAACAAGGAGGAGAAGGGTTGGAATCTACTCAAGAACAACGGCCAGCAGTTGAAGAAGCACCTGGTGCCCCTGGTATATCTAGTGAGAGATCGTTTACACCACCCTCAGCGATAACCATACCATACGCCAAAGCACATACTGGTAGTATAAGTGTGCCTCAGCCACAGACCCAGGCTTCGAGTCACGTTGCAGCAGGTCACATTGATCATACACCACCAGTAGAAGACAGATTAAAAGCATTGATCAGTGTACCTCGCGACATATATGGCTTCAAGAAGCAAAGCAGAGACATTACAATCGCCCAATACGATGCTTGGAATGTGACATATACAAAATATCTCGAAAGGCGGCGAAAGAAGTGGATAACCTTGATGAAGCACCACAATCTCCCCACCACCAACCCGATACGCTTTCCACCTCGATCTGACAAAGTCAAGCGTTACATTCGCAAAGGAATCCCACCTGAATGGCGAGGTGCAGCCTGGTTCTGGTATGCTGGTGGACCAGCAATCCTAAGTAAACAAGCAGGCGTCTACGACATCCTTCTCAAACGCGCTTCCACCGACCAACTCAGCGAAAACGACCGCGAACACATCGAACGCGACCTCCACCGCACCTACCCGGACAACATCCACTTCAAACCCGACTCCATCGCTCCCAACCCCAGCACCGTCAGCCGCCCTGCAACAGCTACGGATATTACCACCCCAGCCAACCCATCCTCCCACCTCCTCGGCCCCGACACCCCCAGCATCCGCTCCCTCCGCAACGTCCTTCGTGCTTTCGCAGTCCACAACCCGAAAATCGGCTACTGCCAATCTCTCAACTTCCTCGCCGGCACGCTCCTCCTCTTCCTCCACAACGACGAAGAACGTGCCTTCCACCTCCTCTGTATCCTCACCCTCGTCCACCTCCCCGCCACCCACAGCGTTGCCCTCGAAGGCGCCAACATCGACATCGGCGTGCTCATGATCCTGCTCCGCGATTTGTGTCCGGCCATATGGGCCAAAGTCGACGATCGCGCCGACGCGACACTGAGTCTTGCCGCGGGTGATATGCGTGTGAGCACGGGTCTGCCGACTGTGAGTCTTGCGACGACATCCTCGTTCATGTCGTGTTTTGCGGCAACGTTGCCTGTTGAGACGACGTGTCGGGTGTGGGATGCACTGTTTTATGAAGGCAGCAAGACGCTTTTCCGTGTCGGCCTTGCTGTGTTCAAACTGGCGGAGGTCGACATCAAAAAGGCGACGGAGCCGATGGAGGCGTTTCAGGTTGTGCAGACCTTGCCGAAACGCCTGGTTGATGCGAATGCGGTTATGGAGATTGCCACGGGCAAAGGGAAGAGGGGGGGATTGTTTGCCGTGGGTGGGAAGGAGGGGTTTGGTGGGGTTAGTCAGAAGATGGTTGAGAAAAAGAGGGAGGAGAGGAGGGGGTTGTTTAAAAGGGAGAGGGAGAGGGTGCTGCGTGACGGTGGTGGTGATGCCGCGGCGGATGAGCACGATGCTGACGACAAGCGTACGGAACAGCAACCACCATTGAAAAAGTATGGGAGCCGCGCGACGCTGAAGCGGTTGAAATCGTTGAGAAGTCCGAGTAAGCGTGGTAATGTGAATGAATGAATGAATGAATGAAGGCTTAGTCGATTCGGATATGGGCATATTCTTGTATAACGATTCTGAAGACAGATAGAACAATGTTCTTGTATAGTATACCAGGTAGCCAATTGTGCTAAAGACATGGACATGGACATGGAGTACGAAATAGCTTGCGTATTACTGTGCAAGCGGGCTAGTCGTGATATCCTGCCCGCAGGAACACCGTGCTACAAAGGAAAGTTGCTCGGATTATACTAATGCTCTATAGTACAACTCTCCAATGTCAGGCAGTACACACCGATGGAGTGACAGACTGACAAGAGCAATAGCCAGGAAGCCAGAGCTCGTCGTGTATACAATCACTAGGCTACGCTACCCTAACGATACAAAGGAGTGGAGTCTTATGAACATATCGCTCATGTATTTGACCCAGCTCTCACGCAATTACTTTGTGCTGTAATAGTAGTTCCAGCTGGTCGAGACTACCACTTTCAGGAAGAGGACGCACGACAGTCATACATTTTGCTGGCTAGGCTACAGTGTCCTGGTTCTTCGGCATAGTCGTTACAGAACACACACACACAAAAACACCGGCGACGAAGAAGGTGGATAATATTGTGTTTGGAGGTAAGTCATTGTAATTCAAAATTGGAAAAGCTAGCCATTTAAACTATGAGCCACACAGCATGGCAGTCAGTCGCGCAGAATAACACGATTATCCGTGCCACCAGTAACTACTTTTCCTTGGTGACCGTCTTCGTCGTCACCGTCTGCGTCTCCCGCACAGGAAATATTGCCACTCCTCCCCAAGCATTCATGAGTGGCATGTGCGACACAGTCTTGGTGATCACGGTTGTAGTGGTTTCTTTCACCCCAGACCTCGACGATGAGCCTGCTCCAGAGGCTCTTGACCCGCTCGCACTTGAGTGCTCACTCCGCGGCCGCCTGAGGTCCTCGGACCTTGCCTAGCCGACGTGTTATTTGTTGGTCGTTCAATTCGTGCGAGCTCCATGCCCTCTGGCACTGGCTCCAGTCTTCCTTGAGGATTTTGTGTGGAACGCTTCGTGCTCCTGCTCCCGGCTGATTTCTCAGACCGACGACTATTCGCCTGCAAGATCTGTTGGGCTTTATTGCTCATCGCGGAGCGTGTTGACGTCGCTGTCGAACCCGATGCGACTGAGCTGGCATCGGAAGGCGGCTTGTGAAATTTTGACTCCTTGAGCACCGTGTAGAAGGGGGTATATTGTCCCGCATCTCCCTCTTGTATTTATAACTACACTGTAGGCACTTTATCCAGTCATCATTGTTGATCGTTGCACCCACTGGATGCGTTGGGGTACAGCTGAGTCCTGGGCATGTCCACCAGTCGCTCGGTCGGAGCACCTCAGTCGGTGCCTTGACTTTGCCTTTGGTAGACGTTGAGCGATGAGATGAAGTACTCGGCATGTTGATGGATGGTTGTATAAAGAGGAATATCTGGTTAACGTAAGGGGAAAGTGTCCTAGGTCCAGGACAATGATCTGAAGTGAGTAGGAATGTGAATGATCTTCTGGAGAAGCTGGAATTAAAAGAGCTGAGAGGGGGCTGGAGCGCCCTTCAACAGGGAGCTGCTTATCTCTGTTTGCTTACTCGGGGAGGCACACGTCGTGGGAATAGCTAGGATCTTTTGTGTGAGGACGGCTGGAAATACTACAGCTTACCGGGATGCTGACTGCTAGAATCTATTAATCGCCGCTGCTACAGCTAGTGGTGCTGTCCCCATAGCATTGGGAGTAGCACAGGACTCGTTGAGACACAAACTATCCATGATCGGCTGGTTATTGGCGAATACTGGCAAGTTTGTGTCAGCCACGATCAAGGATGTTTTTTAGGCGGAAAGTACAAGGTGTGTCGTCTACTCACATAGGTGTGCTGTTTAGACCCACAGATTATGCATGAACGGCAGGCTTTCTGTAGACATTTCAAGTATACGATATGAGCTGAAGCGGAAGCGCTAATGACAACGTTACAGGATGAGGATGAAATCAGGCACCCTTCGTAATCACGGGTGATTATAAGTCCAGTTCAATGACTGTGCTCACGGCATACTCTATCGACCCAACCCGACATTTGCGTCACCTACCAAATGGACTTACTTCTAATTGAAGCGGAACGATGACCGTCGTGAAGATGCATTTTGCGCCAGATCGAAGTCCAAAGTTGTAGCTATTGGGGATGTCTCGTGCACAAAACACATGTAACGGGATTTGAGTGTACGACGGTAACATGTCAGAGCTCCTTCCTCATAGGAGTTGTTGGGGACTACTCAGCGTTCCGTTCTGAACAGCACAAGCGACCTGAAATTTCTCCCACCTCCTTTGTGCCGCAAAGCAGATGGGAATTATTACAAATTTTGCTGTGCGTTTCACATTGATGCAATCACTTCGTGACTGCATACTGTATGCGCTGACCATCGGATTACCAGCTCTAGCCTGCCGCAAATGTGGACAGGAGACAACACAACACGAGATACGTCACAAAATGTACTCACGTTACACAAATATTTGCCACCGCTGCGGTGTGGCTGCACAAGCGCTAACTGTTCGCGTGTCAGGCTTTTGATTCGTGAGAATCACTTTCGGGGTGTTCGCCTTCATGTTTCACCTTCCTGTCACCTCTCATCATCAACTTTCATCTGACTGCCATTTCGCGCCACTCCTTAGTCGTGATCCACCTGGTAGTTACTAGAATGACCTTTTCATTCACGTCGAGCATGTTTGCATAGAGTATTACCTTTTTAGCCTCTCTTCATTTTCCGACAATCTCTCCAACCATAGAAATGATGGCTGGGGATCTCGATTCTCGTGATGAGCTGGAAATGCACACCATGCGAGATCTAGCCAAGAGCTGTCATGTCATGCTCAACGGCGAGCTTGCTGAGATCATACAACTGGCACAGACGACTGATGATACCAACCTGCACGATGATCTCAAAGCTAGACTCAAAGCACGTCTCGAAAGTATCGATCATCTCGCAGATCTACTTCAACGCTGTGGCAGAGAGTCTGGTGACGCACTAGCGAATGCGCAGAAGAGACGCAATTTGCGCAGATATGATGCTCAACTCACAGAAACACGTCAGACAATTCTCACCTTAGCGAGTGGTGACGAAGAGCTGAAGGACTTGGTCGCGACACACTCTACATCCCACAAAACATCGGACGCGATTGGGCAGGCTAGTACGATCATCAACCATGTCGGCCATTGCATGATTCGCCTGTACGAGACTGCTCAGTCTATCCAACGCGCAAGCAATCATGCAAAGTGCCGCAGCATACTCCGTATCTTGAACACGTATGCCGAGCAGCTCTCATACTCTTTCCATTGCCTGAGTGGATTTGAAGGTGCAGATTCACTCTCCATGCTATAACGCCAAGACATGAAGTGGCAGAGCGCTCTTGAGGGCTTTCGCTGGAGCATCGACTATCTATTACAACGCCTTAGGGCGTTTGACATAGCCCTGTTATTGGTCGCAATCACACCATTGTCAGGCAAGAGAGGCTTTGCCCACGACGTGCTAGTGTATCCGTTTGTCGACATCCACTTCTTGAAGCAGAACGTCGATGCCCTCGATGAGCTGCATCGAGTACGTCAGGAGCTTGCGTTGGAGCGGATTGCATACTTCTTCGAAGCGCAGGATGATGCCGTGAGTGATAAGGAAAGTGAAGTAAAGGACCAACAGATGGAAGAGCATGGGAGTGAAAATATAGACAATATGGCACATGAGATTAAAGGAAAAGCACATGGAGACGAAGTCCCACCACGTACATCCAGCGTGATCAATTTGCCTCCTCCTCAAGAAGATGATGGCATCGACATACACGGAAGACAAGAGGCTTTAATCGCAAATGGGAACAGCGAGAGGTCTGTCCAACTTCATTCACAACAGGAGGATGGCCATAAACCGCAAGATGACGACAAGAAAACAATGTTATCCACCAAGCCCCCAAAGGCAATCGTCAAGCATTCGCAAACACATGCAAATCTGGTTGGACAACAAGCCGAGTCCATACTTAGGGGCTCGTGTTGCACGTCTTCGTTCTGCCAGCGCCCAACAGTGGAGGAGTGGTGGCTACCTCTCCTCCAATGGGGTGGAAGCTGCGCGGACGTTTACGCAAGTCCTGCAAGTTGCTCGAAATGCAAATAAGAATTCAAAGCGACCAAGCATTGACGGGGAAAAGCTTTCAAATGACCACCACAAGCAACAAGATGGCGATCGTGAACAGCAGATACTCGCCACAGAGCCAATTCAACTGCGAAGCCAGACACTCGTGCCTAACGCATTTCAGCAGAAGGAAACTTCGGAGTGGCTTCTTCCACCTCACTGTACTATACCACAACGGTTTGGATTTCCTGCGATGTGCTTCCCAAGATATCCCCAAGCAGACAAGAGATCAGCGAGTGATGCTTCCGAATCAAGTATTCCGAATCAAGTACATCTGGGACGAGAAATGAAAGAGACGTTCGAGAAGCAGCCGTGGTGGCGGTGTACCCAGCCAAGTACGACACGGATAACGTGAGTCTCCTGAGTAAAAGAACAAAGGTGACGTCCGCAAGCATCCTCGCAGAAGATATGCAGTATCCCATCCATATCGCACTCATTCGCAATGATCACGACCAGCTTGAGAAACTCCTGCTTGCCGATGAGGATGTCAATACCAGAAACCATCGTGGCACAACAGCCTTAGAGTTCGCCATTGGGAGCTATACCGACGACCCAAATATGATCTGAACGCTTCTCAGAACTGGCGCGCACATCACTTTACCTTCTCGAGGATACCTGAGTGCGCTCTTTCACGTTCTGCGCAATCTGGACTTCCAGCTCGCCCTGATATTTGCAGATGAGGCACCAGAGGCAATGAAACGCATCATTAACGACAAGGATAGCGAGGGTCTTACGCCGCTCCTCTATGTCATTCGATAGAGCCCATTGACTCATTATCCTAATCTACCATTGGATGACGAGCCAAGCTTGTGCTTGCGCCTCATCGAACTTGGTGCTGACGTGACCATTGCTACCAACGATTCACAACTCACTGCACTGCACTTTGCGGCACGCTATAGCGAGCTGGATTTAGTAGAACGCATCATTGATGCTGGAGGGGACGTCAATGCTGCAGACGCCCGCGGCTGGACACCATTACACGAAGCTGTCATGGTTGGTTACCTTTCGGATGTTGTAGCTTCGTTAATGGTGGCAGGTGCAGATCCACATCGTCAGAATGCGCAAAAAGTGACTTGTGTCGAGCTTGTGATGGCTTGGGAGAAAATGGCGAAAGAGGGCGCGCTATCGTATAAGAACTTAGGTAAGCCTTTTAATTATAAAGTACCTCTGCGTGAAATTAAAAGGCTGAGAGAGATACTTATACTAGGGTCGACTAATAAAAATAATGTAGGAATAATAAGGAAGCGCTTTCTCGCGATTATACTAAGGCCTAGCTAGGACGTAAGGGGGCAATAAGAATAGGAGGGCATTATAGTCACATAAGCAACACTAATGTAGAAGTAGCTACAGAGTTATAAGTGTTAATTCTAGTAGTAACGACCATGTTCATTGCCGAATTAGATAGTAGTCATTGAAAATCCGCAGATTGATAGTACTGTCGGAGGGCTGAACAGTGTAATGCATGTAATAGCAACCTTCGACCTCATGCGTACAACGTGATATATCTTCGTCTGCTCACCTATGCTTGTGAAGTAGTGCCTCTCGGCTTTGCCGTCCAGCTCGATATGCATTTGAACACAGTTGTTAGACTGGACTTGTGACTGCGTACGATCACCTTGAAATCAACTCCGTCTTGCGACTGTTGTGATGATCAGCCCAACATCGACAACACCGCAAACGAACCTACCAGCCGTTCATATACTATAATCTGTTTTGTCAAATGTAGATGGTCACACCTTTGTACGTCCCCAAGCCAGGGCATCCTTGATGGTATTCGTTACTGGCGGCTGGTATCAATCCCGCCAAATATTGTTATAATAATGCTGGTGCAAGTATTGGAGCTGTGTGGTGGTACGCTCTACTGTACTGGAATCCGAGTTGTACTCTAAGTCTAGCATTCAGTTGACTATTTGCCTGCTTTTAAACAGTAGACACACCAGCATCCCTTCCCACTGCATTCCACTGCTTCCCACTGCACCTTACAAATCCCACTCCGCCTCCTCATCGCCCTCAAACCCAGCACGATAAGCCTCACCAATCTCCATCAACCCGTTCACCAACTCCTCTCTCTCCTCAGCCGCGACGCGCGTACGAGCCACTCGCTCGAGGCTTTTGAGCCAGGTGGACGTTGCGGATGTGATGGAGAGTGTTGCGAGGAGGGATAGTGTGGCTTGTTGTGATGGGTCTTGAGTGTCGGTGGGTTGCTGGTGCTGTGACGACGGCGCTTGATTGTTGCTGGTAGTGGTGAAGAGAGGGGGAAAACTGTCTAGGAAGGGGAAGGGGAGGGGTGTGTTGAACCTGTTAGGGGTTGGCGTTAATGGTAGTGTTGGGAGATTGAGGGGCAAGGAGGTGATGGCGGGGTGATGAGATGGATAGATGGCTCGATGGTCGATTTACCCACCTTCTGTAATTGCCCTCCCGCTCGTCGTCGTCGTTGTTGTGACCATTCCCTCTGATTTGATCCTCGTCCTCATCTCGTGCACGCCTGACATCGTATTCAGCAAAAACACGCACATCACCTTCCGCTGCCGTCGGAGATGGAGCAAGATTCCACTCTTGTAATAACGCCGACAATGTCCGTGGCCCATCCACGTCCATAACCTGAACTCTAGCCTGCGCAATCTTGCGCTCATCGCTCGGGTTAAGCACTACAGCCAGCTCGCTAAGCGAAGCGGCGTTTATGCCTTGAGAGCGGCGGAGTCGAGAGGGTAGGGTGAGGGTTTCGAGGGTTAGTGCTTGGATTGCTGAGGTATGCCAGGGGTGGTGCGAGTAGATTTGAGATGGCAGGCTGAGGGGGATGTACATGGAGACTGCTGGGGAGATTTCGTGGAGGGCACGAGCGGAATTGACGAGTTTGTTTGCTCTTGCGGTCTGCATGTTGGGAAGGGGGATGTTAGTCTTGCGATTGCTCTCTTTCCAAGCAATATACCTGTCACCTTGGCCCAGAGCCTCGCATGAGAAGTCAAATTGAAGAAACGGAAAAAAAAGACTCACAGCCGTACCCCCACCTCCCCCTTCACCCAACGCCCAAACCCACATCCCCGTCTTCCCCAATTCATCCCTCAATCTCTCAACATACCTCGCCGCGAAACCGCCCCAACCCCCTTCCACACCAGCCAACAACTGCACTCCCTGCATCTGATCACACTCTTCAACAACAGGCCTGACATCTCTATCGAACAAATCATCTTCACTGTCCAGCTGCCTGAAGAGGTCTTCTCCGGCGCTCCAAGTGTCGAAACCGCGCTGTTCGGGACCGAGCTCGGTTTCGTAGATTTGGATCAAGGAGCGGGGGTGGTGGTAGATGCGGTTGTAGTCGGACCAGTAGCGTATGTCTGATGGTTGGAGGCGAGGGGTGGGCAGGCCGCGGGAGAGGGCGAGTTGGTAAGGGTGTGCAGGGATGGCGGGTTGTGTGTGTGTTTGGGTTTGGGTTGAGGGGGTGTTTGTCCTATTCTTTTAGATTGAGCTTTTGGTGGCCAGGGAACGAAAGGGTCATAGACAAAACTAGGTCATATTCGCATATCACTATAGGATGACGGGACGGGACCAGATAATGGAAGAAGTTCATCATACAAGCACATCAACAATATCACAGCAAAGGTTACATACCAAACATTCCCATTCCCACTCGCATTCCCACCCTCCACGACCTCATACAACTCATTCACCCTCCTCAACGTACCAAAACCAGCCTTGAAATCATAAATCACAGCACGCGGCAAATACGTGTCTGAGCCATCAGCACCGATACCAGCACGAAAGTGAATGTCATGGTCGATTGGTGATTCTTCTTGGCTGCCATAGGTGAAGTAGGATTCTTGCGTGTTCCAGAAGTGGGTGCCGACGTAGTTGGCTTGGGAGCCTAGCTGGAGGGTTATGATTTCGTGCATTGTTGTCACGGCGAGGGATTTCTTCTTATGCACATTATTTTTGACAGGTTTGATGATAAATGCCTGAGGATGTCAAAAAGACGAGAGACGAGAGGTCGGTCACAGGTATCTGGGATCACGTGACCGCCTCTCCACTTTCTATCGAACAGCTCAATTGAAGACATGACCTCTGCGCCTTGCGTACACTCAAACAAGAGAGCGATCAACAAGGTCTCCATCATGATCAATGGATGAGCTCAGTGAACTATCAGGTAATGCAACGATGTTATTGTGGTTGTTCATTAAATTGAGGATCTCACTATTTATGCCCTTCATTGTGGTTGCTCCTTCCTTGTATTGTTTTCGTGCCTATTGTTCCCGTTATTGTTGCTTCCGTTCCGTCACAGCACTGTTCGATTTTATTGTGCTCTATTGTGCTGTATTGTATTCCTTTTGTCGTGCTTTTGTATCGTGCATCAAGACACGAACATATAACCGCAGTGCTCCAGAGGAGAGTACATTGTGCCGGCATCGAAAGTCGCATGGTGGGAGGGTTTCCAGGGTTCTGAGTAAGATGGTGGCCGAAAAGTCTGACCAGACTCTGAAGAAAACAAGAGCTCGAATCAAGCGATCTAGTGGATTTTAGAGGAAGTTTGGGAACTTTTTGCTGCTGGAGTGCATCGTGAGGAGTGCCGGGGGCGGTATGTACCCAGAGTGGGTGTGATGCGTCCCCATCGTTGTGTGCTGGGAGCTGGGAGCTGTGACAGTGACGATATCGACAGACAGAGGAGGATTGACCTTGGAGGGTGCCGTCGACGAAATTGCTACCTATAATTTCAAGTAGACATCTCTGTTGACAGACGAAGACTGACTATGAAAGGAGCATTTGACATGCCCTTCCCTCTCCTTCTATAGCTGCGTTGACGTACAGGCTTTCCTGGTAGTCGACTTGTTGTGTGGCGTCGATGTAGTTGCATTTCATGGTCTCCTCCATCTTTGGAGTCTCTCTGGTCGCGTGAGAATCATTCCAGACAAGCTTTGTTGCGCCGTATCCTTCGTGGATATGACCAAAGCAGTGTAGCTTGGGCTTGACTTAAGTCGTTGCTTTGAGAAGGGGAGGGCATCCAAGTTGAAGTACCTCTCCTTCGTGTAGGCAGTTGTCGCGAATCGTGTACGGGGGCCCGTGTGTCATGATGATATCAACATCATTGGGTATAGGTTGGACTGCATCGTTGTTGTTGTTGAAACGATCTTCTCAGACTTCGTGCCGAAGACGTAATCGCCGTATTCAACCGAGTATGGCGATACTTATATTTTGAAAGTGGCTCCAGTTGATAGCGTGAAAGAGTGTGTGCCCTCTTCGAGATAAGTTACACCTGCTTCCTCCGCAAGTGGATCAGTCATTAGTGCCAAGGCTTCCGCACATTCCTCCTGTTCGCCTTCTTCGACGCCATATTGTGGATCCAATTCGAGATCATGGTTTCCTGCTATGACGAGCTTTAACTCCGCATCGAGCTGTCCCAGCAATTTCAGGGCATCCTTGAGTGGGCGGATACTGCCACACTGGGTAAGATCGCCAGAGTGCAGGATAACGTCAACTCGAGGCAAAGGAAGGCTGAACGGATACTGCTTGTTCTCGTCAAGCTTCACGCCGCGGGTGTCAGAGAGGCACATAAACGTGGTGGAGACCGCAACCATAGTGAATCCTGAGAAAAAGGTAGTGAGAGGAGTGCTGTTGATTTATACACAAGTCGTGGTGCGGTTGTCGTCTGGGTTATGAGGCTGCGTTGTGATTTTTCGATGGGTCGCTCTTGCTTGTTGAAGTGCCCTTGTTGTTTCTCTGTTGTCGGTCTACTGAAGGTCGTGGACGCAGCTTATATACAAAATAAAATGTGCGCTCAGAAGAATGTTCGTACCAACACTCGGAACCTGGAAGGTAATCGTACCAGCGCTCAGAGCTATGCGTTAGACGAGACCAGACGATGAATCAGAGGGGTAGTCTTCAGTTGAGGCTACATTCGTCCTTGTTGAGCCGCAAGATAGACTACAGTGGTGAGAAGCTCCCACAGCAAGTTCTTTTGTATATCTGTTACGTGTAGGTCTGTCTTCTATAATCTCACGACGTCGTGAATTGGTGCTGAAATTTCGATACCTTCGACTTTGAGACTTGTTTCAAATTGTCAACGTCTTCTTCTTAATCACGAAATTACACTAGTCACTATCCACTAGCCACAGGCACAGCCGTCTCCAACTCGCCATGCGGACTCGCTCCTCCATTCACACCATTTCCATTTACATTCCCATTCATCTCCCCCACCCCCTCCGCATTCTCCAACAACATCTTCTGATGCTCTCTGCCCGCCGCCTCCTCCTCATCAGGCTCCCTAACGACCACCTCAATCACATCCACCCGACCCTGCTGCTCCTCTTCCCCACCTTGACTGACCTGCTGTCTCTTCGGCTTAATCACCGTCCTCGACGCAATAGGATAGAAATACGCTCCTTTCTGCAATCTCGTCCGTTTATTCCCGCGCTCATCCTTGGCACCGCTTTCTCCATCATACAATGCCAGCGCCACGGTCTCGTTGTACGGATCGCTCGGGTCGCCCTGCTGTCGGTACGTTTCGTATGCTCGCACCCGCGAGTATCGGAAATACTTCTTCCCTGTGTCTTTGTTTTCCTGGTCGTACAGCTCTTCATCGTCTTTGTTGGGATTGTTCACGTCGAATTTGGCTTTGATCGCTTGCGTCACTGCGGCGTCGCTGGGTAGGAAATACTCGAAATCGTACATTGGCGGTGGCGGCGGTGGGATGGACGGATCCGTCTCGTGAGCTTTCTGCATAGCGTCCCGTCTTTCTTGTTCTTCTGGTGGGAGGTCCAGGGGCCGGAGGAAAGCGACGTCGAGGCGTGTGTCGTATGTGTCGGTGTTGGTGGTGGGATTTGTCGAGAATTTGGTGAGGAGGTAGGAGCCTGTGTCGCCTAGCGCTGCGACGTCGGGAAGGAGAGGGTAAGCGTCTAAAAGCTTCAAGGACGGGTCATCTGGGTGTCGCGGATTGTCCCAGGCGCGTTGTTCTTCGGAGGATATCGTGCTCGGGTGCTCGATGGAGCGGTCTCTTGGATATGCGATGGTAAAGCCCTTGAGGATGTCGGTGATCATGCGGCGAGGGTCTTCTTTTTCGAACTCGGTGGGTCGTTTGCGTTTCCGCGGATCGGCTTTTAGACGGGATTTGGAGGGCTCGATGCGTTGCGAGGCGTCGTTGGAGATGTATTCAGTGCGACGCAGGAAACTGACGTTAGAGAGCTGTGTGCCTTTTCCGAGCATGGATACTGGGCGGAGAAGAGGTTTGTCATTGGGATGTGCTGGTGGGGGATGTTGTAGTCCGTAGATGACTGTGACTAGATCAGTGTCTGTTGCAGCAAGAAAGAGTATGCTGTTCATTCTTACTGCTCTCATCACCATCGAAAACACCAGGTAGACCGATGAGATTTAGAGGCATGCCTAGCTCGGCATCAGCCTCAATGTTGAGTGGCTGTTCTCGAAATAGTCTCGAGGCATAGCTGGCGGAGGTATATTGGCCGCTGGACAGGCTGGGATCAGGAATGTCGAGCAGTTTCGGTAGGCCTGGTGGAGGAGGGAGTGTGTTGGAGTATCGAATGCGGGCTATGTAGTCTTGATGATATACACGATCCGACCTTGAGGCTGTCATATTGAGAGTAGGAAGCTATTGCAACTGCTGAAGCCGAGTCCGAGCAGCGAATATGCAGGTCGAAGGTGATGAGATGTTTGTGTTGCGCGTGAGGTTGTTCGCGTTTCAGATTGGATTCATAAAAAGGGGCTTGAAACTGAACAACACCATTGAGACTCAATTGACATGCTGCTGCAGCAACACTTATATAGTTCTCTTGGTAAATCACCAGTTCCACAGACATTTATATGCAAGCACCCGGCTGCCCAGGCGGTCCCATTCCAGCCCACTGATCCAGCTATCATTCGTCACTGTCAGCTTCCCAAACACACTCGCTCCCTTCCACACCAAGACTTGAGGGTCGATTTCCCGCGGCGGCGGCCCAATCAAAATCTCCTTTCTGAACTTTGGCACTGAGTTCTGCAGCTCTTCCTCAAGGAAAGGTCGAAAGCCTTTTGTCTGGGATCCACCGCCAATAGGAATGATACCACCAAAGAAGTCTCGCATTTTACGTTCATCACTTCTTGCAGCATGCTCTATAGATAGAGCAATAGCTTCATCGAGCGGGATGCAGGGCAGTGTGCGGTCTCGCCGATCTGCCGCTCGGATTATTTCAGTCAGTGGGTGCTTCGAAATGGAAGCCAAGTCTTTATCGCCCTCCACAGGCGATATTGCTCGATGTGGCTGTGGTGTTTCAGCTTCCCTTGGTGGGCTCGTTGCTGGCTCTTCGATGGTCCCGCTCGGGACACTATTGGCTGGTCGAGCCGGGGTCGAGGCTACAGCTGGTGGGATTGGAGTCGAGCCATTGACACCCGTGGAGTCAGCAGGAGGCGGATTAGTAGCAGCCACGATATCAAGTAGTTGAGCTTGTGCTGTTGAGATTGGGTCATTCGGTGAGCCATCGTAGAGATCGTACGAGCGACCAATGAGACTCCTTCTACCCACAAGCTTGTTTGCAGTGTCGAATAGCCCTGGTCGGTAATAACCCTACTCCTTGTATTAGCATCTCAATTCGCATTCCAACTCTGTCCAAAATCTCACCATGGTACTGAGCATGACCTCGTCATAGCACTTGAACCTGTAGTGCCGCGTCTCTTGATTTGGTGCTCGAAGATGGAAGTCATGTTGTTGTGATCCATGAGCCAAATCGCTATAGGCCAGAGTACCAAACCTCTGCTTCAGCTCTTCTGCGAGCAGAATGTCGAACCTCCGTTTCAGGTTCAGGTCAGCATAAGGAAACGAGCTCGAAAGCAACATCTTAATGAAGGCCTCGGTCACATCGGCACTGCCGTATCTCATCGTTATTCTTGAATTCTCCACTACCAGGCCTTCATCAACACAGCAGATTGATGTTTTATAGGCGCCAACATCCACAACGCAGCAGGTAGAGAAGCCAGCACCAAACGAAGCTGACATGCTCTCCTGTATTAGTGACACCTTGGTAAAGCCAAATTCGCGAAACAAGAGTTCCAGCATAGTGATAATGTAATTCTTCTCGTAAAGATCAGGTACTACCAGGACGCAGCTGTACTGCGCTCTTTCGCGTGCGCTGCGTATGCCAAGCTGGTCTTTGATAGCTTCTTCAATAATAGTGATAATGTCTCGGTAAAGATGATTCTGGTCGCTGTAGTCTCTTTCGTTAAATGTGCCGTATCTCAAGGGCCAGCAAAGCTTGTAGCGAGGCTTAGACTGATCTGGAATTCGCAAAGCGCTGTGGCCAACAAGATAGTCTGGCGATGACCCGTTATCAGTAACCACAACATCTGTCCATTCAATCTTGTTGATGTCGTTGTGCTCAGAAATTGTATCTGGCTGGACTTTACGATTGAATGCCTGCGCCTGTTCTCTAGTGTTAGGAACAAATCTGATACCCTTGCCTCTCAGTCGACCTTTCAGATCGACAGTCATCGCCGAATATGCTTCAGTAAACTATTGAAAATCAGTAAAGCCAATATGGCTTCATTTGTGAAGACCTACCCAATCTTCCAATTCAACTTGTTCGGCCTGACCTTCTACCTTTCGTCTCTTAGGCTTCGGCTCGCCTGTGCCTGTCTCTGATTCGCTTTGTTCAGCCTTTCTAGCAACGACCATAGGCACAGTCTTTGGAAGGGGGTCACTTGCTAGACCGACACGCAGGTTTTGACTCCCTGGATGAATAACAATAGTCTTCGAGCCTGGAATCTCGGTCGCTCCAGATCTCAGGTCAGAATCTGGCATCTCATCATCGCCTGCTTCTGGGCCATCGATAGCCATTGGTCCCTCATTTGGACTTTGATTTTGCTGTGCTAGAGCTCGATCTTTGTCGCGTGCTGCCTTTGCTAACTTGTTACGGTTCTCCTCCGCTTGCAGTCTTTGAGACAGAGCTTGATCATCGCGCTTGAGAAAATCACTAGAATATTATGCTTAGTGTGCAATCTCACGAGTTTCAGGTTGATCAACCTACGTATAGTAGTTTTTCTGGTTGATCAGTGGTGGAATCGGCCATGAGGTGAACCCGAGATTGTTGTCACGTCTTTGTAACTCTTTTTCAGTCAGCATTAGGCTCTTAGTAGACACTACGCGAATGAGACGCACCTTGCTGTTCACGAGGTTTCCTTCGAGGAGGCATTGTTTTTGCTGCGACGACACTCACGCAAGCTTCAGATTCACCAAGATTGTTAACACGTCTCAAGACTCCATTTTTGAGTTATGATGGTTATGGAGGAGCACAACGCCTTGCCGCCATCGACGCTAGATATTGTTCGTGATTCCAGCTCCAAAGCACAGACCACCCAAGTTCCCCACATCTTGTTGACGTTGTCGACAGATCAGCAACCTGGGAATCGCATTGTCTTCTTGCTTCTACAATAAAGTCACTAGACATAGGAAGCTCCTATACCTTTACGAAACGTTCCTGGAGCCACCTTTCAGATTCGACTGCCAGCTCTCATTGCCATCCGCGACTACATCTTATTACTGCTGGAAGCTAAACATATCCCATACTCATCCGAGGCTTCCTCAGCATGGGACTTTCCTTCTCACGTTTGGTGGGCTTACTCTGGTCAAAGAAAGAGATACGAATACTTATTCTGGGCCTGGTATGATGCGCCCTCCAGCTGCGAAAGAGAACCAGGGCTCACAATACAATCTTCCTAGGACGGCGCAGGCAAGACAACATTACTATATCGATTAAAGGTGTGCCCATCTACATTTGCTTGAACATCGGCAGTTAAGAAATGAAGCTCATGCCATATGTAATATTATAGATCGGAGAAGTGGTCACAACGATACCAACAATAGGATTCAATGTAGAATGTAAGACTAGTTGGAATGATTGCGCGCCGCAGCAGAGAAATAACAGTTTGTCAAGCCGTAACATATAAGAACCTCAATTTCAATGTCTGGGTAAGAACCATGTATGTTTGGAACTTGCGCTAGGAGACTCACTGTCATACAGGACTTGGGAGGTCAAACCTCAATACGACCATACTGGAGGTGTTACTATGCCAATACAGCTGCCGTCATTTTTGTGATTGATTCTACAGACATAGATCGACTAGGTACAGCAGCTGAAGAGTTGTCAGCCATGTTGAACGAGGAAGAATTACGAGACGCTGCTTTATTAGTATTTGCAAATAAGCAAGATCAACCTGGAGCAAGGGGAGCAGGAGATATATCAGAAGCACTTAGGCTTGGTGAGCTCAAGGACCGCAACTGGAGTATTGTGGCATGCTCAGCAATAGATGGTCGAGGTATACCGGAGGGTATGGACTGGCTTGTGGTAAGTCTAGATGTTGTCCTCTGCTTCGCTAACCACTGACGAAACGTAGGGGACTGTGCAGTCAGACAGCTGAGCTCAGACCGTGATGTAGATTTAGTTTACACATCAGCTGTAGTCGCGTCGCCCCCCTCCCAAGATACAACGCTCGAAGCAATGATTGACAGCTTACAGAGGCGAGGGAGACTGTGTAGGCGTCCTGAGGACTTGCAATACTCGCGATTTTGGGTCGGACTGGACACACAGTGTGTGTTGCTAATCGAGTAACCTCGACGAAGGATTGTCAGGTACAACGAAGCATTGGGTAGTGCGACAACTACCACATCTCTGGCGTGGAGTTTGATAGGCAGATCCGTTGCTATCAAGGAGGGCAGCAATGGACGATGGACAATAGAACATTCGCAGTCTGAAGAAGAAGAGGCTTTTGTCAGGACTGCTGCTGAGTGTTTGCGGTCTTCTCCGAAAACGCACCTGCCTAATCTAAACCACTCCACTCAAAGTCTCCCCATCATTCCAGGATCTCAACGGGCGCCAAGACGAACTCAGATATCAAT